>Ga0214473_10008500_pt1 | contig 12131 bp, 9 predicted proteins | sample RVTome_7_FD_203509 | JGI IMG/M metagenome (GOLD analysis project Ga0214473, IMG submission 203509) | Soil microbial communities from uranium-contaminated site in the Upper Colorado River Basin, Wyoming, United States - RVT98D197 | ecosystem: Environmental > Terrestrial > Soil > Contaminated >...
GAAGAACAAAAGACGGATGCGTAGGACGGGCACGAAGGTGTGCGCCTGCCGTTTTCTTATTCGCAGCAGCATCTGCATCTCAAAAATCACTCGTTCTTCAGCACCCTGTTAGGACTCAACATCGGCGGTCTGCGCATGCGCCTGCTGGGCACCGCGACCGGGCCGCAGATCGAATCGCTGGCCGTGCTCCCGCTCGACAATCTTTCCGGGGATTCTGCGCAGGATTATTTTGCCGACGGCATGACCGAGACACTCATTACTGACTTGGCGCGGTTGGGCGGGCTGAAACGGGTGACTGCGCGCGGCTCGGTGATGCGTTACAAGGGAACAAAGAAGTCGTTCGCGGAGATCGCCGGCGAACTGAAAGTAGATGCGTTAGTCACGGGTTCAATCCTGCGTTCGGGCAACCGCGTGAGTATCTCCGCCCAGCTCATCGATCCCGCCTCGGAAGATCAACTCTGGACCAACCGCTACGAGCGCGACCTCGCGGATGTGCTGGCTCTCCAGAATGAAATCGTGGGCTCCATTGTCCGCGAACTCAGAATCAAGCTCACCCCGGGCGAGGAGAAGCGGCTGGCCTCGGCCCGTGCTGTCAACCCCGAAGCTTACGAGGCTTATCTGAAAGGCCGTTTCCACTGGCAAAAGCTCTCGCAAAAGGAGGTGGACACAGCCGAAAAATACTTCCAGCTTGCCCTGCAGAAGGACCCGAATTATGCGCTAGCGTACACCGGCATCGGCATCATCTGGGGCCTTCGCGTCAACCTGGGCTGGGTGCGACCCAGTGAGGGACTTCCCAAGTGGAAGGACGCCATCCTGAAGGCTGTTGAGCTGGATCCCACGCGGCCGGAGGTACAGGTCCACTTGGCCGGCATCAAATTCTATGTTGATTGGGACTGGCCGGCGGCCGAGAAGGAACTCAAGCAGGCCGTTGAACGCAATCCTAACGACGCTGTGTTGCGCGTCTGGTACGCGGAGTACCTGCAGAGTGTAGCAGGTCGCCCGGAAGAAGGCCTCGCGGAGATGCGGCGGGGATTGGAATTGGATCCGTTCAATTCTACTCACAAGGTTTGGTTGGCCCAAGCGTTGGTGGGTGCGCGCCGCTATGACGAGGCTATTGCCTATCTTCAGCAAGTACTCCAAGCTGACCCCAACGCGCCCATGGGGCGCGGTACCCTCCATGGTGCCTACGAACGCAAGGAGATGTACGAAGAGGCGATGGCCGTGTGGCGACAAAGTGTTGCCGCCGGAGGCGATAAAGAAGTCGCCGAAGTGATCGAGCGCGGATATGCGCGGGGCGGATATCGGGGGGCGATGCGCTTACGGGCTCAACTGGCCGTGCGGCGCTCCCAGCAGAGATACGTCGCGCCGACGTCGATAGCCGGCTTTTATGCCGCTGCTGGAGAGAAAGAATTGGCGCTGGATTGGCTGGAAAAGGCCTATGAAGAACGCGACGTCCAGTTGGTGCGAATCAAGGGCCCGAAGTGGGATATCCTGCGCGACCACCCGCGCTTCCAGGCGCTGCTGCGCAAGATGAATCTCCCGACATAATCAGCCCCGCAATTCCCGCTTTTGCATTTCCCCGCGCGCGCATACAATAACCAGCTTTTTCGCCGCGCACAGAGGAGGCAAGTGTGGCCATTGAACGAGCACTCATCAGTGTATTCGACAAAACCGGCGCGGCGGAGTTCGCGCAGGCGCTGGCGGGGCTGGGCGTCGAGCTGGTGTCCACGGGGGGCACGGCAAAACTGCTGCGCGACGCGGGGCTGAAAGTGCGCGACGTCGCCGAGCTGACCGGCTGGCCGGAGATGCTCGGCGGGCGCGTGAAAACGCTGCATCCGAAGGTGCACGGCGGCATCCTTTTCCGTCGCGGCAATGCCGACGACCGCAAACAGACCGCCGAGCACGGCATCGCGCCAATTGACCTGGTGGTGGTGAACTTGTACCCGTTCGAAGCGACGGCCGCGAAAGCGGGTCTCACGCCGGAAGAACTGATCGAGAACATTGATATCGGCGGGCCGACGATGGTGCGGTCGGCGGCGAAAAATTTCGAAAGCGTGGCGGTGGTGACCGATCCCGCCGACTACGCGCGCGTTGCCGAGGAATTGAAGGCCACGCGGGAACTAAGCCTGGGGACACGGCTCGATCTGGCGCGCAAGGCGTTCGCGGCCACCGCGCGCTACGACGGGATGATCGCCACCGAGCTCGAGCGGCTGAACGCCGCGGAGAAAATCACGCTCGCCGAACGGCCGGCGCTGCCAGCGCGCCTGCACATTGCTCTGGCGCGGCAGCAGACCATGCGCTACGGCGAAAACCCGCACCAGCAGGCAGCGCTCTATATCCACGCCGGAAAGCCCGCCGCTGGGCTGGCGGGCGCGAAGCAGCTTCAGGGCAAGGAACTTTCCTACAACAACCTGGTGGACCTCGACGCTGCGTGGGCGCTGGTGCAAGAATTCGCGAAGCCAGCGGTGGCCATCATCAAGCACAACAACCCCTGCGGCACGGCCGAGCAGGAGCGTCTGGTGGACGCATACCTGAAGGCGCTGGAATGCGACCCGGTGTCGGCGTTCGGGGGCGTGCTGGCGTTCAACCGGGCTCTCGATGCGGCGACGGCGGAAGAGGTGGCGAAGCTGTTCGTCGAGTGCGTGGTCGCGCCGGGCTTCGAGCCGGGGGCGCTGACAAAACTGGCGTCGAAGAAGAATTTGCGCCTGATGCAAATCGCGGACGGAACGCTCGAGGCGCTGACGTACAAACCGATTTTCGGCGGCGTGCTGGTGCAGGACGCCGACCGGAACGTGCTGGACCCGAGTCAGTTGAAGACGGCCACCGAACGCGCACCGACGGCTGAGGAGCTGCGCGCGCTGCTGTTTGGATGGAAGGTCTGCAAGCACGTGAAGTCGAACGCGATTGTGTTCGCGCGCGAAGGACAGACGGTCGGGGTCGGCGCGGGACAGATGAGCCGCGTGGACTCGGTGAAGCTGGCGGTGATGAAGTCGCAAGTGGCGAAGCTGGATTTGAAGGGCACTGTGGTGGCGTCCGATGCGTTCTTCCCCTTTCCCGACGGCGTTGAAGAAGCGGCCAAGGCGGGCGCAACAGCAGTGATTCAGCCGGGCGGGTCGGTGCGCGACAACGACGTGATTGCCGCGGCGAACCGGCTGGGGATGGCGATGGTCTTCACCGGCGTGCGGCACTTCCGGCATTAGTGGTCAGTGGTCAGTCGTCGGTTTTCAGTGGTCAGTGAACAACAGACCTGGCGGCACTTCTGAACGAAGTACGCCGCATTCCGCGATGTGTTGCGCGTTACAATGACGAAGGCCCGCGGTCGAAGTGCCGGGGCCCTCGATGAACGCGCCCATACGCAGCATTACCAGCTTCCCGGGCCTTTCCCTTCTCGCGCTGATTGTTTTCTGCCTCGCCTTCCCTTCCGACGGTCAACAGAGAGAGACGCGGCTGCGCGTGGACGTGCGTTTGGTGCTGCTGAACACGCTGGTGAACCAGCCGACCGGTGCGCCGGCGGCGGGTCTGAAGAGTGAGGATTTCCGGGTGTTCGAGGACGGGCAGGAACAGCAGGTGGCGGTGTTCGCGGCAGGAGCGATGCCGGTGCACGTCGCGCTGGTGGTGGATACCAGCGGGAGCACGCGGGAGTCGCTGCCGGAGTTGAAAAAGGCCGCGCGGCGATTTGCCGAGCAGTTCGGACCGGAAGACCAGTTGGCCCTCTACGATCTCGGACCGGACGTGATGCGGCTCGCGGGCTTCACCACCGACCGTCGAAGCATCACGCGCGCGCTCGGACAACTGGAGACAATCTTCAACCCGAGGGACCTCCCTCAGCGCCGTCGACGCGCCCCCGTGCTTGCCGAAGCGAAACCTCCCGGCGGGACGATGCTCTATGACAGCCTGGAGCTTGTGGCCGCCGAGTTTCCTTCCGAGGCGCAGCGACGCGTGATCCTGGTGTTCACCGATGGGCTGGACAACGCCAGTGAGCGCACGCTCGAGGACGTTTCGCGGACGGTGTTGCGCGGCAGCACGGTCATCTATGCGGTGATGCCGCAGCCGCCGCTGCCACTCTCTTCCCCTGCGCCAACTCCGGATCGAAGCCGGCGCAGCGACTCCGGCTTCTCGAAAAAAAAGTGGACGGTGATTCTGGACCTTTCTGAAGCCTCGAACGCGGTGGAACCACTGATGCGCGGAGCCGCGCTGAAGTTTCTGGACCAGCTGGAACCAGAAGCGCGCCTCTGGATCTTCGAGTACCGCGACAGCCTGCGCCTGTTGACTCCGGCGGAAGCTCCGGCGCGGCTGGATTCCAACAGAGCGCCGGTACCTTTGACGCCGGCGGAAGCGCAGGTCGCGCTGGAGCGGGGGCTTTTTTGGTCCCGCACGGAGGAAACGGGCGAGCGAGCGAGGACAAGACTCGAGGCGGATCACATGCTTGTGCTCACCGGTCTGGAACGCGGCGGGATCTGGAAGCTGTTTCGAGACGGGACGCTGGATCCGTCCGGCGCCATCGTGCTCGTCCCGGAGCGTTTCCCCGAGGCGGCCGAACAGGAATTGGTCATGCGTACGCTAGTCCACGAGCCCGGGGGTCCACTGAAGGCAGCACAGCTTTCCCGGTGGTTGAGCGACGAAAAAGTCGCGGGCAAATTCCGGGAGCTGGTGAAGGACACCGGCGGGGCGATGATGGAAGTGCGCCGCGCGCAGGACTTGGGGGATTCCTACGCGCAAATCGCCAAGCTGATCCAGTCGAGCTACACCCTGGGGTATTACACGAAGGCTCCGCCGGGCCGTCACGAACTGCGCGTGGAAGTGCCCGGGCGCGAGGTGAGAGTGCAATCGCGGCGCGTGCTGGTCGTCGAACCGTAGGCCCGATCCGTCCGGCGAATGCCGCGAAGCGCACGCGCCTAGCGCGCAGACCAGTCCCGCGGGCCGACGGTGAATCGTTTCTGAAGCTGGTAGAGGACTGAGTTCCAGGCCTTCTCAAAATAAGCAAAAGCCAGGTCCCAATCTTCATTCTGCGGCCAGTCGTCGTGCTTCATTTGCACGCGCGTGCGACCGGGGGCGATTTCGTGGAACTGAAGCACGACGCGGGTGTGCTGGCCGCTGTTGCGCGCGCCGGGAATTGAAGGCGGCGCGTTCCAGTTGAACGAAAAGAATTCCATCGGGCGGACGGCCAGGATTTTGCAACCTTCGCTGCCGCGTAGGCCTGCGGGCTGCGTGGGCCCGAAGTACATCTCGTAGGCGCCGCCGGGACGCAGTTCGATGCGCGCGTCGGGCGCGAAGAATGTCTTCACGCCTTCGACGGTCGTCCAGGCCTTCCAAACCTCCGCGAGAGGCGCAGCGACGACAACCTCGCGCTCAATGGCACGGGGCGCGGCGACGTTGGCTGCCGGGCGATTCCCGGTACGTTCCACGGCCACTTCGATCAGATTGGTATCGCCGGTAGCGCTGACAATCTCGTTCCGCGCGGTGAACGCATCGTTGCCCACGCGAATCATCGTGCTGCGCTTCGGATGGCTGTGGATGGGGTTTTCAAACGTGAATCGCGTCCCATCGGACTCCACCAGTTTGAGCAGAATCGCGTCTCCTTCCATCATCGGCGCCAACGCGGTGTCGAATGGGCGGATGCGCATCTCCAACCCGTTCGGCGTCTCTCGCAAGGTGAAAAACTCCATGATGAGGACGCGATTGTTGTTCGCGGGGTCGAACAGGCGGAACATCCCCATCATCACCCCGCCTTGCGCGTCGGCCCAGAATTGCTCGACGGTGAAGTGGTTGGGTCCCAGCGTCTGGCCTCGCCATGGCCCAGAAAGCCAGGCGAAATCGGCAAGCGTCGCTTTGGCGCTCGCCGCCACGGTTTGCTGGCCGCTCGCTGGCATTGCCACTCCCAACAAAACCGCCACGCAGAAAAACAACGACACGCCTCTCATCTTTCGGCTGAACATGATTGTTTCCCCTTCTTGAAAACGATTGCGCGAGCGCGCCCCACGCGCGCTGCGCGCTGAGTTGCTTCACGATTCCTTGTAAACCCAGCCACCGGCGAGCGCGCCCAGCGGCGCTTCGACCAGTCCCCACACCACGGGCAGCCATGCCAGCTTCGGTGTCACCAGTCCCGGAAAACCCGCAGACAGATAGACTCCGGACCAAAGGTGCGCCAGTAACCAGACCGCCAGGCCGGCGCAGATGGCAGTCTTCGGGCCAGCTCCATAGCGCGGACGAATCGCCGCATAGAGCCACACCGTCGCGATCCCGATCACAAACGTCATCGAGATGACGGTGACCAGTTCCGCCGGCTGGGGAGCCAACGTGAGCCCCAGCGACTTGTAGAGATCGACGCCATCCTGCGCCAGCATTCCGCCGTGCAATGCCGCCTCACTGATGTTCATCACCAGCCCGGCCAGCAATCCGCCGCCGATGACCCGACCCCAATTCATCTTTTCCATTTCTCCCTCTCTGTTTTGAAGTTGGCGTCGCGGTTGCTTCGAGCGCCATCCCTGCCAGATCCGTTTCCTGCTAATCCTGGGCCGGAGGACCGGCACTGAGCGGCGGCCCGGTCGAATGTCTCTGCGCTAGCAGAAGATTGAAATAGTTCCGAAGCTGGCCGACGCAGGCGTCGAACGGCGCGATGCTGCCGTGGGCGCGCGATTGCATCACGCCTCCTTCCATCACGGTCAGAATAAACATTGCCAGTTGCTCCCGGTCGGCGGAAGCGGGCAAGCGGTCAGCGGCTTCGTCCAGACACTTGCGGATCGCTTCCCGCCAGCCGACAAAATTCTCCGCGATTTTTTCGCGGGCCTCCTGGTGCTCTTCGCGGAGTTCCAGGGCGAGATTGCCGATGGGGCACCCCGCAGTGAAATGCGTGAACATCAGGCCCTGGCGATAACCTTCCAGCACGGCGAAAATCCGCTCGATGGGATCTTGCGTCCGCTGGAAAGCGGGGTCGATGACGGCGGACCAGAGCATCTCCTTGTAACGCTCGAGCACCGCCAGGAGCAGGTTTTCTTTGCTCTCGAAAAAATAATAGAGGCTGCCACTGTTCACTCCGGCCTGCTTCAAGATTTCTGCCACGCTGGTGGCCTCGTACCCCTGGACATAAAAAAACTCCATCGCCGCCTCGATAAGGCGGTCACGGGTTGAGGTGGTAGTGGAAGCGCTTGTGGTCATAGTTGAACGACCAACCTACATTTGTTGAACGAGCAACCAATACAGTTTTTTCATTCCTTTGTCAAGAAGATTTCTTTCATCGGCTGCTCGGCCGAGGGCGGGACCGGACTGGAAAGCCAATTCCTGAAGCACGCGCGAGTGCAGCCATCCGGAATGCTTTGACCGGCTTCCTAGCGTATAGGATAATGCAGAATTCGGAGATGAGATGAAGAGACCCTCACTGGTCGTGACGGCGATTGCGGTGTGCTTGAGCGGGCTTGCGCCGGCAATTGCCGGCCAGGAAGCGAAGCCCCCCGGGCAGGCGGCCGCACCGGCGAAAGAAGCTCCCGCGCAAACTGAGTTGGAACGGCGGGCTGGCGCTTATTACCACTACACGATGGGAAAAGTATTCGAGGAATACTTCGAAGCCACGGGCCGCTCCGACTACGCCACCCAGGCCATCGACGCCTACAAGAAAGCCTACGAACTCGACCCGCGCTCGGCGGTGATCGGGGAGCGGCTGGCTGAGATGTACGCCAAATCGCAGCGCATCCGCGACGCCGTGCTGGAGGCGCAGGAGATTCTGCGGCGCGAGCCGGACAACGTGGCCGCGCGCAGGCTGCTGGCGCGGATTTATCTGCGCACGCTGGGCAATCTGGACCCGTCGGTGGGACAGCGCGAAACAGTGATCCGGGCCATCGAGCAGTTCCAGGAAATCCTCAAGCGCGAGCCGGAAGACTCCGAGGCGGCGCTGTGGTTGGCGCGGCTTTACCGCCTGCGCAATGAACACGAAAAAGCGCTCGACGTCCTCAAGAAGCTCGTGGAAGCGCAGCCGGAGAACGAAGACGCCGTGCAGCAGTGCGCGCAACTTCTGGTGGACCTGGGGAACAGCTCGGAAGCGGCCCGGGTGCTGGAACGCACGGCGGGCCAGACCGCCAACGCTGAAATTGTCGCGCTGCTGGGCGAAGCCTACGTGCAAGCAAAGGACTATGCGAAAGCGGAAAAGGCGTTTCGCCGCGCGATGGAGCTCGAGCCGCGTGACCCAGGTTACCGGCGCGGGCTGGCCCGAGCCCTGCAAGCCGCCGGGAAGCAGAAGGAAGCGCTCGAAGAATATCTGAAGCTGATTGAGATCGAGCCCGACGAATCCGAGTCCTACCTGCGCGCCGCGCAAATTTACCGCCAGCAGAATGAGCTCGACGAGGCTGAAGATTTGCTGGCCAAGGCCCGCGAACACGCTCCGGGCAACCTGGAACTGATTTACAACGAGGCGATGCTGTACGAAGCGCAGGGGCGCTTCGAAGATGCCATCCGGGTGCTGTCGGACGCGGTCGCGCGCGTCAAGGCCAACCCCGGCCAACTGGCGGACAGCCGCCGGACGCTCAGCGTCCTGTACGAACAACTCGGGCGGCTCTACCGCGAAGTGGAAAATTTCCAAGCGGCGCTGAACACTTTCCAGGAGATGTCCGCGCTGGGCCCGGAAGAACAACGCCGGGCGCGCGAGTTGACGGTGGATACGCTGCGCGCCTCCAAGCAGCTCGACCGCGCGATGGAGGAGTCGCAAAAAGCGATGGCAGCGTCGCCGCAGGACCGCGGGGCAAAAGTGACGCACGCGCTGCTGCTGGGCGAAAAGGGCGCAACCGACGAGGCTGCCGGGCTGCTGCGCACTCTGCTCGTCAATTCGCGCGAGGATCGCGGCATCTACCTCGCTCTTGCGCAGGTGTACGAGCGCGGACGGCGCTGGACCGACGCCGAAACGGCTGCGCGTTCGGCGGAGCGGCTGGCCTCGCGTCCCGCAGAAAACGAAATGGTGTACTTCCTGCTGGGCGCCATCTTCGAACGGCAGGAGAAGGTTCCGCAGGCGGAGGCGGAGTTCCGCCGCGCGCTCGAAGTGAACCCGAAAAGCGGGCCGGTGCTGAACTACTACGGTTACATGCTGGCGGAACGCGGGCTGCGGCTGGAAGAAGCCGTCGCCTACATCCGCCGCGCGCTCGACGAGGAGCCCAACAGCGGCGCCTATCTCGACAGCCTGGGCTGGGCGTATTTCAAAATGAACCGCATGGTGGAAGCGGAGGAGTATCTGCGCCGCGCGGCTGAACGCTCTGCGAGCGACCCGGAGATCCGCGACCACCTGGGCGACCTGTACGCGAAAACCGACCGCCTCGACGAAGCCATCGCACAATGGGAACGCGCGCTTGCAGAATGGAAACGCGCCTCCTCCACCGAACTCGAAGCCGAGAAAGTGTCGGCCACCGAAGCGAAACTGCGCAGCGCCAAACAACAGCGCGCGAGCGGCCCGAAACGCGAAGTCAAGCCGAAGTAGCTCTCTGATGAACTCCGTCCGCCTGCCTGCGTTCGCCAAAATCAATCTGCGGCTCGAAATCGTGGGGCGGCGGCCCGACGGGTACCACGAACTGCGCACGATCTTCCAGTCCATCTCGCTGCACGATGAATTGCGTCTGGAATTGCTGCGGAAGCCCGGCACGGAAATCGTCATCCGGCCGGGTCTAGAGATTCCGCGCGCCGAGCTGGCAACGCTCTCGAGCAGGGACAACCTCGTATTCCGCGCACTCGATGCCCTGCGCGGGGAACTGGCGCTGCGGACGGGCCTGCGCGTGGAGTTGACGAAGAACATCCCCATCGGCCGCGGACTGGGCGGCGGATCGGCCGATGCGGCCGCGGCGCTCATCGGACTGCTGCGGCTGACGCGCAAGCGCCTGCCGCTCGCGCGGCTGATGGAAATTGCCTCCAGCCTCGGCGCCGACGTGCCGTTTTTTCTTTTCGGCGGGCGCGCGCTGGGCGTGGGTCGCGGCGATGAAATTTTTCCTTTGCCCGATACGCCGCGGCGCACGATTGTGGTGGTCTCCCCCCGCGACATCGCGGTGAAGACGCGCGAGGCCTACGGATGGGCGGCGGCGCGAGCCCGACGAGTCGGGGCAAGATTGACAAAGCGCCGGAGTGCCCCTACACTATGGAGTTTCTGCGCTCTGTGCTGGAGCCCGCAAGGGGCGGGAGTCTCGAGCGATTTCGAGGCGCCTGTCTTCGAGCGGCATCCCCGGTTGCGACGCATCAAGCAGGGGTTGCTCGAGCGAGGAGCCGCGGAAGCCGCGCTGGCGGGTAGCGGATCGGCGGTGTTCGGAGTTTTCCCAAACCCAGCGCAGGCGCGCCGAGCCGCCCAGCGGTTCCCCGGGGACCAGGTTTTCGCCGTCGAAACTCTCACGAGGGCGCAGTACCTCCGAGCGCTTCGCTGGCGGGGTCCGGAAGATCTGCCGACTCTGTAGCCGATTGCGGAGACATCCGTGTTCGACGAAAAATTCAAGATTTTCACGGGAAGCGCGAACCGGCCACTGGCCGAAACCATCTGCAGCTACCTGAGCGCGAAGCCGGGCGACTGCATGCTGGGCCGGTTCAGCGACGGCGAGATTTATTTTCAGATCCTGGAAAACGTGCGCGGGGCCGACGTCTTCGTGGTGCAGCCGTGCTCCCATCCGGTGGACCTCCACCTGATGGAGCTGCTGCTGATGATTGACGCGTTCAAGCGCGCCTCGGCGTGGCGGATCACTGCGGTGATCCCCTACTACTGCTACGCGCGGCAGGACCGCAAGGACAAGCCGCGCGTGCCGATCTCGGCGAAACTCGTGGCCGACCTGCTGGAATCCGCCGGAGCCACGCGCGCGCTGACGCTCGATCTGCACGCGCCGCAGATCCAGGGCTATTTCAACGTGCCGGTGGACCACCTGTACGCGTCGCCGGTGCTGGTGGAGTATTTCCGCAAGCACGGGCCGCCGGAGCTGACCATCGTGTCGCCCGACGCGGGCGGCGTGGAGCGGGCGCGAGCCTTTGCAAAGAAACTCGATCTGCCCCTGGCGATCGTGGACAAGCGCCGCGTAGACGTGGACGTCAGCGAAGTGATGAACCTGATCGGCGAGGTCGCGGGACGCCCGGCCCTGATCGTGGACGACATCATTGACACCGCAGGCACGCTGGTGAAGACGGCCGAGGCGCTGCTCAAGGAAGGCGCGACCCAGGTGTATGCGGCAGCAACGCACGCGGTGCTCTCGGGCCCGGCGGTGGACCGTATTTGCGCCTCGGCGCTGAAGCAGGTGGTGGTCACCGATTCGGTGCCGCTGAACGAGGCCGCGAAAAAAGTGGAGAAAATCAAGGTGCTCAGCGTGGCTGAGCTGCTGGCGCGGGGCATCCGCTCGATCCACGAAGAAACTTCGATCAGCGAGCTGTTCATTTGAAGTTCTCAGTTGCCGGTGGTCAGTCGTCAGATCTGAAAACCCATCACTGAAAACTGAGAACGGAAGGCAGCATCGCCAGAGAAAGCTCAATACAGAGCACACAGAGTTCACGGGGAACACGGAGAAAGAGAAATGCAGCAATTCACAGTGGAAGCGACGATGCGCGAGGACCGCGGCAAGAACGCCGCGCGGCGCCTGCGCCTGGGCGGAAAGATCCCCGCGGTCGTGTACGGCGGGAACGAAGAGCCGCTGGCCGTGACGGTCAACGTCAAGCAGGTGGCCGGCATTCTGCGCTCAGAAGCGGGCCGGAACACGATTTTCACGCTCCAGGTGGCGGGCGTGGGCGAGAAGAAGGCGATGTTGAAGGCCTGGCAGGTGGACCCGGTGAAAGGGAACCTGCTGCACGTGGACCTAGTGCGCGTGGCGATGGACGTGCGCATGCGCGTCCGGGTGCCGGTGCACACCTTCGGCGAGCCTGCCGGCGTGAAACTGCAGGAAGGCGTCTTCGAGATCGTCGCGCGCGAAGTGGAAGTCGAATGCCTGCCGGCCGATATCCCGGGCGAATTCCGCATGGACGTGAGCGAACTGGTGATCGGCAAGCACCTGCGCGCCGCCGATCTGCCCCTGGACCCGCAGAAGATCCGCTTGGTGACCGACCCGCAGCAGGTGATCGCGCACGTGGTGGCGCCGAAGAAGGAAGAGGAAGTGGCCGCGCCGGAAGCGGTGGTTGCGGCGGAAGCAGCTCCGGCCGAGCCC
>Ga0214473_10008501_pt1 | contig 12130 bp, 8 predicted proteins | sample RVTome_7_FD_203509 | JGI IMG/M metagenome (GOLD analysis project Ga0214473, IMG submission 203509) | Soil microbial communities from uranium-contaminated site in the Upper Colorado River Basin, Wyoming, United States - RVT98D197 | ecosystem: Environmental > Terrestrial > Soil > Contaminated >...
CTGGTGCAGATGTTTTATCAGCGCGGCGCCTTTACGGCGCAGTCCACCTCCCTGACCGCAGCGGCTCTGGCCTTCTTCAGTCTGGGATTGCTGGGGGAATCGGCCCACTATCTCGTTTCGCGGTATTTCCTGAGCCTGAAGGACACGCGGACGCTGACCTCGTTAGGAGTGCCATTGACCATCTTGTACGTCGTGCTACTTTTCCTCTTGAGTAGGGCGCTATCGCTCGAGGGGGTCGCCCTCGGCCACTCGCTGGTCATGATCGCCCACATGGCAGCGGGACTCCTTCTCCTGCGGAGGAAACTGAACCAGCGGTTCGGTCGCACCTTTCGCAGTGGGCTGGCAAAAATCGCTGTCTGCGGCCTGGCGATGTGGATCACCACCCGCTCCGTTTTGGTCCTGATGGGCAAAGGAATGCAAAGTGACTTCCAATCCTGTCTTGTCTTGGTATCTTTTGCGGGCCTTGTCGGAGTCGGCGTCTACCTGGCGGCCAGTTTGTGGACCGGGATCGCTGTGGATATTCCCCTGCTGTCCAGGCTGCATCCGCGAAGGCTGCTCGCCGAGATGGCAACCCGGGTGTGACTTTGCCAGAGCGCACAATGAATCCAGGAACCAAGGATATCCCGGACAAATGCTATCTGTGCGGACGTCCCGAAAGCCGTCAGGTCTTATCCCTGCCAGTTCCCGGCTGGGAGACTCCTTTCCGCCTGTGGCGATGTCCGTCATGCCGTTTGGAATTCATCTGGCCGCTGCCGCCGCTACGGCGGGGGTCGAATCTTTATGACGAAAGCTACTTCCGAAATGGATACATAGCCTTCGAAGCACAGAGACGCGCACGTTTTTCCGTGGTGCTGGACCGGCTACGAAGGCAGGGTGCAGCGGGCCCGCTTCTCGATATTGGCGCTGGAGTTGGATTGCTTGTGGACGCAGCAAGAAAGGAAGGCTGGACCGCTGAGGGTATGGAGCCTTCGCCGGATGCTTGCCGCCTGGCGCGCGACCTCTATGGCATCGAGTTACAGCAAACAGAAATCACTGCCGTCGATCCCCGGCCGATTTTTGGCGTGGTCGTGCTCTGGCATGTTCTGGCGCATACGGCCGACCCTCGAGAGGTGCTCCGGCAGGCTGCGAAGATGCTGCGGCCTGCAGGGTTGCTGGTGATGTCCTTCGTGAATTGGAACGACCCGTACTATCAACTTGGCATGCTCCTGGCGCGCTGGAAGCACGCGAATGCCATACACGTGCCGGCAATTCTCCAGCGCTTTCGGGGAGAGCATCTGCAGGCCCTTGCGCAGCAAGCGGGTCTGCACATCGAGACGGTGAACTACGAGCATCGCACCTGCCGGCCTTCCTATGGTTGGAAGCGCAATCTCCTGGAACTTGGCTTTGAAGCCTATCGCAAGACCATGCGCACCTCCGAGGAAATTGAGGTGTGGTGCAGGCACACAGAGTCACAGAGCGCCTCATTCTGCGCCCGCCGGCCGATACGCACACACGCCCAGGGCACAGTCGCGAATCAGCGTCCTCCGGCGACTGCTCCTAGATGAGAGATGAACGCGGGTGCTGCCAGTACAAGACGGCCTCTCGCTGCTTCTGAGATCGTAGAAAGAGTAGGCCAGCACAGCCCCCGTCTCCACCCAGTGATGGTGATCCCCGTAGTCTTTTATGTGCCACAGTTGACGGTAGGAGGCACGGAAAACCAACTAGCGGAGTTACTCGTGCAGCTCAATCGCAAGATGTTTTGGCCGGCGGTTTGGTGTCCGGGTGCATGGGGTCCCGCCGGCGATCGGCTGGTCGAAGCGAACATCCCGATTTGCCGGATTCGCCTGAGTCACCGCCGGCCGATTTCGTTTCTGCAAGGCGTCCTTTGGCTCCGTGAGACAAAGCCACAGATATTTCATTCCTTCAGCGATGGCCGCGCCGCTCTCGACGTCTTGGCCGCGCGCTTGGCAGGGGTCCCGATTGTCCTCACGAGCCGCAGAAATATTCGTCACTGGGATCCTGATAGTAAGGCGCGATGGCGCGAACGTCTGCGTAACCACTGGACCGACGGCGTACTTGCCAACTGCTCTGCGGCTGCTGCAGTTTGCGCCAATGTGGAAGGATTCCCACGGGATCGGATTCAGGTGATCCATAACGGAGTGAAACTTGGACTCCGCCTCCCAAATTCAGAGTTACGTCGCGCACTGGGGATTAGTCCGGCGGATCTGCTCGTGGGAAATGTGGCCAACCTAAAAAACGTGAAAGGGCACAACACTCTGATCCGCGCGTTTCGCTGGGTCGTGGACGAGCTCCCGCATGCTCACCTGGTGATCTGCGGCGAAGGAGAAGAAGGCCCGGCCCTCGAACGCTTGTGCCGGGAGCTCGAGCTGACCGAGCACGTGTTGTTCCTCGGGCTGCGCCACGACCTCAGTTCGATCTATCGCGGTCTCGACCTTTACGTTCACTCGTCCCGTGCAGAAGGTCTTCCGAACGCAGTCCTTGACGCGATGGCCTATGGTGTCCCCGTCGTGGCCACATCCGCGGGCGGAACGGGTGAACTACTCGCAGAGCATGCAGGCGATTGTCTTGTTCCGCTGGAAGATGCCTCCGCGCTCGCGCAAGGCATGCTTCGGATGTTGAAAGATGAAGCTCTCCGCTCGCAAAGCGGGCTGGCAGGACAGCGGAGAGTGGCCGCGGCGTTTACCGTCTCTCAAATGGTGGCCGGGCATGAATCTGTTTACCTCACACTTGTCCGCAAGTCAGCTGAGGTTAGAGAACCCGTCACGCCGGTCGCAGTGCGCTGAGCGGAAGAATCAATCGGACCACGCATAATCCGCGATACGAACACTTGCCGAAGTGAATGAATCTTTGATGCGGCGCTCAACACGGGAGGCAGGGTCGTGGCAGATTGCGCTTCTCGGCCCGGTTTGTCTCGTCGGCTTGGTCTTCTGCTTGGTGCTGATCCGGGGCGGACAGGTGCCCGTTCTTGTGGTGTTTGTCTGTCTGATCAGCGGACTCACCTTGTTGGGTTTCCTAAAACCGCTATACTTGTTCCTTGCGACTGTTTTGTTCCTTCCTTTTGAAGCTCTGAATGCCCCTGACCTGCCGCTCAACGTACAACTCGTTTTGCTTCTCACGATGATAGGACTACTGGTGGGGTTTATCCGGTCGCCGTCGCTTCCACGAACTCCCGTCGATCATCTCTTTCTGGCCTATCTGGGTGTGCTGGTCATTTCTATTCTCCAAAGCTATGTTCTCTCGGATCTCGAACCGCCGCAGTTGCTTCCCACGGAGCTGGGTTGGCGTGCCAGCCCCTACCGCGGGTGGTACCACCTGGTTGCGATTATTATGGGCATGGCCATCGTGTATTTCACCGTTCGGAATGTCACCTCCTCCGCGCGACTGAGGGCGGCCGTTCTCTCGTTGTTTTCGATCAGTCTCGCGGTCGCGTCCTTTTCTCTCTACGAGGCGGTAGCCAAGGCAAGGGGATTGCCGCTGATATCTTTTTCATTTCGGGACAGCAACTATGTCTCCCTCTCCCGATATGTCATCGCGGGTCTGGCCATACCGCGCGTCTACGGCTCCGCTATCGAGCCGCTGAGCTTTGGTAATTTTCTTCTCCTGCCGCTTTCCCTTTCCGCCGCGTTACTCGTCGTGGGAAAGGGGCTCCAAAGGCATCGGGCGATGGTTTACGCGACACTGGCGACGGCCATTCTCGCGCTCCTGCTTACATTCTCCACCAGCGCTTGGTTCGGCGCGCTCGTTTCGCTGTGCGTTCTCCTCGCGTTGACCCGGTTTCGGCGAGTCCATCGTGCAGTGATCCCGCTGTTTGTTGTTGTGATGGCCATTCTTCTCTTTTCGCCGCTTGGCTCGCAGCAAATATTGCAATCGATCTCAGAGACCGAGCAGAGCAAAATAGAGGCCAGTTTGGGCGGGAATATACGGGACTTTCGGTATGTGGGATGGCGGCGGTCCTTCTCTGTCATCGCGCAATTTCCTGTCCTGGGTGTGGGACTAGGAAACGAACCTTTCTGGATGGACAGCCAGGACTTGACTATCGGCTCTTATAATATCCTCCTGTCACACTTCGTCGAAGCAGGTGCGCTGGGCTGTATCGTCTTTTCGTTCACCATCCTTAGACTGCTTCGACTGTTCTGGGTGGCCCACCAGCGCGCCCACGATCCGGAACACTCGGCGATTTCGCTTGGTTGTGCCGCGGCGCTCTCGGGCTGTCTGGCAAGTCACATGGCTTGGGGCGGGCGCCTGGCCAGTTGGGAATGGTTTCTGATAGGTTTCGGGCTAGCGACCCACCGGGTGATTCAGGCGGAGTGGAGGGTGGCGCAGGAGCGCCGAGTTCGTGCAAAGGGATTGTCACCACGAGAAACGAGCCCGTGGCGAAGGTTTCGTCCGCGTTATGCCGTCGGAAACATCGCGCGCTGAAACCCACTCACTTCCTTCGCGGAGCCCACTAGCCTCCTCAGACCTCGGTGACGTCAGCGACACCGAACCGTCAGATGAATATTTGCTATATCGCGAGCACGATTGAGATTCCCTGCCGAACTGGCCTCGGCAGTGGCGGGTCCACCCACGCGTATGAGGTCGCGAAGACATTGGCCGGCATGGGAGATGCCGTGCATGTCCTCTGCCGACGGTCCTCGACAGGACAGGTCAAGAGAGAACAGCTCGGCGACGTTGTCATTCACCGGATCTTCCACTGGCATTCGGCAGCCTACAAGGCCCTGCTGAGTTGCGAGCTTCTATGGAGAGCCACGAGGAAGTTTTACTACCTGTTCCGCTCGATTCTCCACACGATCCAGATTGTCCGCCTCGCACGGAACGAGCGCTTTGCCTTGATCTATGAGAGAAGCGCCTCTTCGACGCTGGCCGGCACTTGTGCTGCCTGGATCCTGGACCTTCCACTGGTACTCGAAGTCAATGATCAAGGCTATCGGCCACTATCGCTGTGCGTTGCCCACAAGATTGTTACGCCCGAAAGAGACATGATCCCTTCTCACGCGCGATCAAAGGTGATTCCCCTCGAGTGGGGTGTGAACACGCGGCTGTTTCACCCCTCTGTCGACGGGAGCGCGGTGCTGCGAGAGTACGGTATCGAAAAACGAGACGTAATCCTTTTCCTGGGATCTGGCTTGCCCTGGCACGGGCTCAGGGAAATTGTCGGTGCCGCCCCATTGGTTCTTCAAAATGCCAGCAATGTCGTATTCCTGATCGTGGGTAGTAGTCCGGAAATCAGTGCCTGGGAACGGACGGTCGGAGCGAGAGGATTACGGGAGTGGTTTCGATTCACCGGAGCTGTCGAGTATGCCCAAGTGCCCGCATATGTGGCGGCCTCGGACATCGCGTTGGCGCCCTATAATTCCAGGCTGGCGGAGCATGAGCGGCACCGGTTCGCCTCGCCACTCAAGGTATTTGAATACATGGCTGGCGGCAAGGCCGCCGTCGTGACTCGCGTCGGGAACGCTCGGCGAATCATCGAAGATTCCCAGACCGGCCTGGTGATTCCCGAGGATTCTCCGGACGCGTTGGCAGCAGCCATCCTTCGGCTTCTCCGAGCGCCGGCCTTCCGGCGCCATCTCGGGGAACGCGCGAGAGTTGTTGCAGAGGAGCGGTTCTCCTGGGAAAGCCATTGCTCGGTTCTTCGAGAAGTCTTTGCCGCGACGACGCAATCCTCCCACAGGAAACGGAACTGTTTTTGTCCGAGGCCAAGGCCTGAATGGAAACTATAGGTCAGTCGAATTCCCTTGCATTCTGAATTACACAAACCGCAATTGCACTGAGCGTTCCATGCAAATCGCCATCAATATCGAAGTCGCGTTCAGCAATCCGTCGGGAATGGGTAGGTATTCGCGCGAACTGCTCCGCCATATCATCCGACTCGATGCCACTCATTCCTACACGCTCTTCCACTCGAATCAATACGCGTGGCCGCCCAATGGCGACCCCTGCGTGCTCCCCGACAATTTTCGTGTCCAGGCACTACCTTATTCGCGCAGGCAGTTGTTGCTGTCTTGGTTCTTGTACGGCGGGCCCCGCTCACTCAGCAGAGTCATCGGAACTCATTGTGTCTACCACGATCTCGCGGATATCTTGCTTCCGGTTTCGAGCAACCGGAAAATCGCCTCTCTGCACGATGTTTTCACTCTGATGTTTCCTGGCTCCTTCGCCTGGCACAGTCGGTTGCTCTTTCGCAAGGGCCGGGAGCAGCTTCGTGAGGCCGATGCGATTGTCACGGTGTCCAACTTTTCGAAACAGAAAATCGTCGAGCTGCTCCATGTGCGTCCGGACAGAGTCGTAGTGATCTACGGCGGCGTGAGCCCCGAATTCCGCCCAACCAGGGATCCGGAGCGAATTCGAAAGACCCGCGCCAATTACGGTATCGAAGAGGACTATTTCTTGTTTGTCGGAGTATTCAATCGGAGAAAGAATCTGGGCTCCTTGCTCCGCGCCTATCGCATCTTTTGCTCGCGCCGTCCTAACGGTCGCGCGTTGCTGGTGTGCTGCGGACACTCCGGTGTCGGCGGCGAGGATTTCTACCACGATATTTCCGAGCTCGGATTGTCCAATAGTGTGAAGATCCTGCAGGCGGCCAGCGACGCCGAGCTGGCTGATTTGATGTCTGGAAGCTGCGCACTTATTTTGCCTTCCCTGGGAGAGGGATTCGGGCTTCCCGTGGCGGAAGCCATGGCTTGTGGTGCTCCGGTCATCTGCGGCAATCGCTGCGCCATGCCCGAGGTGGCAGGTGGGGCGGCACTCTGTATCGATCCTACGAATATCGAGCAGATCGCGGACGCAATGGAGCGAGTGACGAGCGAGACAGGGCTGGCCCAATCCCTTCGGGATCGCGGCTTTGAGCGAGCAAAACGGTTTTCTTGGGCGCGCACGGCGCAGGAAATGCTGGCGCTTTATAAAGGATTGCTGCCGGAGCCATCGCATTCGTCTTAGAACTGCGCCGCCGGGCGATGTATGCCGATCAACAACCTTCCCGTGAACATTGGACAGCGAGAACGCGGGGAGTGCGACGTCCGGCCACATGAGCGGAGTCCCGAACGGTTGAGCCCGAGGCCCAGAGTGTTCGTTCTCCAGGATTTCTACCTGCCTGGTGAGAAGGTGGGAGGACCCGTCTGGACCATCGCCAATATGGTCGAGCGTCTCGGCGACCGGTTTGAATTCTTGATCGCTTCATTGGACCGAGATTTCATGTCCACCGCGCCCTACTCGTCAGTCGAGCGAAACGCGTGGAATCGCACGGGGAAGGCCAGTGTGTTTTACGCTTCCCGACTATCGAGCCGCAACATCCTGCGCCTGATCCGCGAATCCGCTCCAGACATCCTGTACCTGAACAGCTTCTTCTGGCGATCCACCGTAAAAACCTTGTTACTGCGGCGGCTGCGGCGCATTCCCGGCATACCGGTGGTGCTCGCGCCCCACGGGGAGTTTTCCGATGGTGCACTGGAAATCAAGGCTCGGAAGAAAAGAGCCTACATCGCTTTTGCGCGCGCTCTCGGCCTTTGCCAAAATGTCATCTTGCATGCATCGACGGCTTGGGAGGAAAGGGACATTAGGGGCGCTCTTGGTGACAGTTGCCATATCCAGATCGCCCCGGAACTCGCGCCCCTCTGCTTTTTAGAAAACGCGGACAAATCACCAAGACCGGTGAAATTCCCCGGTCAGCTTCGCTTGGTATTTCTCAGCCGCATCACACCCAAGAAGAATCTTCTGCAGGCGTTGAGAATCTTGCGTACGGTTCCGGGTGACATTGTGCTGGACATCTTTGGGCCCATCGAGGATCGTTCCTATTGGAGAGAGTGCCTGCGAGAGATCAACCATCAGCCCTCCAAGAATCAAGTGCAGTATTGCGGAATCGTTCCGCATGCAAAGGTGTGGGAGACACTTTCACGCTACCAGATGTTCTTCCTGCCGACTTGCGGAGAAAACTTTGGCTACGCGATCTTGGAGGCCTTGACCGCCGGTTGTCCGGTTGTGATTAGCGACCGTACTCCGTGGCGGAATCTCAGGGCACAAGGCATCGGATGGGACGTTCCCTTGGACAGGCCGGACTGTTGGCAGGCGACCTTGCGGGAAGCTGTTGCGATGGACCACGAAGCGTACGCATCGTTCTCAACAGCCGCACGCGAATTCGCGCGGGCGTGCACGAATTCCCCCGATCCGGAGCGGCAAGCCGTCGCGCTGTTTGAGCGGGCACTTGAATCGGGTGCGCCCCGGTCTGCTCCATGAATCTTGGGCCGGGCAGAGCCACCATCAGGCGTAATCCGCGGAAGGATCGATGGCGAGCGTAAACAAGGCTTTGTACGAACGCTATTGGAACAGGGAAGTCGTTCCACCGGATCACGATCCCTTGACCGCGAAGCGTGTGCGTTGCTTTTTGTCGGTGGCGCGAGACAAGCAATTGGTGCTGGACCTCGGTTGCGGAAGCGGCCGGGCAACCCGGTTGCTGGAGGCGGCAGGGAAGAATGTCACCGGGGTGGACATTTCCGCCCAAGCCCTGCGCTGCGCATCTCGCTCGGGTGGCGCTTCCCTGTATGTTCAGGCGGATTGTGAAGCCCAGCTTCCGTTCGCCGATCAATCGTTTGAAGCGGTTTTCTGCACCGAAGTCATCGAACATCTTCTGGATCCCGAATCCGTGGTGCGCGAGTGCTACCGTCTGCTCAAACCTGCGGGAACACTTTTTGTTTCCACGCCGTACCACGCTAGGATTAAGAATTGTGTTATCGCCGCCATAGCGTTTGAACGGCACTTTGATCCGATCGGTCCGCATATTCGCTTCTTCACCTCAAACTCCTTGCGGAGGTTGCTTGCGACAAACGGTTTTCGAGTGCGCCATACCTTCTACCTGGGCCGCTTTTGGCCGCTGTGGATGAATATGCTGATTTCTGCCGAGACAATCGAAACGTCTCCGGTACTTCCCGTGCCAGGGGCGTCGCAAGCGCCTAGGCATCGCTGTGCCGCGCCGGAAACAAACCCATGAATTCGCTCACGCCCGTTTCCGTGCTGATTCCCGCGAAGAACGAAGCGAGAAACCTCGCGCGTTGCCTGGCTCCCTTGCGGGGCTGGGCGGATGAAATCGTCGTGGCAGATTCTTTCAGCACGGATGGGACCGCCGAGATCGCCGAGTCGTACGGAGCGAAGGTTGTCCAATTCGCTTACCTGGGGGGCTGGCCGAAGAAACGCCAGGCCATTCTCGATTCCTTTCCGTTTCGCAACGAATGGATCTTGCTGCTTGATGCGGATGAAGTTCTTCTCGATCCCATCCAACGAGAGATCGGCGAGGCGATCCGCACGGGCGACTGTGATGGTTACTGGCTCAGATTCCGGATCTATTTCTTGGGCCGGCACCTTCGATATGGCGACACGCAGCTCTGGAAACTCTCTCTTTTTCGGAAGGGAAAAGGCCGATACGAGAGACGCCTGGAATCGCAAGATCTGTCCATGTCCGATGTCGAAGTGCATGAACACGTGATGGCGACGGGCACAAATGGCCGCCTGAGAAATCCGGTTCGCCATGACAACTGGAATTCGCTTGATCGGTATATCCACAAACACAACGAATATTCGAACTGGGAAGCCAGAGTCCTTCGCGAAGGATGCGTTGGGGAACTCCGGCCGGCGCTGTGGGGATCACAGGCACAGCGACGGCGCTGGCTGAAACGCACTCTGCTCTGGATTCCCGGCTCTCCGCTGCTCATGTTTATTTACAAGTATGCTGTGAGGTTGGGAGTTCTTGACGGTGTGCCCGGATTACTCTACTGCTGCTTCCAGGCCATCCAAGTGTTTCATGTCAAATCGAAAGTCTACGAGTCAAGTGTGTGCCCCCGTTTCTTGGAAGGCGGACCAAGCCCTTCCTTGGCGGAAGAAGATCCGGTCCACAACAGCCGCACCTCCAGGTAGGGCGCGTCGCCGAGGGTGGAGCGTGAGTTCCATACTTCGGAGAACAACTCCCATGAGACAGCTCCTCCAGATCCCTCGCACCGGTGAATTGCGGATACGGGACGTTCCCTGTCCACGACCCACAGAGAACCAGATCGTGGTTCGCACCGTCGCTTCGCTCGTGAGCGCCGGGACGGAAAAGTACATGCTCGAGTTTGCCCAAAAGAGCCTCCTGGGTAAGGCGCTGGAGCGCCCCGACCTCGTCCGAGCGGTGTTGGCCAAGGCCAAATCCGAGGGAATTGCGGAAGCATGGCGGCAGTCCATGGCGCGGCTAGAAAGTCCCATGCCGGTTGGTTATTCCTCTGCCGGGGTCGTGATTGGTCTCGGCAATGCCGTTGACGACTACTTCCTGGGCGACCGAGTCGCCTGCAGTGGCGCCGGCGTCGCGTCGCACGCCAGCGTGATCGTCGTGCCCCCGAATCTGTGCGTCAAGATTCCCAAAGGAATGGAGTTTGAGTCGGCCACCTTCGCCGCTCTCGGTGGCATTGCCCTCGAAGCAGTGCGTATGGCCGAAGTCTCGCTCGGTTCCCGCGTCGCGGTGATTGGCCTCGGGCTTCTGGGCCAGATCGCCGTGCAGTTGCTACGCGCGGCAGGGTGCCACGTGGTCGGCATGGATCTCGATGCACACAAGGCGCCAATAGCTTTGCAGAATGGGGCTGAAGCGGCGGCCTGCAGTTACGATGAGTTACGCGCGTTGGTTCCTAGGGTTCATGGTCATGCTGGATTCGACAGCGTAATCCTGCTCGCAGCTACTTCCAGCAATCAACCGTTGGAAGAGGCCGCGGAGATTTGTCGGGAACGCGGCCGTGTGGTTGCGACAGGACTGATCGGTCTCGACCTTCCCCGCAAACCGTTCTACGAGAAAGAACTCGAACTGGTTGTTTCGCGTGCTTGGGGACCGGGACTCTACGACACGAGGTACGCTTCCGCAGGTCTCGATTATCCGCTGCCCTACGTGCGCTGGACGGCACAACGAAATCTCGACGAGTTTCTCGCCCAGTTGGCTAAGGGAAGCGTTCAAGTGCGAAACCTGGTCTCCCACCGGTTTGAGTTCAGCAGAAGTATAGAAGCGTACGACTTGATCCTCTCCGGCAAGGAACCCTACCTCGGCGTATTACTCACGTATCCGCAGGAGAAGGTCGTTTCTCCATATAGCGTCCCAATCTGGTTGCGGAAGCCGGGCCGGTCCAGGTCAGCGGCCGTATCCGGCGCAATAGGAATTGGCCTCATCGGCGCGGGATTATTTGCTCGTGGTACTCTCCTGCCCACTCTGCAAAAGATTCCGAAAGTCAGATTCCGTGCAGTCGCAAGCTCGGCAGGCTTGAACGCGAGTCAGGTCGCCGAGAAATTCGGTTTCGACTACTGCACATCCGACTATCAGACACTTCTTGAAGATCCCGAGATCCATCTGATCGTCGTCGCCACCCGCCACGGCTCGCACGCCGGGCTCACCTGCGAAGCCCTGCGTCATGGAAAGCATGTGTTCGTCGAAAAGCCCCTCGCAGTGAATCGCGAGCAGCTCCAAGAAATCATTGGCGCTTGCGGAGTCAGCAGCCCCTGCCCCTCACCATCGAGCCCCGTCCTCATGGTGGGTTTCAACCGGAGGTTCTCGCGCATCGCCCAATGGATCAACCACAAATTCGCGGTAATCCGAGAGCCGCTGGCCGTTCAGTGCACGGTGAACGCGGGCTGGCTTCCAGCTGATTCGTGGGTGTACGACCACGTGGACGGAGGTGGGCGGATCATTGGCGAAGTGTGCCATTTCATAGACCTCATCCAGTATCTGACGGATTCGTGGCCGCGCCGCATGTATGCCGAAACGCTAGCTCCGCAATGCTCCCACCGCACTGACAACCTGGCCATCACTCTAAAGATGGAAAATGGCTCCGTGGGTTCCATTCAGTACTTCTCTGGTGGCGATAAGACCTACCCCCGTGAGCGCGTAGAAATCTTCGGCGGAGGTGCCGTCGGTCTCATCGACAATTTCCGACACGCTTGCTTCGTTCGCAACGGAAAGAAGACTCGGCTGCGCACCTGGCTTTCGGCGGACCGCGGACACCGCGCAGAGCTGGAGGCACTAGTGGATGTCATTGGCCACGGCGCCCAGCCGCCCGTTCCACTGGCGGACTATGTCCGTACGACTCTCGCGACATTTGCGCTCGAGGAGTCTCTGAGAAGTGGAGCTCCC
>Ga0214473_10008502_pt1 | contig 12130 bp, 20 predicted proteins | sample RVTome_7_FD_203509 | JGI IMG/M metagenome (GOLD analysis project Ga0214473, IMG submission 203509) | Soil microbial communities from uranium-contaminated site in the Upper Colorado River Basin, Wyoming, United States - RVT98D197 | ecosystem: Environmental > Terrestrial > Soil > Contaminated >...
GAAGTGAATGTCGCGCCGGCACTGCTGAACGTGAAGGTGCCATCGCCGAGATCAACCGTCACGCCGTTTGCGGCGGCCTGATGCGACTCGTTGCCCTGGAATACGGATGTCCCGGTTGCGTCGCCGCCGGACAGTACGCCGTCGTCGAGGACAATGGCAGGGTCGAACGAGTGCGCCAGCGGGAACTTGTTGACCAACGGCAAGATTCCGCTCGTCGGGATACCTGCATCGGCATGAACAGCTTTGGTGTAGTAGCGCTCCTTCTTGCGAGCGAACAGCGCAGTGTACCGTCGGTGATCGACTTGGAAAATCGCGGTGTCGTCGTCGGCGTTGACGGTGAACGTCGCCGACGCGATCGTGATGACAGTCGCCGAGATCGCCGTGATCGGGCCGAAGTTGCCGTTGTTCCCTGCGTCCTCGGCGGCGCGGATCGTGATGCGATCACCGATACGGTAGTTGTCGGTGATCCAGCTCCCTGTGCCTCGTGTGATCGTCGTCGCCGCGAACACCGTGTTCGCCAGCGGCCCGACATCAGGCCCGAACACCAGGACCGCTTGGTTCGCTGGACCTGGGATTCGGAAGTCGGTCGGTGATCCGGTCGCGTCGCCCTGCTGGTAGTACGGCTGGGCATCGGCGTCCAGCGCTCCGAGCGTGGTGTAGTTCGCGTACTCGCGAAGCACGACGCCAGTAGCACTGCGCTCTTGCAACCCTCCGTCACGGATCAGTTCGGTTGGATTACCCTCGCCGTCAGTTGCCTGAGTGCCGTTCGTTGCTGCAAAAGTCCACGCACTTGTCGCGTCGCCGTTAATGCCGCCGAAGATATACTGGCCAACCGTGGCCGGAACGGCGCGCATTGGGAATGTAAACTGGTTGAGATCCTCGGCGTTTCCGAGTCCAGCCGCGAGCGTGACCCACTCCTCGGCGAAGAACGAGTAGAGTACGTCGAGAGATACGCCATCGGCAACCTGCTGGCCGACAGCACCGACAGTCTGCGGCGCGTTGATCCGGTAGGTGAGATCGGCAGCGGTGCTCGCCGGAATCGACCGCTCGACGGTGAGGGTCGTAGTGCCGACCGTGACCACGCGGTAGTGCCCAATGATCCCACCGTTCGCAGCAGGATCCGAGATGATCGTCAGCACGTCGCCAGCAATCACGCCGTCGGTCGTGAAGTTCGCGCCCGCGTCGGTGAAGGTTGTGGTGCCATCCGAGTCACCGGTGGTGTCGACAGCGTGTCGCTGCGTCCCGAGCCCGCGAAGCGAGATGATCTGACCGACTGGGTCGATGGCGATCTGGAATCGGTCGAGATTGTCGGGATCGGTGACCTTCATGACTTACTCCTGGCGCAGATCGGAAGTGGAAGAATGCGAAACAGCGCCGATTTCAACAAGCGTCGCCCATTGACAGTCGAATCCGGACAGAGTCGGAGGCTCGATGTTTTGCTCTGGATTTGGATTCTGAGCATTGAGCATCTCACTGTAGGCTTCGATCCATGTGAAACCATCAACAAAAGTGATGTGCTTTTTCTCTGGATCGAAGATGATCATGGTGGACTCCTCACGGCGGACAGGGTCGCTGGCATGGTCTCGCCACGCTCCAGCGCCTTACGGCGATGATAGCGGAGGCGCTGACCGCAGGGAAGGCAGTAGGTCCGCCCCGTCGTCGCATCACGAAAACATGGCGCCTTGTGCTCCACGAGCGATGCGCACTCGATGGCGTTGGCGCATCCCATGGGCATGCCGGGGTGTGACTGTTCGAGCATCGCGTGGGCTGGCTCAGGGGTTGGCTCAGGGGTTGGCATAGTTGAAGTCCTCTTCCATGAGCACCGGCCTCGTACGACTCACAGCCGTCATCGTGTCGTTGAGCTGCTGCCATCTGTAGCCGACTTGCTGCACGATGATCCGTACAGCTGTGTTACCGACGAAGTTGTACACGTGATCGAACGTGGTCCCGCTCGACTCGACGCCGTTAAGCTCCACGCCGTCGGAGGTACGAAAGATCCGGACCTCGGTGCCGGCGACAAGCCCGGTCAGCGTATACGTAACCGTATTGTTGATCACGACGTCGCCCGTCGTGCCCTCGGTCGCCTCCCAGGTCGTCGGATCCGATCCGTCGCTGGCGTTGATCGTCATGTCATTCGCCGTGCCAGACGCATACTCGATGTCGAAGTCGTTGCCGGAAAACGTGAGGCCGGTGTACGTCACCGTTACAGCGTCGGCGGTGTGTTCGATGCCGTGTGGACTGTTGATCACGTCAGTGTTCTGCGTGAAGGCGCAGTACTCGACGTCGGCGTTCGCATTCCAGAGTAGCGCGCTCTTGTCGGGTGAACCGAACAAACGGATCTGCGAGGCGATCGCCTGACTACCGGCGGTCGTGACGCGGCAGCGCACGTAGTAGTACGGACCGAGACTATTCACGGTAGTCGTCGCCCATGTGCCAGGGATCGTGAACTTCGTGATGCGGGTTCCCACGCGCGTGAACTGATTGTGGGAGTCCGACGCCATGGTCAACGCGCCCCACGTCGACCCGTTCCAAAACTCCCAGGCGAACACGCCTGTCGCGTTCTCGGCTGTGCTTACGAGTGTCTCGATCTCGTTGAACTGCGCGATGTGTCCGAAGTAGAAGGCATCATTGATCGCCGGTGCTGCCGGCGTGAGGTTCACGTCCGCGGTGCCAACGTCGTTCGCATCGACGGTCTCGTCTGTGAAGACCCCGCCGTCATCCTGCTGCGCAGCCGATAGTGTGCGGCGGAACGCCTGTGTACCTGTGATCAGTGAATTCCGGAACACGACGCGTCCAGGATCGATCTCGCCACAGCCACGAATTGTACAGCCCGTCACACGATGGTTCACCCCGTTCGTCGCGTCGGCCGAGAGCGTGACGCCCATCGTGAAGCCGGCGAGCGTCGTGCCGTGGAGCAGTAGCTCGTCGAGATCCGCGTCACTGGCGATGAACTCGGCATCGACGCCGAGAGGCGCGAGAAGCGTGCAGCCATCGACACCAGACTGGGCGTCGCCGGATCCTGTCGATGTGCCAAGCCGGAACGAGCCGATGCCGGTGCTGTTACCGACGACGGTGATCTTGCACTTGTCACGATGAAAGCCGCGGTCCTCGAATACGACTGTCACGTTGGTGTCGGAGAAGTAGTGCGCGGTGGTGCCTGCGTCATCGCCGAAGACGAGCGGGCCTTGTAGTCCGAACACGCCAGCGGCGAGCTGGCGACAGATTCCATAGGCCGTTCCGCTCGCGATGTCGCGATCGGCGGCTGCGATCTGTGCGAAGGTTCCGCGATCGCCGGACGTCCCGCCGATGACACGCAGGCCGTCGTTACCGTAGCGGCAGACATCGATCCAGCAGTTCGAGACGCCACCGACAGACTTGACCGTGGTGACAAAGTTTGCGCCGACCTGCGTGATTGATGCGAGGTTGAGCGCCGCCAGGGACCCGGCGATAACAGTGGATGCCGCTGGAAGCTGTGCCGTGTCGAGCACGATGCACTGCCACTCGGCAGGTCCATCCGAGTGTCTGAACCCTGCGCGATCGCTGCCGCCGACGTGAAACGAGATGCGGTTGGTACCGTCGCCGAGGATGATTCCAATGCCACCGTTTACGGTCGTCTGCATTGCGCCGCGCGCGAGCACCCAGACGTACACGAGCATGCCAGCGCTCATGTCCACGCCAGCACCCATCGTGAAGTAGATGCCCTCGGTCTCGTTGCTGACGATGAGTCCGAGACATCCGGTCGACTCAACTGGCGTCGGATCGGTCGTGAACAGCGTGATTGTACCGCCGGTCGTGCTCGTCCAACCTGTCGTCGAATCCGCGTCCGAAATTGTCGTGCGCAGGTCTACGAGTTGAACCGTCATCGGTCACTCCTTGCGCTTTCGATCGGCGAGTACGATCGCGATGGCCTGGTGCGCCCAGAACCCACCGAGATTGGCATGCGTATGGATTACGACGCACCGATCGCCGAGGTCTGGACGAAAGAATGCGACGTACGGAGACAGTCCGGTCTTGCCCATCACGTAGCACGCGTCGGCAGGGTGGACGAAATCATCAAGTCCTACCGAGGTCGCGGACTCGTCCACGAACACGATAGTCCGTCCCAGTGCTCGCTCCAATGCGATGCGCGGCTCCATCTGCGTGTCCTCGTGCAAGAATGGAAACCCAGATGCGATTCCGCTGACCGGCGACATGAACCACTCGTCGACGTCGTACTCCTTGAGCGGGTATCCCCACAGCTCGACCTCCTTGATCGGCGTGTTCCAGCCGAGTTCCCACGTGCCGATGACAGTGAGCATAGCGATATTCAGAGCAGTCGCAAACGACGTGGTGTGCGGACAGGTTCTGGCTCTGGATCGATCTTGAGCTTCTCAGCGACGATGCGAACCATCTCTGGCCACTGGGCTGCCAGTTCGGTGCCAGCATCAGGCGGCCATCGGAGACGTGGAAATGCTCGTCGCATGACGTGGATCATGATGCCATCGGCACCTCTCGCCCCTGCGACAAGAGCATCTTCGATGGCATCTGCAGAAAAAGCGATCCACTCGTCGTACGAAGTGATGCAGATCTTATTCCCGTCGACGACGATTCCACTTCGTACTGCCTGTTCATCTGGATTGGAGTCGCTCGCAGGTTCGCTTGGTGCGACATCGACTTCGAGATCGATCTTCTGATCACGAAGCGGCAGTCGTGCAGCGATACGGACAGCGCGAGAGATTTCAGGAACAAGAACAGGACCCGTTCTTAGGACAGGACCCGTTCTCAGGACAGGACCCGTTCTCAGGACAGGACCCGTTCTCAGGACAGGACCCGGCGCTGAGGTTCGAACTGGACGAAGACCGGTCGTGACAGGTGCGTCCTGAGCGTCGTAGATCATGGCCGCGACAGCGACGACCACGAGTCCGATCGCTATCGCTTCGGCTCCGCGCATGTCTGAAATCCTACCAAATTTATATAGATGCGAGCCCTTACCGCCCTGTATGGTGTCCTTGACGCCGATCTAGGGGCTATCGCGGCCATCTTGAACGGCGGACCAGAGCAGCTCTCGTGTCAACTCGCGCTCCTTGTCGCCGTCGAGCCGCTTGAGCGCCCAGATCTTGGACTCGAACAAGCGCTTGACGAAGTCATCGATGTACACCTTGATCCGCGCGTCGTTCCAACCGCGCTCGGCGAGGTATCTGACCGACTCTCGTTCCGCCGCCACCTCGTACGCCCAGCGCCATGCCATGACGAGGTAGCGCAGAAAGAACAGTAGATCCCGCTGCTGACGGACATGGGCAAGCTCGTGGCGCAGCAGTCTGATCTTCTCCCACACCTCGCGTGTGTCGAAGTCCTTGGCGAGGATAAGTATGCGCCGCAGCGCGGTCGAGGTGCGCTCGCGGGCGCCGCTCAGGGTCTTGCGCACGATGTGACGGACGCCGAGTTCCTTGGCATGGGCGAATAGGTCTTCGAGTTGTTCAACGTCGGTGCGGTTCTTGTCATGGCGCAGGACGAGGTACGAAGACCTGCCGCCTGCGTACTTGATGTGCTTGGATTTTAGCCGCATGGGTCAACCAAATTTCTTCGCCAGCGCATCTACGACTCGCGCACAGTCCGATGCGAGCGCTTGCTCGGCACTGGTATGGATCCTCGTGCCGTACATGCGCTCGCGCCGGGCTTCACGCGAGCGGATGACCTCGGGACTTTCGCTGACGCCGAGGCCATGGACCAGGCCACCGCGCAAGCCCAGTAGAGTGACGCCGAGCAGCGTCACGTCGCTGCCGGCGTCACGGTTGCGGTGACGACTGGAGAGCCGCCCCAGCCGTAGCCGTAGTACCCAGGCCAACCGTAACCACCGTAGCCGGAGTAACCACCGTAGCCCGGATACCCGGAGTAGCCCGGGTAGCCCACAAACGGCGTTGCGACGCGGCGACGACGACGACGCGGCGCGTAGGCCATGGCGTACCCGGGGTACCCGTAGCCGTACCCGGGATAACCGGGATACCCGTAGCCAGGATATCCACCACCGTAGCCGGGGTATCCGCCCCAGCCGTAGCCGCTGCTCACACCGCCAACGACCAGAGGATTCTTCTTCGAACCAGACCATGTGCCGTAGTGATACGTTGGCCATCCGGGATTTTTCGCCGGCCCAGGACGTGCGGGATTCCGCTGCGCACCGGACGGGTACTTCAGGCCTGCGTTACTCGGGTTCGTGCTCGGAGCAGGCGAGCTACAGCCGCATGGATTCCCAGCGCGTTGCTGCACGGCCGAGTTGCCGACGCTTCGCTGCATGCCCAGGTTGCCGACGCGTGTGCTCGCGACGCTTCGCTGCATGCCTGGGTTGCCTGTGCGCTGTCGTGCCATGGGGTTCGCAGCACGCACGCCTGGGTTGCTAGCAGGCCCGCGGACCATCGGCGCCATGCGCTGCTGGGGAGTCGAGGGGCGCTGGATCATCTGCATGATGCTGGGCATCGGTGGAAACTCCTGGTCCAGAGTATGACACGAGGAGCCACGGTCGTCGCAAGACCGCGAGATCCCTAAAGTTGAAGGCGCTAGCCCAGGGGACAAGGGCCCAGGGCCCAAGCTAGACGATTGCCGATTGTGATGATGCGTGGTAGACCAGTGGTCGACCATGAAGACCAAAATCGTCAAGCACGGGAACAGTCGCGCAGTCGTGATTCCTGCAGCCGTTGCCGACGAGCTTGGCTGGGAGGTGGGCAAGCCTGTCGAGGCCGATCTCTTGGCCAACTCGATCCTCTTGCATCCGCCGAAACGACGCTCGATCATGAAGTCCTACGCGCGCGTTGTTCTTGCTCATGACGAGCTGTTCCGTCGGCTGGCGGATCGATGAAGGCAAAGGACGTTCAGTACGTGACCGTCGAAGAGGCGATCGTTATCCATGACGACCAGATCGATCGTTACGGTGGTGGCGATGGCCTCTTCGACGAAGGTCGCAAGCTTGAAGCGGCAATCATGGCCGTCCAAGCAACATGGGACGGCGAGCCGCTCATCCGATCTCTCGCAGAGATCGCTGCCGCCTACGTCGTGTACATCTCCACGTCTCACCCGTTTTTCGATGGGAACAAGCGCACCTCTCTCGCGGTCGCGCTGAGCTTCTTGGATGCCCACGGCTACCGTGACGAGCTAGGATCGTTCGGAGACTGGGAGGAGATCGTGGTCCAGGTCGCCTGCGGTCGTATCGACCAGGACGCCCTTGCGCAGTTTTTCGCCGCTCACATGGGCGACTGGGGCGGGCTGACGTAGTCGCACTGGCTCAAGCATCCTCGTCGGCGTCGATAAACGTGTGCTTGCCGCCGATATTCTCGGAGCAGAAGACTTCGAAGCCAGCGGCATGGCAGTGACCGCCGCCGCCGTACTGCTCGGCGAGAGTCGAGACGTTGACGCCGGAAGCCTTCGAGCTGCGCAGGGACACGCGAATTCGATCAGGCCCAACTCCGTCCGTCTCGGGGCGATGCTCGTAGTACCAGACCGCAGCCACACCAGGGCCATCACGCTCGACCAGCAGGTTGCCCAGCTCCGACGCGTAGAACCGAGGCGCGTTGCAGATCCATGCCGGCTGTCCGTGAATCTTGACCAGTGTCGCATCGCGAGCAAGCAGATCAACGTGGCGCTTCTGCACGCGCAGGATCGTGTAGCCTGTCTCGACGATAACCTCGTGCTCGTTGAGAAGACACGACGCGAATCCGCTCCACTTCTCGAAGTCAAAATCGTGAAGACCCAGGGCTGCAGAGATCTCGCGCGAGTTCGGTAGCTTCCACTGCCACAGGTCTCGATCTTGGACGTAGCGAGTCATAATCTCGGCCTCGGCATGCGCTCCTCGTAGCAGCGGTGCAAACCAGTCGAAGGCCATCCGCGCGCCCGAGCGGTCCATGTCAAAGCTCGCGAAGTCCAGACCTTCGAGCGCGCGCTGGTTTGACTCGTGATGGTCCAGGACGATGAGAGACGTGGCTTTGTTCGCCATGTCCAACAGCGTGTCCCTGTCGTAGGCAAAGTCGATGATGGCCACGCGACGACCAGTGACGTCCGGATGTGACACCCCGATATGGGCCTCCTGGTACTCAGCCTTGTCGCCACGTGCAAGGTGAGCCACCCAGGCCGCTGTGAACCCGTCGAAGCAGTGCCCGTGGTACAGAACCAGGTCCACGTCGTACGGTGTCGTGATCACGTGTCTCCTTTTGCCAGTCGTCTGGCTGTGTTTTCTTGTCGCATCTTATAGGCCACTGCAGCATCGAACGCCGCGAGGTAGTCAGGCCCATGTTTTTTGACATACGCACGAGCGACATCATGATCGGCATGACTCAGCATGGACTCGATGTCGGCCTGATCTTGCAGGCGATTCGCCAGTAGCTTCATCAAGATCACAACCTCGACAGGAGCGACAGGAATGCCTTCGCTGTCGATGCCGCGAGCAAGTGATTCGACGATGCTCGGAAGTTCTTCGGGCGTTAGCAATGTGTCGACCGACACTTTTCCCACTGCGAAAGGTAGGCCAGGAATCGGTGAGACCACGATCCCGTGACTTGGCCATGCCTCATCACCGACGAGAAAGTCGATGTCCTTTGTCGCACGAGGAGTCCCGTAGGCGCCCACGGCCATGCCGCCAATGAGCACGTGACGTACGCCTAGCTCGTGCATTTTTGCGGACGCCACACGCGTCGCGATCTCGAAGTTCGGATGAACAACCTCGAACTGCGCGTGCAAATCTGGCACTCCAGGCTTGCGCGCAGCATTGATGTAGCGACGATGTTCGTACCGCATTTTAATGCCTAGTTCGTGCGGAACACGACGAAGTCGCTGGTCGTGAGGATGTAGTCGCCGTTGTACGTGTTCATGAAGTGCGGCCAACCGTCGACGCTGACCGCTTCTTCTGCAGCCGCGTCGATGTCGATGCCGGCGGCTTGAATCGCATACTTCGCCGCTTCGTTGCCGTAGATGTCACGGAAGAACTCCATCGGATATTTGGCACGCTCTGTCGCGTACTTCTCCTTGAGCGCTTCAACAGCATCGTTCGGGACGTCGTCAGGAAGAGTTGTGTCACCATCCTCATCGGTAACCTCGTACTCCTCGACGTCGAACTCGCGTGCGTAGTCATCCCAGAAACGCTCAGTATCGTGGCGCGCCAAATCATCGACGTGGCCATTCTCCATCTCGGAATTGTAGACGACCCGTTCGAGCTTCTCCATGTCGATGTGCGACTCGATGAAGTTGGGCTCGAAGTTTTCGGGACCCTCTTCGAGGTCTTGCTTCACGCGCGCGATGGCCTCGTCCCGAGCTTCGTCGTCGTCGCGGTAGACCGTGTACGAACGTGCGTCGTGATGCGTCCAGCGTGGATCTGGACTGGCGCCAGTGATCTCATAGGCCGTGACACCGGTGAACGTTTGCGACGAGATGTCATGGGCCTGCATACGGTCTGCATCCTCTTCGAGGCGCTCTGCAACCTCGCGAAGTACGGCATCCTCGTCGTCGAAGTCGACCGGAGTTGGCTTCGTGGATGCAGCGCCTGGCTTGGCCTTGGCCACGCTTCGCGCTCCGGTCTTCTTCGCGCGGCGCTTCGAGGTCTTCTTCGAGGCCTTCTTGCTGCCACGCTTGGCTGTCTTCTTGGACTTGGACTTCTTCTTGGTCGCCATGGTGCCTCGGGTTCATAGTAGCGGATCTTGGAGCCTTGCGGCCTAGCCTAGACGGCCCAGCCCTTGGGACGCCTGCGAGGAACGATCTTGACAGGGCTGCCGCACTTGGGGCAGTTGTCCTCGCCTGCGGTTGCGGCCAGGCGGTTACCGGACCACGTGCACGCAGAATCGACCTTGGCTGTGCAGGCGACGGTCACGGAGGGTCCGCGCGGCTGCCTCATGTCAGCTCTTCCACGATCTCGGTGGTGACCGTCGAGACTAGAACGAGGCGCGCGATGTGATATCTGCAGCTAAGATCACCAAGAGCCTGGTAGGCCTCGGGAATGGCGCCAGAGATGAACCATTCGTCTCGCCTGACGACTCTGAACTCGCCAGTCTTGATCGCTCTGACCTGCTGTCCAGCACGGGCCTGATTCGTGACCTCCTGAGGTGGTCTGTCGACCAGAGGATAGGTGGAAGTGTCTCGTGTCATCGGAGTTTCCTCTTGGCCCGAACGTAGCGAGCCTGCTCCATCACGGGCGCGCGGTGAGGGCCAGTGATGCGGTTGTGGTTGTCGAGAGGATGGATGGTGCAGGCGTAGACGTTCATCGGAGCTTCCTTGCGACTTTCGGCGGTGCGTCGTCGAGGTGCACGTTCCACTCTCCGTAAGGGCCAACGCCGACGAACTCGCGGCGCGTGCCCTCCGAATCGTACTCGTTGCACTCTTGGGCGAGTACGAGTTCCAGCTCGTTCGACCACTTCATGACCACGGCCTCTCCGTTGTTCGCGAGGCTGTTTCGAATCGCTTCTTCGGCGTCTTCGCGGATGCTCATGGTTACTCTCCGTATCCTGACGTAGTTTTGGACGCCTGCTCCATCGCGTTGCGCTCTGCGAGCGAGTACGGCACGACGTCGCCGATCATCTCTTCGACAAGCTCGATGCCGATGGCCTCGAAACGCTTCTCCCATGGAACCTGCGCGCACGGAGAATCGGCCCATGCGCCGAAGCGAGGCATGTCGCCTGTCAGGTCGAGATCTTCCTTGATGGCCAGCTCGTTGGCGCGCACGCCGATGAGCAGGAACACAGGGTTGCCGAGATGGACCAGGATGCCACGGGCATCCCAGGCCATCTTCCTTCGCCATGGCCCTGGCCCGACGTACGTAGTCCGAGGCAGCCTCGGGATGCGCAACGCCGGTAGTGACGACGGTGGCCATGGCGTGGTCCTTCACTTGAGGAAAATCGTCCATGGCTTGCCGTTCTTCTCGCCGGTGTAGACAAGGACGTCGCCCCTGGTGTCCGTGTGCGATCCGCATTCAGACTCGATGGCGAGCTGGATCGCCTCGACCTCAGGCGCGGTGAGATCGTCGGTGTACATCCACCGGTGCACGCCGTAGCGCACGGACTCGACGATCGCTTCTTGAACATGGGATGATGCGTCAGTCATGGCGGTGTCTTTCACGCGTCAGGCGCGTCGTTGATCTCTTCTTCTCGTCCTTGGACAACTTGAGTGCCATGGGAACTTCTCCGTCTTTCTACTGGCTCCTCGCCAGCTTCTAACTCCGAAGGCCCGTCCTCTCGCGAGGTACGGGCCTTAGATGGGCGCGGTGATGACTACTCGTCGTTCGCGCGGACGGCGTTGATCGCCTTGGCGCAGGCCGATCGCGCGTCGCTCTTCCACGACGACACATCCTCGGGGTCGGGCTGCACGCGCAGCGCCTCGCAGCACAGGTCGACCATCTGCATGTCGCCAGCTTCTGCGGCCTCGGTGGATAAGGCTTCGATCTGCGCGTCGGTGATGGTGGCTGCGGTGAGCTTGGTGGTCATGGTCGGTCTCTCCGGGGCCGGCTCCTCGCCAGTCGCAAGCCCAGACGCACAGGGCTTCCGGGGTATTCCCCTCCCGATGCGCTTGGTCATCTTGTCCTGGACTTCTACAGGAGGTCAAGTTTTGGGCAATCAAGCGCATGAGGAGCTTTGCCAAGCGCATGAGGAGGGGAATGATCTTGGATTCTGGTACGTCTCAAGTGGTGCCAGGCGAAGAGCCGGGCAAGGACGAGTAGCGGTCATGGGCACCAACTTTCTCGACAACAAGGATGAGATCCTCGCGATTTTGCGACGCCAAGGTCCGCGGCGCATCATCGAACTGGTACGTCTGATCGGCTGCAAGCGCAACGATCTCCTACCCGCGATCGAGAGTCTCGACAAGGAGAGGTGGCTGCTGCACGATTGTTCGGACCGCACGCGCCTTGGAGTACGGACCAGACGCGATCGTGTCGCCGTGATGGCTCAGAATGCGCTCGATGCTCGCGTGGGCGAACGAGCGCTGCACGAGCTACTTGCGCTTAGCGAGACCGAGCGCGAGACCCTCGCGTGCCTGTCACGCGACGTGGAGACCACGAGGACCGCAGCATGGACGGCAGACGGCGGAGATCTGATCCGCGACGAAGATGAACCACGCGCCGGCCAGATCTGAAGGCCAAGGAGAACGACCATGACCAAGCACAATATCGACCTTACCGATATCGGAA
>Ga0214473_10008503_pt1 | contig 12130 bp, 10 predicted proteins | sample RVTome_7_FD_203509 | JGI IMG/M metagenome (GOLD analysis project Ga0214473, IMG submission 203509) | Soil microbial communities from uranium-contaminated site in the Upper Colorado River Basin, Wyoming, United States - RVT98D197 | ecosystem: Environmental > Terrestrial > Soil > Contaminated >...
TTCAAAATGAAGAATTGAAGGTCAAAGATTTTTCATTCGAAAATATAGACTCGGTTAAATTTGATGAAATCCAGACGATAGAGAATCCTTCTTACCCATTTACAAAAGGGGAAATTCCATCCGAGCCATTTCTATCAAATTTGTTCGAACCGATTGTCGCAATAACTACGGCAGCGGTTGTTATAGCCCTTTTCTTTACAGTTCGAAGTAAGTAACTGTATTTTACCTTTGATGCCGAAATGTATTTAGTTATTATTGAACAAGTTTTTAAAAAAATTATCTTCAAATGAAAAAAATATTTGCACTTTACTTTTCAATTTTAACGTTTTTTGGATGTTCATCATCAATTGACACTACCAATTTGGGATCTCAAGAACGATTGGATTATTCACTCAAGCTTTATAACGATGAGGATTACGAATTAGCGATAACGGAATTGCAAGCAATAATTTTGCAGTTTCCCGGAAGTGCCGTAGTTGACGACGCCCAATTTTATCTTGGTATGACTCGATTCAAAAGGGGTGAATATATACTGGCCGCCTTCGAATTCAGCAAATTGATTAAAAATATTCCGGCAAGTGAGTTCGTTCCCCGTGCCCAATTTATGCTTGCCGAAAGCTATTATGAGCTGTCACCAAATTTTACACTTGATCAAAAGTATACTAAAAAGGCTATTGAAGAATATCAGGCTTTTCTTGATTTCTTCCCTGCAGACCCGAATGTTCCGGAAGCCGAAAAGAAAATTCGTGAGTTAAATGATAAGCTGGCACATAAGGAATATAACAATGCAATTATTTATGAAAAGCTTGAATATTACACCGCTGCTATAACTTATTATGACAGAGTGGTTGAAGTTTACCATGATACTCAATACGCACCGATGGCGTTGTCTAACAAGATCAATCTTTTAAGATCGCGCGATAAAACCCGGGATGCTTTGGATGAAATTGACAAGTTCTTACAGCGTTATCCCAACGATCAGCGTGCAAAGGAACTGGAAAGTTTAAAAGCTTCTTTAGAAAGTCTCCTATCTGCCTCTAAGTGATGTTAAAAGCTAAGAAAGTTAGTGAATCAGTTATCACAATGACGGAATTGGTGTTGCCAAATCACACAAATCAGTTGGGAAATCTTCTTGGCGGGCAATTAATGCACTGGATAGATATTTGTGCTGCGTTGTGCGGTGCAAAACATAATCAAAGAGTTTGCGTTACTGCATCGGTTGATCGAATTGATTTCCATCACCCGATTAAACTTGGGGATGCTGTATCTTTGGTTGGCTCAATTAACAGGGTTTTTAGAACATCGATGGAAATTGGCGTTAAGGTTTATGCTGAATCGTTCAAACAAGGTAAAAGAATTCACTCAAATACGGCTTATCTGACGTTTGTAGCTGTGGATAATGATGGGAAACCCACGTTAGCGGTTAAAGCAATACCAGAATCTGAAGATGAAAAAAGAAGATATGAAGAAGCATTCATTAGGAGAGAAAACAGGCTTAAAGATAGAATCAAGCATAATTAATTTATTGTTTCTTTTCTTTTTTTTATCATCCGTTATCTTTCCGCAAATTCCAATAAATGGATTCTGCAAATTGAATTCATACCATTTCTCCCCCGGGTACTCAAAAATATTTTCACTTAATTACAACAACGATTCATACTCTGACCTCATTCTTTATAATCCTTCCTCAAAGGAATTATCGGTAGTTTCCGGAAAGAAAAATGAAAGTTTTGGGCTAGAAAAAAAAATTGATTTCCCCTTCCAAATTTCAAATCTTGTTCCAATCAGGGAGAAAAATAATGAGATTAAAAAATATGCCTTCACTTCTCGGAAAAATTTAACTGCAGGTATCTTTGATTTTTCATCTAAGGGAAAACCAAGGGTTACAAATGTGCTGACATTTAAATATTACCCTGATAGGCTAAGTATTGCCGATATTGATGGGGATTTCCATCAAGAAATTCTTCTATCAGGTTCTGCTTTTGATGGATTGAGCATATTAAGTTTCGATAAAAAGAATTTAAGAGAGAAAAAAATTAATACAAAAGGCAGTCATTCTGACGCAATATTTATAGATTTATCAAACGACGGTTTACCCGATATTGTTTCCATAAATCTTCTTAACAATTCGCTCGAATTTTTTTTTAATGATGGACGCGGAAATTTCAAAATTGTTCGAACAATTAAGTTAAGTCAAAAAACGGGCAATCTTCATTCTTTCGACATGAATTTAGATTCTTACCAAGATTTGATTTTTGTTGAAGGTGACAAACTAAAAATTATGTACGGTGACTTTGCGTCGTCTTACTCACAGCAAGTTGAAATCAAGACAAAGTATCTTCCAAGTGATTTTATAATTGGAGATTTTAACAAAGACGGACGGATTGATCTAGCTTATTTAAGTTCTGATGCGTCAATTGTTTCGGTAATTTACGCTGAAACTGATTTCACATTTTTTCATGAGATTCCAATCCTTCATAGGAACGGAATGAAAAATATTATTCCCTTTTACAGTAAGTTTATTGATGGATTGGCTATAATAAGCGAAGACGGCGCGCTTACTACCGTCACTAGATTAGCTGCATTATCTTCTGGCCAAGATCTATCTCTATCTATTAGGCCAATTGCAATTTCATATTTTGATGCTAATAGCAATGCAATAAATGATTTTTGCTTTATCGACAGCTTTGGCAGCTCTTTGAAGCTGATAATCCGAAGCAATGCAGGATTGCCATCAACCTATTATTCGATTCCTCTGCGAAGTGCCCACGATAATGTTGAAATTATAAATTATTCGAAAGAATCAACAACTTTTTTTTGTTTCTCATCGAACAAAAGGTTAGTTGAAGTTATAGAAGTTGAATTTGATACAGGTGAAATTTATAGAAGTGAATTTTATACGGCTCGGCCCATTATGAAATTGAAACCGGTTTTGAGCAATATCAAAAAAGCAGTCGTGTCCTCTCTTGTGAACAGCAAACTGACAATTGAAATATTTGAAGAGGAAGAAAGCTGGAAACTGCTGACAGATTATAGTATCTCCGAAAATGTTATCAGTGCAGAGCTATCCGCATTTAAGGGAGTTAAGCTTTTCTTTTGGAAACAAGATAATGATTCTATTAAGCTTTTCGAAAAAACTTTCCTTCCAGAAGAATTGAAAACAGATTTAATACTCAAAGTTAAGATGAAAAACATCTCTAAGCTTTTAACTATGGCCGATGATTTTTTTAATTTGGAAAAAGAATCCATTATTAGTTTTGTTGAGTCAAATGAAAAACATTATATTTTAGTAAGCTATAATCGGCGGGTCAATATATTTGATGCTGAAGAAGTAAATGAGAATTTGGTGGTAAAGGATTTGAAACAATTATTCGTTAACGAAATAAAGCCAAATGGTACTCGCCGTTTGATTATAAACAATTATAACGATCAAAATATTTACAGGCTGAATATTTTAAGAAAAGGTAAGAGAGTCGGTTTACTCAAAATGCTTGATAATATTAATACCGGAAAATATTTTGTTAAAAATTTAACCGCAAACAATTTTCATTTCGTATATATAAATACGAATACAGGATGTATTTCAATTAGGCGGATATGATGATAAAAACCTTAGTATTGATATCGATTATTATTTTTATTCAACAATTTGCATTGGCACAAGCGAATTACGATAAGAACTTTCTTGATTCTGTTTTTACTGAATATATTAATCTTAAAGAGATTTTAAATAATAAAGATTACAACAAACCATTAGGATTAAGTTCGGAAAATTCTAAATGTGGATTTTTTCTTGTGAATTTTGTAAAGCAGAACATTGATCTATTTACTCCGCAGCAGCAGCAATTGTTTAAAACATTATCCGGGAGGCCATCACTTCCTTTTAGTAATGTCTCGCAATCCGGGAAGTTTAGGATTCATTACGACACAACAGCAACAAGTAAACCGAAATACATTTCTTCGATGAGTATTGAAGAGAATCTTTCACTGGTTGCTCTAGCAATAGATTCTGCATACAATTTTGAGGTGAATTATTTAGGATATCCGTCTCCGCCATCTGACAATGGAGCAGGTGGAGATAATCTTTATGATATTTATATTGTTAACGTTGGCGCATGGGAATATGGACATACTGAGTTTGAGAGTAGCTTAGGTAACCAGAAATATACCTCATTCATGGTAATTGATAATGACCTGAATGGGAGGGATACGCCAGGTATGAATGGTGCTCGGGTCACAGTGGCACATGAATTACATCATGCCATCCAAGGAGGAAATTATGTTCTGCGTCTAGAGGATACTTTTTTTTATGAAATTACTTCGACTTCAATGGAAGAATTCGTTTATGATGACATAAATGATTATTACTTTTATCTGCCAGAATATTTTTTAAGAACTGATCTCGCTTTCGCCGAAAATCGTGGTTATGGTCTTTCGATTTGGAATATATATCTCAAAGAAAATTTTGGTTTTGATATAATCAAAAAGCAATGGGAATTGATGCCAACTCAAAGGGCGATGAATGCTATAAGTTTGAGTATCACAGATGCCGGTTCCAGCATTAAACACGAGCTTAATAATTTTGGAGTTTGGACATACTACACGAAATATCGGGCTATCACTGGAAAATATTTTGATGAAGCTTCGGCATATCCCTTGATTAGACCTCTTTCCACAATATTATTTACATCTCCTGATGAAATTGTTACAGTAAATTCTAAAGCAACAGCTAATAATTTCATTCGGTTTATCAATCAAACGAACAACAGCGATACTTTATTTGTTCTTATCACAAATGGGGATGTACAAAGAGCAGTAAGTAATATTAGTTCCACAGATAGTTTAGCTTATTATTTATACGACTACCCTGAGAGCGGCACTAACAAAGTGGATTCGAATTATTACTCAAGATTCACTACAAAAAGTCCATATCTTTGGTCAGTCACAGAAATTTCAGATACGATAATAAACATTGTTGAGCCGTCAAGACTAACCGATTTTCCTTATCCTATGCCGTTTTCTTATAAAAAGTATTCAGAAGATCAACCGATTAATATTCCAATTTCGGCAGTCAATAGTGATTATGTCGGATTATACATTTTCAGTACAGCAATGGAATTAGTGTATTCGAACGATGAAATGTCCAGGGATAGCCAGAATAAAAATGTAGTAAAGTGGAAGGTAAAAGATAACCAGGGAAGAAAGCTTGCTTCGGGAGTGTATATTTACGTCATCAAAGCAGGCGATAGTATTGAAAAAGGTAAGCTGGTAATTCTACATGACTGATTTTTCGCTTCAAGTCCACTCGCTTCAGAAATCTTTTGGAAGACGATTAGTTTTTAGCGGGATTACATTCAACTTGAACAAAGCCGGAGTTTTTGGAATTTCAGGTCCGAATGGTTCGGGGAAATCAACGCTTATAAAAATTATAGCCGGAATAAATTCACCAACAAATGGGCATGTCGTTCATACTTACGATAGTAAAGTGATTATTGCGGAAAAACTTCACAATTACATTGGGTTTGTCTCCCCGTATCTTGTTCTTTATGATGAGTTCAGTGCATGGGAAAATCTGAATTACTTTGCTTCAATCCGCAAAGTATCATTTAATAGTGAAAAGATTGAAAAATTACTTGAACAGTTCTTATTATTAAATCGTAAAGATGATCTTGTAAAAACTTATTCATCGGGAATGAAACAGCGATTAAAATTTATTTTTGCTTTGATGCATTCACCTCAATTCATTTTTCTTGATGAACCTACCTCCAATCTTGATGATGAAGGCAAGCAAACGGTTTACAATTTGATTAAAAACGAAAGTAAAAAATCTATTGTAATAGTTGCTTCAAATGAAAAGAATGACTTGAGCCAATGCGATGAAGTCTTACAGTTGGAAGATTACAAAGCAAGCTAATCATTTGGAAAAAGATTAAATGAAAATAAAATCATACGCTTTATTCCAAAAAGATTATAATTCAGAGTTAAGAACACGCTATGCAATTAACTCATTAGCAATGTTCATTATTGTTGCCATAAGCGTAATTCTTTTCTCAATTGGAAACGAGAATATTTCCCCCGGTTTAACTGGCGGTTTATTCTGGGTTGTAATATTTTTCTCCGCAATGTCTGGTCTTTCCCGTGCATTTGTAAGTGAAGAAGAAAGAGGGACATCACTAACATTGCAATTGATCGCTTCCCCAGCTACAATTTTTACGGGAAAATTATTGTTCAACATGATCCTTGTTTTTCTGATGAACATTGTCATCACATTACTTTATTCAATGTTATTTGCGGAGTTCATCATTCGGAATTATTTATTGTTTTTTTTAACGTTTTTATTTGGCAACATCGGCATTGCAATTTCCTCAACCTTAATCGCGGCAATAATTGCCAAAGCAGGATCAAAAGGTACATTGTATCCCGTTCTTTCTTTTCCCATATTGCTCCCGCTAATTTTAACTTCAGTAAGGCTCACTTCTTTTGCCATTGAAGGTGTACCAATTGCCGAAGCTTTTTTTGAGTTGGCAATAATCTTATGTTATGACATAATTATGATTTCTGCGTCATATATGTTGTTCGATTTTATCTGGAAAGATTAGTATCTTCACAACAATTATTCTTGCACAATTATTATGATTTGGAAAATTTTCTTATTTCTTCTTTTGTGTTTTGTTTCGGTTGCGGGCATTGCATTTCCCATTGTTCAATCACCTTCAAAGTGGTATGAATTTCCATTTATAATAGGACTTGAGCAGAACGCTAAAATAATCTTCTTTCATGTTCCCACAGCTTGGCTTACAGTTATAGCGTTTCTTATGTCTACCGTTTTCAGTATTCAATTTCTCAGGAAAAAGAATCTTGACTATGACGCAAAATCCTATGCTGCTTCCCAGCTTGGAATAATATTCTGCATACTTGCAACTGTCACAGGTTCGGTGTGGTCAAAATTCGCGTGGGGCTCCTTTTGGAGCTGGGACCCAAGACAAACAAGTATATTTGCGTTACTTTTAATATACGGGGCATGGTTTGCACTTCGCTCAGCTATCGAATCCGAGGATAAAAGAGCAACGCTTTCGGCAGTTTATTCGATCATTGCATTTTTAACAGTACCATTTTTTATTTTCATAATGCCGAGAATTATGACCGGTCTTCACCCGGGTTCTGTTGATGATACAAATGCAGGCCCAATTGTCGATTTTAAAATGAACCAAAGCATGTTGCTCATATTTTTTCTCTCAATGATTGGATTTACAATACTGTATTTTTGGATGTGGAATCTTGGTTATAAATCTATAATTTTAAGTGAAAAAATTAACAAACAACTAACTCGAGGATAAGCTTGACTGGTCTTTACGACTTCTTGCAAAACAATGCAATTTATATTGTAATGATTATCGTACTAATTGTATGGACGGGGATATTTTTGTATTTACTTAATTTAGACAAGAGATTAAAAAACATAGAAAAAGAAACAAGCGGAGATAAAAAATGAAGAACAAATATATTTTCGGCGGAGTAATAGTAGCAGTTTTTCTCTTTTTGATGATCTATCTATTGACCCAAAGTAATATTCAATATGAAAACGATTTCACAAAAGTGATGGTTAAGGATAAAACTGTTAAAGCAACAGGAAGCTGGGTTAAAGAAAAAAATTATGAACTGAATAAAGAAAACAGAACTTTTACTTTTTACATGGCAGATCAATCCGGAACTCAAATGAAAGTGGTTTACCAGGGAACAATCCCTAATAATTTTGAATCAGCAGTAAGTGTAGTTGTAACCGGCAAATATCAAAATGGTTATTTTCATGCTAAAGATATTCTCACCAAATGTCCAAGCAAATACGAAGAGCAAAACGTCAAATCGTCCAGCATGTAATTAACTTTTAGCGAATCATTTTTTAAATACTAAAGTTTTATTGAGGACAACATGATAGGAAGTATTGTATTATCACTCGCCCTGGCGAGCAGTTTAGTTGCTATGGTAATGTACTTTTTAACTTACAAAGGTTATCAAAATACACTAAACATAGGCAGAATAGCATATCATTCGATGGCAATGCTTGTAATTGCTGCATCAGGTATTCTGCTTTACTTAATTCTTACACACGATTACAGCTACAAATATATTTACAATTACAGCAGCAATGATCTTCGGACCGGAATTTTAGCGGCAACCTTTTGGGCTGGGCAGGAAGGCAGCTTTATGCTTTGGGTACTGCTTACAACTATTGTTGGAATAGTGCTTCAAAATTATTCATCAAAGCGCGGTGATCTTGAACCAAGAGTGATGTCGGTGTTCTCGCTTTCAACATCCTTTTTACTTGTAATGGTTTCGCCGTTATTCAAAAATCCTTTTGCACACATCTGGATCGAACCGCTGTTCATCGGTTCGAATGGTATAAACTCAGCATTCTTAAGCCAGCCGTGGATCCAAAATTTTCTATTTAGCGATAATTCGACCAGTCAAAGTTTTGTTAAAATGGGTCCAGAACTTTATGCGGCATTGTCATCGTCAGGTATTGCTGTAAAGGATTTTATTATTAATGGTAAAGGATTAAATCCACAGCTTTTAAACTTCTGGATGCAGATCCATCCACCGATATTATTTACCGGATTTTCGATGGCTACTGTACCATTTGCATTTGCAATAGCAGCAATGATGAAAAATGATTACACTCAATGGGTTAAACAAGCTTTACCCTGGGTTTTAGCCGGTGCCGGTATTTTGGGATTAGGAATAATGATGGGCGGCTATTGGGCTTATGAAATGCTTGGTTGGGGCGGCTACTGGGCTTGGGATCCGGTCGAGAACTCCAGCTTAATTCCATGGCTCGTAGGTGTTGCATCAATTCATACATTACTTGTGCAGAGGAAAAGTCAATCTAAAGGTGGGATGGGAAAGTATACTAAGACTAATCTTATTCTGTGCATAATGACTTATATTCTCGTTCTATACAGTACTTTCTTAACTCGCAGTGGAGTTTTAGGTGATGCATCTGTGCATTCATTTGTAGATCCTGGTATGCTTGTTTATTTATTTCTTGTAATCTTCATTGGAACCTTTATTACGCTTGGTTTTGGAATGTTACTCTATCGCTGGAAATTCCTTAGTGAAAAAGTTGAAACTGATGAATCATTACTTTCGCGTGATCTTGCACTATTTACTGCAGCAGTTGTGTTGGGTGCTTCTGCATTAATAGTCTTAGTCGGAACTTCCGCACCACTTTTTGGTAATTCAGTTGAGACTTTCTTCTATAATGAAATGCATCTTCCCCTTGCAATAATTATAGGCCTGTTGAATGGATTAAGCTTACTGTTAAAGTGGAAACAATCTAACGGACAAGATCTGCTTAAAAAATCACTATTCTCAATCGTCTCGGCTATTATTTTTACATCATTATTAATAATATTTGGCGGTATTACGGATATAATGATGATTCTGCTTTCATTATCAGCATCATTCTCTCTATTCGTAAATCTTGAAATAGCACTAAAAATTATTCGCGGTAATATGAAAATGCTTGGAGCTTATGTTTCACACATCGGAATAGCATTGTTTATTCTTGGAGTTATTGGGTCGGCCAGATACAGTGATCATGTTGATATTGACTTACTTAAAAACGAACCTAAAGAAGCATTTGGTTATCAATTAACTTTTACCGGTTACAGTCCGATTGAGAACAATACTAAGTATGCCTTCAATATTGAGTTGAAGAAAGGTGATAAAAATTATACTGTATCTCCTGTAATGTATATCAGCGAGTTTAATAATGGACTGATGCGTGAACCGGCAATTCTTACTATGTGGACAAAAGATTTCTATGTTTCGCCGGTTAGCTATGATGAAGGTAACAGCGATACTCACAACCACGGTCAGGTTATAGATCTAGAAAGAGGAAATTCTGCTGAATATAAAGGAACCAAAATTTCATTTGATGGATTTGATATGCCTGCAGAAACAATGCAAGCCATGCAGGAAGGAAAAGACTTTCAGATGGGCGCAGTATTGACTCTCGAATTTCAAGGCAAGAAAGAATCTTTTGAATTATTTAGAAAAAGTGTTTCGGGACAAATTCAATTTACAGATTACACTTCAAAAAATGCCGATGTAAGGATTCAATTGGTCAATCTTACTGCAGGAAAAATTCAAGTATCTGTTTCAAAACTTGGCGAGTTGACCCCGGAGAGTGTACAACAAACGCCGCGAGAAGTTTTATCAATCTCTGCAAGCATTAAGCCATTTATTAATTTAGTGTGGGTTGGAGTTTTGGTAATGTTTGTTGGATTTTTTGTTTCAGTTTCAAGAAGACTGAAGGAATCATTGGTTAAATAGAACTAAAGAAAATCTTAAAAAAAATGCCCGTGAACTCGCGGGCATTTTTGCTTTTAAGTAGAACTGAAATACAGTTTAATCAAAATGAAAGTTAATTGAAGCGTTAATACTTCTCGGTAAACCCGGTTCTAAATAAACAGGCTGACCGCTTACAGGATCCGGATTAATAAACGCCGATGCAGCATATTTTTCATCAGTCAAATTGTTGATGTTGATGAAGAATCTTAGTCCGAAATAATCCGTAACCCTGATAATGTTTGTAAGCCCAAAGGACAGATTAAGTAAGTTGTAAGAAGGAACTTCGATTTTATTTGCATCGTCAACAAAATATTTGCCGACCCCATTAAGCTCTACGCTGATATAAACCTCTTTTAGAAATTCCGGTGAGTAAGTGATACCTGTTCCGTAAAAAAGATTTGGAATTCCAGCGGCTTTATTCCTGGAATAATCTGCGAATTTGCCGGGTTTTCCGTAGTGGACAGAATCAACAACATAATCAACATATTTATTATCCGAATAAGTGAAGGTTCCTCGTAAGCTTAAACCGTGTTTAAGCTGAACTGATGCCCCAAATTCTAAACCGCTTCTTTCAGTTTTACCAGCAGTGAAATAAAACCTTCCGCCTCTGTAGGGAATTATATCATTCGATACTTTAATATGATACAATGCAAACTCATAATATAAAGATCGTATTATATCTGAATTGAATACCAATATTTGTTTTGTTCCGGTTTCGAATGTTGTTGACTGAATTGCATCAAGAAGCGGATTAAGTAAATAAACGGTATCCTGCCCAAACGTACTTGCAGGATCAGTTTCATTTCCGGCAGGAACCTCGACACCACCACTTATGTTAACATAAATACTATGGGTGGGTGTGAATCTGTAAGATAATGCCGCCTTTGGTGTAAATTTTTCATAAGATTTTGTTTGAAGTCCAAACTTTGGCTGCAGAAAATCTTCGCTGAAATAACTGATGTTATCATACCTTCCACCAATCAAAATACTTAGCTTTTCACCAAAAATAATTTCGTCATGAAAAAATGTTCCATAATTATTTGCACCTTCACGCTTATTTGTTGAAAGAGTATTTCCTCTCGAGTTAGTTGGTGAAAGAGAATAAAATAAAATTGCTCCATCCTGATAAGCTTCATCAACTCCTAAAATTAATCTATTGGTGATATCTTCACTTAGTGAAGCAATATTTTGGTAAATAAAATTTCCACCAAGATGATACCTTGTAAAATCTCTGAACGTTCCGCGTTCGGATCGCTGCAAATATTTAGGATTAAGATACACCATACTTTGCAATGAATTTGATTCATCGAAGGCGTGTTCTAGGTTTATGCCAATTTTACCTAATCGGTTGTACCTGTGCTCATCTCGCTGGACATAAGTAGGATTACCCATTTTCGGATTAGAAGTAAACTGTGAATCAGTTAGAGGTCCGGGAATACGAAAAAGATTACTTGCACCGGTTAATAGAACCTTGAGTCTTGTGTCTAAAGAAAGATTTGATATTAAACCAAGGCTAATAACTCCGCGCCTTGATGAAGAATGTTCGCGCCAACCGTCAAAATGGCTTTGAGATACCGAACCAAATATTTGTCCGTTTCCCAAATCCGTTCCTGCTTTAATTGCAAATTTCTGAAAGCCAAAACTTCCGGTAAAAATATCTGTCTCAAAGAAATCGCTGGCGAATTGAGGAATAGTGGAAATATTAATTATTCCTCCTGATGCATTTCCCCAAACAGCAGAAACATTCGAGCGAAGAACTTCAATATTTTGCGCAAGA
>Ga0214473_10008504_pt1 | contig 12129 bp, 9 predicted proteins | sample RVTome_7_FD_203509 | JGI IMG/M metagenome (GOLD analysis project Ga0214473, IMG submission 203509) | Soil microbial communities from uranium-contaminated site in the Upper Colorado River Basin, Wyoming, United States - RVT98D197 | ecosystem: Environmental > Terrestrial > Soil > Contaminated >...
TAAATAGAGGAAAAATATGGAAAAAGTCATCATGTGGAAACCGGAATTGGAGACAATGCCAAGAGAGAAACTATTGGAGCACCAGCTTGATCTTTTCAGAAAGCAGATGGCCTATGTCTATGAGCGAAGCCAAATGTATAAACGTAAGTTCGATCAGGCAGGCGTTCTGTCTGTGGAGATCAAGACCTTGGAAGAGGATCGATATTACCGAATTACTTGCCGAAGCATTGGCTTAATTGATTTACCCAAATTGAGTGTGCTTGCCTCCGAAGGGATCTTTAACCCATGTAAGTTTTTTTAAAGCAGTTTGCAAACGTAAATTGAAAGACTACTGCTCAACTCCATAATTTAGCGTTTTATGATATATTGTTTTATAGGCTTCCAATAATATCCTTCGAGGAGGGAAAAATCTAAAGAGGAGTTGGTTTATGAAGCTTGAACTGGGAATATTCAATATCAGGAATATTGTCGGGAACAGTCATACGTTCATCCAAGACCAAGCTCTATATATAAATTTAAATGAATTGAAACAGGTTATTGCCGATGACCAACACTTCTCAAAAATTGAAATTGAGATTGCTCATCCTGGAAATAGTGTACGGATTATTAACGTCCTCGATGTGATTGAGCCACGGGTTAAGGTGAAGGGAGGGGAAATCTTTCCTGGATGGATAGGAGAAATGGGCGTCGCCGGTATTGGAAGGACCCATGCACTTAAGGGTGTTGGTGTCATCGAAGTTGGTTTAATGAAAGACTTCTATGGTGCCATACTCGATATGAAAGGAGCAGGAGCAGAATTAACTAATTATTCCAATCTACATTATGTTATTCTTGTTACCGAACCCGCACCTGGCATTGATCAAGCTGAATACAGTCACGCTCTTAAAATGGCGGGGTTGAAGGCAGCAACTTACTTAGCAAGAGCAAGCATCTCCCTGCAACCCGATGAGTTAAGGATTTACGAGATTGCTCCCTTGAATCGGCCTTCAATCAACGTAGGATTACCTCGCATTGCTTATCTTCACATAACAGAAATTCACGAAGTATTGAAAGAACCTTTTATCTACGGAGATAACCCAAGACGGTACTTTCCAACCCTCCTCCATCCTAACGAACTCATAGATGGAGCCATCGTATCCTGCACGTACGATTACTCTCCCGGATTAAAAAATTTTACTTATTCTTTTTTGAACAGTCCTGCGGTAGAAGGACTTTATCAAAGACATGGCAAGGAACTTGAATTTGTTGGGGTTGTTGTAGCCAACGCTCCCTCAGTTCTTGCAGACAAAAAACGATCGGCCGTTATGGCGGCAAAGCTGATAAGATTTATTTTGGGGGCGGATGGGGTGATCATCACAAAAGACGGTGGGGGACATCCGGATATCGACCTGATGGAGTGCTGTGAACAATGCGAACGCTTAGGGGTGAAAACATGCCTCATCAATAGTGAGATGTTAAGCCCGGATGGGACGGGCATTTATTCAATGATCGCTTTTTCAGAATATGCGGACTGTGTTATAAGCGCAGGAAATGTAGATGAGATGGTTGACCTTCCCTCAATGGAGCTAGTGATTGGGGGAAAGTCGATGGCAATCGATATTCAAGGCCCCTTTGATAAACCCATGAGAGTTCCAATACGTATGATTCCCAATGCAATTAGTCAGCTTGGGTTCACAAAGGTAACTACGGAGGAGTTTTAGAAATGGTACCGAGCATAAGAGTGATTCATTATGTTAATCAATTTTTTGGCCAGATAGGAGGTGAAGAAAAGGCGAGTATAGCTCCTTTCTTGAACGAAAAACCCATTGGTCCCAGTCAACTCCTTAAGGGGCTCCTTGGGATGAAAGGTGATGTCGTTGCAACCATTGTCTGTGGAGACAACTATTTTTCAGATAATATGGAGAAAGCTAAAAACGAGGTTCTTCGTCTTATTTCTTCCCATAACCCTAATCTCGTGCTGGCAGGTCCCGCGTTTAATGCAGGTCGATACGGTATCGCCTGTGCAGAGGTTTGCAACATTGCTAAAAAGGACCTGGGTGTAGAGGCAGTGACTAGTATGTACAAAGAAAATCCTGGTGTAGAGATTTGTCACAGGGATATCTACATTATTGAGACAGGCCTGTCCTCTCGTGGTATGATTGAGGCTATGACAAAGATGGTCCAGCTTGGTTTAAAATTGGCTTTAAAAGAACCGCTAGGTTCTCCGCAAGAGGAAGGAATTCTTTTACGAGGTATCAAACGAAACATATTGTCTAAAGAATTTGCTTCTGAGCGGGCTATCCGAGCTCTCCTTGCTAAGATGAAAGGGGAACTGTTCCATACGGAAGTCAGGAGGCCTGCCTTCGATGAAGTTCTACCGGCGCCCCCGATTGAGGATCTCTCAAAGGCTACAATTGCTCTTGTCACCGAAGGTGGACTTATTCCCATTGGGAATCCGGATCACATAGAAAGCCATCGAGCTACACGATATGGGCGCTATAGTCTGGAAGGGATGAGTCGTTTAAGCAAGGAAGGTTTCGAATCTATCCATAGAGGATATGATACGACATTTGTAAATGAGGATCCCAATCGGCTCGCTCCAGTGGATGTAATGCGAGAATTAGAGCAAGAAGGCACTATTGGAAAACTTTATCCATATTTCTTTACTACCACGGGTGTAGCCACTTTTGTCGAAAATAGTAAAAAGATAGGGAAGTCCATTGCCAAAGAACTAAAGGAGTCTGGAGTTTCGGGGGTAATTCTCACTTCCACCTGAGGGACTGGGACGCGCTGCGGAGCAGTGCTTGAAAAAGAGATTGAGAGGCTGGGAATTCCGTGCACCCTAATCACAACTTTGGTTCCTGCTGCGTTTACCATTGGGGCTAACAGGATTGTTCAAGGTGTTGCCATTACAAATCCGGTAGGGAATCCAGAATTGTCTTTGGTGCGGGAAAAAGAACTTCGTCGGGATATCGTGAAGAAAGCACTCGCGATCTTAACAAAGAAGATTGATCCCAGAAAGTTTTCTTGAGGCCGGGAAAGAGTAACTGCTTGTGCATTGACTAAATGATTTGAATAGAACAGATAAGACGATAATCTTTAATTATTAATTTTAACTCAGATTTCATACAGCTTGAAATTTATATATTGAAGGGCGGGTAATAGCCCAACCCATCAATCCGTTGGTTCCTTTAAGAGGGGTGGAGAAGTTGGCCGAGAGTTTTATCAATAGGCAACATAGTTGCCTACAAACCAATTTACAAATTACAAAGAGAGGAGGTAATATCATGAACTCAAAGAAAATTTCTTCGGTCTTTATCGTGAGTGTTTTCATTGCCCTTACAAGTGTCACGCTAGGTCAAGCAGGGAATCCTGCTCAGCTACCAGCTACGGTTGGCATTGGCACTCACGCAGTGGGAGGAGGTTATTATGCTTCAGGGACAGGTATCGCCCGACTCATTTCGGACAAAACGAAAATTATGGCCGTTGTCCAGCCATTCGCAGGCCCTAATGCGTGGATGCCACTGATGGAATCCGGTAAGCTGGAACTGGGGATTCTATCAAGCACTGATGCTGCTTGGGCTTACATTGGTGGTTTTGGCTATGATAAACCCAGTACGAACTTCCGTTTGGTTTTACGAGGTAACACGCAATCAGCTACTACGTTCACGGTGCTGAAACGGTCTGGGATTAAGAAAATTACTGATCTTCGGGGGAAGCGCCTGGCATACAAGTATGGTGGCAACCAGATGCTGCACAATCTTGCAGAAGCGATGCTTAAGTCAGTAGGTATGACTTGGAATGATGTGGTACCGGTGCCGATTCCAGATTTCCAGACCAGCACTCGAACGATCCGAGAGGGGCGTATTGATGCCGGTACAAGCGGGGCAACGACAACACCTACCGCCCTTGAGCTTCACACTGCTCTCGGAGTTAATGTGCTTTCGTATGGAGACATGCAGCCAGATGATATTGCAAAGGGAGTACCTGCAGACAAACAAGCAATTCTCGATGAATTGGTCCCAGGTTGCTTTCCTATGACGGTGAAGGCTGGCGAGGGAGTCATTGAGAAAGACACCGTCCTAATTTCTTACTCAATTTATCTGGCTGCCTCAGCCAACCTGTCCGAAGACGCGGTGCACTTGATCCTAAAGACTATTTGGGAAAACTACTCGGATCTGCACCCGGTTCATCCTTGGCTGCGGGGTTGGAAACCCGAAACAATGACATCTGGAATCCAACCTGCGCCATTCCATAATGGAGCGATCAAGTTCTATAAAGAAAAGAACGTATGGACCGAGGCGATGGAAAAAAGACAAAAACAACTTTTGAACCGTTAAAAAATTATCATACCAAATATCCAAGCTACGAAAAAAGGCTAAGAACCGGAGTGAGTACTTTTAGTTCACTGGAAGAATAGCTTTGCGGACATCGGTCAAACAAAGAGGAAACAAAACCCTTTCGGGAAAAGAGGTGGGGCATTAATGGGAACGAAGTTGGATGAAATCTCTGAATATAGGCGACTGAAGGGATTTTCTCACTGGGTTGAAGATGCCTTATTGTTGGCACTGCCCATAACGGGCACCCTTTTCATTCTCGATGTGCCGACCCGCGTAGGAGTGGTCTTCTTTACCGAACAGTATTGTGGGATTTTTCTAACCATGTATCTCGCTGCGACATTCCTTAGCATACCAGCTCGTAAGCAATCCAAAAAACAGGCCGTGCCCTGGTATGACTGGGTTCTCGTGCTATTAGCAATTCCAAGCGGACTTTACATTACCGCTCGCTATCCGGTGCTGGTTATGAATTTAGGTCGCATCACTTTCGAACAGATTTTCTTCGGGACACTGACAATCATCTTAATTTTAGAGGCATTACGAAGATTGGTAGGCTTTTCGCTTGTGATTATTGTACTGGCGATTCTCCTTTATGCGCGGTTCGCGGTGCATTTCCCTGCTTTTCTCGGCGGGAGACCTATGTCCTCTGACCAACTAATCAACTATCTTTACCTGGATCCTAATAGTATGCTCTGGATGTTGATGCTCGCGGCAACTATTGGCTTAGCATTTGTTACGTTCGGTCAATTTCTGATTCATTTTGGTGTAGGACAGATCTTTACAGATCTCGCTACGGTTTCCTTTGGCCGCATGAGGGGTGGCAGTGCTAAAACGGCAGTGGTAGGTTCGAGTCTTGTCGGTACGATCACTGGCGCCCCTATGTCCAATGTGTTTTTGACCGGAAGCATTACTATTCCTATGATGAAAAAGAGTGGTTACCCGCCAAGGATGGCCGGGGCTGTTGAGGCGGTAGCATCTTCGGGGGGCCAGATTATGCCGCCTGTGATGGGTATCGGCGCCTTTATCATGGCTGAAAACTTAGGGGTCTCTTATGCCGAAGTTGCGTTGGCGGCTGTTTTCCCTGCAATTCTCTATTACTTTGCTGTGTTTATGCAGGTGGACCTGGAAGCGGGCAAACGCGGTCTGGGCGGATTGAGCCGTGAACAGATCCCGTCCGTTTGGAAAACCATTCAACGTTCGTGGATCACGCTATTTACGCTTGGTTGCCTTGTATATACCCTTTTTATCGTGCGCATGTCACCTTCAACGGCTGCAACAATCTCTACTCTCGTGAGCGTACCCTTCTTTTTGGCGCTACCTGAAAACCGCAGGCCATTCTTTCAGCTCCTCATCAACTCCCTCAGAGGATCCGGACGAATGCTCTTGGTAGTTGGTGGCGTCATGTCAGCCGCTGGGCTGGTTGTAGGTGCATTCAATGTAAGCGGAATGAGTTTCTCTATCAGCTTCATGCTTTCTCAAGCGGGTAAGGGTAATGTTATCTTTTTATTATTAGGGACAGCCATCGCCTCGATGATCTTGGGCATGGGAATGCCCTCGGCCCCGGCTTATGCATTAGCCGCTATCCTTTTTGCCCCCGCCCTAATTAAATTTGGGATTTATCCAATGGCCGCACATATGTTTGTATTTTACTACGCCATCCTTTCAAACTTCACCCCGCCTATCGCTCTAGCCTGTTTTGCTGCTGCACCGCTTGCTGGGACAGATCCAATGAAGATCGGCTGGACGGCAATGCGATTAGGAATCATGGCATACATTGTTCCTTTTATATTTGTCTTTTTCCCGGCCATGCTATTTAAAGGTACTTTTGCGGCTATCGTGGTTTCAGTAATCACCGCGTTGATAGGAGTAGGAATCCTTAGCATTGCTTTGACAGGATTTTTCACCCAAAAAGTTTCGTTGTTTCGCCGGGTGGTTATGGTTATTGGTGGAATCGCTCTTTTAATCCCAATGCGGCGAGGTGCTTGGGAGTTACTGCTGGTGGTGAATGCGTTTGGATTAGGGATGGTCCTGATGGCTTTAACACCAGAAATTCGATCCTTGTTTAACAAATTCCGTGGTCTGGCCAAACCCACCGACCTGGCTAAAATGACTTAGGGAATTTTTAATATATGAAAACAGAAAAAGTTTCTGTCTTAGGAGGAGGAAACGGAGCTCATGCCTGTGCATCGGATCTCAAGTTAGCTGGCTTTGACGTCATCCTCTGGGAGTTTCCAGAATTTCAAGATAGGATTACCCCCATTCTGAAAAGAGGGGGAATCGAGCTGAAGGCACCGGGAAGGCACGGCTTCGCTTCTCTCAAGGCGACAACTGACATTGTGGAAGCCTTGGAAGGAACCTCTTTAATCCTAATCTCCATACCGGCCTTTGGCCACAGGCGTATAGCGGAAATATGTGGTCCATATCTAAAGGCGGGGCAATGTGTGCTCCTTTGCCCTGGTTCAACAGGGGGCGCACTTGAATTTGCCAAGGTTCTTAGGACGAGGGGTTTGGGCCAAGGGGTGCTCTTGGGTGAAACCGCTACCCTCCCCTATGCCTGTAGATTATTCGGTCCTGCAGAAGTGGAGATCAAAGTCCGCAGTCCATGGATTCTTGCCGCCGCATTTCCAGGAAGAGATACACCAAAATTCATTAAGTTTTTAACCTCGCTTTTCCCAGGTGTAGTCCCTGGCGTCAACGTTGTTGAGACTGGGCTTAACAACGGCAACCTCGTCGCCCATCCTGCTCCAACCATACTCAATACCGGCAGGATCGAATTCTCCAAAGGCGAGTTCTACCTTTTCCAGGAAGGATTTACACCCTCCGTGGGAAAAGTCGTTCAGGCAATAGAGAACGAAAGGCTCGAATTATGCAGTGTTTTGGGTTACAGAAGAATTCCATCAGAAGAACGGATTCTAAGATTAGGATATCACACGAAAAGGGCTTCCTGCCTTGCTGACGCTTACTCAACAAGTCCTGTCTTTCGATCCCTAAGAGGACCCTTTAGCCTTCAAGATCGGTATATAAGCGAAGATGTCCAGTACGGTTTCGTCCTTCTATCCTCTTTAGGTCGGATGCTCGGCATCCCAACCCCAACCATTGATGCCATTATTCATTTAGCTTCGGTCATAAACGGAAAGGACTACAGGCAAGAGGGAAGAACGATAGAGAGTTTGGGGATCGGAGGCATGGGGGTCGATGAACTTAATTTTTTCCTTCAAGAAGGTGTCCGCAAATAATGGACGAAATTCAAGACAGCTTTCTCCTCCTTAAAGGAGGAAAGATCCTCACCGGAAGACCTGGAGAGATCATTCAGGGTTCGGTTCTTATGGTCGAAGGTTCAAAGATCGCCTTTGTTGGAAGAGAGGATGAGGTTGGGAGGGAGAAAAAGGACAGGGCAAGGATCATTGCCGTAGAGACATGTACCATAATGCCAGGCTTGATTGACTCCCATGTGCACTTCTGGGGGGCAAGAACACTTGATTATCTGCATAGGGCGTTGGTTCCAGACGAACTCAATATGATACGGGCGGTTAAAGACGTTGAAGCTCTGATTGACGTGGGGTTCACAACAGTGAGGGAAGCTGGGGGAAACAAATCCATCTATCTACGCAGGGCAATTGAAGAAGGAACAATCAAGGGACCCAGAATATTGAGTGCTCACAGAGCGATTTGCATAACAGGGGGTCATTACGATCTTCATTTTCTTCCTCTGGATCATGTGAAAGGGATGAAAGGAAATTTTCGCTTAGCCGATGGAGCAGACGACTGCCGGAAAGCCGTTAGGGAACAATTGAGGGAAGGGGCGGACTTCATTAAAATCTGTACAACGGGCGGAATCATGTCGCAGGGAGACCATCCAAAAGAAGTCCAGTTCAGTTCGGAAGAGTTGAACTCGATTGTCGAAGAATCACATGATCATGGGAAGAGAGTGGCTGCCCATGCCCAGGGCCTTGATGGAATCATTAGTGCTGTCCGTGCAGGTGTCGATACTATTGAGCATGGGACTTTTCTTGATGAAGAGACGGCTGAGCTGATGGTTAAGCGGGGCATATTCCTTATTCCAACGTTATCCCTCATGCATAAAATTGCAACGGAAGCAGGCAGTTACGGCATGAGCCCTTGGGCCCTCAAAAAAGGCGCAGAGCTGAACAAGGTGGCTGTAAACACTTTCAACTTAGCTCAGGAAAGAGGCGTTCGAATCGCTAGTGGAACGGACTTCAGTGGAGCCCCGCCAATGCGCCATGGTGGAAATGCCATTGAGCTCAGCTTGATGGTTCAAGCGGGAATGTCTCCTTACGATGCGATCTCAAGCGCCACGAAAGTGGCAGCTGAAGCCATTGGGATACAAGAGCGGACAGGTACCCTCGAAGAGGGGAAATGGGCGGATATTTTGGTTATTGAGGGAAACCCGGTTCATGACATAAGCATTTTAATGGATAAAAGCCGGATCCGAATGGTGATTAAGGAAGGACACATCCAAAAAATGAATTTGAAAAGTAAGTTGATAGATTCCTTAGAGTAGAAAAAGGCAATTCGAAGATATGAAACTTGAACTTGATATAATAAACATCAAGGACGTTCAATTTGGCGAAAAAACTGCAATTTCTGATAGTGTGCTTTATATCAATCGTGGTGAGTTAAAGGGACTGCTCCAACAGGACAAAAGGTTCAAGAAAGTTGAGATCCAGATAGCCCATCCCGGAGAGAGATGCAGAATCCTTCGAGTATCTGATGTCATTGAGCCAAGGGCCAAGATCAAAGGGGGCGAAGATTTCCCCGGGGTCTTAGGAAGGGGTACCGCAGGCGAAGGAAATACGTGTGTGCTTCGCGGTGTTGCGGTTGCGATGAGTGACGATAGTGAAGGGAGAGACCTTTCAAGAGATCCCAATGGCGAGATCATCGACATGTCAGGGCCTGGAGCGGAATTTAGCCCCTACGGAAAAACCCACAATGTCGTAGTGTTATCTTATCCTGCAGATGGAACATCTCTAAATGACTATAGGATAGCACTCAAGTTTGCTGAAGTAAAAACTGCTGCATACATAGGGAAGGCTGGCAAAAATCTGAAGCCATATAAAGTGGAGGTGTATGACTTGCCTCGGCAGGGAAAGACGCCTAAAGAATTGGAAGTATTGCCCAAGGTTGCTTACATCTTTCAGATTTTCTCTGCCCAATTTCAGGCCTTAGAAAATGAACCCATCCTATACGGTGCCAGCATCGAAAGATTTGTGCCAACAATCTTACACCCAAATGAGGTACTGGATGGAGCTATTGTCAATCCCTATCGAGGGATGGGGATAGAAACATACCAAATTCAAAATCATCCTATAATAAAAGAGCTATATCGAAGACATGGAAAGGATCTCTGCTTTGCGGGTGTTGTCCTGACAGTAGCTCATAATAACGAAGCGGAGAGTGAGCGGTCGACGAACATGGCGTCCAATCTGGCCAAGTGGGTTCTTGGAGCAGATGGAGCGATCTTAACGAAAAGCGGAGGGGGAGCTCCGGAGGTCAACTTGGCTCAAACCGCAAACAGGTGCGAGGAAATCGGTGTGAAGACGGCGCTTGCTATTTGGGAAATAGCTGCAGATGGTAGCCCGGAGAGTTCTACCTTGTTTAACTCGCCAGGGATTGATGCCCTTGTAAGCATGGGGACACCGATGGTAACAGTCAGCCTGCCTGCCATGGAAAGAATTATCGGAAGAGCTATTGATCTTCCGAACGCACCCTCAATAGGCGGGCAGACTGAAAGACTGGCGCGCTTGATTCGGGGAGTGGTGGGGCAGTTAGGGAATTCAGATCTCGTTACGGTTAGATCCTGAAGCCTTCCGCAGACAACCTGTTTATTATGCGAAGCTTGGGAGGATGCATCAATGAGTGAAGACCTTAAAATAATCCATTACTTAAATCAATTCTTTGGCGGCCAAGGGGGTGAAGACAAGGCTTATACAAGTCCACAAATTAAGGAGGGGCCAATCGGCCCGGGAAGGGTGCTCCAGGATGCCTTGGCAACAAGGGGAAAAATAGTAGCTACTGTAGTATGTGGTGACAACTATTTTGCGGAGAAGATTGAAGGAGCGGCCGAGGAAATAACTCAATTGCTCAAACCTTACGAGGCAGATATCGTGATAGCGGGACCAGCTTTTAACGCAGGCCGTTATGGAATCGCTTGTGGCGCCGTATGCAAAGCCGTCCAGGACAAGTTAAATATTCCTGCAGTGACGGGAATGTACAAAGAAAATCCAGGCGTGGATCTTTTCAAGAAAGACGTGTACATTGTGGAGACAGAGGATTCTGTTAAGGGAATGGAAGCCACTTTTTCGAAAATGGTAAGCATCGCATGTAGGTTTGCAGCCCATGAAAAAATAGGCACTCCAATTGAAGAAGGGTATTTCCCTCGTGGATTCATAACAAATAAGCCTGTTGACAAGACCGCTGCTGAACGCGTTGTTTCCTTATTGTTAGCTAAGCTCCATGGTTTGCCATTTGAGTCAGAAGTGCCTCTCCCAAAGTATGATCGTGTAAACCCTGCACCTGCTCTTAAAAACCTCGCGTCAGCTAAAATAGCCTTGGTGACTGATGGCGGACTAGTGCCAAAAGGCAATCCAGATCGAATTCAGGCAAGAAGAGCCACAAGATTCGGTTCGTATGATATTAGGGGACTTAGTGTGCTTAGCCCCGGGGAATATGAAGTGAGCCACATTGGTTATGACTCAGCTCTTGTCGTTCAAGATCCCCATCGCCTTGTCCCTTTGGATATCATGAGAGATTTGGAAATAGAAGGATTCATTGGAGAACTTCATGAGACCTTTTATTCTACCTCGGGAGGAGTGAGTAGTTTTGAAACCGCAAAGAATATGGGCCGAGCCATAGCCTCACAACTCTTGTCCAATGACGCAGCGGGCGCTCTTCTTACTTCTACCTGAGGGAGTAGTACTCGCTGCGGTGCAGCGATAGCTAAAGAACTTGAGCGCCTCGGTATACCAACAGCGCACATATGTGCTATTACAAAGGTTGCTATGATGGTGGGTTCTAATAGAATTATTCCAGGTTGTAGCATCATCTGTCCCGTTGGAAATCCCCAGCTATCAAAGGAGGCAGAAAAAACACTACGAAGAACTATAATAGAGAAAGCCTTAAAGAGTTTACAGGAAGATATCCGGGAACAGAATGTATTCCGTTAATAGCTTTGAAGAGACCATTATTCTAAGAATAGATTTCCTAATAAGAATAAAAACTATTTTTATTTTTAAATAGAAACAAGTCAATACCTATTATGATGATTCGGGGTTTAGCTTAACCAAATGAGGTAGTTTTTAATTACTTAATAAAGGGCGAGGGGGAGGCATTATGGAAAAAGTGATCATGTTTAAACCAGAGCTGGAGACGATGTCGAGGGAGGCATTGCTCGAATATCAGCTCAACCTCTTCCGGAAGCAGATGGCTTACGTCTATGAACGGGCTCCGATGTATAAGCGAAAGTTTGACCAGGCGGGTGTCCGACCTGAAGATATAAAGACGATCGAAGATGTCCAGAAAGTTCCGTTTACCGTCAAAGAAGAATTAAGGCAGAGTCAGGAAAAATATCCTCCCTTCGGAGACTTTCACTGCATCCCCCCGGAAGAAGGGGTGAGAGTCTTTCAAACGACCGGGACCACGGGAATACCCGTGCGATCTTTATTGAGTAAGAAGGACTGGTTAGAAGTCTACTATGACCAGTTCATGTATTTCATGTATGGCTACGGAATCACTAAAGCTGACATCATATTTATCCCTTTCAACTATGGACTCTACTTAGCGTGGTGGGGCATCC
>Ga0214473_10008506_pt1 | contig 12127 bp, 13 predicted proteins | sample RVTome_7_FD_203509 | JGI IMG/M metagenome (GOLD analysis project Ga0214473, IMG submission 203509) | Soil microbial communities from uranium-contaminated site in the Upper Colorado River Basin, Wyoming, United States - RVT98D197 | ecosystem: Environmental > Terrestrial > Soil > Contaminated >...
TCATCAAAGAAGAAAAATTCAATATTGATAGTAACATCAAAAAGATGAAAGACATTGCGGCTATTGGTTTAATACTTTCAGAAATGAATAGTGTTCTTATTGATGTTTCTATCATTCAAGATTTGAGCTCGCTTCACGCTTGCTGCGTAGGAATCCATAAAGGCATTTTTGATATTTGCTATCCTATACTCTCTAAAAAGTATCAAACAATGATTGATGCTATTAAATCTCACGAACCAATCATCCCCCCGGCAAAAAAATATAAAGACGAGTGGTTCGATGAAATGACAAATCTTGTTCTCGAAGGTTACAAGCAAGAAGCTGCCGCCCAAAAAGTATTATCGAATAAAGGATTATTCCGTATTAGCGTTTCAGGATTTCTAAAACAATGGAGAAATTCAAATTCATATTTTAACTATGAACGCATAAAAGGAAGTAAGACCAAAAAGGAATATTAAATTTCCCTTTTTTAGTACCCTTTATTCCCCTTCTTGTTACCCAAACTTCCCAACTCTCGCAGTAATTTTTATCCATAAATCAATTGATTTGTTCGCGGGAACAGTCGATAAGTTTTAAGAACAGAAACAAAAATAATATCTCAAGTTTTATTAAAATATAATTACCGTTCGTTTCTGTTCGATATAAAAGCCTCACTGATTCCCGCCGGTGAGGCTTTCTTTTTATAGTAAAGGATGATGAATTCTAAAATCAAAAATATTTTTATTCGGGTGATGATTTGTCAATTCCTTCAGCCCAACCTTGTGTACAAGCTGCATTGGTTTGGGCTGTTTTTTATTAATGAGAGGAGGTTTGAATGGATAAAAAAGATATCGTAACTGAGACAATAAACGAACTCAAAAAAAATTTTGAGGGCCTGGAGAAAATTAAAAAGCGATTGACAGATTTTGATTCACATGATAAGAGTGATCAGAAAGTAATTAATTTCTGTTCAAACCAGGTTAAGGATATCCTAACTACAACATTGAATTTAGTTATGCTTCTGAACGAGTATGAGTTGCAGAATTATGATAGTGAAAACCTGTACTCCCTTTATGAATTGGGTGAATGATGGTAGATAAAAATAAACCTACAGATTTAATAAATGGCAGCAAGAAGGATGATCTTCCATACATGCCTTTCTATGTTGGTGACTGGTTGAAGGCTCCGGATATTCAATGTCTTAGCTATGAATTAAAAGGTTTATGGTTCGAAATGCTTTGTTACATGTGGGAATCAAAAGAACGAGGTGTATTGATTAAAGCAAATAGTGCTCCCTACACTATAGCAGAGGTGAGCAGGCTTTTACGTTTGCCTGAAGTTTTGCTCAAGCAAAAACTCAAGCAACTTTTAGAATTTGCTATATACAGTATTAGAGAAAGTGATGGAGCAATTTATAGTCGCAGAATGGTTAAAGATCAGAGAATTAGGGAAATACGAAAAAAAGCGGGCTCTAAAGGTGGAAAAAATAGTTTTGCTTCACGTTTTGCTCAAGCAAAAACTCAAGCAAACTCTGAAGATGAAAGTGAAACTGAAAATGTAAATGAAACTGAATTTCAAAATGTAGTTAAGAAATGGAATGAATTTGCAGAGCTCAACAATCTGCCGGAGGTAATAAAGATAACTGATAAAAGGCGGAGTAGTATTACAGCACGCTTAAAGGAAAAAGATTTTAACCTAGAGCACATATTCCAACGAATTTTAGGAAGTGATTTTCTTTTAGGTAAAACGAATGGCTTCAGAGCATCATTCGATTTTGTATTCGAAGGTAAAAATAATTACATAAAAATTTTGGAGGGCGGATATAATGGGAACAGTAAAGGAAAGAATTTCAAAGAAGAAAAGGTAACAACGGTACAATGGAACCCGGCTTAAAAAAAATAAACATAGACGACGAGAAGCAATTACTTGCGGAGATATTTTATGATCCTAAAGTTTTTGTTGAGATAAACACAATAATTATTTCAGATGTTTTCTTTAATCCTATCAACAAAAAAATTTATGAATCAATGGTAGAATTAAACGACGAAGGATTCGGAATAGACCGCCTTACAGTTTACCATAAATTAAAAAGCACTGGTTTTGATGTGGAGGGTGAAGAACTGCTAAATTATCTTAGTAGCATGATGTTGGGAAACGTAACCTCTGCTTATGCTGCATCTCATGCAAAAATACTTTTAGAAGACTGGAAGATTAGGAAGGTTTCAGAAGTTACAAAAAAAATAATGAGCGAAGGCAGAAAGCCGGACGAGGTCATGGCTGAGCTTTCAGAAGAAATTCATAAAATAAAAAATTCAAGCACTTATGAAAAAGATATTAATCTCAGAGAACATGTTGCAGATTTAATAAATAAAATTGAGGAAAAATTTAGTGGTAAAATTGAAGCTGGATTAATGAGTGATTCATTCCCAAGTCTTAACAAAGCAACTGGCGGAATTATGCCAGGCGATTATGTGATCATTTATGGTTTAGATAAATCCGGGAAAAGTTCTTTCGGTCATAGATTGCTTTTAGATTTTGCATTTCAGAAAAAAAACATCGGGATATTCAGTTTAGAAATGGACTTTGAACAAGTGGGATATAAACAATTAAGCATGATTACCGGAATTGAATATCTCAAAATGCGTAATCCGAGAGGAAACAACTTACAGCCTCGCGAGCTTCAAGATTTCATTTCTAAACTTAGGAAAATAGATAACACAAATATTTTTATTGACGATAGAACTTTTAATTTCGATCAAGTGCTAAATAAGACAAGATTGTGGAAACGAGAACATGACATTGATATTTTCTTTTATGATTACATCGGGCTATTCGATAGTTCAGATCAAGCTGAGTCAGTTAAGTATTTAATTAAAAGTTTTAGCCGGAGATTGAAACAAGCAGCGAAAGAATTAAATACTCCGATAATAGTGGTATCTCAAGCAAACGATAGAGATAAAACCGCCGATTCGATAGACTTGTTAAGAGATTGTGATTTCGCATTGCGGGTTTGTAAACCGACAGAACTTGGAATAAAGGATATGGATATCCGAGATGGCGAAAAGTTTGTGTTTGATAAAAATAATTTTTTAGTGACAGTAGAGCGAAGTCGTTATGGTAGAAATAAACAAAACTTTGTGTGTGGGTTTGTTAATGAAAACTTTATTGAAATTGATTTAACTCATAATGGTAAATGAAAGAATATTGTGAAAAAATCACCTAAACAGAAGCTGTCAGAGCGGCAAGTGATTGATTTGGCTAAAGATAACTATAACCAGACGGCATTTAAAATAATTCTACCGAAACGTATAAAGCTAAGACCGCGAGACATTCTAAGAATTCAATCTCAATTGATTCGGGCATTCTTAAAAAATGAGATAGAGAGCCAAAGAGCAAAAGACTTGAGTTATCTATGCGCAAATTATTTAAGCAATTTTCAAATAGTGGAGTTGGAGAAAAAGGTAGAATTATTAAACGAGAAAATAAATTCAATAGAGGCAAAATGAATGCAAAGAGCTTGATGAATAAGATTAGCGAAATTGATAAGAAGATCCTGCAACTAAGCAAATTTAACAAAGATATAAAAGTAATCAGGTTTATAGATAGATCTGAAGACAACCGCTACCATGTCCAGATTGAACATAGAATAGTATTGAACAAACTGAAGCAAACATCAAAAGATTTTTGGATCGAAAAAGAGGCATTATCCTTAGAAAATTCTATCACCACATTCATAGAGAACTTGAAATAGGAATTTTATCCATCAAATTAAAAAATATTTCTATATCGGTCTATCTGAACCGGTAAAAGCTATTAAAATATATGAGTTTAGAAAAAAGTAATTACATTTTTAATGACGAAGACGAGACTATTTTGAGGCAAATTAGTGCCCGGTCTTTCTGGGAGCCGGTAGATATCACTATCGCGGCTCCATTCATCAAAAGGAACTTACATCTTCCAAATACTGAGCTTGCTGATCTGCTTTGGGTAACAAGAAAACATGTAGAAAACATCCTGCATCGTAACAAAATCAAACGAAGTGAGCAGCAGCTGCAGGCAATCCGGGAAAGAACCGGGAAGCTTCTCACCGGTGAACTGAATGGAAATTGGCGCGGCGGATCGAGTAACAATCATTACCGCTATAAATTAAACCAAAAAGAAAAATGGCCTGAAAGAATTCAGGCCCGGAACAAAGTACGCAGCGCGGTGAAGAGCGGTAAATTGGAAAAAGAAACATGCTTCATTTGTGGCGAAGTAAATGTAAACGGTCATCATGAGAATTATGAATTTCCCATTGAAGTAGTTTGGGTTTGTACTTTCCATCATAGAGTGTTCGATCAATTCAGGGCTACCGGTATGATAAAAGTAAAATCGTATTTCATCTTTGCACTCGAAATCAAATTATTTTTTTATAGATCAGGAGGGATTTGTGTTGAACATAATTGAAAAAGCGAAATTGAATTTAGCGATACAATATTATCTCAACATCAAATTTCCCTTAATCTTGAAGCTCTCTAACTTCCTAGGGAAAGTTGTCATTCTAATGAAGAGATCTGCTGAAATAACCAACAGCAAGGGCATGGCCTTTTGTTATCGTTATAATGAGATTAAAGCATACGAAAAAAAATATTCAAATGATTTAGAAAAATAAACACGGAGTATAAAATGCCGGCTAACGAAGAAGCGCTTCAATTTATGTTTGTAGAAATTAGAGTTAAAACCCAAAAGCTCGATGAAGGTCTTGACAGAGCTATCAAAAATGGTAAGGATAAAGCACAAACTCTCGAAGATGCTTTTAAGCGTGTACGAATAGATTTTGACACTAAGTTTGCAAAGATGCGGATCTCTGAGCTTAGTGCTCTTCAGAAAAAACTACAAGCAGAATTACAGAAAAAGATTTCCCTCAATGTCAGCGTTCTAAGTTTACAATCCACTAAAGAAAAGTTAGATAAAGTCAATAGTGCGATGAACATGATTAACCCGAAGCCGGTTGGTGAAGGATTAAGTAAGTGGGCAATGATAATGACTGGCGTGAATCAGTCGTTTGAACTTGTGAGAAACACATTCTCCGGATTAAAGAACCTCATCTCTGAATCAGTTAAATCAGCAACCGGATTAGAAGTGCTGCGTGCAAACTTTCAAGGCAGTGCCGAAGATATGGAATTGTTTAGGAAAGCAACCGCCGGGACAGTGAGCGAAGCCAATCTAATTAAATTATCAAATCAAGCGAGTGATCTCGGTGTTTCTTTACGTGATCAAGCGATAATGTTTTCAATGGCCGAAGATGCCGCCGATAAGTATGGCGGAGGTGTTGAGGAAAATTTCCAAAGAGTTGTGCTTGCCAGTGAAGGAAATGTTCGTGGGTTAAAAAGTCTTGGTATTCAAAAAGCAGTTTATGAAAATATTGTTAAGGATTTGGCAAAAGCTTACGGGAATGAAATAAGTCAACTTGATGCCGATATTCAAAAACAAATCCGGCTGCAGGCGATATTAAAAGCAAGCGGACAAACCATAGAAGATGTTAAGAACAAAACAAAAGATAATGCTGATAAGTTTGATGCTTTATCGGTTAGAGTCGAAGAAGCGAAAGTAAGCTTCGGAAATTTAGTTGCGAAGGGATTACTTCCTCTCATTGAGGCATTTGATAATAGTGGTAAATCATCTAAGGATATTGTGAGTGCGATAATAGGTATTGGTGGAGTTGCACTTCAAGCTTTACCTATGCTTGTAAATTTAAGAGTGGCTCAGGCTCTCTTAGGCAAACAAGCTTTAATCACAGCAGGCGAAATGGGGGTAGCTACTGCGGCAACAAACGCAAACACAATCGCTGCCAGTGGATGGATTTCTAAACTTGGGCTTGGACTAATTGCCGGAATCGGTGTTGCTGTGGGTTTAGGTGCGGGCAAACTTATTGATTATATAAAATATGATTTGCCTGAACAAATAAATGAAGCATCGAAAGAAGCGGCGAAAAAACTTAAGGCAGATGAATTTGGCGATGCAATGGATCGCATTTTTAATAAAGGGCAGAGATTTGTCCCAGGACAAGGAACTTTTACAATCACTTCGGGAACAGATACCAAGAATATTTCGATTGAAGTTGATAAAATAAAAGCAAAGATTAAAGAGCTTACGGATGCGAATGAAAAAGCGGGAATAAGTTTAGAGCAGTATCATAAGAACCTAAGTGAGATTAATAAACTTCAGGAACAACTTAATGGCAAAACTCAAGCGCAAACCGTAAACGTACAGCAGTTTTATGATGCAATTAAATTTGCAAGTGACCAATATTACAAATATAAATTAAAGCAAATTGAAGACGAGAAGAACGCTTTTATTAAAGCTGGGACATCTAAAGTTGATGCGGAGAAATTAGCAAATGACAAACTCTTCCAACTTAATCAAGATAGAGCACAATTCCAGAATGCGGTTGATTTAAAAAATAATGATCTACAAGCAAAAGGTTTAGAGAAGATCCCATATTCTATGGAAGTGCAAAAGGCGAATGATCTGCTTGATGAACAGCATAAACGCTTAATGCAAATACTTGAGGATATTGAAAAAATTAATGACGAGGAAAGAGCGAGGTATAATAAAGAATTAGATGATATTTCAAAAATTGGAAATGAATTAGAAAGAGCATTCAGTAAGAGCGGAGATTCTTTACTATCAAAACTTAATGAAGCTTTACAAATTGCTATAAAAATCGCTAAGGCAATAAAAAATAATGAAGGCCCTTTGGAAATATTGGGGGAAATTATTCCCGCAATCGGTTTCCTTTTCGGTTTGCACAAAGGCGGAACGGTTGTCAACTCCGGAGGACGGATTTCTGTCGGGCCTGGGTTCGCAAGCGGGACTGATTTTGTTGTACCTCATGGATTCCCTAACGACAGTTATCCCTTTAGAGTTGAGAGTGGTGAACGTGTTACGGTTACTCCCGCAAATAGAGTCGCGGAAAGTATGAGCGGAATAAAAGGAAGTGATGAAAGACTTATTATGGCCATACAAGCAATGAACATGAATCTTGTCAAGAAGGATTTTAAGGTCACAGTAATTAATAATGCTCCGGATCTAAGAACAACAGTTTGGAAAAATGAAGGGATGAGAAATAGGATAATTCGCGAAGGAAAAAATCTTAATGAAGCACGGTAAATGAAATTCAGCAACTAAAAATTAAATCTAAGAAAGGATTTATTATGGCTAATGTCAAAGGTTCAAACAACGGCTGGGGATGTGTGAGGGCAGCTCTAAAAGCGTATTTAAAGCTTTCTAATTGGCAGATCGATAGAGTTTTTGAATTTATGAAAACCGATCTGCCTGAAACTCCAAAAGATTTAGGGAGTCTAGAACAAACTGCGACTAATGAAGTCAACGAACAAAATCAAGAAACAAATTAAAGAAAGGTACATATCATGGATTTACAGGATGCTATTAATTTTCAACCCACGATGCTTGATAAGGTGAGTTCGCTTAAGAACGAATATAATCAAGTGCAGGGTGATGTTTTAGTAGGTAAAGGAATTATCGATGCTCAAAATTTGAAATCGGAGGTTTTAGAGGTTAAGAAGAATGAGCTGTTAAATAAAAACCTTAATTCCTATCTAGAAAAAACCGATACTGTAACTGGCGCTATTTCTTTCCATCGAAACAGCATCAACGAAGCTATCAACAAATCAAAACATCCTATGATGAATGGAAAATCAGATCAGGAAAAAGTGATTGGACAAATGCAGTATGAGGCAGCATTGAGTTTAGCTCAATCAAATAATTATCCTTTTTTACTAAATGAACTGCAGCATAGATATAGACTAGGTCAAATAGACTTCGTTTCCAAGTTCATTGAAACAATGTTCCCTAATGATATCGTTATTGATGGAGAGCAATATCTGTTATTCAATGAGGCAAAAAAAATCAGATCTGAAATTGAGAAGAAATTTAATGTTGATACCTTGAAAATTCGTTTGGATGTTTACGATGTTGGTCTTAGTAGAAGTCAAAGACTTTTGAACGGTTTGAAGTCCGGAGCATATCAAATTTTCGCGATCGAAGATTTTAGAGAATGGGGAAGCGTAAAAGGTGCTGAAATGCTTAAGTGGATTGAAACCACTTTTAATGGTGAACAAGCTTCAAAGATTAAACAAGCAATGTATCAGAAAGCATAATATCTAATATGTTTGGGACAGCTATCAAGTTACAACAATTTACCACAGGAGCCGTAAGAACAATGTATAAACCTTGCACAAATCACGATTGGATTAATAATCCAATTAAGCTGATCAAAGTTGACAATGAAGACTTCGAAGCCAACGTCATAGAAATAACAGCATTTTATTACGTCGGCAAAAAAGCCCTGCTGAATAATGAAAATAAAGAAGCACTACTTAAAACCATTTTAGAAAAAGTGAAAGAGTTATTCGGCCCCAAAGAGCCAACAATAAAACACTAATGAGATATTTTTATAACGGAAACAAGATGCTTAAATATGAAGTCAACTAACTGTTTAACCTTTCCAATAAACGAGTTCTCTTTGAGATACTTCAATCCAACTTCCGTTATCGAAATATTATGGAACTCAATTCCTGCGGTATCCGTCATATCAATTGCACTAATCATTTTTTCTTTGTACAAGTATTTCAAACGCTCCCTTATTTCTATTTTAACAAAGTCATTGACTATCACATCATCAGCATTCACAGGGGCGGGTTGCTTTGCTAAAAACTTCAAAATATTAATCTGCAATTTTTTAATTGAATCGCTCATACAAAAAATCTCCTTTCGGTTTGTGAAACTACTCGAGTATACGGCCCCTGTAAAAGTAGCAAACCGGATGGAGTTATAAAAGAATAACAATATTGAATTTGATTTATGGGAAGGTCTTGTTTAGTTTTGTGAAAAATACTGAATATGGGAAAGAGATTAGTCGAGAGAATTAATTAGGTTTTTATTGGTTAACCCATAACCATGTATTTTCCTTTTTGGTTCTCTCTTGTTTTAAGTTCATTGATTTGATTGGTTGAGCATCAGCAAAAAAATTTATTACCTTTTTTATTACTATTGTTCTACTTTTTCTATGTTCTTACAGGAATGAATTTTGCTGAATGTTTGAAAATGGTAAAAAACAACTATTAAATAACCGGAGAGATGCTAGAGTGGTTGAATAGGCCGGTCTCGAAAACCGGTGTTCGCCTTAGGTGGACCCAGGGTTCGAATCCCTGTCTCTCCGCAATACTTTAAAAAGATCTAAAGGTTCTGAGCCGAAGGCTCATCAGCATCTGGCTGAGAATCCCTCTCTCTCCGCAAATAATATCTCTCCTATAATGGAAATTTCATTCCGCTCGAACTGTATTATAAACCCCTTATCATTAATTACTACTTAACATTCTGATCTTCGCTTACCTTTGGTCAGTAATTAATGAAATTGTTTTTCAAATAATTAATGGAGTAAGATCATGACCAAATTAATCCTTCTGTTCATTTCACTCATTACATTTTTAGCTTTCGCTGGAAATAATCAAGGGGTTAAAGTAAAAGATGGTACGGTTGCCAGTTTAATTATGGGGATTAATTCTGATAACTTCGGTCTTAGAACCAGTGTTGCTTACATGCTTGGGGAATTGAAATGTGAAAAAGGTGTCATCCCGCTCATGCGAATGTTAAAGAGCGAAGATCGTGAAGATGCGAGGATTGTGGCAGCTCTTGCACTTTTAAAGATTGGTAACGCAAAAGGTATTTTTGCTATTAAGCAGGCAATTAGGTTTGATGAGAGCGAAAGAGTCCAAAAACTATGTGCAGCTTTTTACCAAGCGTTTTACAATCATTCAAAAGATTCGATCGGCTTAGCTGTTAAATGAATTAAGTTAAGCTCTTTCAATTATTTTCCATCAAATGATGTGAACGACCCGGAATTTAAGGTTCCGGGTTTTTTATTTTCTAACCGATTCGATAACTTTCTTTCCGAATACTAAAACTAGTTATAGAATAGTTTTGTGAAGAAAAAAATAATAAATGCTATCTTACAAAAAACATATTACAAGCACTCTAACTCTTGCAGTTCCCGTAATCATTGGACAGTTAGGTCTAATCATGATGGGTGTTGTGGACAGCTTAATGGTTGGCGAATTGGGCGCCGATTATTTAGCCGCCGCAGCATTGGCAAACCATGTGGTTATTCTAATTCTGATTATTGGTTTAGGTGTTTCGATGGCAGTTACTCCGTTGGTTGCAATCAGTATTGGTGCAGGGAAGCGAGATGAAACTCAAGTTTTGTTTAAGCAGTCTTTGATTGTCAACTCTGCTTTTGGAGTCATCATGACGATTTTAATTTTTATTGGTTCAGAATTAATTCCATATTTGAATCAGCCGCCATTGGTGGTAAAGTATGCCTCCTCTTACACAAAAATATTAGCTATTTCAATAATTCCGTGGATGATCTATCAAAGCTACAAGCAATTTATTGAAGGGCTTTCCATAACTAAACCCCCAATGGTCGTTACAATAATTGCAAATATTGTAAATGCTTTCGTGAATTGGGTTTTGATCTTTGGCAATCTCGGTTTCCCCAAACTTGAATTAGATGGAGCAGGCATTGCAACCTCATCATCAAGAATATTTATGGTGCTTGTGCTGATCCTTTATGTAAATAGATCAAAAAGATTTAAAGAGTTTGATCTTTCACTGATTATCAAAAAGATTGATCATTTCATGATTAAAAAGATTTTAAGATTAGGACTCCCAAGCGGGTTCCAATATTTCTTTGAAGTCGGGGCATTCTCATTTGCGGTTGTGATGGTTGGCTGGCTTGGGGCGAAATCACTTGCCGCACATCAAATTGCAATTAACCTTGCTTCAATTTCTTTTATGGCAGTAACAGGAATATCTGCTGCGGGTGGAATTCGTGTTGGTAATGCAGTTGGAAAAGCTGATATAAAAGAAACTCGAAGAGCCGGATTCTCAGCAATTATTTTAGGCGCGTCAATTATGTTTTGTGCGGGAATGATTTTCATATTTTTAAGAAATTACTTACCAAGCTTATACATCTCTGATAAAGACGTCATCTCGATTGCATCTTCGCTGTTAGTTATTGCCGCTTTGTTTCAATTATCCGATGGAACGCAGGCAGTTGGAATTGGAATTCTGCGCGGGCTTACTGATGTAAAAGCTCCCACTCTTATCACCTTCATTGCATATTGGATAATCGGGTTGCCGATTGGTTATGTCCTTGGCTTTGTTTTGAAATTTGGAGTTCAAGGAGTATGGATTGGTTTACTTATCGGCCTGACTGCGTCTGCTTTAATGTTGTCTTTACGTTTTCACTTCAAGAGTAGGCATAGAGTCATTACATAATTTGACAAAAATAATTCAAGTGTGCTGGTCAAATCAAAACAGGTAAATCCTAAAAACGATCATGAAAGCATAATGGATATATTTAAAAATATTGTTGACTATATTTACAACAAGTAAATCAACATTTCACCAAGTTGAGGATGATATGAAGACATTCTTAGCAGCTTATCTAATACTTACAACAGTTATTATAAAACCACAATCAGCATCAGATGAAGTTGTACCGGTTAAGCAGCTTATTCCAGATATCGGATTAGATCTTCGCTACAGCACAGTAAATAATTTTACAAGTCAAAAACTTTATTCGATTGATGAAGCATATCTTTCAATCGGGGCTATTATCAAATTAAAACTTGTGCATGATAGTCTGAAGCAGATTACTTCACATAACGGAATAATTTATCCGCAAGGACTTGGAATAAAAATCTATGATGGATACCGCCCTCGTGCTGTTCAATATTTAATGTTCGAAATTTTTCCCAATCCAACATATGTTGCTGATCCAAACTCCGGTTCTATTCATAATCGCGGTGGCGCAGTTGATGTATCCATAATTGATATGGCGACCGGGCAAGAAATTCCAATGCCTACTGAGTTTGATTGGTTTGGACAGGAAGCATCTCATTCATACTTGAATCTTCCTGCTAATGTTATTGCAGACAGAACTCTGCTGTACAATATGATGACTCAAGTTGGAGGATTTGTTCCATATGATGCTGAATGGTGGCATTATACAATCAGCGGAGCATCAAGCTTACCATTATTAGATTTTCAAATGAAGTAAGGTGAGTTGAAATGAACAAAA
>Ga0214473_10008507_pt1 | contig 12125 bp, 15 predicted proteins | sample RVTome_7_FD_203509 | JGI IMG/M metagenome (GOLD analysis project Ga0214473, IMG submission 203509) | Soil microbial communities from uranium-contaminated site in the Upper Colorado River Basin, Wyoming, United States - RVT98D197 | ecosystem: Environmental > Terrestrial > Soil > Contaminated >...
GAAGTCGTAGTCGGTCTCGTCGTTGGCGAAGCGGCCTTCGTTGGTGACGGTCTGTCGAGACGAGTACTCCAGGTCCAGCTCATAGAACCCGAACTTGTTCACCCAGAGGCTGCCGTCGACCAGCAGATTGCCGGCGATCTGCGACTGCTGCCCGCCCACGTCGATGTCCCAAAGGTAGTTCAACGGCGTCGAGGTTCGCGTGCTGCTGGTCGCGGTCTGAAAGGAGACCTCGAGTTGAGGCACAAATCGGCCGCCGGCGGAGAGCTCCAGAGAAATCGGTCCCTGCATGCGCAGCTCGGCGGAGCCGAAGTCGAGGGGATTGCCCAGGAAGTTGTTGCTGACCGAAACGTCCACGCCCCCGCTGAGCACGTTGTGCTGTCCCACCACGTCGAAGTTGGCATAGCCCAGGGCGAAGACCACGTCCTCGACGAATCCGGCACGGGCCGGAGCGGTTGAGGCGCCCGCGAAGAACGCCCCGAGGACCACGGCGGATCGCCACGCAGATGTTCTCATGACGCACCTCCTCCGAGTGATAACGCCGTGGTCGTCCAGCGCGGTCACCGGGCCAAGCACTCCCGATTCACCCGCCAGTAGCCCTAACTCTGCGGCATTCACTCAAGGCGAGTATACCCGATATCGTTATCGGTGAAGCCACGCCCTTGGGACGGTCAAAACCGACGCCGGCGGGTACCGAAAACCAGCACAGAAAAGCCGGCGACCATTCAAACGCGTCGTTTATAGGACGTCCAAGACCCGCCGCTCAAATCTACGATCCCAGCCGAGCAATTCCGTCGAGCAGATGCGCCGCCGTTTTGATGCCGCTATGAAAGTCATCGAGCGCGAAGTACTCGTTCGGGCCGTGGGCGTTGCAGTCGGGGTCGCAGAATCCCAACATCAACGAGTCGGCACCGAGCACTTCCTTGAACAAAGGCAGGATCGGCAAGCTCCCCCCCTCCCGAATAAACACCGGCTCGGTCCCGAAGCCAGCTTTCACCGCCGCCGCCGCCGCCCTCATCCCCGGCGATTCCAACGGGCACAGGTACGGCCCGCACGACGAGTGGGTGAGCACCTCCAGGCGCACTCCTGGAGGGGCCGCATCCGCGACGGCCTGGTCGAACGCCTCGGAGATCCGCCCGGGGTCCTGATCCGGCACCAGCCGCATCGACACCTTTACCTTCATCTTCGCGGGGATGATGGTCGAGGCCCCGTCGCCGACAAAACCGCCCAACCAACCGTTGACGTCCAGCGTCGGGCGGGCCCACCGCCGTTCGATGGTGGAGTACCCCTGCTCGCCGTCGAGCACCGAGGCTCCGGTGAAGGCCTGGTAGGCCGCCTCGTCGAACGGCAGCCGCAACAGATTGGCCCGCTCCTGCTTGGTCAGGTCGCGAACATCCTCGTAAAAGCCCGGAATCGTCACGCGACGATGCATGTCATGCATCGACGCGATGATCGCCGCCAGGGCGTTGCCGGGATTGGTGATCGTGCCGCCGTAGGAGCCGCTGTGCAGGTCCTGCCGCGGACCGACAGCGCGGATCTCCTTGTATACCAGACCCTTCGTCCCGTAGGTGATGGCCGGCATCGACGGGTTGAACTTCGGCGTATCGGACAGGGCGACGTAGTCGCAAACTAATTGCTCGCGCCGCGCGCGGATGAGCCCGGCGAGGTTGGGCGAGCCGATCTCCTCCTCGCCTTCGATGAGGTACTTGACCCGGCAGGGCAGGGCTCCGGCAACCCTCATCCAGCTCTCCGCCGCAAGCAGATGGGCCAGCATCTGCCCCTTGTCGTCCGCGGAGCCGCGGGCGAACACCCGTCCCTTGCGGATCGCCGGCTCGAAGGCCGGCGAATCCCACAGCGAAATCTCGCCCACCGGCTGCACGTCGTGATGTCCGTAAACGAGGACGGTCGGCCCCGTTGCGTCCGCCGGGCCCGCTCCGCGATAACCGACGGATGGCCCGGGGTCTTGACCACCTCGCTTTTGATCCCGCAGGTGTCGAAGAGACCGCCGACCCACTCCGCGGCGCGTCGCACGTCGTCCTTGCGGTCCGGATCGGTCGAGATGCTTGGAATTCGAAGCAGGTCCAACAGGCGATCGGCGAAAGCCTGGCGATTCTTGTCGATGTAGGCAATGACCTTGTCTATCACGTCGTGTCCCTTCGATGGGTCGTCTTGAATCCCCGCGAATCCGCTGACCTTCATTCCCCCCGAATGCACCCGCACCGCCGCCTGCTGCGATCTGCCGCCTGTGGCGCCGCGGGCCGAATCGTAGCAAAGCCCGCGGGTTCCGGCTATACAAACGGTTCGCCCTGCCGGTATGCTGTAGGAGCAACCGTCTGACCGGATGGGTCGTCGAGCGGAGGTCGTACGGTGGTCGCCGAAAGCACCTTGAACGAAATCGTCAAGCGGCTGGTCGAACAGTTCGAGCCGACCCGGATCATTCTGTTCGGTTCGCAGGCCCGGGGCACCGCGGACGACCGTAGCGATGTCGATCTTCTCGTGATCTGTCCGGTCACCGGGCGGAAGCGTGATCTGATGGTGGCCATGGATCGTGCCCTGAGCGGGCTCGGGATTGCCCGCGACGTGATCGTCCTCACCCCGGAGGAGTACGAGCGGAACCGCGAGATCCCCGGGACCGTGGCCCGCCCGGCGGCGCTGGAGGGACGAGTCCTTTATGACCGCGCCGCGTGAACAGCTTGTCCCCGCGGTCCGCGAGCTGATCGCCAAGCACAAGCGTTGAGGCCCCTCAACGGCCAGGAGTCGCGGACCGCCGAGACCACCGAAGCCGAGTTCCATGTGCTGGGCGTGCAGATGCGCGGCTACCACGGTTTCGGGGTATCGCTTCAGGAGCCGCGCGTCGGGTGTGTGTAAATGGTGCCGTTCACCTGGTCACGGGGCGACGTCCGCGAGGTGGCATAGCCGTCGCGGCATGCGCCCCGTCGCGGACAACCAGGGTGTGGTCTGCCGCATCTTCGCGGAGGGGCAATCCTGGGGGCCTTTACGACCATTCAGACCGGGAGTTGCCACATCGCGACCCTATGGAATCAGGGACCGCTCCCCAATCACAGCAGGGCGACGAACTCATCGACGGTCATGCCCGCAGAGCGGATCAGGGCTCGAAGTGTGCCTGGTGCAATCTCGCGATGTTGGGGAACCGATAAGCTGACGTTGCAGCCTGGTTTGAGCATCACGACATGGCTACCACGCTGCCGATCCTGTTTCCATCCGGCTTTCTCAAATGCGCGCACAGCCTCCGCGCCGGAAATGACCGGTAGCCCTGGCATCAGGCTTTGACCTCGACCTCCCGGGTGGCCACGGTGAGGGGCATGCCGTTGGCGGCCCGTGCTTCCAGGCACGCCTCGATCGCCTCGCGAATGTTGGCCAGAGCCTCCGATTCCGTCTTGCCTTGCGAGACGCACCCCGGAATCGCGGGACACTCCGCGACGATCATCCCCGTCTCATCGCGGTCCAGATTGACGATGAACCTCATGGGTCGCAAGCCTCCTCGCGATTGTACGCTACGCGGACCACCTCGTCGAGCCGGTACATCATTCTCCTGTGCGAAAGGGTGCATTCCAAAAAGTGGGGGGCTGCGGCAAGGCCTACCTGGCCTCGTGAGCGCCATCTTCCTCCGCTTGAAGGCGCCTACACGTGAACCGGGCGCCGCCGTGCGAAAACGACCGCGCCGGCGGTGCGGTCCAAACTGCTGTGGATCATCACCGTGTTGGCGTTGTCGCGGGCCGCCGCAAAGACTCACCGCGACCCCGCGCTCGCCAACGTTGCCTTCCCCTTCCGCCGGGGCCCGTCCGGCGTCGACGACGCGGCGCGATCGAAGCCGAACTCGCCGTGGCTTCGCCGATCCGACCGACCTGGCGGTCCCCCGCTCTTGGCTCAGCGGCTGCCGCGAAGCGGCACGGATCGCGTCGCGATCCCCGAGCTTCGCTCGGGCCGCTGTGTCAAGGGTCCGGGTCGCCTTCCGCAACCGGCAGGAATCGCCCGCGATCGACGCCGCCGAGGCCGACTTCCACGTGCTCGGTGTGCAGATGCGCGGCTAGCACGATTTCGGCGTCGCGCTTCAGGAGCCGCGCGTCGGCTGTGTGAAGATGGTCCCCTTCACCACGGCCCGGGGCGAGGTGCGAGAAGTGGCATAGCAGCGAGGTCGGAAGTGGCGTCTCCAAAGACGAGTTCCTGAACGGAATCGCCCCATCCAGAATCCGGCACCCACACCACAAGCTAGCCACCCTACTCGGGGCCCTGTTTTCCGACTTGCGAAGCGTGTACTCCGTCGCGTTCGGCACCGTCGCCATGGCACGGCGCAATCGCGGCAACGGATCCACGTGGCACGGCATAGTACTCAACCGGATGCTCACTGCCCCATTTTCGACGCGCTTCCCTACCCGGATCCGGCGCCACATAGAGGAACTCGCTCGATTCCAATATGACTACAACCGGTTGTTTGACCGCGTGCGCATCGGATAGACTCTGCGCAGCATCCTCCGCAAGACGAATCCAGACCGGCACTGCGTCGCTGAAATCTCCACCTCCCTTGGCGAGTGGGATATGTGCGTAAACGACAATGCTGAAGCCATAGACGATGACATAATACCAAAATGCAAGGAGCAAGACGAATGGCGCTACGCGGCGAGTCCAGGCTCCATGCTCAGTCCTGTCCCGCGACCGCGTATATGCGAGGCGACCTAGCGCCGCGCCCATCAGAAAACACAGCGCCACCAGAGCTGTCAGCCGGATCCACCATCCACCTGTAGGCCAGGGAACCGACCCCACTTCAAAGACAAAAAACACGAGTGAAAGAACGAGCAGGACGCCGCGTAGAAGCCATCCCAGCAATGTGTGGTCATACTTGCGAGTCGGCGATTGGTTCGCGTTGGCCGTACTTGATCGCCGTTCCCGCCACTGCATCCGCCAAAGGTGGAATGTTGCCATCGCGCCGAAGAGAGCAAGCGCCAACAGCGCGCCGTAGCTCAGGCTTCTCGGTGGAGCCAAGGCGAGTAGCGTGTAGATGCCGATGGTCACAAAGAGTACCATTGCCAGTTGAGCAAGGCGGGCGAGCTTGTCGCTCCGCAAAGAAGCATCCGGTGTCGCAAGACTGAGGGCAATCTGAAATGACGTCGCGGTACAAATGCCAAGAAACGCACATGCCAGCACACCCACGTGCAAGTATCGCAATTGGAAAAAGTCACTCGGAACCGTTACGAGACCTAATCGTTCGTTATGCGCAAAGACAACAATGAACCCCGTCACATATAGAAGGGTGAGGAGCACGACACCCAACGCTGGAATGTCGAGGAATCGGGGCGCCTCTGCTGCTGGCGCTGGCGCTGGGGCGTCGACGTTTGTCATCGGTTCTTTTCTCCGGAGAGCGGGCAATAGGTCGCAGGCGATGAACACAGTTCCCCTGGGGAGGCCCTTTCGGTGCGCCGGTCAGATTAGCGGGTGTAGCTCGGCGGGCGCAGCGAGACGCAGCCTCTACCCGCCCTGGCCAGCCGCGCGCATTAACCAATGCGGACACGCGCATCGCCACAGTGTCACTGGAGACGTTTCCTGACAACGCGGCCCATCCACTCGCGTGCCTGCATTTCATTCGTCAGCATCCGAACCTGATCGCGGATCATGCAGGCGCCGAACACGACGCGAATATCCTCAATGTGCGGGTGTGGATGCAGCGGATCTACGAAGAACACGACCACGTGGCACCGGCCCAAGAGAATCTCAGTCGCAATCTCGATATCCCCGCCTTTGGGGCCAGAGTGGTATCGGTAGATTTTCTTCTCTTTCTCCAGCTTGGGGACCGCATCCGTCACCTGACGGCCCGTGGTGCCGGTTGTGAGGATGCGAGCAAACAATGACAGTTCGGGCTCAAAGTCGATGGCGAATTCCACCATGCGCGACTTCATGTCGTCGTGGGCAATGAGCGCGATGGTCATTTGGGTGAATTCGGGTTCGCGTGACTGCGTCGTCGGCATCGTCGCAGGAACGGGATCCAGTTTCCAACCGCCACCTTCGAGCGATTGTGGACTGCAGGCCGCTGCCTGATCGTCCCCTAGGAACAAGGCGGGCGGCCATGGTTGACGATTGCGATTTTTATCTGCGTTGCCCTCCTGTACGAACCATTCCTCGACCGAGCCCGGATTCATCAGGCGTTTAACATGCCAAAGGTCGCATAGCCGCATCAAAGCGAGATTCTCGGGAGTAAGCCAATGCCCGGTTAGTGGGGTGAAGAATGGCCAAATGGCACTACACTTCCGCCGGACGATTAGATATGAAAGCAGCGTAACGCCTCCCTTCTCGCGGGGTGGAAGGCTCGTCGTGTTGGCACGTATCAGTGCCCTAATCCCGTGGTCGTTTGTCACGGGTACAAGCGTCTGGGCTTCGCCAGTCGAAGGGTTTGTTCGTTGTACTTGTTCTGCGTCGTGGGCCAGGATTCGCCGAAATGTCCCGCCGGTCATTATGAAATGGAAGTCTCTCAAGAGGTCGGAGCTACGGTCATGAAGCTTCTCGAATACCCGCGCAAGCGCGTTGTTTACGTGTACATCATCGTGGCTAGCGAGGACCGCGATGAACGTCTTTTTCTTCGGGTCAGAATCCATGGCGATGTACCCAAGCTTACGCCCCGATGGTCGCAGTGATCATGAGGCTCCAGGGGCCGGTTCCACCCCTGGGGTTGATCCAGCACAGCGTATAACGAGCCATCTTGCCGCGGTCGACGACATGAGAGTCGGCCATATACGGCATTTGCGCTTCAGAGGCCATAGGCGTCAGCTCCCTGGGGCGGGCGGGCGCCAGTTGACTGCTCGCGCCAATGGATCGGACACTCCGTAGGCCCGCGAGCCAGCCGGGAGCCGTCCCGCGTCTTGAGGGGCCATTATCCGGCGCGTCCGGGGGCTTGTCCAGCCCTCCGGAAGGGGGCCTTCTGCCGGGCGACCGGGGGCTACTCCGGTTCATGGGCCCGGCTCCCCAGATGACCGGCGAGGCATCAACGGGGGATCGGGGGTGGTCCCTGCCTGATGGGCGGTTGGCATACAAAGGTCAGGCGAGGATGGCAGGATTTCGGCGGTTCGGGTGGATGAGGGCGTGGAGGGCCAGCGGCGGGCCGCGGGCCGACGGATGGCGGACGAGCGGCAGATCGTCGGCCGGCCTCAGCGGAACGCCTACGCGACCGCACGCAACTTGCTGCGCCCGCGACCGCGCGCAACTTGCTGCGCCGACGAGGGTTAGCTCCTGACCGCCGCAGGTCAAGAAAAACTTTCGGCGGTTTACGAATCGGCCCTGTCGCCGGAAATAAGTGGATGGGTGGGCACGGTGCCCCGGACAACCGGCAAGAAGATGATCATGGTGCAACCCGGACTGACGTTTGACGAGTACGTGGACCTGAGGCTCAAGCCGCTGGCGGGTGCGGACCGGGCGTTTCACGAGGCGGCGGAAACGGAGCGGGAGCAGATGTTCCCGATGAACCTGGCGTCGGCATCGAGCCATCTCCGGTCGCGCGGCTACGACTGCCGACCGGCGATGCTGGAGACGCTCATCGAAAACGGCGTCGTGACGCCCGCTGACCCGGCCGCGTGGACCCAGGCGGACGTCGAGGCCGCCGCCGAGCACTTCGAGGAGTGCGACATCTTCACCCCTACGCCGCGATGTGCCAGACGCTCGGATGGCGCTTCGCCGACTTCCTGCGGCCGCTGCGTGAGGCGGCGGAGCGCGAGTCGGCCAAATATGCACGCCGGGTACCCGACAACGACCAGTACTTCGTGGTGCACTGTGTACCACCGCGGCGGATGGCGGCAGGCGGCGGCTCGTTTCGGCGTGAACCTCCGGCATGTGGCGTAGGGCTTCGTCCCACCGGGCGTGGGCGCGGGAGCGTGGGCCCTTTCGCCGCCGGAACGTCGTTTTGTCTCATCCCGCCGGGAGTGGGGGCGGACCGGCGTGCGGCGTGCGCGCCGTGGTTGCTGCGGTGTCGTCCAGCCGGGCGGGGGCGAGAGTATGGCAACGAAGTGGCGGCGACCGGCGTGGCAGGGGTATAATGGTGTGCGAATGGAGACGATGGTGAATCGGTTGCTCAAAAAGGCCTTCGAGGAAGCGTCACGGCTGGACGAAGCCGAACAGAACGCAGTGGGTCAATGGCTGCTCGACGAGTTGGCCTCGGAGCGTCGATGGGACGATGCCTTCAACGGCTCGAACGACGCACTGGCGAAGCTGGCGGACGAGGCCCGCGACGAACATCGCGCCGCCCAGACCCGCCCCCTTGACCCGGACGCCCTGTGAACTCCTCCACGACTAATACAATCGGCCTATAACTTCGATGTCGAGCGCCGGAGGGGCCGACCTCAAGTGCGCAATTAGGCTTTTGCGCGGAGTACGGATCGATGGCAGAACCCTTCAAGACCATTGCGACCAAGGTCATTCACGCGGGCACGCCGCGGCCGCGGGTCAGCGGCGCGGTGGTGACGCCGGTGTTTCAGTCGAGCACGTATGAGTACCTCGGCGAAGCCCGGTATCACGACGTGGCCAAGCCGGACGATGATCGTCCCGGCCAGGAGGCACGCAAATCGCCCTCGGGCAGACGAAGCCGGCGCGATGTTTTCGCGCGGTCTGTGTGCCCGGCTGCTTGAAGCACGGTGCCCTTCCTGGCTCCAGCTCGCCCGTGCCCGGTTCGTCCTACAGCGGACACCATACCGCGAGCAGCGCACGGCGCCGACGGGTGTTCCCCCCATCTGCTCCGCGAAAAAAATCTCGAATTCCTCTTGACCTCGCTTAAACTCTTTGTTTAATGCACATAGATGGTTCGCGTTCCTCGAGCCTGGCGCCCTTCGGGGCCTGAACCGGCGTCTTTGAGGCGCCGCCACGAAGACACGGGCATGTCCGCCCGTCGACGTGGGCCCGCCTGGGGCGACGAGGCCGGTCTCCGGCGTCGTCGTGTCAGTCGGCGCGTGGTTTCGGCTTCACCGTGGAGCCGATGTTGCGTTCATCGAGGAATTTTGGAGATTCGTCTCCAGAAAGGAGGAACAATGTGTTCTTCCCGCAAACCGTCGCCCGGCGAGACCGCAGCGTACCGGTGCAGCCTTGTAAGAGATTTCTGGAAAGCACTGGACGACGACGGCGACCCGGGCGCAACAACTTGGGAGGCGCTTGATCGTTTGCGCGATAAGGTGACAGCCGCGCTGCGTAGGCGGCCACCGGACTACGGTCTGGCGGAATCGCTGACTGCCAAAGCGGCATTGCTCATGACATCGCGCGGCGAACCTTGAGCCTCCCAAAACCAAAAACAACTGGCGAGGGCTAATCATGATAAGAATGGGCGAGGCAATCAGGTACGTACGTGAGACAAAGGGCCTTACTCAGCGGGCAGCGGCCGAGCTCCTGGGTGTGTCCGACGTACACCTGTGCAATCTGGAGCACGGAAAGGCCCGCCCGTCCGCACAGTTACTCAACAAGATGCGCATCGAGTGGGACGTAGACCTGTACATACTCTCGTGGTGTCTGTACGGCGATCTGCAACGGCTTCCGAAGGCCGTTCGGCGACCTATGAAGCGCCTCGCGGAGGCATGGCGTGCGGAGCTTGAGACAAAACGGATTGTGAAACGAGACTAAACCACCGGCATGGGAGGCCTGAATTGCTCTGTATCCGTCAGGAAAAGCACCTAGCGAGATTCCTCCAACTGGATGTGGCGGCCCTCCGCTTGCTCGCCGACGCCGCGGACTCCTATTGCGAAGAGTTGTTGCTCTTTGATCCTGCAAAACCGCATAAGACACGCGACGTGTTGAATATTCACGGCCCCCTACGGCGGGCGCAACAGCGAATTCATCGTTGTATCCTCCTGCCTCAATTGTGCTCGTCCAATTACAGCTTTGGTGGCGTGCGCGGTCGGCATATCAAGATGAACGCGGAGCAACACTTGGGGTCTCAGTTTGCATTCAGTTGCGATGTGACAGATTTTTACCCGACAATACATTCGTCGCGCGTCTATGACTTCTTCGCAGGGGAGCAACGCTGCTCACCCGACGTGGCCCGGCTTTTGACACGACTCTGCACGTACAGATACCATTTGGCCCTCGGGCTAATCACGAGCCCCCTACTTGCTGAGCAGTTCCTTAAACGCGCCGACAACAGAATCGCGGCCATGGCTGGACCAGCCGGATTAACCTATTCGCGATATGTCGACGACATCACACTATCAGGCCCGTTCGACCTACGCCGGAGTGGGTTTCCCGCGACAATCAAGACGATTCTCGCAACGGAGGGGTTTTCGACGAACGCCGCGAAGAACCTCTTCGGGCGGGTCGGGGATCCAGAGGTCCTCATTACGAAGCTGCGGGTGAATCGGCGCCACCTGGATGTGTCGAGCAGATACTTGGATGATCTCAGCCATGCCTTGCGTGACCTGCGACGGCTCGCCGATGGAGACGAGTTTCGCGGGCCGTACTACACATGCGCACAGATGTGGGGACGAGTCCAATTCGTTGCGTGGGTCAACCCAGGGCGACGCAAGGAGCTCGAACGACTGTTCCGTTCGGTGCCTTGGAAACGAGTGGCTTGCGAGGCAAGGCGAAGGAAGCTGGTTGTATCCAGGAAGACCCTCAAGCCAAAACGGACCCGCGCTGCATGAATAGAGCGATTGAAATGCACGCGCCGGAGGGGGGGACCTCAACCGCACGAAGGCGCTTTTCTTCGGAGAACCGATCCATGGCCGCATCATTCAAGACCATCGCCACCAAGCTCATCCACGCCGGCACGCCGCGGCCGCGGGTCAACGGGGCGGTGGTCACCCCGGTGTTTCAGTCCAGCACGTACGAGTACCTCGGCGAGGCCAAGTACCACGACGTGCGCTACATCCGTCTCAACAACACCCCCAACCATCTGGTGCTCAACGCCCGGCTGGCCGCCCTGGAGAACGCCGAGGCCGCCCTGGTCACGGCCAGCGGCATGGCGGCCATCTCCACGGCGCTCATGAGCGTGCTTTCCTCCGGCGATCACCTTCTCGCCATGGACTGCCTGTATGGGGGCACGCACGGCTTCGTCACCAAGGACCTGCCCTTGTACGGCGTCTCGCATACCTTCGTCGACGGTCACGATACCGAGGCCTGGAAGCGGGCCCTCCGCCCCACCACCAGGGCCTTCTACGTGGAGACGATGACCAACCCGCTCATTCAGATCCCGGACCTGGAGGCGGTCGTACGCTTCGCCAAGGCCCACGGACTCATCTCGATGATCGACAACACCTTCGCCACGCCGGTGAACTTCCGGCCGCCGGAGCTGGGCTTCGACCTGTCCCTGCACAGTTGCACCAAGTATCTCAACGGGCACAGCGACCTGGTCGCCGGGGCGGCCATCGGACGGGCGGAACTCATCGAGGGGGTCAAGCACCGCCTGGACCATCTGGGCGGGTCGCTCGACCCCCATGCCTGCTTCCTGCTGGAGCGGGGGATGAAGACGCTGGCGGTCCGGGTCCGCTATCAGAACGAGAGCGCCGCCCGCATCGCCGCGTTCCTCGCCCGCCACCCGGCCATCGAGCGGGTCAACCATCCCAGCCTGGAATCGCATCCCCAGCACCGCATTGCCGCCCGGCTCTTCGAGGGATTCGGGGGGATGATGAGCTTCGTGCTCAAAGGCGGCGTGGAGGCGGCGGAGCGGCTCTTCAAGCGGTGCACCATTCCCATCATCGCGGTGAGCCTGGGCGGCTGCGAGACGCTCATGATCCGCCCGGCCGCGGCGATTCACTCCGGGCTCTCCGCCGACGAGCGGGCCAAGAGCGGAATATCCGACGCCTTGGTGCGCCTGTCCGTCGGGCTGGAGTCGACCGACGAACTCATCGAGGACTTCGAGCAGGCCCTTTCAAATTGATCGGGCGCTCGGTTTTCGCTCGGAGAGAGGACGAATCGTCCGGCCGCCCGCCAGGCGGGTAAGGGTGGGCTCAAGAATAGCTTGGTCCATTTGCGATAGAATGGACAGGATGTACAGGATTCACACGATCGTTTGCCTGTCGCCGTCTTAGTACTACTACGCTATGTTCTTCCTTGCCCCAGCGGGGCAAAGGGCTGTAGCCACGGGTGGAGCGCAGCGGAACTCGTGGACACGTTGTTGTTTGTGAGGATTCCGCCCCGGAGGGGCGGCGGAG
>Ga0214473_10008508_pt1 | contig 12123 bp, 17 predicted proteins | sample RVTome_7_FD_203509 | JGI IMG/M metagenome (GOLD analysis project Ga0214473, IMG submission 203509) | Soil microbial communities from uranium-contaminated site in the Upper Colorado River Basin, Wyoming, United States - RVT98D197 | ecosystem: Environmental > Terrestrial > Soil > Contaminated >...
GGCGTCCGGCGAAGAGCAGGAGTGATGCTGAAGGTGCGTATTCCACGCAAACCGTTCGGCGGTTGCGCCCGCATGCGAGTCTAACTCAGGGCGAAGACAGCGGTGGACCCAGACCTTGGACAGGTCTACGTCCACCGCTGTCTTCGTCTTCACCAATGCCCCCTCAAGCTTCACTCCTGGAGTTGACACGCTCTCGTGTGGACACTCGGTATCCTTTGTTTCAAGGAGGTGTCCACAAGATGGGAACGACCCGACCACCCTAAGTCGGTCTTGCATCACAGTGGCCGCGGTGTACGCTACCTATGCTGCGCACACGGCCTCGGATCACTGCCTGACGCTCGTCGAGCGGCCATATGCCTCCAGGATGAGACGGCGCATCCCAGGGGGCTTTCGCGTTTCGGCGGTAGGTTCGCGACGACGCAGGCGTGTACGGCTGCAATCCGTCAGAAGGCTTCAAGAGAGGGGAGCTTCATGGACTTCAGGTTCACAGCGGAACAAGAGGTGTATCCTCAGGCGATCCGGGAATGGCTGACCAAGAACCTCGATCCCCGTGCCCACACCATTGACGAGACGGAAGGACGGCATTCCGGATGACATTACGGCCGGTATGGCCGATCTGGGCATGGTCTGCGTCACCTCAGCAGCAGAAGTCTCCAGCCGAGGGAGAGATCACCACGCCGTGGCCGTTCGCCCCAGCCTGTTAGATTTGAAATAGGAGAATGCGCCTTGCTCAAGAGTTACGTCTTCTATGTCCTGGCCGCTTTTGCCGAAATTGCCGGGTGCTATTCGTTTTGGGCTTGGCTTCGTCTTCATAAGACAGCATGGGTGATCTTGCCTGGGCTTCTATCACTGGCAGCGTTTGCCTACCTCTTGACCAAGGTCGACTCCGATTTTGCCGGCCGGGCCTATGCGGCTTATGGAAGCATCTATATCGCGGCTTCGTTGCTCTGGCTGTGGTTGATTGAAAACAAGATGCCCAGCAAATGGGATTCGGTAGGTGTAGGAATCTGCCTTATTGGGGGCGGCATAATCCTCTTTCACCGATAACCGCGACGATCCCGCTCACCAGAGACCCTAACAGACCCGTGGGACCGCCGGAGCTCTTGCACAACGTCCAACGACGCTACCCACACCGCTGTTCGTTCGTGATGGCGCACCCAACAACAGGGGTGGTAATCAAGTGGACCGTGACAGCGGGCTAATCCAAGCGAGGAGAACTGCCCTTCCGCTCAAGTATGAAAGCCCCTGGTTACTAGTGGGAGCGTGGATGAGGTCGGCTGGCCTCCGGTAATGCCCCTGGGCCCACACTCGCAAGCAAGTCGGAAGTCGCCCGGAGCGCGCTCCGGCCTCAGAATCCCTCAGCCACCCTGCCGGTGGTCTCCAGGCGGAGGCGGGTGCCGTCCGGCGACATCTGTTTAAGGAGCACGTAGCCCCTTAGCTGCCCGCTGTCACCCTGAAACAAGAACTCCATCGGCTCGCCGGTAGGTAGAGGAAGCACCTCTTCAGTCGAGGGCGACCGAGTTATGAACTCATGTGGCGGACTGGAAGCTCCCCGCGCGTGCGGGAGCTTATGAAAAGATAGGCACTCGAGAATCACGGGATCGTCTCGGCCTGGCAAAGTCAGTACCAGCCAGCCTTCCACTGTATCCCCTTCCCCGAAGGAGAGCTCGTCCTGGCTATGATAGCCCTGCCCAAGGCTGAGGAGCCACCCAGGATCCGAATCGAAAAGGCGCTAGAGCGAGAGCAGGGGCGAAACCTCGGGATCAGCTTTTTTCCGTGGTCTCGACTTTCGGCGCTTCCGCCGGAGACGCGGTGGCCTCGGCTTTGGTCTCGGGGGTGGGGGTCTCCTCTTTGATGGCCGCCGTCACCTCTTCCTTGGTCTCCTTCATGCCCTGGCGAAAGCCCGTGATCGACTTGCCAAGAGACTTCCCCAGGTCAGGCAGCTTCTTCGGCCCGAAGATGAGTAGGGCAAGTACGAGAACGATCGCAATTTCCCACGGCCCAATCCAACTAGGCATCATGCACTCTCCTCGTTAGTTCACGGAGCTCTGCAAGTTGGAGTATTTATTATCCCACGGTCGGCAACATCCGGCATTCATGAGGGCCCCTTCTGCGCGGACCGGGAGCGGGTCCTGGGCGACATCCGCGCCTGGGCTGCCACGGCGCCACGGCCGGATCCCCCCCGCCGTGTCGACATCATCGAGGGCGGCCCCTCAGCGAGTGGAGGAGAGAGAACATCTCGGTCTGCCCCAAGAGCAGTGGTACGATGCGAGCAGTACCGGCAGCCGGGGCTTGTCGCTTGATCAAGCCTCTCTACACTGTGAAAAGACGTGGCCGAGTATCAGTACGTGAAGGCCGACGTGGTGCGGCGCTATCTTCGTACGGGGCAACTCCAGGGCGTCCGTGTCGACGGCGCCTGGAGGGTCACCGAGTCGCATCTCGGGGCCTCGCACAGAGAAGCAAGACCGCAACCGCGCCGCCGCGAAAGACACGCAGCGAATCTGCGGGTCAGGAGTGCACCGCCCGGGTGTTCAAGGACGCCGTGACCGCTCGGGAGGCCCACACGAGTCTCAAGCGCTTTATGCCCCCGCACGCTACCTGCCCCAAGGTGGGCATGTTCCGGGTGCACTGATGGCCGAATGCGCCCGCTGCGGCAAGTGCTGCCAATTGATCGGCTGGGACCCGGAGACCGGGCAACGCCCCTGGGAGGAGGTCGAGACGCTGGCGCTGAGGGGACACCCGGACGCCATGTTCATGGTGGCCCACTGGCGCTACTGCTGGGGAACCGGCTACTACTGGTGCGACTGCTTCGACTTCGAGACCCATCTCTGCACGGTGCACGCGCAGAGGCCCAAAGTGTGTTCTGACTATCCCTACTATGGGGGCGACGCCCTACCGAGCAAGCTGCACGGCGGGTGCGCCTTCGCGCAAGCCGATGTGCTACCACAGGCTTGATTCGGAGGGGCCGGTTGTTTCCTGCGGAAAGAAACATCACCGTTCTGGGAAACACCGGCCGCCTGATCATACTGCCCCGCCCCGGCTCTCATGCGTCCGGACCGCACATTCGGGATACCAACAGATGTTGCCCCCAGAACCTAGACGTGACCGCCAGCGTATCTATCACCAATCGACTGGCGCACTAGGTCGGAATCGTTGGCAGGCGAGCCACGAAGATAGAGACTGAGGAAGGACCCGAGCTGGCCCGCTCCTGAGCACCCTATGGCGCTAGGCCAGCCTAATGAATAAATCTAGCCGGAGACCTTAACGGTATCGGCGGAGCCCCACAGGGGACAAGGCGGCAAGTCCATTGCATCCCAACGGTGGATCTACCTGTCTCCTTTTTTGAGCCTCAGGCCAAGAACGAGAAGCGCACTGCGCTAAACCCCTCCGCTACAGTTCAGCCAGGGGGCTCCTCCATCAGCAGCTTGAGGTTCTCCACGCTTTGGCGTGTGTCCCGCGCTTGCATCATTTCGAAGAGAAGGCGATCACCTACGTCGCCGTGCACGCTCCCCGGCATCGTATACTCGCGCTCGACCGTGATGTAGGTGCCGCCGCCCTGCGGTTCTATGTCCCAGGTCTGCCAGCCTGACACTTTACCCTCGGCTTCCAACCGCCTGTGGAGGCAACCATCCTGGTCGACGCTGTCTTCGACTACTTTGAGGGTCACCGGCATGTGGATGCCCAGGGTGACGAAGTCGCACTCGACCACCGTGCCCTGCCCCCCGTCTCCGCTGATCTTCGTCGCTTCGGTCAGGCCGACCATGAACTTGGGCCAGTTGCGGGGGTCACTGCCAAACTCCTGCACTTTGGGCATGGGGACATTAATGAAGATGCTCTCCTTTGGATGGCCCATGGACACCTCCTCCCCGGGCGGACCGAGGCCGAAAAGGGGCACCTGCGCGGGCGGTAGGCTCGTGCAAGACCCCGCACCGGCGGCCTTCCCGAGCTATGAAGGGGGAGAATAACTCTATCCCCGTATATCCTCAGTATAGGCCGGTCCCAGTCGGCGTCAATCAAACGGATCTCAACGGTGGGTGAGAGCCGCCCCAAACGCTCCTTCCTCCCCAGGGAGAACTGCGCTCACGGTCCATTCTGGCGCTTCTATGATTGTCAAGCCATCTGCTGACTCCCTCCGAGCAGCTTGAAGAGTTCTCGGGCGACGTACCGTTTGAGGCAGCGTCGGATCTCCCGAGAGGTCTTACCTTCGGCCAAGCGGCGGGCCGCATTGTCTCTGGCGGGAGCATGGCGGTTCAGTCGAGCAGGGACCACCGTATGAAGAGCGCAGTTGAGCTGACGGTCGCCGCCGCGGTTCAAACGGTGCCGCTGCACCTTTCCTGAGGAGGCGGGGATGGGAGCGACACCGGCAAGGGATGCAAATGCCGCCTCGGAACGCAAGCGTCCCGCATGCGACCAGGCAACAAAGACCTGAGCGGCGGCGAGAGAACCGACGCCGGGCCGAGCCAGAAGCTGAGGAGCAAGGACAGTCACAAGGCGCTCGATCCGTTGCCACGGTCGCTCTTATCACACAAGCGCTCGGCGATGCGCCTCTCCCGCCCGCGAGATTTCAAACCTGGTGGATATGGGAATCACTAACTAATACCCGGTAGAGCTGGTGAGTGGCTGGTCACGCCGGGAAACGCAAAAGGAGAGCGCCGTGAGACAGATGACCGAGCAAAACATGATCAACGCCTTCGGTGGTGAGAGCATGGCCCACATGCGCTACCGGCTCTTTGCCACACAAGCGGACAAGGACGGCTACGGAAACGTGGCCAGACTCTTTCGGGCTATCGCAGAGGCTGAGTTCATACACGCCGGGGACCACTATCGGGAGCTAAAGCACCTCGACGCCGGCCTGGTCGCCAACAGCATGGGCGCCTTCGGTCCCGGAGACACGAGTAAGAATCTGGGCTTGGCCATCGCCGGTGAGACATTCGAGATCACGGAGATGTATCCGGCCTTCATGGCTGTCGCCACGCTGCAGGAGGAGAAAGGGGCGTACCGGAGCTTCGATTGGTCGTATCAGACCGAGAAGATGCACAAGGCCCTCTTCGAGAAGGCGAAGGAAGCTGTAGACCGGGGCAACGATGTGACCCTAGACACCGTCCAAGTCTGCCAAGTGTGCGGCTACACCCTGGAGGGGGAAGCGCCGGACAAGTGCCCGGTCTGCAACGCGCCAAAGGACAAGTTTACGGCCTTCGCTGGTTGAGCCGGGAGAAAAGACCGACGGGGGCGGGTCAGGCACACGATTCGAGCGGAGGCGTCTCATGACTCTTGAGGTCCGCACCGCCACGAGGTCCACACCGGAGGTCCCGTGCTTCCTCTGGTTCTGGTGGGACGGCGGCCGCTGTATCGCCCAGGGGACCGTCACTAGCCCCGACAAAGCGGAGCTGGCGGCTCAGATGGCCGTGGGCAAACTCCGGCATCAGGCACACGAGCGAGACATGAAGCGATGGTTCTAAAGACTTCCAGGAGGTAGAAACGAACGCCGCGCACGAGGCTGTCAAGGAGCCGATGGGTACGGGCGCTCGCGAAGGCCAGGGAAGCCGGCGAACAGGACAAGGCACATCACGTACCTCTAGAAGCGGCGGGGCGTATCGCCGCAGAGAGTAGCAGACCCCGGTGCTATTCGCTTAAACGCGTGGCGCTGGGTCCAAGCATCTCGATGAGCATGCGGGCATTCTCTACGGCATTCCCCATCGGATCGTTGTTGAAGTAGCAGAAGATCTGCTTTCCTTCATCCGCCCATTCTAGGATCCGAGCGGCATATGGCCTCAGCATCTCCTCCGAGTACCGACCTTGGCACATGTCCCCGGGGCCGTGCAGGCGTACGTAGACAAAGGGCGCCGTGATCCACACCGGTGTGGCCAGACCAGCCTGATCGTAGAGGCAGAACCCGGCATTGTGGCGGATCAGAGCCTCGCGCACCTCAGACACGAACCAACTGTGGTCGCGGAATTCGAAGGCGTAATGGCCGCTCCTGGGCAGGGCGTCGAGAAATGCCTCCAAGCGGGGAAGATCGACTTTGAAGCGCGGCGGCAACTGAAACAGGAGAGGACCGACCTTCTCTCCAAGCAGAGAGGTGATTCCCATGAAGCGGCCCAGGGTCGTCTCGGGATCCTTAAGGCGCTTGCGATGAGTGATGTACTGGCTTGCCTTGAGAGCAAAACGAAAGCCGGCGGGAGTCGTCGCCGCCCAGTTCCTCGCGGTCCCGGCGGTTGGGAGCTGGTAGAAGGTGTTATTGACTTCGACCGTAGAGAAGTGGCGGGCGTAAAAGGCCAGATAATCCTTTGGCCGCAGATCAGGTGGATAGAAGACGTCTCGCCAGTGCTCGTAGTGCCAGCCGGAGGTGCCGATGAAAGCGCCCATGGTGCCATTGTACAGTCCATCGCGGACTTGAAAACCCCACCAGTAACCGACGGCTGGGATATGGAATTCTGGCTCTTTCGGCTCCTTCTCGGGGGCAGCAACGCTGGACGTGCTCAGCGAGGAAAAGCCGAGTTCGTCGCTGCAGCGGTGCGCAGCTGGCTCACGGAGCTCGGGGTAACGACTTTGTTCATTGAACCAGGCAGCCCGTGGGAGAACGGCTACGTCGAGTCGTTCAACGGCAAGCTCAGAGACGAACTCTTAAACGGCGAGCTCTTCTACACCATGAACGAGGCACAGATTCTGATCTAGAAGTGGCGGCGTGAGTACAACCATCTGCGACCGCACAGCTCACTCGGTGGACGTCCGCCCGCGCCGGAGGCGATCGTCTGGCCGGGGTTCTCACTCAAAGACTACAGCCCGCCGGCACTCACGCGAGAGGCGGCTCTCGCACTATCATAGAAAGTGGACCAACGAATGGGGTCAGGTCACATTAGCTCCGGCCGGCGCCTGGAGGATCAAGAAAAGGGGGCGGCACCGCCCACGTGTCTTCTCGTGTCTTCTTACAGAAAGGAGGAAGCGACGGTGAGCAAGACCATCGAACAGCCAGGAAGGTACTACGACCTCTCCAACCCGATCTGGGCGGAGATGCCCTTCTACCCGGCGAGTTTCGCCGCGCAGATAGAGCAGGTCTCCTCAGTCGAAGAGGGCGGGTTCAACGTCCACAAGATGACGATCGCCACCCATCACGGCACTCACGTTGACGCCCCGCGGCACTACTCCAACCAGGGGACGCCGCTAGAGGAGCTGGACCTCAGCAGGTTCATGGGCGAAGGAGTCGTGCTCGATCTCACTTTCAAGGAGATCGGCTCCGGCATCGGGGCCCAGGACTTGGAAAAGTACGCTCAACTGGTGCGCGAAGGAGACATCGTCATCCTCTACACCGGTTGCTCTGAGCATCTGGGCGAGCCCTGGCTCAACTGGAAGTACACGTACGTGGACAGGAGCGGGGCGGAATGGCTCGTTTCCAAGAAAGTAAAATCGGTGGGCATAGATTTCTTCAGCATCGACCAATATGGAGATCGATCGAATCCCGCGCATACCGTTTTCTTGGGTAACGGCATTCCCTTGATCGAGGAGATCAGTTCCCAAGCCAAACAGTTGGCTGGTCACCGGATCTACCTCATCTGCCTGCCCCTCAGGGTCATGGCGGGAGACGGAGCGCCTGCGCGGGTCATTGCCTACCTGCTCGGGTAGCCCCGTGGAAGAGACCGCGCCTCCTGAGGTTTCTCCCGAAGCGCCTGAGGCCTGGCCCGCCTACTTGGCGTTGCACCGCTCAGGTGAGTTGGAAGCCCGAGCGCGCGAGGCGTTGTGCAGACTCGGCGAGTGCTCGCTGTGCCCCCGCAAGTGCAAGGTCGACCGTCTGGCCGGGGAGCTAGGGCGGTGCCGCACGGGTAGGCTAGCGCGGGTGGCCAGCGCCGGGCCCCACTTCGGGGAGGAGACGCCCCTGGTCGGGAGACGTGGGTCGGGGACCATCTTTTTCGCCGGCTGTAACTTAGCCTGCGTGTTTTGCCAGAACTTCGAGGTTAGCCAAAGCGACCAGGGCCGCGAGATGGAGCCCGCCGGACTCGCGCAGATCATGCTGGACCTTCAGGACGTGGGCTGCGAGAACATCAACCTGGTTTCGCCCAGCCACGTGGTCTCCCAGATCCTGGAAGCGCTGGTGATCGCAGCCAGGCGCGGCCTGCGGCTGCCCCTTGTCTACAACACCGGCGGCTACGACGCCGTCGACTCCTTGCGGCTCTTGGACGGGGTCGTCGACATCTACATGCCGGACATGAAGTATGCGGACGACCGGGTCGGTCTCCGGCTGTCCAGAGTTCCCGATTATGCCACCCGCAACCGCGAAGCGCTGCTTGAGATGCACCGCCAGGTCGGCGACCTCACTCTGGACGGGCGCGACGTAGCGCGCCGGGGACTACTCGTGCGCCACCTGGCGCTGCCCGCCGGGCTTGCGGGCACCGGCGTCGTCGTCAAGTTCCTGGCCCAGCACCTCTCGCTCGATACCTACCTCAACGTAATGGCTCAGTATCGGCCGATGCACGAGGCCTGGAAGTATCCGGAGATCGATCGCCCGCTGCAGCCGGCGGAGCACCGGGCGGCCGTGAAGGCCGCGCGCGGCGCTGGGCTACACCGGCTTGACGCGGCCTAGATCGGTGCGTCTATGGTTTCGGCCTCTTCGAGCGCCAGAGCGAAACGGTCCAGGATATCCTCGACGAGGATGTCCCGCTCTTTGAGGTAGGCCCTGAGAGCGTGCGAGTCGGTGTTGGAGATCTCGAAAAGGAGCGCTTGCCGATACCTGTCGATGATGGTGCGGATGACCTCGATCTCGTTGGCAGTGAGCGTCACGGTAGCCACTGCAACCACCTTTCCGCCGAGCTGATGCAAACCACTTGACCGGTGTCCCTGCTTCTATTGTAGTCGGCGGGCCGCGGCTGTCGATGCTTCGTGGCGTACGCTGTAGCAGCGACGGGCTGGCGCCGGACCCGGCGTTGGTCCGCGGCCCGGGCCTGCGGACGTCGCGAGCGAGATGCCGCAGTCTGTGACCTGCGAACCCGCGCTTAGCTCACCTGCTGAACGCTTGCCTGATTCGCGGCCGGGACAGGTAGAGAAGGATGAGTGGCGGTAGCACGATGCCGGCGAGGGACGACCAGCGGAAGCCGTCAAGGTCGAACTGGACGGCCACGATGGGATGTTAGAGATGGGTGCCCTTCTGAGTTTCCCGGAAGAGCGCAAACAGTGTCTCTCACGTCAAGTCCGTCGAAGAGGCCGCACTCAATCGATCGAGTCTTCGAACCCGGGGTGCCTCAGTTTCCAGCTGGGACTTGCTTGCGCCGATGAGCCACGCGATAAAGAATTGGCGCCAGATGCTACCCCGGTTGGGGTCAAAATTGGGATCAGGCAAGCGCCTCTGGCGCTGGAATGGGGACGTGATGCGCGAGCGGCACAGCCAGGCGCGGGGCCGGCTATCGCCCACTAGTCCGAGGCCTGAAGTATCGCTTTGGTCTTCCGATCGACAGTTGGGCTAGCCAAGACCGCCTCACGAAGCCTCGCGACAATCGCGGGTGGCATCTCTGTCTTCATCTTGAGGTTGCCATCCCTGAGCTTGGCGATCAGCTCGGAGACACTTTTCGTGAGGACGGCGTTGCCGTCAAAGGCAGTAATGGGGGCTGAGAAGTCCCGGTAGTCTGTCAGGCTAAGTTCAACCAGCGTGCCGGGGAATCTTCGAGTCCGTCTGCGCACGTTGTCCACCTGTGAAGACGCACAAATTAAGACGACCGATTGGTCCGTGAGGGGTTGATGATTCAGAACGACGAAATAGTGTGGCACGACGGTGTTGAAAGTCTCTTCCGGAAAGTAGCAGACCGCCCCTGGCCTCAGAGTGGCCCGGATCTGCACATCCGGCGGGATGTCGACCATGTCACCGGTTCCAGAGAGCGCGAAGATGAGCCAGTTCTACCATAGTCTCCTGGGCAAGCAGCCTCTCATGTTCCGAGACTATTTCCACAAAAGCATCATGTTGGTCCACACAAGCCAGCTTCGGATGGCCAGGCTCGGTGTCGAGGAAGAAGTCAGCATAGTCCATGCGAGCACGCTTGCATGTGCCGCTCGCAAGAGACTCCCGGTGCTTGTCCCACTCAGGGTAGGCGTGTGTCAACTCGGCGAGCTCCCATTCACCGAGAGTCCTGAATGCCGCCCAGGCAAAGGACAAAGCTTCCTCGTCCGAATCAGAGAACACCTGCGTGTCCACCGGAGAAGCAGTTGTCAAGTAGAGCTTGTCTTCGGACGTCGTCAGATACCTGTCGGCATACTCCCTCTCGCACTCGTCAAGCCCCGGGTTCTTGTCGGCCAGATCCTTGGTCATTGAGGCCACAGGCCCTTGTTTCATCGCCCAGTAGTCATCTCCCACAACAGGGCGGCCATACTTGCGCAGGTGATAGCGGTCGGCGAGATAGATAAGCTTGAGCGCCTTCATCTTGTTTATTTCGCCGCCATTTTCCAGAGCGAAATAGTTCAGCGCTTGAGTGGCCTTCTCGTGGCTTAGGTCAAAGTGAAGGCACATCAGATTCTCCTTAGGCTGCGACCGCCGCCCGCGTGCGATTTGCCTCTGCCTGTCTTTTCGGACAATACCTGCCCTGCCTTAAGTGCCGTGTAGAGCCCAACTTGGTTTGCACCGTGGTCGCATTGGAGTTGGATCTAGCCGCCCCCTCTGGCTCTTCGTCGTTCTGACCTGACTGCATGCAGCTGCCAATCGGTCCCTGCCTACCATCTATATTGCCCCGAAGCCAATAAAGTTACGCACCAGAAGCCGCCGGCTGCTGAAACAACGGATTGCTCTGGGTGACGTACACCACGGAGCATGCCGCGTAGGTCTTCGGGAGCTCGCCCCTACCGACGGTCAGGAAATCCGGTGCGGTTCACCTTCGGGCACACTGAAGCGGTGAATCTCGGGGAAGTCAACGAGGTCGACATCGCCGTAAACCTCGACGGCCTCTGCGGTTTCCTCGTCCCATACGTCGCAGATGCGCTTGAAGAAGAGAAGACTAGGATGTGGGCCTTCCAGTCTGTGCGATCGACGGCACTGCCGCGGAGGACTCGGCGCAATTCCAGAGGTGCGATTTGAGTTGTTGGAGGGTTAGGGCATGTCAATGACTAACCACGAGTTTCCTGCCGAACCGCCGCAAGGTAGACCGCACCAGGCCGTCGATGCAGATTAAAGACATCTGCGTAGACGCTGCTCCAGGTGGCCGAAAGAAGCTCCTCGTCCACATCTCTGAGAGGATGGATGATTCGGACTTCACGACTGCCGAGCTTGCTGTTGATGATCGGCTCCTCCGCTGCAGCATCGGCGCAAGACCAGCCGTGCAACCCATCGCATGCGGCGCTGACCGCCGGTGAGAGCATCGAGGACGTGTCCCGGTTTCTCGACCACAGCTCGCTGGCGGTGACCACCACCTACCTGCGCCGCCTCGAAGGCCAGGAGGATTTGGGCTGGGGCAAGGTGGCGGAAGCCATAGGAGTGTGAGACGCTTTCTTGCGTCTGACCGGCGCGCTCTCGCACCTGAGGTAGACCGGTGCAGAGACAAGGAAGGGAACGCGTGGTCATTCTTCGCTTGACGCGCAAGCTCCTTAGCCGCGTGGGTCCGCCTGCCGCGGTCGCCGCACCCTGCACCACCGTCCTTGGCGACTGGTTCGCGCAACTGGTCTTTGTCGGTCACCAGCGCTACGTGCTGCTCGTGAGCGAGCACTCTCGACTTCCGGTTATCATGCCCGGCCGTGATCTTAAGAACCTCGCTCGCAACTTCCCCGGCGCCCTTGCCCAGGTGCTTCATGGGCTCGGCGTCTCCGGAGCAGTGGTGGAGCGCGAAGTTGAGGCCACCCGTGAGGCGGCGATCGCGATGACCAACAGTCGCTCGCTGCTCGGTACTTTGAACGACTTCTCGCAGGCGCTTAGATATCGCCTCTGGGATGAAGCAGACGCGGACCTGGTGGAGGTCGCTTTGTGGCTCAGTAGGACTCCGGTCGGCCCGCTTAGCTACGATGCGCCAGACAGGGTTACGCGCCGATTGCTGGGATAGGACGCGCGACTATCGGGGACCGCACAGACCTACACACACGGCGGCGTGTACTGTGAAACTTCAGTACCCTCCTTACACTTGAGTTTCGGTTCCTTCCTTACAGTCCATTCGGCCCCGACGA
>Ga0214473_10008509_pt1 | contig 12123 bp, 9 predicted proteins | sample RVTome_7_FD_203509 | JGI IMG/M metagenome (GOLD analysis project Ga0214473, IMG submission 203509) | Soil microbial communities from uranium-contaminated site in the Upper Colorado River Basin, Wyoming, United States - RVT98D197 | ecosystem: Environmental > Terrestrial > Soil > Contaminated >...
GTAGTGTCTATCGTCTTGGTCATGCATTCGCCTGTACACGAGGACACTTGGCACACCGATTGTCCACCAATGTCGACGGGAATGACACGTACGCTTAAGCCGTTACAGCGCGATGTGTCTCCATCAACAATCACACCGGCGCTCACGCTACCCCATTCACGCTTCAGGAATGGGCGAACTGGCTGTTGGCTTACCAGGGTGGCTTGGGGTCATGGGTACTTCATTCGACGAACGTCTTGTTCGTCCTGTTTGGGATGATCGGTGGGCTACTCCTGTGGGTCCTTACCTTTGGGCTGAGCACGCTGGCCAACTTCTTTCTCCTGTCCGCCGTGCCCTTTGGCGTCTTCTTCTTCATGATGTATAAGGGGAAGCGCAACCGCATGTTCTGGACGATTGAGAGTGGACTGTTCACCTTGGGGTCTGTCGGCTTCATCCTGGGTTTGCTCTCGTCACGTCAGAGCTCAGGCAGTTCCGTTGATGAGACAGGGCTCCTTTTCATTGGATCGTACTTCGCCTTTCTCTTGCTCGCCATTGCCGCGATCACGCTCTCATCGGGGCTGCTGAGGGCCCAACTTGTCCTTCACAATCTCGGACGCCTGGCGGTGTCTGTCGCGACTGGGTGGATAACCGACCCACAGGTGATTTCGCGTCGGTTCGAGCGAATCATGCGGTCGTCATGGAGGAACGAGATGCGCCAGGTGGCGGGGTCGGGAAGGCTCCTCGGATTCAAAAGGTATCGAGACTTCGGCAACTATCGTCACGAAGTGATATACCAGTGGGTCATCGAGACATATGGTGAAGTGCCATTTGCAGAGTGGCTGAACACGAGCCGAGACCGGTTACGGGGACTCTTGGGAGACCGGATTGGGACGAGGGAGGGCTCGCACACAGGTAGTAACGTCGGGGACGACTCTACAAACGACGATGGGAAGTGATGATCATCAGAGAATCCTTGGGACTCAGCGATTCGGTTGCTCAGTGGCCAGGCTCGTCAGTCAGAGAGGAGATGGAATCTTGGATCTCAGGTACTGGAAGGAATCGCCGGGTGACGCGTTCTTCTGCGCGAGACTCAAGAGTTCTTCGACATCGACCTTAGTCAGTATCGCAATCTGGAGTTCCGACGCCGTCTTCTTTTCCACGGTCGTGACCTGATCCAGAGACGTAATGGCCACGGGCATGATCTCGAAGTCAGTGAGTGAGCCCCTGAGGGCCCCGCAGCGATTTGCGAGCTTAATCAGCTTCTCCGGGTTGAGCTCAGCTCCCGTACACTCGACGGCAACTGCCCTTCTGGAGAACGGAACGAATCAACTTCGCAAATGACAGCCCATGCGACACCACCTGAAAGCCGCAGAGGTAGAGGAGCCAAGCGACGCCGGTCTCGTAGGTGTCCCTGACCGGCCTTCCAGCCTTGGGGAAGAGCAACTCGCGGAGCTTTGTTCCGTCGTTGTCATACACCAGATGTGCGATGAAGCGCGGATTGGGCGTGTCGCGAACAGGTAGGAACAGGGAGAGGCGGTCGATAGGCTCGTTGCGATAGAGAAGGAACAGCTCAACAGATTGCCCATCCGCGAATTGAAGCCCCTTCAACATGCGAAGGTAGCCAACTTGCCTGGTGACGTCCGCCTCAGTGAAACGGAAGGACTGCCTCACGGGAGGTCCCCAAGTAGACCTCGTGATGGCGTTGAGGCGGAACTCGGCAAACGAGGAATGTGGTGGACCGCTTACCCCCACCGAGAAGTTACGACCCGAACTTTCCTCTATGGAGTCGATTCGGGAATAGGCGGGCGCCACAACGTTGACTTGGGCGAAAAAACCACGCGGGTCTAGGTCCCGGCCGGCAAAGAACAACGACTTAGCTATGTCGCCAAGGCCGTCGAACGGCACTTCACTCGCGGTAGCGATTGTCCCCGCTCTCTCAAAGTCCTGCTGAGAAACGAACTCGGACACAGAGCGACCGTGTCCTTCCAGCAGGAAGGTGTGGAAGTCACAGGAAACGTAAGTGCGTTCTCGTGCCCACCGTCGCTGAAGGACTTCGGTGCTGAATGTGTACGGTGTCAACTCGCCGGATGAAGGGTAAGGGGAATCCAACTGTACCGTCAAGCCGCCTACTCCCAGGCAGTTCTCGTTCAGTCCCGCCATCAGGGAATCAAACGCTGAAAATCCGGTGATCTCTTGAGTGATCGCGAATCTGTCGTCCTTGTGCATGAATTCCATGGGCTTGTACTCCTCAGGATCCCCAGCTAGCAGACGAACATGGGACAGTACATTCCGCCAGATCCCATTCTGCTGGAAGCAGAGACATCTAGTATCGATAGCCCTCCAACCCTCCTTCCACAGCAGCACTCGTTCGCGGAACTGAGCAAGGGGGGCCGGGAGATCCGCCACGGGCTCGGTGAGTACGTTCATCGCCTTATCGTTATCCCGGCTTTCGTTCGCCGTTGGGGCGTGGGACACTCGGCTGAGCGATGGTGTAGGGTTTCACGTGTCCAATCGGCCTGTTCAAGCGCGGAGTCGGTTGATGACGCTATATAAGGACCTGGACCGCAACCAAGTGGATTCCTATGGAGAGAATCGACGAAATAGGACTATTAAGGATCATCGGAGGCGAGCAGGGTGGAGACACCCCATGGAACTCTACACGGTCGGCTGAGCGATGGTCATCGAATCCCGAGCCCAGTGGAGTCCGCGTCTCGAGGTTCCACATCTCGACGACGACATCGCAGACGACGGCGTCAAGCCACGTGCTGTAGGCGGCATGACGTGCCGCGGGAAGGTGCAGCCTCCACGCTCGCGGACGTTGAACCTCCTAGCCACGGCGGATTGGGCGTCGCATGCGACGTTCTTGCCACATCTCTTGCGACACCCGGATGAGACACTTCTCGGCCTGTCCAACCGACCGACACCGACGGTCCGCGACAACCTCTTCTAGTCCCCAACCGTTCTCGACCCGAGGAAAACGTATGCCCACCGAGGAACAAGTCGCTCGAATCCGCGAACTGCTCGCGAAGGGCTGGAGCAAGAGCCGAATCGCGAAGGAACTGCGCGTCGACCGGAGCACCCTGTATCGATGGATCGAAGAGATGGGGGGCGGCACGGGCATCGGTCACGTCACCCATACCGAGGGGAAGTCCGCGCTCGATGCGTTCCGTACGCGGATGACGGTCGTCGAGCTGGAGGAGGCCGTGAACGACCTGCGGGAGCAGGCGGAAACATGGGAATCCGACGAGGATCTTGAACGCGCCGAGGAAATCGCGCGCGGCGCGTTCGTCCGCCAGTGTCAGGAAGCGGTTCAGATCATGCCCACCCTTGAGCTCAACGACGCCAAGGCGCTCGTTCGAGACCTGGAGAATCGGTTCCACGCGCTCACGGGAGCTCGGTCCGCACGGGAGGCGCTGAAGGAAGAGAACGCGGACATGAGGGCGGAGCTGCGCCAGGGCGCAGGGGAGGTCGATGCCATCAGCCGCAAACTGCAGTCCTGTAGGCGGGACTTGGATGAGGTGAAGGCCGAGACCACGCGGCATTGCACGGAGCGAGACAACCTCCGCCGGGAACTCAAGGACCTCCGGGAGCTGACCGACCTCCAGGCAGTCATCGCCCGCACGCGCGAGGAACGCGATGTCCTCCTCAAAGACACGACGGAGCTGAGGGCGCTCGGAGAGAGACAGACACTGCTGGTGGACCTGGGCCGTCGCGCGAAGGCTGCGCAGGAACAGATCGCAGCCGACACGGCTAGGCTCGAGGCTCTCCGGACGGAACTGCGCCTCGCCGACTTGACGGTCTGGGAGAAGAAACGGGAACTCGCTCGATTGGGCAAGGTGGGGGCTGCCGCGGTGGTGCTGGCACAGCCTGGAAACAAGGCCGTCAAGCTCTTGGTGGCCGACGGGTTGCTGTCGTGAACCAGTCGGCGCACAGGGCTTCTCGAGAGTGACAGGATCCTCATCGGGCTCGCCCGGAGCGTTTCCGTCCCGGGCTCCTAATCCTTCGCAACAGGCGAACGATCGTGGCGTCCACCGCCCGCGTCCTCAAGTGCGGGATCCACAGCGTCTCCCCGGGGCCGACCCTTTCGATGAAAGGGACGATGAGGATCGCAACCGGCGGGGCGGGAGAGGCTCCGCAGGGTTCTCCAGAATCCGTCGGACCTTCGCCCCCACACGGGTTTGCTTCCCGAAATAACCCGAGCGCGTCCCGGAGCTTCTCCTGCGCCTTGGGGGCGGAGCCGACGGTCTACGGCGCGGTCGACGTCACGGGGTTCGAAGAGGCAATCACGGAGACCCTCGACCCGCTCCGCGGGGACGCGGGCCGCCTTGGGCATGTCTGTGAATCCACGGCCGTTCACGTGAACCGGCACGGTCCGGTCGGGGTTTCGTGTTTCTCGCAGCTGTGGATCCGCGAAAGAATCCTCTCCCGGAGGCGCAGCAACCGCGCGTACCGCAAGGCGAGCGCTCTCCCCTCTCTCGGGGCCGTCTGAATCGCCCATCGCGCCAAGTTTCTCCAGGCTTGCTTCGCCCTGCTCTCGAAGTCGCCGAGGTCCTTTCCACCGACGAGGGTCACGGTGCCGGCGACCTTGAACACGAACCGATCCCCCGCCTCCGGGAGCATGACGGTCTCTTCCTCCCCGTCCTTCGTCCGCTTCTCAACCCGGATGGGGACCGATCCGTCCTGAAAGCTCTCGATCAGACTACTCCTCGGGCCTCCGGCGGCCGCTAGTTCGATGAGCGAGAGAAGGATGTTGACGGCGGCGGGCGCGGCCGTGCCCTCTACGAAGTTCGGATGTACTAGCCAGCCCGTGCGGCCCAACTGATCCCTCGCTTTCCTCTCCCACTTCGCCCGTTCGCGCCAGTATTCGTGAGTCTCGCCCTTGAACTCCGGCAACAATCCCCGGGGATCCTCCCCCGGCTCGACGTGTCGTCCAAGGCAGCCGAAGAACAAGTGCTTCTCGAAGGGCAGCGGGGACCGGATCTCGGACCCCTCGAACCGTTCCCGGGGCCTTGCGCGGTGGGCCAGGAAGACGCCGTCCAGGTTGACGGCGGGGATCTGCTTCGCCATCGGGCCGAGGAACTCCTTGCGCACGCGGCCCCAGTGCACACGGAGGGCTTCCGGGTCTGGTTGGGCATGCGCCCCCGTCCCCTGAGTCCGCGCGGGGAAAGGGATCCGGACATCGGGGTTGACTAAAACCAAGTGTCGTCCTTCGACCTCCCGCCGGCTCAGCACGCCCCTTTTCACGAGCTGGAGAATCCGTTCCCTGATGGCGCGGACAGTGCGGGGATTCCCGTTTTCCCTCAATTGCCGCCCCGCCGCGCGCGTCAACTCCGATTGGGGGACCTCGCCTCTCCGGGGCAGCAACCGGAGAAGGACGATGTCCGTCGCCAGCCTTGGCGTGAACGTCCATGCCTCCCGCGTCGGCAACGAGGGGGAAGATGAGGTTCGAAGCCATGAATGATGCGGTTCGCGGGCCGTCCTCGGGCCGTGGACGAGGGGTCACGGACGATCCGCGCCGCGTTGTACACGCGGGTAAGCACCGAAGACCAAGCCAAGGAGGGATTCTCCTTGCGTGCTCAGCGATCCCGGCTCCTCGCGTACTGCAAGGTCCGCAGATGGATTGTGGCGGGCGAGTACACCGACGACGGGCACACGGGACGGGACGTGAAGCGGCCCGCGTACCAGCGGATGATGCAGGAGGCGGACGCGTGGGACGTGCTTCTCGTCGTGAAAATGGATCGCATCCATCGGAACTCGAAGAACTTCATGCTCATGATGGAGGAACTGCAGAAGCGCGGGAAGGACTTCGTGTCCGCCACGGAGTCGTTCGACACCTCCAACGCGATCGGCCGGTTCGTCGTCGACATCATCCAGCGGATCGCACAACTTGAGTCTGAGCAGACGGGGGAGAGGGTCCACGCGGGGATGAGGCAGGCGGCGGAGGAGGGCCGGTTCCTCGGAATGTCAAACCCGTTCGGGTTCCGGTTCGACCCAAAGCGGGGGAACCTGGTCATCGTCCGCGCGGAGGCGGAGATCGTCCGGGAGATCCACCGGCGGTACTTCGAGGAGCGGTGGTCGATGCGGGCGATCGCGGAGGACCTGAACGCCCGCGGCGTCCCGACGAAGCGCGGCGGCCGGTGGTCGAAACGGCAAATCCATAGGATCGTGCACAGCCCGACCTATGAGGGAACCCGCCATTGGGAGGACGTGCTGACGCCCGGCACCCATCCCGCGATCATCCCGGCGGGGACGCGGAAGCGACGGAGAAGGCGGAGGAGGCGAAAGGCACGCAGTCCGGACGCCTGAGCCCTTCGAGCGATTCTCTCGCAACGACTCGGCCCCGTCCCGCCCGACCCGGGCCTTGGGCGCGACATCGGAGGACGGACGCGCCCGCGAGGGTCGCCTTGTATGCGAGGGTCTCGACCGTCGAGCAGGCGGCCGGGTACAGCCTCGAGGAGCAGCTCGCTCGGCTCCGCACGGTCTGCGACGAGCGGGGCGGTCGAAGTGTCCGCGTGTTCCAGGAGGTCGAGAGCGGCCGCTCCGTGGAGGGGCGTCCCAAGCTCGAGCGGCTGCTCCGGTTTGCGGAGGCGGGCGCGTACGACATCCTCCTCGTCTGGAAGATTGATCGCCTCGGACGGTCAAACCTGGACCTGCAGGGCATGTGGGCGTTCTTCCGGGCCCTCGGCATCGATGTCGTGAGCGCGACCGAGCCGTTCGACTCCACGACCGTGCAGGGCAAGCTCCTGTTCGACATGAACGCGATGCTCGCGGAGTGGGAGCGCGGGACGATCAAAGAACGCGCATCCATGGGTCTATTGGGGCGCGCGAAGGAGGGGAAGTGGCACGGCGGGCCGACACCGCACGGGTACGCGTATGACCGCGCGACGGGCCGGCTCGCTGTGGATCCCCAGGAGGCCACGCTCGTCCGCCACATCGCCGACGCGGCGCTGGAGGTCCGCGAGCTCTCCGCCGCGGTCCGGGCGCTCCGCCGGGAAGGGCGGGTCACGCGGCTCGGGAAGGCGTGGTCGAAACCGACCGTTTCCCGGCTGCTTGGAAACCCCGTGTACGTCGGCCTGCTCCGCTATCACGACGCCGTGGTCCGGGACGAGTCCCTGCGCATCCTGGACGACGAGACGTGGGCGCGTCTTCAGGCACTCCGAACGGAATGGCGGCGTCACCGGATCGCGCAGCACCACCGGCCACGGGGCTCGGGCCTACGCGTCCGCGACGAGTGGTGCGTCCGGTGCGGGTACGCGCTCGGCGGGGCCCGGGCCTACTGCTCGAACTGCGGCGCCGCCCAGTGGCTCGTCGCGGACGAGGACCCGGAACCGGTTCCGGCACACCTTGCAGCCGAAGGCGCGGAACCGGACGCCGTCCCCTGAGGTCCACGTGCGGAAGTACTGCACCCTCTCGCGACGCCCGCAGTCGGGGCATGGCGGCACTTCAAGGGACGCGGTCTCCGCGTCGAACTCCGCCCGGCAGCCGCGGCACCGATACCGGCGCTTCGTCGTTCCGTCCGCGAGCGCGCGAACCCGTTTCCGGCACACGGATTGACGGGAGGCGCACCGCGGGCAGGCCGGCAGGCCTTCCTTGTTGAGGTGGACGTGCGCGACGTTCTCGGCCGGATCGTCCCCCTCGTTTCTCCGCCGCTCCTCCTCCAGCAGGGACTGGGAGCGGTCGAAGAGGTCGGGGGACACGATCCCGAGAGAGATGTCCGTGACCTCCACGCCGCCACAGACGAGGGACCCGGTGTACAGGCGCCGTCGCAGCACGTTCCGGACCGCCGGCACCGTCCAAGGCCGTCCCTTGCGATCTGCGAGCCCTTCTTGGCGGAGTGTCTCCTTGACGACATGCAGCCGACTGCATTCCAGATACGCCTCGAAGATGCGCCGGACAACGCGAGCTTCGTCCTCCTTGGGCACGAGCCTTCCCGTTTCACGGTCGTACGAGTACCCGTACGGCACGGGCCCGCCGTGCCACAGGCCGTTCTTGGACCGGGTCCGCATCCCCATCTTGACGCGCGTCGCATTCATCTTGCGCTCCAGCGTCGCGATGAGGCCGATCATGCCGACGACGAACTCCCCGTGCGGCGTGTCCGTCCCCGGCCCCGGCTCCGTCGCGCTCACGAGCTCCACGTGGTGCTTCTGGAACAGATGGAGGAGGAGGGGGAAGTCGAGGTTGTCCCGCGAGAGCCGGTCGTACCGCCAGACGACGAGGATGTCGATCCTGCCCTCCTGGACGAGCTCCAGGACCCGCTGGATCGCCGGCCTGTCGAGGTTCGCGGCGCTGTAGCCCGCGTCCTTGAGGACCCATGTCACCTTCCAGTCCCCGTGGTTCTGGCAGAACTTGTACAGGTCCGCGATCTGCCCTTCGATGCTCCACCCCTTGTCCGCCTGCTCCTGCGTGCTCACCCTCACGTACAGTCCGACGTTCTTCATCTGCGCTGTCCTGGCGCCCCCCTCTTGAAGGTTCCGAAAAGCCTAGTTACGCGGACCCGGTTACGTTGGCCGAGCCCATTGCCGCGGGCTCGGCTCACGCAGGAGAGGGTCCGCGGATTGGGTCCCTGTTGCCGTTCCGAGGCGGATTTCTTTTCGGTCGTCCAAAACTGTATCATAACGGTCTTATACCGGACCCGTCTCCGGCCGGCCTAATCACGTTCTACTCGTGAGGGGAACCAAGAATGCATACAGCCGACAGCAGTTCGTCTAGCGCGCATGTGGAAGGGAGCACTCGGCGCCGTGTGGGCCGGGAAGGACGGGGGGGACGCCGCTTGGCGGCGTTGATGGCCGCGTTCCTTGCGGCGGCGCTCCTGCTCCCGCTGATGACATCGAACGTAACAGCGACCGATGACGGCGACGACGGCGTCCCGCCGGAGCCCAACGACGGGGACCCCGGAGACGAGCCGGAGCCCGAGCCGCCCGCGGCGTGGGATTCGATTGAGCCGGTCCCGGACGTGGAGACGGACTCGACCTCGCTCTTCTCCTACGGCCCGGACGACGACGTTGACCTCGCGTCCGGCTCCGAGGACGCGGTGTTCGCCGAACCGATCATCACGACCTCCGGAGGCGGTGGCGGCGGTGGCGGCGGAGGCGGTGGCGGTGCCGACAACAAGCTCGGCAACGCGCCCGACGCCCTCTACGACGTGCTGATGAAGTTCCTCGCGAAGGGCCACTTCGTCCCCTCGCACTTCCCCGTCCCGTACCTCGTCTACACGCGGTCCGACGACGGCGTCGACCGCTTCTGGGACGTGCTCTCGAAGCAGCCCTCGATGTTCGACGTGGACGACAACTCGGGCACCGGTCAGGGCGGGAAGGACATCCGGGTGAAGACGGAGCAGGACACAAACCCGCTCGTCCTCACCACGACGGTCGAGCGCCTCGGCGACACGTACCCGACGTCCCTTCGTGTCTGGGTGCTCTTCCCCGCCTTCTTCTACAACGGCGAGGCCGGCCTCGACCCGACGGGCGAGCCGTTCTGGATCTTCGGATACGAGACGCTCGCCGGCTCGGAGATTCCGCTGTACATCACGATGACGTTCTCCGTGGACCAGACCCTTGGACGGGACCACACGTTCGACTTCGACTGGTCGGCGCCCGCGGGGATTGACCCGCTCGGGTTCACGCTCGAGCTCGTCCAAGTCCCCTCGGCGGACTTCCCGCCGGAGGACCTGGCGAGCACGTTCCGGCCGGCGACGGTGTACTTCGAGGTGTCGTCCCCGCCGCTCGCGGACCTCCAGTTCACGACGACGGAGACGGACACGTCGAGCACGAAGTGCATGGTCTGGACCGCGGCCTCGTCCTTCGAGCTGAACCTCGCGTTCAGCGAGGACGAGATCCCGCTCGGCGGCCTCGAGTACGAGGCCTCGATCCTGGTCCAGGACGTGCCGACCTCCATGAGCATCTGTACCGTCGAGGACCGGGCGACGAACGAGTACAGCGTCCTGTACGACGCGAACGCGCCCATCGACCACCTGAACATCCACACGGAGGTCCTCGTCCTGGGGCTCGCCTCCGTAGCAATCGACCTGACGATCGACGACATGCCCGAGCACCTCGACGTCACGATCGGGGACGGGTACATGGACTTCGACGTGAACGCGAACGTCGGCCTCCTCGACCTCGAGGCGAGCGCGGACCTCGGCATGGCGGGCATCGACTCCTTCTTCAACGTGAACCTCGAAGTCGAGGACATCCCGGACTTCTCTGCGACGTGGTTCCAGGACGCCACGGGGAACGGATTCAGCCTCACGGCGGCGTCGTGCATCGGCCGGATCGAGTTCCAGTTCTCCTTCGGGGCGATCACCCTCCCCGCGGAGGCGGCGCTCTACCCGACGGCCCACTACCTGTGGGCGCAGTCGCTGACGCTCCCGGACCCGACGACGATCGCGCTGCGGATCTTCGAGCTGCAGTCCATCTCGTTCGTGCAGGACAACGAGCTGGCCCTGAACACGCTCGACGTGCAGTTCTGCGAGCAGCGGCGGTTCTTCGTCCTCGCGGACACGGAGCCCGGAAGCCTCCTGACGGACAACCAGGACGTCGACCTCCGGATTGACGTGAACCTCGCGCCCACGCACTTCACGGTGTCGTGGACGACGCCGTTCACGCTGTCCCTGACGACGGACCTGCCCATCTCGGAGATCCACGCGGACCTGTCGTTCGTGGACGCGACGGTGCCGAGGGACCTGACGGCGGACGTCGACATCTACTCCATCCCGAGCGCGATGACGTGGGCCATCGATCCCGCCGGCTCGATCGCCTTCACCGCGGCGGGTGTCATCGGGACCGTGTCGATCGAGGCGAGCGATCCGAACGGCCTGCCGGGGGCGGAGACGTTCTTCTCCGGCACGCCGCTCCGGCTCCTGGACGGCCTCGCACACGATGTTCCCTCGTTCACGGCGACGTGGTCGTCCGCGAGCGCGCCGGGCTACACCACCGCGGCGTTCGACACCGTGGCGGCGAGCCCGTTGTGGGACATGCAGTTCGCGATCTCCACGTCGGAGACCGGGTTCGCCACGGTCGGCGGGACCGAGGAGAACCGCGTCATGTTCTACAGCGACAACTTCGTCAACCTCGGCACGGGGACGACCCTTGAGACCTCCCTGTGGCTGCGGGTGCAGGATGTGAGCCGCGCAGAGTTCGCCTCCGGCGGCGCGGTCCCGACGATCGACATCGGGTTCGACACCGCGTACGCGCACGAGGTCCGGGCACGCGCGGAGTTCGACCGGACTTCGCCGGTGAATCCCGCCGCTGCCTCGGACGACGTGCGGGCGCTCGTCGTGACGTCGGCGCTCCCGACCTCGATGGACCTGACGGTCTTACCCTCGGAGTCGTTCAACTACGTGGCGGCGTCGGGCATCAGCCACATCGACATCGACGGGTGGATCGGAGACCTCTCGCCCGGCGCCCCGAGCCCCGCGGACTTGGACCGGATCCAGGCGGACATCTATGACCTGCCGGCCATCGCGAGCGGGCAGTGGGACGCGACGGGCGACGCCGGGTTCTTCCACCTCCAGACCAGCTCGGGGCTCGGCCGCGCGGAAGTCGAGATCGACAACGCGTTCGGCGTGTTCGGCTCGGAGTTCGTGCACGTGGAGGCGTTCATCGACGGCCTCCCCGAGAACGCGAACGCGGACTGGGACGCCGGAGCGCGCTCCGGGACGATCGAGTTCACGGACGCGTCCTTCGGGGGCGGCCTCGACGAGGCGTTCGTCCTCGCGACGACGATGAGCCAGACGGACACGGAGAACTACATCAACTCCCTGAACATCGACCCGACGGTCTGCATGACGACGTATTCGGAGTACGAGCACCAGATCGACGCGCGGTACTGGCCGGGGACGGTCTTGGAGGACAACCTCCAAGACGTGTACTGCCGGAACCCGGAGCTCGACACGGTCGCCGACGACTACGTGGTCTCCCGCGTGGGCGGCGGGGACAAGGTCTTCACGGGCCGGATCCGCGACCTCAACCTGGTCGACGTCAGCCTCGGCGACACGTCCGGCTTCGCGGAGGTCGAGTTCTCCGCCACGGACAGCCGCCAGCTGTACGTCCGCACGGAGGACACGGGCAACAACGAGCTGACGGTCGTGGAGCTGAGCGAGCTGCCGAACCGGGTCTACGCGGACTACAGCCTGCCGGGCGGCGC
>Ga0214473_10008510_pt1 | contig 12122 bp, 8 predicted proteins | sample RVTome_7_FD_203509 | JGI IMG/M metagenome (GOLD analysis project Ga0214473, IMG submission 203509) | Soil microbial communities from uranium-contaminated site in the Upper Colorado River Basin, Wyoming, United States - RVT98D197 | ecosystem: Environmental > Terrestrial > Soil > Contaminated >...
TTGGCGAGGATTTCGATTTCGGCGCGCATGCGGTCCTGCGGGTCGCGTAGCAGGCGCCGGATCGTGCCCAACCACCATGACTTTTGCCCCGCCGCCTGGAACACGCATAGCGCGCCGATTTTCGCCCAGGGCTCGTCCTGGCGCGGAATGTCCACGCCGATTCCCCACGTGCTGCCCTCGCGCTCCATCCATTCGGTGATCACGGCGGTCACCTCCTGGGCCTGGAGCGCGATGCCGGTCTGCTTTTTCACCTTCAGGCGCTGGTCTTCCGTCATCTCCGCCATGCCGCTGAACTCGATGCGGGTCACCAGCTCGGAGGCCGCGGGGAATCCGTGCGAGACCTTTATTTTTGCCTCGATCTTCACGCTCGGCCCGCGCGCTTTGGGCGGGGAGTCGCCCCAGTAGAGCAGCAGGCGCTTGAGCACGAGCAGCTTCTCCGGGATCGAGAAATCGGCGCCGAAGCGCTTTTCCGGCTCCTGCGGGTTGGCGGTGTGGCGGTCTATGACTTCCTGGATCGAGGCGCCGGCGCCGCCGACCCCGAAGCAGCGCAGAGTGGCGCTCGGCGCAACCTCCGGCGAGTAACGGATCGGCCGCTTCGGATGGGCGAGATCGAAACAGAAGTTGCACCCCTCCTCGGGCTTCGCCTGGATGCCGAAGCCGGAAGCCATCCGCGCGATGATGCGTGCCGAGAGCTCCAGTTCGAGAATCCGCTCGCCGTCCGGGTTCGCCGCGTCCATCATCGGCAGCCGCAGGAATTCCTGGCGCGCGTAGGCGAGGAGGGCGTCGGTCGCATAGGCCTTGACGCGTTCCGTGACGAACTTTTCCTTTTCGGCCTGGCCGTAGAGCTCCGCGAGCTCCTGCCAGATGCGCGGCTTCACCGGCAGGTAGCGGAATTGGAGGAGCTTGCCTTCGTTGGCGAGGGCGCGGAGCGCGCGCACCGCAAGCAGCGTGCGCTCCGGATGCGCGGCCGCGCCTGGCTTCGCCGCCTGGGCGATCTCCTGGAGGCAGACACGGTAGGCGGAGGAAACATGCTCCCAGAACTCGACCAGCACCTGCCAGAGATGGAGCCGCTCGCCCCCCTTGAGCTTGTCGCTGCGCAGGAATTCGGACAGCGCGGCGGCTTCCCGCTTCTGCGCCGTCTCATCGAGCAGCTTGATCACGCCGATGCGGTCGGAGAGCCCGAATCCGGGGGTGGCGGCGACCGTCTCGAGCGAGGAGGAAACTTCCTCCACGGCCTTGCCGTGCTCGGCAGGCAGGTCGGCGAGCAACCGACCCGCCTCCTCGACGTTGTACATCGGATGGTCGGCCTTCTTGCTGCCGCTCAACCATTTAAGCATGGCAGGTCCTCTTCGTGCAGCGCGGCCGGCGGCGAATCACCGCGGCGTCATTCACAGGTTACTACGATCGCACAGGGTACGCAGGGGCTGGAGGGCAAAAGTGTAAAGTCAGGCTTTACACTTCACCGAAGCGCACCAGCCGCGCGGCGCCGCGCTCGACCGCCAGGTAGCCGCCGCGCTCATACCAGTCCGGCAGCACCCAGCGCTCGCAGGGCGTGCCGTCCACCATGTGCTGATGGTGCGCCGGGCGGTGGGTGTGGCCGTGGACGAGGCGCGTCACGCCCAGCCTGCGGAAGGCCTCGCACACCGCGTCCACGTTGGCATCCATGATGGCGGGCGTTTTGGCGCGTACCGCGGCCTTGCTCTGCTCGCGGTAACCGAGCACCGCGACGCGGCGCTGGTCGCGCGGCTTGGCGAGGAACTCCCGCTGCCAGGCCGCCGAGCGGGCGGTGTGGCGCCACGCCTGGTAGGGCAGATCGTCGGTGCACAGCGTGTCGCCGTGCAGCAGCGCGAAGCGCTCGCCGTCGAGCTCGGCGATGCTCGGGTCGTCGAGCAACTGCGCACCGGCGGCGGCGCAGAAGCGCTCGCCGATGAGGAAGTCGCGGTTGCCGTGCATCAGGCGCAGGGCGACGCCCGCCTCCGAAACCTGGCGCAGCCCTTGCGCCACCAGCCGCCCGAGCGGGTCGCCGGGAACGTCCTCCAGCTCGTCGTCGCCGATCCAGTACTCGAACAGGTCGCCCAGGATGTACAGCGCCTGGGCGTCGCGCGCCTCGTGGCGCAGGAAACGGATGAACTGCTCGCTGGTCTCCGGGCGCTCCCCCGCGAGGTGCAGGTCGGAGATGAACAGCGTCCGGCTCACACGGTTACTTCTGGGCGACCACGCTCATGGACTCGATCACCACCGCTTCGCGCGGCACGTCGCTGCGGAACGGGCCGCCCGGGCCGGTGGGCGCCTTGCCGATCTTCGTCACCACGTCCATCCCCGACACCACCTTGCCGAACACGGCGTAGCCCCAGCCGTCCTGCGCCGCGGCGGCGTTCAGGAAATCGTTGCTCTTGACGTTGATGAAGAACTGCGCGCTCGCCGAGTGCGGCGCGCTGGTGCGCGCCATGGCGATGCTGCCGAGGTCGTTCTTCAGGCCGTTCCTGGCCTCGTTCTCGACCGGCGCGCGGGTCGGCTTCTGGCTGAACTTCTGGTCGAAACCCCCGCCCTGGATCATGAAGCCGTCGATGACGCGGTGGAACACGGTGCCGCTGTAGTGGCCGTCCTTCACGTACTGCAGGAAGTTGTCGACCGTCTTGGGCGCCTTGGCGGGATAGAGCTCGAGCCGGATGGTGCCGGCGCTGGTCTTCACGTCCACCTGCGGATCGGCGGCTGCCGCGCCGGGCGCCGCCGCCGCCGCCGAAAGCACCACCAGGGACTTGCAGAAATCAGCGAGCTTCACGCGCCACCCTCATAGAGAATTTTCCATTGCGCGCCTTCCTTGACCCAGTACTGGCGCTTGTGCATCGCGTTCGACAGGTTGCTCGAGCGGTAGTCCTGCTCGAAGCTCACCACCACGAAGCGCTCGCGCGGATACTGGAACATGGCGACGCGCGACGCGCCCACCTTGATCCAGCTCTTGGCGGCGTTCACCTTGCGCTTGTGCTCCGACCAGGCGGCGAGGTCCTGATCGCCGGAGTGGAAGCGCGCCGAATAATGGCCCAGGTACTTGCCGCTGTCGCGGCTTTCCCAGTCGGCGCGCCAGCTCTCGAGCGCGGCGCCGAGCGACTTGCGCTCCGCCTCGAGCGCCGCGGCGCTCACCCACTCGATCTCGTCGGCGATGATCACCGGCGTCAGCCCGACCTGCAGGTTGCGGCCGAGCGATTCGATGTCGGCGTTCGCCAGCACGAGGCAGCCGTCGCTGGCGCGCGGCGGCCGGCTGTAGGTGTCCGAGGGCGTGCCGTGCAGCCAGATGCCATAGCCGTTGCGGCCGAGCCGCCGGTCCCACGCATTGGGGTAGTTGATCGGGTACGCCCCGGCGCCGTAGAAATCGGTCAGCTTCTGCCGCGGCAGGTTGCCGGTCACGTGATACACGCCGATCGGCGTCTTCTGGTCGCCTTCGCGCGTCTTCTCCATGCCGTTCTTGCCCAGCGTGACGTAATAGTCGGACACGAGCTGCGGCCGGCCGCCTTCGTTCTGGTACAGGAACAGGCGCGAACGCTTCGAGTCCACCACGATCGCGTGCTTCTGCTCCGCGTGCAGCTGCAGCACGTAACGCGGCAGGCGGTCGCCGTTCGGCCGCTCGCGCAGCGCCCGCAGCCGGGAAAGCGCCTCGGCGCGCAAGTCCTCGATCTTCTCCCGCGGCACCGTCTTGGGGACGTTGCCAAAGGTCTCCAGCGGTCGCGAGCGCGCCAGCAGCAGGTCGCCGCGGATCAGGTGCGCAAGGCGGAAATTCGGGTGCGCGGCGATCAATGCCTCGGTGCGCTGCAGCGCCAGGTCGAAGCGCCGCGCCTCGATCGCCTGCACGATTCCAGAGAGCGCGTTTTCCGGACCGGCGGCGAAGGCGGCGCCTGCGGCGGCCAGGAGCAGGGCGGCGAGCAGGCCGCGCGCGGCGCTCAACGCGCCACCTTTTCCTGCCGGATCAGCCAGCGCCCGTCCGCTTTCGCCAGCAGCAGCGTCTTGTTGGCCGAGGCCTTGACGATCTCGGAGCGATAGCTCTGCCTGAAAGTGACGCTCGCCTGGCCGTCGGCCGCAAGCGCGACCTTGGGCGATTGCACCGCCACCGCGATCGATTTCGCGGCACTGATGCGCTGGCGCCGGCTTTTCTCCCAGTCGGCGCGCGCCTCGCCGCCGGGCGTCGCGAAGTCCTTGGCATAGAACGCGAGGTAGCCGTCCACGTCTTTCGCCGACCAGGCCTTCGCCCAGGCGTTGACCGTCTTGAGCACGTCCTCGGAGGCTGGTTGGGCCGCCTGCCTGGCCGGCTCGGGCTTGGTGTCCGCAGCAGGTTTGGACGGCGTCGCCGGTTGGGTTTGCGCGGATGCCGGCGCGGCGGCCACCACGATCGGCTTGGCCGGCCCCTTGTCGGCCGCGGCGGTGCGCACCGGGCGCGGCGCGCCAGTGCTCATTTCCCTGACGAGCGCAAGCTTGTGCTGCGTGCCGGCATTGGCGGAATCTATTTGCAACGCCTTGTCGTACGCCTGGCTGGCAAGCTTGGCGTAGACGTCGCCGAGGTTCTCGTAGGCGGTCGCATAGCTCGGGTGCGTGCGCATCGAGCGCTCGAGCGCGGCGCGCGCTTTGTCGTACTGGCCCTGCGAGGCGTAGAGCACGGCGAGATTGTTGTAGGGCTCCGGCAGGTCGGGAAAATCCTGCGTCAGCTTGAGGAAAATCTCGCTCGCTTCCTTCACGTTGCCCTGCTCGGCGAGGATCAGGCCTTTGAGGAAGCGCGGCTGCGCGTCGCGCGGGTTGGCCGCGAGCGCCTTGTTGGCGCGCTCGAGCGCCTGCTGGTGCTGCCCGCCCTTGAGCAGCCTTGAAGCTTCCTCGAGATCGTTGGCGTGCGCCGCGCCGAAACCCAATGCGAGCGCCGCAAGCAGCGCAGCCACCGTTCGGGCGGCGGCGGTCAAAATCAGCATTGTGTTAGTCTTTTCAAGGCCCTACGGTCATTTACTCATTTTAGTCTAAGCCCTGCGCGTTCACAACTCGGAGCGCGCCCGCGCAGCGTCCCCCTTGGGCTTCAAGTATGCGTCGCAGGGATTATTCGAGGCTTGCGAGCATCTGCCTTGCCTGCGCCTGCTGCGCGGCGTCGCCATCCTCGAGGGCCTCGTTCAGGAGCTCCCGGGCGCCGTCGTTGTCGCCGATCTCCCTGTAGGCATCGGCCATGTCGAGTTTGACCGCGACTTTCTGCCATTTCGCGTCGCGACCGCCCACGGTCGTATCAGGAGACTTCAGCTCCTCCAGATCGAAGCTGATCGTGGAAAGATCCATTCCGCCCACAGCGGGTGCGGCCTCTTTCGCGGGTGCCGCGGCTTTGGCCGCCACGGGCTCCTCGCTCGTCGTTCCGCCGAGGTCAAAGTCCAGTATCGGCATGGCCGACGCCTGCGCCACTTCGGCGGCTTCACCCTGACCGTACAGCGCATTGCCCGGGTCGATCGACCGGCCAAGCGCCAGCGCCTGGTCCCACTCCGGCCCTTCGCCGTTCACCAAGCCCTTCAGCTTGCGCGCTTCGGCTTCGAACTGCTCCGTATCTTGCCGCTTGGCGTAAATCTGAAGCAGTTTGAGGTGAACGATCGGCCGGCCCGGGCCCTCCTGGAGCGCCTTGCGCAGAATTTCCTCGGCCTGCGCGTCGCGTCCGTAGGCCATGTACACATCCGCCTCCGCAAGCGGGTCAATCTCTTCGGCGGCGGCCGCAGCGGCTGCGCTTTTCATGTCGACCGCCGCTGCCATGCCCGGGGCTGACACACTCGCCACCGCCATGGCCGGCGGCCTGGCGCCGAGCTGCGCGAGCGCCGCGCGCTTTTTCTTCCTCCATGCGTAGGCGCCGTATCCGCCGAGCAGCACCATCAAGACGCCGAGACCGCCGAGCATGAGCGGATCTCCGAGGTACTCGTCGACCAGATTCGGCTGCGGCGCCGGCGGTGCCGGTCGCGGCTTTGCGGCCGGCTTCGGTCCAGGCGCCGGCTTGGGGGCCTCGATCGCAGGCTTGGGGGCCTTGACGGCAGGCTTGGGAGCCTCAATCGCAGGTTTCGCGACCGGCGCTAACGCTGGCGCGGGCGGCGTTTCTGCAGCGCGCCTTTCAAGCTCGGCAATCTGCAGACTCCTGGTCTCGATGAGCTTCGTGAGATCCGCGGCGCTCTTCTCGAGCTCCTTGATGCGAGACTGTGCTTCCTTCATTGCGCGCTCGTGCGCCTCGCGATCGTCAGTGCTCGCCGCAGCCGCAACCTCGCGCTTGCTGGCGTCGGCGCCAGCGCGCTTTACCTGAGCCTTGGAGGTGTCGGGCGCCGCCGGGCCGCCCTGCGACCTGATCTTGCCCTCGGCGGTACGCCTGCCCTCCCTGCCGGGCGCGCTCGGGGCGGTGGGCGGCGGCGGCGCCGCAGCCGCCGGCGCCGTCGGCACCGTAGGGGCCATTACTGCGCCGGTCGGCGGAGGCGGGAGACTGGTTGGCGGGTCGAGCAGGACCGTGTATTCGCGCACCAGGCGCCCGGATTTCGACTGCAACTCGATCAGCACCTTGAGGAACGGCTCGTTCACCGGACCGGGGGTCGTCACCGCGATGATCGGCTTGCCGTCGCGCCGCTGAATCGACATGCCGATGCCGATGAGCGCGGGATTGAATTCGATTCCGGCCTGCCGGTAGGTGTCGGTCGAGGCGAGGCGCGCCGCCAGAACCTCTTCCTCGCCGCGCGGAAGCGCACCGACCTCGACTTCCGCGCGCAAGGGCTGGCCCAACGCGGAAAGGACATGCAGAGTTCCCAGAGCCGTAGAAACGCCGAAATCTGCTCCAGGCGCAGGCGCAGCCGCAGCCGCAGGCGCCGCGCCGGTTTCTGTCGCGAGCGAATCGACCCGTTCTGTCGCGAGCGAATCGACCTGTTCGTCGACGATCAGCCAGCGTTCTCCATCCCGGACGAGCTCAAGCGTCTTGTTGGTATCGTCCTGGAACAGGTTCGAGCGGTAGCGCTGGCGAAAAGATGCCGCAGCCCTGGCGTCATCGTGCCGCAGAACCTTGAAGTCACTGGTGGATACCTCGATCAAGCGCGGCGCCGTAACGCGCGCACGGCGCAGCTTCTCCCACGCCTCGCGCGACTGCCCGCGCGGCGGCTTGAACGCCGGCGCGTAGAAGGCGAGGTAGCGCTCCACATCCTTCGCCGACCACGCCTGCGCCCACTCGCCGACGGTCGCCAGAATCGCCGCGTCCGAGGCCGCGTGGGTCGCGGCCAATGCTACTGCTGGTGCACTCAGGCACAGCGCGAAGAAAAAGTGCTGTGCTAGACTTTTTAGGTTTTTGGGCACAGACGCCGCATTCTAGAATGATGCTTCGTGCCGCTCAACTTCGGCGCAACTTGGTGCGATGCGGGAGCAACGGCCGAAGGCCCTGAAAAACGCCCGCCCGACCGGGGTCCGCTGCCCTTGGCCGGAGCTCGAAAGCGCGCGCCGCGGCCATGCTGAAAATCCATAATTCGTTGTCCCGGCAGCAGGTTGAGTTCGTCCCGCTGCGCCCCGGCGAAGTGCGCATGTACGTCTGCGGCATGACCGTGTACGACTACTGCCATCTCGGGCACGCGCGGGTGCTGGTGGTGTTCGACATGGTGCGCCGCTGGCTGCGCGCGAGCGGCTTTCGCGTCACCTACGTGCGCAACATCACCGACATCGACGACAAGATCATCCGCCGCGCGCTCGAGAACCGCGAAACCATCGGCGAGCTCACCACGCGATTCATCCGCTACATGGACGAGGACGCGGCCGCGCTGGGCGTGGAGAAGCCCGAGCACGAGCCGCGCGCGACGCAATACGTGCCGCAGATGGTCGAGCTGATCGGGCGGCTGGAGGCGCGCGGCCTCGCCTACCGGGCCGCCGACGGCGATGTCAACTTCGCGGTGCGCAAGTTCGCCGGCTACGGCAAGCTCTCGGGCAAGTCGCTCGACGAGCTGCGCGCCGGCGAGCGCGTGGCGGTGGACGCCGCCAAGCAGGACCCGCTCGATTTCGTGCTCTGGAAGCGCTCCAAGCCCGACGAGCCGAGCTGGCCGTCGCCCTGGGGAGCGGGGCGCCCGGGCTGGCACATCGAGTGCTCGGCGATGAGCTGCGCGCTGCTCGGCGAGCACTTCGACATCCACGGCGGCGGCGAGGACCTGCAGTTCCCGCACCACGAGAACGAGATCGCCCAGTCCGAAGGCGCCATGGGGCCGGCGGGCGGCAAGTTCGTGAACTACTGGTTGCACAACGGCTTCGTGCGCGTGGACGAGGAGAAGATGTCGAAGTCGCTCGGCAACTTCTTCACCATCCGCGAGATCCTGAAGCAGTTCGACCCCGAGGTGGCGCGCTTTTTCATTTTGCGCGCGCACTACCGCAGCCCGCTGAACCACTCCGACAGGAACCTCGAGGACGCGCGTCAGGCGCTCGCGCGGCTCTACACCGCGCTGAAGGGCGCGCCTGCCGCAGCCGTGCAGGTGGACTGGGCCGAGCCGCACGCGCAGCGCTTCAAGCTGGCGATGGATGACGATTTCGGCACCCCGGAGGCGGTGGCAGTGCTGTTCGACCTGGCGCACGAGATCGGCCGCGGCCGGGCCGAGCTCGCGCCGCAGCTGCGCGCGCTCGGCGGCGTGCTCGGCCTGCTGCAGCGCGAGCCGCAGGCGTTCCTGCGGGCGGGTCCCGGCGGAGGCCTGGGCGACGCCGAGATCGAGCGCCGCATCGCCGAGCGCGTCGCGGCGCGCAAGGCGCGGGATTTTGCGACCGCCGACCGGATTCGCAAGGAGCTCGAAACCGCCGGCATCGTGCTCGAAGACGGCCCCGGCGGCACCACCTGGCGGCGGGCCTAATTGAGCCGGCCGATCGGCGGCTCCAATCAATGTTTGAACAGCAGGTCCTTGCCGATGATGGTCAGCTCGACGAACGCGCTGCCATTGTGGTTGACCGGCGTGAAGCCCACCATATAGCCGCCCGCGTCGTAGCTCGACAGGTTGTCGAGCGCCAGCATGAACGAATCGCGCGTCAGCTTCGGCCCGGCGCGGCGCATCGCCTCGACCATCACTTTGGCCCCGATGAAGGCTTCGAGCGAGGTGAACGAGTACTCCTTGCGCCCCAGGTACTGCTCGATCGCGACGCGGTATTCGGCGACCACCGGCACCGATTGCTTGCTCGGCGGCGGCACCACCTGCGCGATCGCGACCCCGGCGCCCTCCTTGCCGAGCTCCTTGGCGAGCGGCGTCGAGCCGGGGAAGGAATTGCTCACCATCTGCGCGGTCGAGCCCGACTTGCGCGCCAGCTTGATGAAATCCGAGCTCGCCTTGTAGAGCGTGGTGAGGATCACCACCTCGGGATTGCCCTTCAGCACCGCCTTGACGCCGCTGTCGATGTCGGGCTTGGCGCGGTCCTTGAACGCCGCCACCGCCACCGCATTCAGGTTGCGCTTCCTGAGCGCCCGGTCCACGGCGGTGAAATTCTCGTTCCCGACCACGTCGTCGTAGTGCACGATGGCAAAGCGCTTGATGCCGAACAGCGAGTAATGGTCGACGATCTTCTCCAGCTCGTCGGCGTAGCTGGCGCGCATGTTGTAGACGTAGCGGTTGAACACGCGCATCGGGTCGGCGCCGGTGAACGGGGCGAGGAACGGCACGCGGTGCTTCTGCACGTGCGGCAAGGCCGGCCGCGACAAGGTCGCGCTGGCGTAGCCGAACAGCGCGAACACGCCGCGCTCCTCGACCAGCCGCTGCGTGTTCTCGCCTGCGCGCTGCACCACGTTGCCGTCGTCCAGCGTCACCATCTCGATGCGCCGGCCGTTGACGCCGCCCGCCTCGTTGACTTTCTTGAAGTAGGCGAGGGCGCCGTTGCGGATGTCCTCGCCCAGGTCCTTGTTGGCGCCCGAGAGGGGCACCGACTGGCCGATGAGGATGCCGGTCGGAGTCACGCCCGGAACGCCAGGCACGCTTGGCGCCTTTGCCTGCGCGCGCGCGGCTGGAGCGGCGAGCGCCAGGACCGTCAGCGCCAGCGCTGCCGTGACCGCTGCCCTGATCGCTCTGTCGAGCGCCATGCGTTCACCTGAACGGGTTGTCGGGGACGCCGGGATTTTGGGTCCCGCCCCCCGAACGGTCAAGCTCGCAACTAGCTCGGCGCTTCCCTAGCCCTCGAAAAACTCGCGAACCTTGTCGAGCCAGCCCTTGGCGCGGGGGTTGTGGCGCGCGGCGTCCCGCTGGCTGATGGTCTCGAATTCGTGCAGCAGCTCGCGCTGGCGGGTGGTCAGGTTGACCGGCGTTTCCACCACCACGTGGCAGAACAGGTCTCCCGGCGCCTGGCTGCGCACCCCCTTGATGCCCTTGCCGCGCAGGCGGAAGGTCTTGCCGCTCTGCGTCTCGGCCGGCACCTTGATGCGCGCGCTGCCGTCGAGGGTGGGGATCTCGATGTCGCCGCCCAGCGCCGCGGCCGAGAACGACACCGGCATCTCGCAGTGCAGGTCGTCGTGGTCGCGTTGGAACACGGCGTGCGGCTTGATGTGCGCCTGCACGTACAGGTCTCCCGGCGGGCCGCCGTTGACGCCCGCCTCGCCTTCGCCCGAGAGCCGCACCCGGTCGCCCTCGTCGATGCCTGTGGGGATGCGCACCGAAAGCGTCTTCTGGTGCTTGACGCGGCCGGCGCCGCCGCAAGCGGTGCACGGGTGCGCCACCATCTTGCCGCTGCCGTGGCAGCGCGGGCAGGTCTGCGCGATCGAGAACGGCCCTTGCGACACCCGGACCTGGCCGGCGCCGCGGCAGGTGGTGCAGGTCTGCGGCTGGGTGCCGGGCTTGGCGCCGCTGCCGTGGCAGGTGTCGCAGGCGGCGAGCGTCGGGATGCGGATCTTGGTCTCGAAACCGTGCGCCGCCTGCTCGAGGCTGATCTCGAGGTTGTAGCGCAGGTCGGCGCCGCGGAACACGTTGGAGCGGCCGCCGCGCCCGCCGCCGAAGATCTCGCCGAAGATGTCGCCGAAGATGTCGCCGAAACCGCCGCCGAAGCCGGCGCCCGCGCCGGCGCCCGCGGCAGCCGAGGGGTCGACCCCGGCGTGGCCGAACTGGTCGTAGGCCGAGCGCTTCGGCGCATCCGACAGGATCTCGTAGGCCTCTTTCGCCTCCTTGAACCGCTCCTCGGACTTGGGATTGTCCGGATTGCGGTCCGGATGCCACTTCATGGCGAGCTTGCGGTACGCCTTCTTGATGTCCTCGTCGGAGGCGTCCCGGTTGACTCCCAGCACCTCGTAGAAATCACGCTTCGCCATTTAGCGGTTCCCAGCCCTGGATGCGATTGGGCCGGATTGAACGGCGCTCATCGGCGTCCGTTCCAATCCGGCCAGACGGAACCGGCGCGCCCTTAGCGTCCGGTTCCGTCCTTCTTGTCTTTGACTTCGGTGAACTCCGCGTCCACGACGTTGCCTTCTTCCTTCTTCGCTTCGCCCGCCTGCGCGCCCGCGCCAGCGGCCTGCGAGGCATTTTCCTGTTTCGCCTGCGCCTCGGCGTACATCTTCTCGCCGAGCTTCTGCGCCGCCTGCGCCAGCGCCTGCGCCTTGGCGTCGATCGCGGACTTGTCCTCGGACTTGAGCACGCCCTCGGCGTCCTTGATCGCGGCCTCGATTTTCTCTTTTTCCGCCGCCTCGAGCTTGTCGCCGTACTCGGCGAGCGACTTCTTCACCGAATGCACCAGCGCCTCGCACTGGTTGCGCGCGGTGACCAGCTCGAGCGCCTTGCGGTCCTCGTCGGCGTGCGCCTCGGCGTCCTTCACCATGCGCCGGATCTCCTCCTCGGTCAGGCCGGAGCCCGCCTGGATCTTGATCTTCGCCTCCTTGCTGGTCGCCTTGTCCTTGGCGGTGACGTGCAGGATGCCGTTGGCGTCGATGTCGAACATGACCTCGATCTGCGGCATGCCGCGCGGCGCCGGCGGAATGTCGGCGAGGTTGAACTGGCCGAGCGACTTGTTGCCGCCGGCCATCTCGCGCTCGCCCTGGAGCACGTGGATGGTGACCGCGGTCTGGTTGTCGTCCGCGGTCGAGAACACCTGCTGCGCCTTGGTCGGGATGGTGGTGTTCTTGGTGATCAGCTTGGTGAACACGCCGCCGAGGGTCTCGATGCCGA
>Ga0214473_10008511_pt1 | contig 12122 bp, 8 predicted proteins | sample RVTome_7_FD_203509 | JGI IMG/M metagenome (GOLD analysis project Ga0214473, IMG submission 203509) | Soil microbial communities from uranium-contaminated site in the Upper Colorado River Basin, Wyoming, United States - RVT98D197 | ecosystem: Environmental > Terrestrial > Soil > Contaminated >...
CAACGGGCCCTCTTCATGCAAGGTGCGGCCTTTCGGAAAGTCCTCGTATTGGGCACCGGCCGGGCCGCTGCAGACTTCGTCGAATTTCTTGCCAAGCGGCCGTGGCTGGGGGTCGCCTGCGTGGGGAGGCTTGGCTACTGTCTGTCCGCGGAGGAAACCGGCGGGGGATCACTCGGGGCGACGGCGCTGGTCTCTCTGACACCCACTTATGAAGGCCTCGACCACCTTGACCGCGTGTGGTGCACATCCGGAGCGAGTGAAGTGGTGGTCGCGCTGGATCCTGCCGAGCACGCTCTCCTGCCCGAGGTCGCTAAGCTCTTGTCCCTGTCACACGTACCTTTTCGGGTGGTCCCTTCCCTCTTTGAGGAGACCTTCCTATCCGCGGACCTGCTCGGTTACGGGGAGCTTCCAGTCATCGACGTAGATGTCGATCCCCTAAATCGCGTGGAGCGCGTCTTCAAGCGCACGCTTGATATCGGCGTGTCGAGCGTTCTGCTGGTGCTGGGCTCTATCCCGGGCCTTCTGCTCCTGGTGGCGATAAAGCTGGATTCTCGCGGGCCCGTCTTCTACAAGCAGCAGCGGATCGGAAAGAACGGGCGGCGGTTCTTCATGTACAAGTTCCGGACAATGGTGTCGAACGCCGACGCACTGGTCGAGGAGTTGGAGGACAAGAACGAGAAGGGCACTGACGGTCAACTCTTCAAGATGAAGGATGACCCGCGGATCACTCGGGTAGGCCGCTTCCTGCGCAAGTGGAGCCTGGACGAGCTCCCGCAGATGATAAACGTGTATAAGGGCCAGATGAGCTTGGTCGGGCCCCGTCCGCCACTTCCCCGCGAGGTGGAGAACTATCACTCGGAGCATTACTGCCGGCTGAAGGGCCTGCCGGGGATCACCGGGCTGTGGCAGGTCTCTGGACGCAGTGACCTCAACTTCGACGAGATGGTGAAGCTAGACAAGTACTACCTGGATAACTGGTCGTTGCGCCTGGATCTTGGCATCATGCTGAGGACCCTCTACGTGGTCTTTGCCCGCAAAGGTGCGTACTAGCCCAACCGGGCGCTCCAGCTTCTCTCAGTAACGGTAGCCGTAGCTGCGGGTGTAGCCCCGCCTACGGTAGTACCCGCGCTTGGCCTTCATCCCACTGGCCACCACGCCGATCACTCGAGCTCCGGAACGGCGTAGCTGATCACCCACCGCCTGTGCTTCTTCGCGGGTGGTCCAGCCGATCCGGGTCGCGATCAATACCGCGTCCGCTTGGGGCGCAATAACGAGCGCGTCGGCCACGGAGAGGACGGGGGCGGTGTCAATGACCACGTAGTCCACCCTGCTATTCAGGCTCAACTCCTTAAGAAGCTTCTCCATACGGCTAGAGCTCAAGAGCTCGGCCGGATTGGGGGGAAGAGGGCCGGACGCTAGGCAATACAGGTTTCTCTCAAGTGGCACGCCATTGACCTCGCTCACCCTTTCGCTGATCTCCCCAGGAACGAAGGCTTCAAGGTGCACCAACTGCAGCGCATCTCTGAGCACCGTTCCCCCTGCGAGCACGGTGGAAAGCCCCACTTCGTTCTTCACACCGAGGTAGTCGGGGACCATCGGGCGTCTCAGATCGGCCTCGACGATCACGACCCGATTCCCGGCAAGGGCCAGGCTTAGAGCCAGGTTGACCGCCGTCACCGTCTTGCCTTCACGAGGCAGACCGCTCGTCACGAGGATGCTCGTGATGCTCTTGTTCACATCGAAGTACTGAAGGCTGGAGCGCAGGGCGCGGAACGGTTCGAGCAGCGACGGGTGGGAGACGAAGCCCACCGGACTCGGCGACCGTTTCCCATTCGTCCGTCCCTTCCATCTGCCGCCGATAGCTGGGACGGTGGCCAGTACGGGAACACCGAAGGAGCCTTCGAGTGTCTTGACATCTTTGATTCGCTTGTCCACGTGGTCCAACAGGAACGCGAGCCCAAACCCGACCACGAGGCCGACCACAAGAGCGAGAATGCCGTTACGAACAGGGCGGGGTGAGAACGGGCTAGAGGGCGGGGCGGCGCTCTGGACGAGGGCGAACCCACCGTTCTGCATCGATTCCAGGATCCGGAGGCTCTCGTATTTATCCTTGAGCATCAGACCGTAGCTCGAGTCGGCATCGGTGGGACTCAGGCTATCGAGTTGGTCCTTGACGAGCTGTCGGGCAGCAGCGACGGTGGCTCTGTCCGTGTTCTGCCGGAAGATGACGAACTGTTGGGCAAAGGCATTGGCGACGTCTGCCGCCTCCTGCGGATAGACGCTGACCGCGTCGATCTGGATGACGTTAGTGGTAGTCGACGGCGTCACGCTGACCATCCCCAACAACTCCCCCGTCGAACGCGCGGAGCCAAGTTGCCTTTTGACGGCCTCGGCCACCTGGTCGAGCTTGACCAGGTCGGCTCCAGTCTGGACGTTGCGAAGTTGATTGCTGTCAGGGAAGACCTGCGCTCCGAACAGGGTCTGATCGAGGTTGTTCGTCTGGTAGACGAGCTTAGAGGAAGCCCGGTAGTTTGGAGTGGCCGTGAACGAAAGAGCGAGCGCCGCTCCGACGACGATGACCACGGAAAGAACGATGACCCACGCGCGCTCGCGGAGTACCCGGAAGTAGTCTCTCAGCTCGGCAGGTTCCTGCTGGTGGTCTTCCGGCTCGTACATCTCCCCTTGCCTGGATTGTTTGCCCCGCGGCTTCGTCAGGTTAGCACGGGCGAAGCAGCGTGGACAGCTAAGCCGAGTCCCCAGGGGGGCTCCGAGGCATTCCGCTACTCGCGGGCTATCGTGATCGCCTCTGTCACCTGGCTGGCCAGCGGGTTCCGTTCTTTGGCATCATCGAGGAACTGGAGCGCCCGTTGGCGGAGTTCTGCGAGCGACAGGTCCCGGTAATGATCAGCGATCTGCCGGGTCGGAGCAGTCTTGGCGAGTGATCCCGTGGCCAGGCCGGGTCCTAGCGGCGCCGCACCGGAGCCGGAGAGCGCGGACCAATCCTGGAGGCCGGGGATTAGCGGGATCAGCGTTGCATAGTCGAGGGTGGGTGCCTGGCCGTTCGCAGACTCGGTGGCGAGCAGGAGATTGAGAGCGGCCACCCCCGCTCGGTAACGAAGCGCCCAGTCGGCGGGCTCGTCCGCAATGGCGTTCTCATTGCTGGCAATGCTGAGAGCGAGGTTGTCGAGGACGGCGCCAGCCCGGTCATCGGCACCGGATGCGGCGGCGGAGGCAGCGCTTGAGTATATGCTGGCCTGCGTAAGGTAGGGACCCGGATCGGCCGGCTGTAGCCACCGAGCGGCCGCCGCACGCTGGGCGGCGCGTACTCCGTCGGTTTTGGCGATCCCCAGGGCCGAGTTCTGGTATTGGAGAGAGAGATAGGGAAGGCCGGCGCTCACGATGACGACCAGAGAAAGGGTCAGAAGCAGAGAGCGGAACACCAGCGAGAGCACCCCCGGAGGTTGAAGGCGCTCCCCGTTGCTCCGTCTACGGGCCTCTCTGCGGCTCCGGCGACTCTGTCTAGAGAGGTATTTCTCCGACCTCCGGGTCACCAGCAGCCCTTCTTGGGCGGGAGCATGCTCCAGGCCAGCGCTCTCGACCTCGCTGGGAACCGGTGTGTCCGTGCGTGGCCGCACACTCAGCCATCGACTCCATCGCGGCCACATGATCTCAGCACGGGCATCCACGCTCGCAACTCCGGCGGCCAACAGTAGCAACGCCGGGATGCTTACTCCCGCCATCTGCCACAACCAGTCGACACTCGCATGGATGAGCCAATAGGCGACTGCCGCGAAGATGGCCATCTCCCAGCCGTAGGTTACGGAGCTGTTTCCCCACCGGGGGTTGCAGAGGCGCGGGTTGGGGCCCGTTGACTTCGAGGTGTCAACCTGTCTGCGCCGGCGCAGACAGGTCTCCCGCGCTCCTCGCCATCCGGCCACGCAGCGCGGCCACAAGAGTCCCCCGAGGGCTAGAAGCACCCCGCCGAAGGCGAAGATTCCCCCGACGATCCCCGTTTCGCCGAGCACCTGTAGCTCGATCGAGTGCGCCTGCTGAGGTTTGTAGGTCTCACTTGTCCTGAGGCGGTCGTATTGGAACACGAAGTTGTCGGCCCCCGCGCCGAGGACCCGGGCTCCCTGGAACTCCTTCCAGGCGACCTTCCATATGTCTACGCGACCGCTCGAGGACACGATGGTGAGGCGCGTCGAGCTCTCCGACTCTGAACCGCCGCTGACTTGCCCGGTGAACTGGCGCCAGGTTTGTGCCACCCACTTGAAGGGACCGCCTTCGTCAGTGGTGAGGGATATGGAGCCGTACACGACCGCAGCGATGGCTCCGAGCAGGATGACGGTGCCAAAAACGGCCTTCATCCGTCTGCTCACACGTACCCATCGTTCGAGCAGGGCTAAGATCATGCCGATGAACGCGGCCGTAATGGAGGCAACTAAGATGGTACGGGCTCCGAGGCCCCCACCGACGGCATCCGGGCCTTCGAGCCAGTAGCGGTTCAGGTTGGGGAACTCGTAGACCATGAGTAACGCCGGGACGATCAGATAGAAGAGCGTCCGGATCCGGGCCGGGGATACGACGAGGGCGAGCACTAGGGTGATGCCCAGGCTCCAAATAGCTCCACGGGACTGGGTCATAATAGCCAAGCCCAGCATTCCGGTCGCCAGCCCGAGAGCCACCCCCCGGATGGGCGCCCGTTCCTCTGATCCGGCAGCCAGCCACATCAAGGGCCAAAAGGCGACGAGGAACAACGCGGCCGCGTTGTTCGGGTAGCTCACCGGGTAGTAAAGCCGGTTGTCGATGAAAAGGCCGGCAATATTGCCGCCGGACCACAGCCGCCAAACGCACGCGAGGAGAAGTACGAACAGCGCCGCCATGAGGAGATATCGGAAGACTCTCCTGGCCCAAGGGTTCGTCAGATAGACGAGGGCCAACGCGAAAACGAGCAGGTAACCGAAGGTGCGCCCTGCTTCCATCCACACCCGGGTGGCGGACTCGGCCCAGAGCACGGAAAACCCTACCCACACGGCGTATGCGCCAAGGAGGCCGAGGATGGCGAGCGAAAGCTGGCGTGGGCGCCGAGGGTAGGCGACGAGAAGAGCGATCACCAACCCGAAGAGACCAAGAGCAAGACTGGGCGGCAGCCACTGGCGGGGCAGATACCCACCCGAAGAAAAGGCCAGCCACAACCAGACCGCGAAGAGGACGACCAGAGGCCCTGCCCAAATGCTAGTGGTGCGGAGACGGCTCCCGTCCTTACGAACGGTGCCGCCTGCTGAAGCCAAGCCCTACCACCGAGCCCGTGGGCGGAAGATCAGGATTTCTGGGGTCTGGAAAGACGCCGGAGGGCGATGCCGCCACCAACCAGGGCTACCGCGACGATTCCAGCCATCAGCAGTTGGAAACCGGTGAAGGGGAAGGTTTCGCGTGTCAGAACGTCGTTCACTAGGTCATCCAACCGGCCGATCTGGGTCTGGTCCCCGTATTGATGCAACGTAGCGTCGTTCAGGTAAGCCCGCAGGTCAGCATCGCTATACTTGCCATCCGCGAAAGGGCCATTCGCGACGAAATCGTCATAGATTTGCTGAGGTGTGGCTGCCATGGCCACGCCGGCGATCACTAAGGTGATCATCGCTGCCGCCAGCACCAGCAGCAGTAGTCGTTTGATCATTTGCCCCTCCTTACGTTCCGCACCCTCGCCTACCTTAGCGTCCGCCATTCTTCTTGGCGTGCAAAACATTTTACCAAACATCACTAGATTCTAAACTAAAGTAAGAGGCTTCTCAAGGAGAAGTTTTTCTAAGGGCACGTATTCAGGCACGCAGGTCATGAGGGCTCTGACGATCGCGCGGCTGTCGCCGTGCTCCAGAGCGAGCCCGATCAATTCGCTTATGCCAATCTCAAAATGGTAACCATCGCCATTGTGAGAGACTCCTGGTTTGGCGCACACTCGCTTGATCAGCGGATGGCTGGTGGCCATCGCCTCTTCGTAAGGGTAAACGAGATTCTCGTAGAGCTTCTCGCCGGGCCGCAGTCCAGAGAACTCGACGCCGATGGACTTGGCTTGATCCTTCCAGTAGAAATCGATCATGCGTTGAGCCAGTTCGATGATCGGCACCGGGTCACCCATCTCGAGGACGAAGGTGTTGAGGCTGCGCTCTCGCTCGAAGTCGTCTTCGCCAAGCATGATGGCCGCCTGGAGGACGAGTTGGACGGCCTCTTCGATGAGCATGAAGTAGCGGGTCATCTCCGGGTGGGTGATGACAAGCGGCCCGCCATTCTCGATCTGGCTCTTGAAGATCGGGATGACGCTCCCTTGGCTGCCGAGCACGTTACCGAACCGGACCGACGCGAACAAGGTATCCGGATGACGCTCGGCGAGCATGCGCACGATCAACTCGCCCGTTCTCTTGGTAGCGCCCATGACGTTGCACGGCTCCACGGCCTTGTCGGTGGAGATATTGACTAAGCGTTCTACCCTGTAGCGGGCGGCTGTCTCCGCCACCAGCAAAGTGCCTTGGACGTTGTTGAGCACGGCCTCGTCGGGGCTCAGTTCCATGAGGGGCACGTGTTTGAACGCGGCGGCATGGAAGACCAGCCGGGGGCGATGGAGGGCGAAGAGCTTGTCCAGCTTTCGTGTCTGGAGGATGTTGGTGGGGCAGAGCACGTAGCGACGGAACCCCAGGCTCTGCAGGCGCTCGTGGAGATCATAGAGCGACGACTCATCGTGATCGACCAACACCAGGCGGGCCGGGTCGAACTTGGCGATCTGCCGGCACAGCTCCGAGCCGATGGATCCGCCGGCCCCCGTCACCAGGACCGTGTGACCCTGGATGTAGTCCGAGATAGCGCCCACGTCGGTCTGCACCTTTGGTCGCCCAAGTAGGTCTTTGATGTCCAGGTCGCGGGCGTCGCCGAAGCTGACGGTGCCCGATACCAGGTCGGCCAGGCTGGGCAGAATCTTGACGGGCACCCCAGCCGGCTTACAAATGCGGTAGATGCTGGCCACTTGCTCGGCGGACGCCGACGGGATGGCCACAATGATCTGGGTTACCGCGTGCGCTTCGACGAGGAGGGGAACGTCGGCCACGGCGCCGAGCACGGGGAAACCCTGGATAGTCATGTTCCGCAGCTTGCGGCGATCGTCCACGAGCCCCACCACGTGTAGGTTGAGCGAAGGGGTGCGTTGGATCTCGCGGATGAGCATGTCGGCCGCCTGGCCGGCTCCCACCAGAAGAACGCGCTCGGTGCCCCCGTTGTACCGGTACATGGTCTCGTAGAGCACGCGGCGGGTGAAGCGGAGGCCGATCATGGCAATGATCGCTGAGAAGCCCCCGCCGATCACTACAGTCCGAGGCACCAAGTAGTTCGAATCTCCGGTGGCCAGCGGCCAGACCACCACAATGATGAACAGCGTCGCCACGGCGAGGATGCCGGCCTGTCCAACCCGCACCGCCTGGGCTAGGCTCATATAGCGGCTGACTATGCTGTAGACGCCGGTCAACCAGTTGATGGCCAGGTGGACGACGATGGCTATGGCCGAAAAAATAGCCAGGTCGGCGGTCCACACTTGCCAGTCGGAGTCGACGCCCGCATAACGGAAGTTGAGTACCGCGTAGTACGCCACCAGGACCACGGCGACATCCGCCGCCATCGCCAGCAGGTGATGCATGCGCAATCGGGCTAGTGGATTAGTCCCCATCAGCAATCCTCGTTACGGGCGAAACACCATGGTGCCGACGCGGAACCGTCCGCACGGCACTCCCTAACGTACCTGCCCGTGTGTGGAGCCAAACCCATCTTTTCGTCCGTCCGATGCGCGCCCAACCCTGGGCACTAATGATACTAGCACTGCACTGTCACGAAAGCTATCGGCATGTTGCGCGTAAGAATTAGACCAGACGGGGCGCTCCCCTGGCCAACGGGGGGCCGTGCGGCGCCGTGGGGACGCGCCGCATTGACAGGGCCGCAAGCGGCACGTACTTTGGAGACAAGCGCCGTCCGGGACCGGCGCCGGCCGAGCCGGGTCGGCGAGATCGGTGGGGCTGCGAGGCAATGCAACCTGGAGAGGAGACGCCGTGGCTGATCCGATCAAAACCTGCGCCAACTGTGGTCACGCGCAGGTGACAGGGGACTTCTGCGACACATGTGGGACCCGTCTGCCGGCGGCAGCCGCAGCCGGTACGACCGCCGGAGCCGCCGCGATGGGCGCTGCAGGCGCGGCCAGTCCGCCGCCATACGCTCCTCCGCCTCAGTACGGCGCCCCCCAGCAGCCGATGGCCGGCTACGCGCCGCCTCCACGGGGGAACGGCTTCTGGAGCCGTTTCTTCGACTTCTCCTTCGAGGAGTTCATCACTCCGAGCCTGATCAAGGTCCTCTTCGTGATCGCGATGGTGGTCATCGGCCTAGGCGTGCTGGCGGCGATCATCATGGGCTTCGTCGCTTCGGGAGTCTATGGGATCTTCGTGCTCATCGCGGCCTTGATCGGGGGCTTCATTTACCTGCTGCTGGCCCGGGTGGGGCTGGAGATGGTCGTGGTGTTCTTCCGTATCCGCGAGAATACAGAGGAGATCGCTAACAGGAAGCGCTGATCGGGGCCGTTCGGCCGGGCCGAGTCGGTGAGATCGGCAGGGCTGTGAGGTAATGCAACCTGGAGAGGAGACGCCGTGACTGATCCGATCAAGACCTGTACGAATTGCGGCCACAGTCAACCAACAGGTGATTTCTGCGAGACGTGCGGGACACGGCTGCCGGCCGCCGTGGCCGGGGCCGCGGCTCCGGCGGGTGTCACCGGGGCGGCCCCCTCGGCTCCGACCCCGCCGCCATACGCGCCACCGCCTCAATACGGCGCTACTCAGCCCGGCGCGCCTCAGTATGGCGCCGTTCCAACGGGTGCCTACCAGCCACCCCAGGCACCCTATGCGTCTCCCCAGTACGCGACGGCGCCCAGACCCCCGCGCGACGACGTGTGGGGTGGACTTGGCGACTTCGCTTTTCGGCGGTTTCCCACCCCCGGACTGGTAGGGTTAGCCTGGATCCTTGCCCTGATCTGGGCGGCCCTGTCGCTGATCGTCTCCATATGGGTGATATCGGACACGTGGGGCGGCGGGAGATCCGTATTCATGCTCCTGCAATCCGTCGCGGTTGCCGTGTTCACGGTGTTGCTCGTGCGCGTGGGCCTGGAAGCCGCGCTGGCGCTTCACCGAATCAGGGAGAAGAAGGAGTAAGGCGGGTCTGAAGATATCGTGCGGGTGTAAGAGCAGAGGCCACCCCAGTGGGGCGGCCTCTGCGCATGGGGGGCTATGTGCGGACGGCGCCGCTGCTCCCGGGCGGGCTGAGACGCTCCCGCCCGCCGGTGGCGTCAGTCCTTGGTCAGGAAGATCTCCTGCGAGCGCTGGACCACCTTGACTCCCTTGATGCCGTCGGCCTCGATCACCTTTCGAAGCCCTTGCACCAGGGTGACCGGTTTGCGGTCGGTGCCGTGGATGGCGACGCTTCTCTCGCCACTGTCCACAAACTCGGTGATGATCTGCTTGTAGAAACTCGAGCGCTGGCGGGCCGGAACGGCTTGGGGTATCAACGCGAATCCTTTATCTTTGGTCATGGACGACCTCACTTTCACAGCTACACAGATAGTATGTAAAGCATCATACCACGTGTGTGTTAATCTTCATACGCTCAAGAATAACCGCCAGAGCACATGCCCACAGCCAGATGATAAAGCTAGTGGGAATCGAGAGACCGATCGAGTCGGTGACTCCAAAAATGAGATAGACGACTATTGAAGCCAGCATCCCCAGGGATAGGATGCCTGCGAGGTCGCGCTGCTTGAGTCCTTTGACCGCGAGCATCACACAACCGGCAAGAAGAAGCAGCATCCCGGCCGCTCCCGGTAGACCGACGGTCAAGGCAGTATCCAGGAACAGGTTGTGCGCCTGCGAGACCGGGAAGGAGAGCCCCACGGTCTGATACGGGTAGCGGCCAGGCATCACTTGGTTGAACACTCCCAGGCCGATGCCGGTGAAGAAGTGGTCCTGGACGCCGCTCAGCGCTGACGACCAGATATCGAGTCTGGCCACCAGCTTGGTGTCGAGGGTCTCGTCGTGGACGAAGAACTGGAAGATCCGGGTCAACTGTCCTGAGGCGAACAATCCCAGGAGCAGGGCCACGAGCCCGGCGCCCCAGGCCCACAACCAGCGGCTGGTGCGCAGGACGGCCACCAGGAGCACGGCGACCACGAGGCCGGCCAAAGCCGCTCGGGAGCCCGTCATGAACACCACGACGAATCCGGCTACGGTGAGGAAGACCGCGGGCCAACGGTGGAGCCGGCGCAGCGAGGGTGCCCCGGCCACAGCGGCAGCAAAGGCGGTCATGAGGGCCAGAAACCCTCCGGTCTGGTTTGGTTGGAGGCCCGCTTGGGTCCACCACAACGGAAGCGAGCGGATGGAGGGAAGCGCCCCGTAGACCGAAGTGAGCCAGGAGATCTTATAGGCGGGCCAGCGGCTGGTCAGCAAGGTGACGACCAGGGCGACGAACGCGGCGGCGAGGAAGAACCACAGGAGGTGGGTGGGGCGCACCTTCCGGGCTATGGCGGGTAGCAGGCGGCCGGTGACGACGAGCACCAGGACTACCCCCACGATGGCGATGGCGAACCAGGGGAGACTGCTCGTGCGGTCGGGTGAGGCCCAGAGGGAGAAGATCAGGGCTACGCCCAGCAGCCCGGCGCCCACGCGGACGAGGGTGAGGGCGGTGGCGGCCGTGGTGGCTGTGGCGGCGGCGGCCGGAGCCTCGCGGGTGATGCCCACGCCAGTCGCGCCGGCCGTGGCGCCCCGCGTGCTCACGGGAGGCTCTCGGTGGGGCCGGGGAGCGCGGCCAGATGGTCCACGAGAGGCTTGGCGCCGGGCGCCCGTCGCAGTCCCCCCTCATACAGTTCTCGGGCAAGAATGATCATTCCCCTGCCCTCATACCAGGCGCCCAGGCCGAGATAGGCCTCGGCCAGCCGGGGGTCGAGCTCGATGGCCTCCTTGTACAAGGACACCGCCTGCTCGTCATCTCCGGTGAGTAGCAGGATGCGGGCGGCCTGCACACACACCGGCGCGGTCCGGCCGGAGCCGAGCCCTGTTTGCACCAGGCCGCGGACGCGGACGACCGCGTGGACATACGCCATGACCTTGTCGTCCATGAAGTAGGAGTAGGTGAACGGAGAGGCTGCGCGCGGCTTAGCAGGCGCCGCGGGGAAAGTCCGGGCCAACGCCAAAGCCAGGTTGAAGGTGAGGGACTGCTCCATCACGGCGCCGGGAGACGCCGTCTTCGCCTTTTCAAGCCCCTGCTCCAGGATGGTCACGGCCTCGAGAGACCGGCCGGCATTCAGGAGGCCGCGTCCGATGCGGTAGAGGGAGGTGACCTGTTCCTCGGGTGGGCGCAGGAGCTGCTCGGTGACGGAGGGTCGATCGCCGGTCCGGTCGAGGAGCAGCGCCGTCGCCGTCTCGCGGTCCATGGCTGCCTCCAGGCTTGCTTTGGCCAAAAGGTATTGTTGGATAGCTAGGTCCTTGTCCCCCGCTTCGAGTGACACCTCCGCGCGGTGGATGAGGATGTTGCTCGCATCGATGCGCCGGTAGGCTTCGGTAGCCACATCCCAGTGCCCGGTGGCCGAAGCCACCGCTCCCAGCCACAACTCCCCGAACCGGTCGAGGCGCCCGACGTTGCGCGAGAGCAGGAGCAGCTCGAAGGCGCGGTCCGAAGGGACGAGGCCGGCGGCGGCTCCGTACGTGCGCCAGATGGGGATCTCCCGGGCGGCCGTGTGCGGGCCGCGGGAGGCGGCGGCTTCCATGAGTGCCATGGCCCGTTCGAGGTCGGCCCGTGTTTTGGAGGCGCCTGCCCCGCTCTGTGCACCGAAGGCGCCGTCGCCCGCGGCAGCGACGTCGGCGGTCTCCGCGGCGGCGGACAGTCCGCTCTGCGCGCCGGCAGTGGCGTCGGGGCTCTTCGCGGCCACCGCTTCCGCCACGATCGCGCGGTTGACCAGGATGCCGGCGACGTTCACCGTCCACGCGTCCCACAGAGACAGCAGCGCGAGTACGACGATGGCACCACCGATCCCGGCGAGGAGCCAGCGGCGC
>Ga0214473_10008512_pt1 | contig 12122 bp, 13 predicted proteins | sample RVTome_7_FD_203509 | JGI IMG/M metagenome (GOLD analysis project Ga0214473, IMG submission 203509) | Soil microbial communities from uranium-contaminated site in the Upper Colorado River Basin, Wyoming, United States - RVT98D197 | ecosystem: Environmental > Terrestrial > Soil > Contaminated >...
CGTAGTCCCGGAAGTAGTTGTAGTGCAGGCCGGATTCGGCGTCGAAGTATTGTCCCGGGAACAAAGTGTGATGCACAGTCATAGTCGTATTCACCATTTCCTCGCGCTGCCTACCGAACTTTCTTGAACACAAAACCAAGATCTTCGTTGACGGGCAAGCGGATCTGACCGAGAAGCCCTTGCTTTATTCGGAGCGGCCAGTAACCGGAAGACTGCTTCATCTGGGACTTCTTGCCGAAACCGTCGTCGACGATCACGGGATTATTCACGATCAATTGCAGCTCGTCTTGGGTTCGAACCTCCCAATTCCCTTTATTGATCGGCTTCAGCGCCTGTTCGTTCGGGCCGAACAGTTGTTCATAGGTGCCGTCAGGATTGATCTTGAGTTTCTCCACACCATACGGGTATCGAACAGCGTAGGTGCCAGGTACTTCGCGAGGATCAATCTTTGAAAGACAACCTGCCCACAAAGGGAGACCGCAAATCATCGCGAGACCAACGCCAAAGAATCGGACTGCAAGCATGTCATTTCCTCTCTTCGCAGCACGGGCTGGATTCACTCCACTGGAAGACCTGATCGATATTCCCGAACAATGGTAATGTGCCGCCGCGCGGCGTATGCGGAATTCCAGGAATGTGGAGAAAGAAGGAGTAAGCGGAAGCTTGGTTTCGGATGGTGTAGGTAACTGTGCCATCACTGTTGTTGATGGCATCGTATACAAAACCACCCACTTGAAATGCGGTACTGTTGGGCATCAAAGCCGTTTTGATATAAGCTTCCCCACTTCCGAAAGAACCACTGTAGATACTCCTACAGTTTCCCGCCTTATAGGCGGATCTCATCTTGGTCGCGCCCGGAGAAGATTTCATCTCTTGGAGTTCTACGGTACCTTCTCCGTATGCACGTTTTGATTTCCCCTGCTCAAAAACCCAGTCCCAGAAGAATTCTAAGTTCGTCTTCCACGTCAGACCGTACGGATCAACGAAACGAAGTGGATTGTTGGGATAACCGTACAGACTCATCCCGCCTCTGAGCCCGATCGGATCCGGTTCGATGTACCTCCCCGTTCTTGGGTCGTAGTCCCGGAAGTAGTTGTAGTTGAGGCCGGATTCGGCGTCGAAGTATTGTCCCGGGAAGCGCAGGTGATTTTCGATCAGTTGAACCATGTCGCCTGTATTCCGCGGCCCTCCGCCTTTTTGTGGATCTTGTTGTCGGCGTAGTCGTACCTGTAGGTGAACGTTGTGCCGTCTGAATATTTCACCTGCGCGAAACGGTAGGACACATCGTAGTCGTGTTTGCAGTTCTCAAGGCTGGGAAAAGCGGCTGAGACAAAGGAGACGTCCAATACCAATAAGAAAAATACGGCGAGGCCAAACACTTCGCTCATTCTTTTCGACATGAGCGTTGCTTCCCTCAATCTCAGAAGCAAAGCTTCCATCTCACGTACCCCACTTTCCAACCCAAGATTCCGCCTCCTTCACGATCTCTCGATTAAAGAATTCTCGGTCCTGTGGGCGGGACTGAAGTTCGCTTGCCGCATAAATAAATGGGTCAAGATCATGGAAACCCGGGTCGTTCACACGGATCGAAGCGTCCCAAATCTTGTTTGCTCCTTCTTGAGGACTTAGGTCTCCGCTAATGATCTGTCTCGAAATGGCGCTGGCGCAAATTCGCGCAGCGTCCGAACGGGTGATTTCGGACATACCGAGTTCTTCCAACGCTTGCTTAAAAAGGTTTGTCGCATCTGTGGCTTCGTCATGCGTCAAACCCGCAAGTATACGAAGCGTCCTCGAATCCATGCCCGACTCCAATGCCGTCATACCCACGTCGGGCAAACTATCATTCTCAAGAAGGCCGAGTACCCACAACGCCTGTGCTAAACGTAAGTCCATCTCGATCAGTTCTTGTACTTGAAGCCGGTACGAAATCCGTCAATCAGCCGTTGCCAGTAATGAATCACGATGTCCTCTCCCGCGAATGTAGTGTGAACGTGTTGCATCTTCGCCCACGTGTCTGCGGGGAATCTGGGATCCCTTATCGCTCCCTCCATGATTCGCCCGCCAGCTCCCGCCCGTGCCTCTTCCATCGCCAAGTGCTCGGCCAAGTTTTGAGCCTCTGTTCGAGCTGCTTCCTTCACGACACATTGCTCGCCCGCTCTGCCAGCAACTTGCATGGATGTTGTAATAGCCGCTCTCACGGCTTGAAATTCACCAAGAGTCAAAGCGAACAAGACCTGCTCCGATAACATCCCCCCAAATTGAAGCGCTGCCATCCCATACTGTCTGTTCTCAATTGCCGTCATGCCGGAATCGAAAAAGGTTTTCCCGGGGACCATCCCCCATAACCAATGGCTTTCGTACAGCCCAAACGGATCGATCGCCGACAACGGATTCCCGGAAACGTACCCGTACAGGTTCGTGCCACTGCCTAATCCGATCGGATCCGGTTGGATGTAGCGCCCTGTTTTCGGGTCGTAGTCCCGGAAGTAGTTGTAGTGCAGGCCGGATTCGGCGTCGAAGTATTGTCCCGGATATAATCGGTTCGACGCGGCTCCGTCGTACACGCAGCGATTTCCCCAACGCGGCCCGTAGGTTGGAAGGCTTGCGGCCCTGGCGCGGCGTCTCCGGGAAGGCCGAAGACCCCTGAGGCGGTTTTTGGGATGACGAGGCGACGACGTGGAGAGACTTCTTTCTTTAGCCGCCCGGGTTGGCATTGAGGCGATCTTAGCAACTAAAGGAAGGAGGCTCAAGTAAGGAGAATCGCCAGACTGCGGGAAGGAGATACGGCGACAGGAGTGCGACGCGGCTGTCGGGGATGGACGCGCGTCCCGGCTCCGTGCGCGCCCTTCGATGATCTTTCAGGCGTTCGTCACCAACACCGCTTTTTTTGCGCCTAAGCGGATTTTCGACGTGCGGAACGCCGGCCGGGGACGCGCTCCGCGATCCGGTCGATCACCACCGGGGGGCGGTCGGGGAACCGCGCCACCAGGTCGAGCTGCCCGCCCATCGCCTTGACGTAACGTTTCAAGGTAGAGATCAACATGTCGCTTCTCTGTTCGAGGCGCGAGATCGTGTCCTGGCCAACGCCGAGAGAGGAAGCGAGTTCCTCCTGCGTTCGATGTACCGCCTGACGCAGGTCCTTCAGGGTTGCAAGTTCGGCCGCCCGGCGCTCGATCTTCTCCCGGCGCTTTTTGGGCAGCTTCGCCAGTACCTCTTCAAGATTTCTTGCCATGGCGCGTCTCCTTTCCCTTTCGACCGCCCCTTTCGGCGCTTAAGCGCGCCAGGTGTTTCTCGAAGCGATCGTCGGCAACGTCGATGAGTCTCCTATAAAATCGTTTCGAGTCAACGCCGGCCTTGTCGCCGCCGACAAGCAGGACGGCCTTTCGCCTGGGGTCGAAGGCGAAGGCCACCCTCCAGACCTCTTTCTCCCAGTTGAAGCGGAGCTCCTTCATGTTGGGATACATCGAGCCATTCAGCGTATCCACGGTCGGCCGTCCGAGATTCGGGCCATAATCCCTGAGCAGGATCGTATGGGCGAGAAGTTCGTCCTGCAGCCCCTCGTTAAGGGCCTTGAACTCCTCGTCGAACCCGTCGTGGAAGACCACCTCCCACTTCATGATCATATTATGTACTCCTATCCATATGTAATCAACACCATGTTTCCACAACGCCCCGGATTGACCTGCATCCGGGTTCTTCGGCGCTGCCCCGCGGGCTCCGCGCGCAGGAGCTTAAGGCCCCACCAGAGGGCCTTAAGCCCGAGCACTTAAGACCGGCCCTGCGGGCGGCGAATGGCACGGCGTTGGCGTGGATGTTGTTCTTGCCGTTGGGGAGCCCCCTGGAGGGGGCGGCGGGCCATACGGGCGGCCACCGCGGCGGCGTTTCCGACGATGCGCGAAGCCTCTTCGCCCGCGGGAAGGAGACATAATGCTCGCATTATGTCTAGCCGAGCGAGGGGAGGCTTTGCCGGCGCGGCGCTTGGCCCTTGCGGGGCGGCTCCTGTGATCTTTTCCTCTTCTTCCATTTACCCGCCCTTGTTGCACGCGCCGTGACAAGCGAAGGCCACGTCCGGTAATGCGCATTACCGGACGTGCCGAGCGAGGCGACTTCCCGCGTCCCCTCGCCACGCGCCCCTTCTTTAGCCGCCGCCTTGCCCGGGCCGCCACGGCGGGGCGGGCGGGGGTGATCCACACCACGCGGCGGGGACGGCGCGCGCAGGCAGCGGAGGACCCCGTTAGGGGGCCGCAGCCCGAGCACGCCGGACCCGCCTCCTCACTCCTCCTCGTCCGGATCGGCGGCTAAAGGTAGAGCCAGGGACGCGCGGGCGTCGCAGGGCGGACTCATCGCCGGCGACGCCGCGACGACAGACGCTCCGTCCTCATCCCTTGTCGGGATCCGCGCCGTTCCGCCAGTCCGCATCATCCTCGCGGGGTGCGTCGCCGTGTGGATCTCTTTGAGCTTCCTGATCGACACCTGCGTGTAGATCTGCGTGGTGGAGAGGTCCGCGTGCCCCAGCATCGCCTGGATGAACCGGATGTCGGCGCCGCCCTCCAGCATCAAGGTCGCCATCGCGTGGCGGAACAGGTGACAGGAACCTTTCTTGCCGATATTCGCGGCCGTCACGTACTCCCGAACCAGTGAGCTCATCCACATTCCACTAAAAGGCTCCCCTCGGGACGACAGGAACAGCGTCCCGTCGTCGGGCTCTACCACAAGCTGGTGCCTTACGTCGTAAAGATACTTCTCGATCCATAGAAGCGCCCTCTCCCCGATCGGGATCATCCGGTCCTTCTTCCCCTTGCCCAGCCGAACCATCACCGTCCCCCGTTCGATGTCCAGGTCAAGGATCTTCAGGCCCACCAGCTCCAGCCGCCGCATCCCCGTCGAGTAGAACGTCTCCAGGATCGCCCGGTCACGCACTCCCAGCGGCGTCGTAACGTCCGGCACGTTGATCACGCTTTCCGCCTCGGACGCACTGAGCACACACCGGGGAAGGCGCTTCTCGATCTTGGGCAGCTCCAGATCCGCGGCCGGGTTGTACAGGACCAGGTTGTTCTTCGAGAGGTACTTAAAGAACGCGCGGATGGGCGTCAGCCGCGCCTGCTGGCTCTTAAACGACAGCGGCATGCCGCTTTTCGTGCGGTAGTGGTACAGATGCCGCTGGTACCGGATCACCAGCGGCTTGGTCACCTCGGAGGGGCGGCTCACGCCGCGCTCGGAACACCAGCGGATAAAGAGCCCCATCGCCACGGCCGCGTTGTGCGCCGTCTGCTCGGAGTAGCCTCGAACCCGTATCCATTCCAGGAATGAGGCGAAGTGCGCCGCCATCCCGTGCGGGTCGCTTGCGTCCCCGACCTTGGGAAGAGTGCCCCTTTTCGCGTCGACGCGGGGCATCGTTTCAGGCGGACCGCGGCGCGGCGGGCTGCGGCGCAGCGGCTAAGGGAAGAACCCCCGCATCGGTACGACAGGATGATGCGGCTACGTACGACAGCTTTTTCTTTTCTTCTCCTATAAGTGTTTTTTGGGGCGATTCCGCTTCCGGAACCGGCGAACCATTGTCCGGAGCGGGCTGGAAGTCTGTCCGACCCTCCCGACCACCCCCCGGCCGGGGGCCGACCAGGGGCCGACCGGACCCCGACCGATCCACTTCTACCCCCGACCGACTTTTGTCGTAGCCGTGCTCTCTTAACTTCTCCACCTCCAGAAGACCCATCAGGAAGGACGCCCCGTCTTTGCCCTGGCCGTCGTACAGCAGCTCGTAAGCAAAGCCGTTTCCCTTCCCGCACCGGTGGATCGCCAGATATTCCAGATCGAGCAGGCGGCTCATATGAACTTTCATCTGCGTATCGCCCATCCCCGTGTAAGCCCTCGCCTCGCGGCGGGTAAAGCGATAGTCCCTCCGGGCCATCGCCAGCCGGGTGCACTCGGCGGCAACCATTTCATCGAGAAGCAGAAGCAGGCGCCTGGTCTGCGGAGAGAGCTCGTCCAACGACCTTCCCAGGACCTCGTGGGCCAGTTTGTTCGCCGTCGCGATGTCGGCAAGCGTCGTCTCGATGTACTCGGTCTTTTCCCCGTGGTCCGTGCGGGTCTTTATCTCCCGCTGGTGCTGGTGCAGAAGCGCGATCGCCCGGATGAGCGTTAAGTATTTCAGATGATCCCGCCGCGTCCTCGTGCAATCGTCCCGGAAGGTAAGCATCTTGGCGTAGGGGTTGACCACCGGCAGAGGCCGCAAGAGGCGCTGGGCGTTTTTGTGCAGCTTGCGGATAGAGGAGCGCTGCTGCCTGGCCAAGAGGCCGTTAAGGGTCTGGTATTCCCGCTGCTGCGCGTGGATCGCTTTCGTTTGCTCCCGGTCCTCGTTCACCGCGAGCGTCACGCAGCGGTTTAAGAGCTCTTCGTCTACCTGCGCAGCGGTCGTCGTCATAAACAGCATCACCGGCCCTTCCACCCGGTACTCGTGCGTAACGAGTTTCCCCGTGGCAGGGTCCTTCCCCGTACTGGCGATCGTCAACTCCCCCTCGCTCTGAAGGAGTTTCAATGCGTAGGCCGCCTGACGCACCCCTTCCTCTTCCGCGACCCCCAGCACCTTGTGCCTAAGATCCTTTTCCCCCAGGTAAAAGAGCGACTGCCCCGTCATGGCGCTGTATTGCACTTTGTCCTCCTCCGGGACGAAGGAGAGCACCGCCTCCATTAGCGCGGATTTTCCGGCGGCGGAAGAGGACTGGATCATGACCGCCAAGGGCTCGTCGAGCTTGCGGGAAACGACCGAGAGGTAACCGGCGAGCTTGTTGATCTCCTCCCCCACGATCCCACACCGGGTAAAGTCTTCCACGATCCGGTCCAACAGGTCCGGGTCGCGAAGCAGCGCAAGCGCTGCCTCCCGCTCGGATAAAGACATCTCCGGCAGAGGAGAGACCTTGGGCTCCATCGCCTTTTTGATCTGCTCCTCCTGGAGTTCCTCGAGCTTTAAGAGCACTCTTCCTAAGTCCGCCTTGATCGCGTCCTCGGCAACGCCCACCTCCTCGCAAGTTGCCTTCGTGAAGAGTGCGCGGGCCCGGGCCGCGTACAGGTCGAAGGTGTCCACGTAGAAGGCCTCGCCCCGGGCGCACAGGACGTTCACCTTCATCGTGTCGAAGCTGTTGTTCTTCGCCAGCCCCCGCACCCGGTACCTCCGGTCCCCCAGGGTGATTACCACTTCCTCCGCGGTCACCGCGGCCGGAACGTTTGGAACGGAAGGCGCCGGCGGTTCCGGAGAGGCCGCGGGTCCTGCGGACGGCGGATCAACGGCCTGGAATGGCGAGGCTGCCGGCGACGGAGACGCCGCTACCGCCGGGCTTTCTTTGCCAGCGGCTAAAGGAGAAGCCGGTCCTTCCGCCGGCGGCTCGGCGAGCGATTCATCCTTAGTCGCGTCGCTCGCCGTTGCGATCGGCGCGGCGACGGCCGCGCCACCCCCGAGCCCGATCCGTTCCCCCCGCGGCTTCCCCTTCCCCATCCAGGCGGCGTTGCGGATCATGACGCCTAAAGCCTTCTCCGCGGGCTTCACCTTCTGTGCGTACTCGTTGGCGTCCATCCCCTTGGGGAACTGGATCCGGTAGCAGTCGATACTCTCGGCCAGCAACTTTTCCGCCAAGGCGGCGGCCGCCTTCTCGCCCGCCTCGTCCCGGTCGTAGGCGATCAGCACACGGCGAGTGCCATGTTTCTTTAACGCCGCCAGGTGATCGTCGGTAAATCCGTGTACCCCGTACGAAGAGGTCGCGTTCCGATACCCTGCACACCAGAAGGTAAGGGCATCCAGGATCGCCTCGCACAGGATGATCTCGCTCGATGCGGCGACGGCCACCTCGTTGAAGACGCCCCGGTGGCCCCCGGGAAGATACAGGTGCAGCGGCGTCCCAGGTCGCAGTCCCCGCGTAATCTTTCTTCCGTAGATCCCTCTGACCTCCTCGTAGTCGATCAGCCCCGATCCGTCCTTAATCCCGAAGATGGGGAAGATGACCGAGCCGTTGAAGTGCTCGTGCCCGCTCTCCCGCAGGATCCCGAGCCGCTGGAGATCCCCCCGCATCTTCTCCCCGGCGACACGGTTTTTCTCCGGCAGCCGATACCCCAGCGTCCGGTTCGCGAAGCCCACACGGAAACGCTCCACCATCTCGGGACCGCCCAGGCCCCGGTGCTGGAGGTAGCTTTGCGCCTCGAGGCTTGCCTTAAACATCTCGTGGTAGTAATCGACCACCTGGGAGAGGAGTTTTTTATCGTCGGCGTCGGGAGAGACCGGAGGTTCCATCAGGCGCACGGTGGAGCATTTTACGAGGCGGCAGGAGGCATTGGCGGCCAAAGACGGAAGATCCGCCCGGAGCAGTTCCACCGCGTGCCGGAAGGAGACGCCGCGGGCGCGCATCACCCAGTCGATCACCGATCCTCCCGTCCCGCAGGCCCCCAAGCAGTTCCACAGGTTCTTGGAAGGGGTAATCACAAGCGAAGGCTCTTTGTCGTCATGGAAGGGGCACAGGCCGATCAGGTCCGCCCCGTGGCGCGTTAAGGTAACGCCGGCGCCTTCCGCGAGGCGTTGCACGGAGATCTCTTCCTTTAGCCGCTCGATCTCTGCTTCCGGTATCCGAGCCATAAAATCGACCTCCCCGGGAAAACCTGTCAAGCGCTATTGCATTGCCCAATTGTGGACAATATACTGTCCATATGCAAGAGGTATTTTCAACCACAGAGTATCCTGTGCTCGTGAAAACCACGTCCGATCTACGGCGGCTGCGGGAGAAGGCCGGCTTGTCGGTGCGCGAACTCGCCCGGCAAATCGGTGAGTCGCACACCAACGTTAGCTATTGGGAGCGTAGCGGGCAGTTGCCGCGTTCCGACAAGCTGACCGCCATCGCCAAGGCCCTCGGAGTCAGCGTGGAGGAGTTGCTCGGCGAGCCCAAGGTTCGTCGCGCCGCCACGCCCGCCGGCAAGACGCGCCAAGTGTTCGAGTCCGTTTCACGGCTCCCGCGGCGGCAGCAGCAAAAAATCATAGAGGTCGTCGAGGCGCTGATAGCGCAGCATGGACGCGCGTGAAGGAACAACACCGCTAAAGAGGAACACCGGGCCGAAGGGGAAGGTTCACAAAATCTTCGAGGAAACGGCGATCCTCCCCCGAAGACAGCAGCAGAAGATCGCCGAGTTCGTAGCAGCCTATGTCAACCAGTGCCGGCAGGGACGGGCAGGATAAACTCCTGCCTTATTCTGTATCAGTACAAGCAGGAACAGATCAGATAAATTAATCCGAGTATTTATTAAAGAACCCTTCTATAGACGATTCATCTTCAATTTCACCAGTACTCACAAACCTTTCTATTTCAACTGATCCGTCTAACATAAATTCTATATCCCATCGTTCTCCGGGCACATCAGCGATAACTATAACAGCGTCCTCTCTGCTATGTCCAATAGTATAACTTATTTTACATTCTTCCAAACGGTTTAAAAACGAAATCAGCTTGGAATAAACATCTATTTCCATAGATTATACTCCCTTTTCTGCAACAGCTTAATTATAGTCTTTATCCCAGGATTCTTTTTAGCCATTTCCTTAAGTTCAGGGATCGTCTTATTCATGATTTCGCTCCATGACGGTGTGCCTGCCTTTAAGGGGGCCTGCAGTATGGAACCCTTCTTGCCTTTGAGAATTTCTCTAACGGTTTTCCCCGCCAAGTTCGACGGCCCCGATACCATTCCAGGGCATGTTAAAGACGATTCAATGCTTTCCTTAAACTCTTCGGGATCCACCCCAGGTGGAACAGGTACAACCACGCTAAGGCCGGTCGGATCAGTACCACTGAGGGAATTGTTTCCAGCGTAGGCGTAAAGATTCGGTTGTTCTCTCACGAAGAATATCGGATCTGTTTCGGAAAACAACCCCGTCCTCGAATCGAATATACCGGATGCCGATATTAAACCTCTGAGCCCGATCGGATCCGGCTCGATGTAGCGTCCGGTCTTGGGGTCGTAATCCCGGAAGTAGTTGTAGTTAAGGCCGCTTTCGGCGTCGAAGTATTGTCCCGGATATGCTCATCTTCTTTCGCGGAAGTAGAGATTAATTAGAGGCCGGTACTCTCCAACGATTCTGCGCTTCAATGTGTTGTCGATGATTGCGCCATCTACATAGAGAGGGTGGCGTAGGCGCTCGATGATGTTTTCTTGGGCCAACGTGCCTGCCCTACTGGTGGCAGCAAGAAAACAGTCCGTCTTTTCGGTAGCTAAGCGTTCGATCACTTCGCTCAGGAATTCGTTGAATTCAGCATTATTGGTTCTGAGGACTGCCAGTTCCAGAAAAGCGGTTGTACTTACCCTCGCATCACATCTTTCGGCCTGAGCCGCACCTTCATGCAATATGTTCCAGAACCGAGGATAGTTGGAAGAATAGAGTTCTTCAAAGTTAGCCGCGAGACACGCCAATGGTTGGTCTGTGTGTGCACACAGGTAGTTATCCCCGTTTCCAAGAGAAAGAACTGGACATATAAACAAAATGATGGAAAATAAACAAACTAATCTTTTATTCACGAATACGTTACCTCCCAATTTTTATGGTTCCAGTTTCGTCTAGTTTCAGAACACCCCAGACGCTCTTACAATAGTCGGGGTGTATGGTGACGCAACCACCAGACCCGCGGTTGGTTGGACTGAAACCACAATGGATGTTTATCCCGGTCGCATATTCTTGTCCATTTTGTTCTGAATTAGGCCCGAGTGTTGGTATAGGCCGCCCATCTTCAATTCTGACCCCCGGTTTTATATTCCGGTGGCCTGTTGGTCTGTATACTCCCTGGTATTCCCCTGGGGCTATTCCTGGGCTTGGATTTTTCGGGTTAGGCCATGAACTCCCAGGCACAGATACTGTCTTCCCGCCTTCCCCTGTTACCGTGATAGTTCCGCCGTATGTAGGACCATTTCTACCCCCAGGATCATTTACGATGATTTCAAATAATCCCCATGGATCAATGAACGCTAATGGATTCGATATTGCGTAGGGGTATATGTTCATCTCCCCCGCAATCCCGATCGGATCCGGCTCGATGTAGCGCCCCGTCTTCGGGTCGTAGTCCCGAAAGTAGTTGTAGTGCAGGCCGGATTCCTGATCGAAGTATTGTCCCGGGAATCGCAGGTTGTTCTCCACGGACTTGATCCCGCCGGGGAGCTCGTTGCCGAACGGGTCGGTCTGGACTTTCCAGACGATGTTCCTTGCGGCGTTCGTCATCGCCTTGGGGGTCCCCAGGTGGTCGGTGTGGTAGTAGTAGACCTGCTCCCCGGGGCGAACCTGCGCAAACGGCCGGTTGTCGAGATATACGTAGTCCACGATGAGGTTCCCCGCCTCGTCGGTCTCCTCGATCAGCCGGTCATACTGGTCGTAGTGATAGATCGTGGTGATCCCGGATGCACGCTTGATGATCCTTCTGCCTTTCCCGTCGTGGACGTACTCCCCCTTCAAGACCCCGCCCTGCCAGACCTGCCGGAGACGGCCGTCCTGGTTGTAAACAAACTGATATGTCCCGTCGAAAGTCGTGTTCCCGGAATTGTCATAACCGTAGCTGCGCGGTATCCCCCCCTCCACCACGTTGTCCAGCCGGTTGGCAAGGTACGAGTAGTTGGCCGTCGTGAAGGACGGCACGGAGAACGTGCTTGCGTTGTCCGACAGGGAAATCACGTTCCCCACCGCGTCGTACCCGTAGGAAAGTTCCAGGATTTGAAGGACCTGGATCGTCTCGAACCGGTTCAGCGGATCGTAGCTTCTCCCCTCCACGATCCCGTTCCCCAAGGTCACCGACTGCAAGTTGTCGATGTTGTCGTAGAGAAAGGAGCTTCCCAGGGTCTGCGTTCCCCCCATGGTCATGTTGAGGAGCTGTGGCCGGTTCACCGCGTTGTATAAATACTCCACCACACGGCCGGAAGGGTAGGTGATCGAGAGCAGGTTCCCAACGTTGTCGTAGCCGTAGCCGGTGGTGTAGACAACTCCCGATACCGTCTTCTCCTCGGCGGATAGCCGCCCCACGGAATCGTAGTGGTAGACCGTGCTCCCGGAAGGATCGATCATCCCGGTTAATCGCCCCCGCCCGTAGGAGGAGGCGGGCGAGTCGTAACTGTAG
>Ga0214473_10008513_pt1 | contig 12121 bp, 6 predicted proteins | sample RVTome_7_FD_203509 | JGI IMG/M metagenome (GOLD analysis project Ga0214473, IMG submission 203509) | Soil microbial communities from uranium-contaminated site in the Upper Colorado River Basin, Wyoming, United States - RVT98D197 | ecosystem: Environmental > Terrestrial > Soil > Contaminated >...
ACCTCGGACGAGATCGCGGTCCACGTCCACGGCCCGGCCGACCCGAGCGGCACCGCGCCGCCCGTCTTCAGCCTTCCACTGGGCACGTTCACCGACGTGACGTGGACCTTCGAGCCTACGGGCGGGCTCTCCGTCAGCGACCAGCTCACGGCCCTGAAGACCGGCCGCATGTACGTGAACGTGCACACGGTCAATTACCCGAGCGGCGAGATCCGTGGCCACTACCGGGCCGTGCCCAGCTCGTCACCTCAGCCGCCGCCGCCCAACCCCGCGCCGCCCGTGCCCACCACGCAAGCGGAGGCGCGCCGGTTCCTCGAGCAGGCGAGCATGGGACCGACGCAGGCGCTCGTGGACCAGGTACTGAGCTCCGGCTACGGCGGCTTCATCGACGAGCAGTTCACGCAACCGCAGTCGACATACTTGGACTTCGTCAACGCGGCCCCGAATACCTACGACCCCGCCCGCGTCTACGCTTTGCGCACGCGCTTCTTCATGAACGCGCTCAACGGACCCGACCAGCTCCGCCAGCGCGTCGCCTTCGCCCTTTCCCAGATCCTCGTCGTGTCGTCCGGCGGCATCTACGACGGCCCGGGCATGTCGGTCTACGCCGACCTCCTCGGCCGCAACGCGTTCGGCAACTTCCGAACGCTGTTGGACGAGATCTCGCTCAACCCGGCCATGGGCGACTACCTCGACATGGTCAACAACAAGAAGCCCGACCCGCGGAGCGGCCGCACCGCCAACGAGAATTACGCGCGCGAGCTCCTCCAGCTCTTCTCCATCGGCGTCTTCAAGCTCCACCCGAACGGCAGCCTGGTGCTGGCCCCGGACGCCACGCCCGACAAGCCCGGACGCCCCGTCCCGACCTACGAGCAGGACGTGATCGAGGGTTTCGCGCGCGTCTTCACGGGCTGGACCTACGCCGCAATTCCGCCCAACCCGCCACCCACGCGCTCCAACTCCATCAAGAACTACCTCGATCCGATGTTCCTGATCGCCGCCAACCACGACACCAACCCCAAGGAGCTCCTCGACGGGGTCTTGCTGCCGGCGGGTCAGACGGGCGAGCAGGACTTGGCTGCGGCTCTCGACCAGGTCTTCAACCACCCCAACGTCGGCCCCTTCATCGGCCGACAGCTGATCCAGCATCTGGTCACGAGCAACCCCAGCCCGGGCTACGTGGCCCGGGTGGCGCAGGCCTTCGACGGCGCGGGCCCGTACGGCGTGGGCGTGCGCGGCGACATGAAGGCGGTGGTGAAGGCCGTGCTCCTGGACGTGGAGGCGCGGCGGGATCCCGCGACCGTGCCCGACTTCGGCCGATTCCAGGATCCGGTCCTCTTCGCCACCCGCACCCTGCGCGCGCTGGAAGCCACCGGCCAGGGTTACGGCCTGCCGGAGCGCGTGAGCCCGATGGCCCAGAACGTCTTCGGAGCGCCCTCGGTCTTCAGCTTCTACGCGCCGGACCATCAGGTGCCCGGCACCACGCTCCTGGGTCCCGCCTTGCAGATCTACACCGAGTCCACCGCCATCAGGCGCGCCAACTTCATCAGCACGATCGTCTACAACACCATCCCACCTCCCTTGTATGCGCCCCCGGGGTCCACCACGGTCAGCATCGACCTCACGCCCTGGGTCAACCTGGCCGGCGATCCCGCTGCGCTGGTGGACGACCTGTCCCTGCGGCTGATGCACGGAGCCATGCCCGCGGACATGCGCGCGCGCATCATCCAGGCGGTCGGCGCGATGTCGGAGCATGCCACCACCCGCGCGCAGGCGGCGATCTACCTGATCACCACGTCCGCGCCATACAACGTTCAGCGCTAGGAGCCCGCCATGCCTGCTTCGCGTCGTGAGTTCCTGCGCCGCGGCGGTTGCGCCGCCTTGAGCGCCTCGGCCTTCGCCTCGACGCTCACCCGCTTCGGTGTCGTGGACGCCTTCGCCCAGCAGCACCACCACCACCAGTTGCCGCTCGTGGCCACGGACTATCGGGCCCTGGTGTGCGTGTTCCTGTCCGGCGGCAACGACGCGTGGAACACCATCGTCAACCTCGACGACTTCAGCTCCTACGCCGCGACGCGGCCGTCGATCGCCCTGCTCCCGGAGAGCCTGCTCCCGATCCAGCCTCCGAGCGACGGCCGGAACTTCGGCTTCCACCCGAGCCTTTCGGGGCTGCACGCACTCTGGGCGCAGCAGAAGCTGGCCGTGGTCTCGAACGTGGGGACGCTGATCGAGCCCATCACCCGCGCCGAATACCTGACCGTTCCCGCGCTCCGGCCGCCCAACCTCTTCTCGCATTCCGACCAGGTGTACGAGTGGGAGACGGGAATCGCAGCCCCGCGGCTCAGCACCGGTTGGGGCGGACGCACCGGCGACCACACCTCGACCATGAACGGCCCCGGTCTTTTCCCCACGATCATCACGCTCGCCGGCGCCAGCGTCTTCGGCAAAGGGGCGGTGGCGCGGGCCTTCGAGATGACGCCCCAGGGCACGGTGGCCCTGAAGGGCTTCAGCGGATCCGCCAACTCGCAGATCCGCTATGCGGCGATGCGCGACCTGCTGGGGCTCGACCGCGACGTCCCCTTCGTGCGCGCCGCCGGCGACACCATGAACAAGGCGCTCGACACCAACACCCTGATCACCGAGGCCCTGAACGCCGCTCCGCCGCTGCAGACCGTCTTTCCGATCAGCAACCTCGGCAGCCAGCTCAACATGGTGGCGCGGCTCATCTCGGCGCGGAACTTGGGGAACATGCACCGCCAGATCTTCTTCGTCTCCATTGGGGGCTTCGACACCCACAGCGGCCAGCTCGGCGCCCAGGCGAGCCTGCTCACCCAGCTCAGCGATGCCTTGAGCGCCTTCTACGCGGCCACGCTGGAGATGGGGGTCGCGAGCGAGGTCACGACCTTCACCAACTCCGACTTTGGGCGCACGTACAGCTCGAACGGCGCCGGCACCGACCACGGGTGGGGGAGCTGCCAGTTCGTCCTCGGCGGTTCGGTGCGCGGCGGCGACTTCTACGGCCCCTGGCCCACGCTCGCCCTGGGAGGACCGGACGACGCCGGGAGCATCGGACGCTTCATCCCGAAGATCTCGGTCGACCAGTACGCGGCCACGCTCGCCACGTGGTACGGCCTTCCCGCCGCGGATCTGTCCGCGGTGTTCCCCAACATCGGCCACTTCGACACCGCCGACCTCGGGTTCCTTGCTTGAGGGGCTGAAGAGATAAGGCCCGCAGCACTAGTACCAGAGTACCGTCACGATCCAGTACCCCTGGGTCATGAAATTCCGCTCGACGTAGCCTACGTTTGCAAGTGGCTGGGTGTCCTCATCCGGGATCTGGAAGATCCCGCGGTGGACTTGCAGCTGAGCAGCCGCCTCGAATCTCGAGAATGCTGCAGCAGCGGTTTCTAGTCGCTCCATAGCATGCTGCCCCCAGGGGTGCCTTCACTCCTGCGTTTCACGATCAGCGAAAAGAGCCGCTTCGACCAACCTCCGGGCGCGAGGACGCTCGCAGGCAAGTCCGAGAAGGAGAAGCCCATGTGGTGTCGTCCTTCGGCAAGGCTGGCGCTTGCCATTCCTGCTCTTCTGTCGTTCTTCATGACCACGGGCCAGCCGGCCACCGCGGAGCCGAGTCTCCGCCTGCAACTCTCCAGCCGGCGCATGAAGCCCCGCGCGGACACCGGCTGGTACCAGGAGAATCCGCTGACGGTCTCCGCCACGCTTCGCTGTCCCGCCGGGGGTCCGGACTGTCCCTTTGCTTTCACCCTTCGTATCGGCGCCAACCAGGGCGCGCGTTTCTACTTCCTCGGGGAGGATCTGGGGAGCGGAGTCCCGGTCACCTGCGACTCGTCTACATCGGGGAACACCTACAGCCATGGCGAGTACCTCACCGGGTGCATACGCGAGGGAGCGGCCACCGCGCTCACGCTCTTCGCGGGAGAGCGAAAGACGATGCGGTGGTCCGTCTGGGTCCAACCCTCCGGATCCGCCTCTCTCACGACGGAGGCGGCTTGGGGTTCGCTTCGCTCGAGCCGGGATCTGACGATCGAGCCCGCTCGGATCAACCCGGTCGTGTTCCTCCACGGAATCCTGGGGTCGATGCCGCCGGGCAATACCGTCATCGATCGCTGGCCGCAATTCCTGGGCGATCTCCCCGATTTCAGCAGCGGGCCACATCTCGACCCGTTCGTGGGCTCCTACAAGCCGCTCATCGACAACCTGCTCCGTATGGGCTACGAGATCGGCCGGAGCGTTTTCCCCGTCACCTACGATTGGCGGCAGTCGAACGTGAAATCGGCGGCCTGGCTGCGGGAAGTGCTCGCCACCCGAGTCGGGGCGGACGGCGAGAGCGTTCCATGCGCGCAGGGAGTCTCCTACGTCAACTGCCGGGCCAAGGCGGACGTCGTGGTCCACAGCATGGGAGGCCTGGTGCTGCGAACGTACATCGCCGGTCTCGCGAACCCCGGCGATCCCTCGCAGGGAGGAAACCTCGACTACCAGGACAACGTGGACAAGGCCGTCTTCATCGCCACCCCCCATCGGGGATTCCCCTTCGACTACTCGACGCTCCACGGGCTGACCTGGAAGGACTACATGGACCGGCAGGTGCCGAGGGTGGTCCCGGCGGGAGGCCTCCTCGGAAAGGCGGTCGACCGTCTTCTGTGGCCGCACTTCATCATGTGCCAGTTCCACGCCGACGAGGGCGAGCCTTGCGACGACCCCTTGATCGACGCCGTGTTCCCGGAGCAGGGTGGATGTCCGAGCCAAGCTCTCTACGACTACTCACGGGCCGATCCCTTCGATCCCGATCATCCGGGAATCGGCTCGATACGCGAGATGATCCCCGAGAAGAGGATCAGGGGATCGATCACGCCGCGGAACTACCTCCTGCCTACCCGCTGGGGCAAGGAAGAGAACTACCTTCTCGATACGCTCGGGCTCAACAGCTGGACGCGTCGGAGGACCCTCCGGCTCATCGGTGACGATCCCCGTGAGTTCGACGGCATCTACGTGCTCTTCGGCGACGAGCAGCCGACCGCTTTCAGCTACGACGTCGGTCCTCCGCCTCCCCTGCCCGGCTCCATACCGGACTTCCCTGCTTACAAGCCCGTCCACCGACGCTGGCACCCGGGCGGCGAGATCCCGAATCCGAAGACGAATCCGGGGAACACGAGCAACCGGGGCGACGGGCTGATCCCGGTCTGGAGCGCCCGGCTCTTCTACGATGGCGGCCTCCTGGGGGGCACGCTGCCGCCCGGAGAAGAGCTCGCGGATCACGAGCTCCGCATAGATGGGCTGGATCACATCCTCTTGATGAGCGGTGAGCAGACGCAGGCCGTGGTCGGCGCCATCCTCACCGGGCTCGAGAAGCCCCGTCGCGTGAGACGGGATCCGGGTCTGTTCCCCGTCCACTCGCCCTACGTAGCCCCGACGGTGATCCTGAACAACACCGACGTATTCCTTGCAGTCCTCGGTTGTCCCGGTGGAGGGGCTCCGCTGGAGACGCTCGTCATCCCGTCCGACGGCTCGATCGCCGCCACGAGCCTCTCGTACTCGTCCCAGAAGACCTATCGGGTCGAGGTCTCGGGCACCTATCAGTGGGGAGTGTGTGATCCGGTCACCTGCCCGGGTGGGGCCGCATGTGGATACCGTCGATTCGGCGATGCCGAGCACCTGAGCGACGATTGCGGGGTCAGCTTCTTCGACGACTGGTTCGGTATCGATATCTCCGTCTACCTCGACGGGGCGAACGTGGATTGGGGTCCCTTCCGTAGCGATCACGTGTACTCGACGACGGTGGCTGGAAAGGACGCGCCCTTCTTGCTCCGCCTCAACGACTGCGCGCCTTGCTACCTGGATAACGAGGGCTCGCTGACGGTCAGCATCTTCGAGGAGTAGCAGCATCTTCTCGAGAACGCGGGAGCGCACCCTCCGGCGCGGGTCGACGCGAGCGGCTCACCGAGCTCAGGCGGTTCTCGATGAGCCCAAGGGCAGTCTCCACTTTGCGGAAGGCCTTCGTGCGCTACAGTTCGGGCGGGAGCATGCGGCACCAGGCGGGGTCGATCGCGGGCGGGGCCGGCGCGGTCCTGATCGCGCTCTGCGCGTGGGCGTGCGGTTCGACGGAAAGCCCTGCGTCCGTGAGCGGTCCGGGTCGTACCACCGGACCCGCGGTCCTCTTCATCCCCGCGGCCCTCGGGCCCACGGATCCAGAGGTCCCGAGTCCACTCCGGGGCGCCTATCGTTGGAGCGGGGCGGAGACTGTGCCCCAGCTCGGCCCTGCCCACGACGAGTACCGCCGCTACACCTGGCGGGAGCTGGAGGCTGGCGAGGGGGACTACTCCGGCATCGACCGCAGGCTGGAGGCGGACATCCAGGCTGCCGCTGCCGCCGGCCGCAAGTATGCCTTCCGCGTGAGGGCCATGCGCGGCCTCGGGGCGGGGCGGAACGTCCCCGACGACCTGACGGCCCGCGGCTGGTGGCTCGATGGCGAGACGTTCGTCCCGGATTGGAACGACCCGGTGTTTCTCGACCGTTTCCGCGCCCTGATGGCCGAGCTGGGACGGCGCTACGACCGCGACCCACGCATCGCCTGGATCGACATCGGGGGCTATGGGCTCTTCGGTGAATGGCACGTGTTCGGCGTCGACTACTCTCGCGCCCCGGCCGGGATCGCCCGCGCGACCACGGCCTCTCTCATCCACATCGTCGACTCGCACACGAACGCCTTCCCCGACCAGCGCCTGGTCATGCTGGCGGGAGGGGAGGACATTGCCGAAGCCTTCGAGCACGCGATGCTCGCGCCGACGCTCAAACCGGTGGGCTGGCGGCACGATTGCCTGGGTCTGATCCGCGACAACCGCGGGATTTTCGTCGAGCACATCCGGCGCTACGCCGACGCCGCCAAGTTTCCCGTGCAGCACAAGTACATCTACGACCAGCAGCGCTGGAAGGTCGCGCCGGTGGTCACGGAGTACTGCACCCCCAGGCCCGACCAGACGAGCTCGGCCGGGCTCAACGCCTTCGCGGCGGCGCTGGGCCAGGTGACGGACCTGCACGTCTCGCTCGTGAGCAACGGCAACTTCGCGGCAGCGTGGGGGGCCTTTCGGCCGGAGCAGCAGGCCGACGCGATTGCCGTCGGCAAGACCGCCGGCTACCGTCTGGTCCTCGAACGCATCCAGCTCCCCCAGACTCTCATCCCCGGGGCCTCGTTCACGATCGAGAGCAGCTGGTCCAATCTGGGTGTCGCTCCCGTCTACGAGGCATGGCAGGTGATGCTTCAGCTCCGGGCCAGTACCAACGTGGTTTGGCAGGGCGTGTCCGGTCTCGACCTCACGCAGCTCCAGCCCGCGGGCAGCGGCAACCCGCCTCGCGTCCAGACGGACACGTTCTCGCTTCCGGGCACGGTGCCCGCGGGGACGTACGACCTGGTCGTGGTCGTGCAGGATCCGATCCACATCCGCCATCCCCTCGCCCTCGCGATCCAGGGCAGGAGGCCGGATGGGAGCTATGCCCTGGGCGGCGTGACGGTGACTCGAACCCCCTGAGACCAACCTTCGCGCCTCGTTGCGGGTCGAAGCAGGAAAGCGAAGGAGGGCAGCATGAAGATCGCCGCCGTGCGTGTGCTCGCGTGGGCCGCAAGCGGGACCTTCCTGGCCGTCGCGGCTCCGCCCGCGGCCGCCGGAGACTCGGGGACGGCCGGGGACGGCCGTACCAACGTCATTCTGCTGATGGTCGACGACCTCGACGTCGCCTCGCTCGATGCCGCCGTCGCGGCAGGTTACATGCCGAACTTCGTCGAGCACGTGGCCGGCCCTGGTACCACTTTCTCCGAGTCGTTCGTGACCCTTTCGTTGTGCTGCCCTTCGCGCTCGACGATGCTCACCGGGCAGTACCCCCACAACCACGGCGTCATTCGGAACAGCGGCGCCTTCGGCGGCTTCCAGCGCTTCGACGATCGGTCAACTCTGGCCACCTGGCTGCGCGACGGCGGCTATCACACCGGACACGTTGGGAAGTACCTCAACGGCTATGCGGACGCCGCGTACGTCCCTCCGGGCTGGGACGACTGGCAGGCGCTGGTGGATCCGACCACCTACTGCATGTACGACTACACGATCAGCGATAACGGCGTGCCGGTTGGGTACGGCGCGGCCGAGGCCGACTACCAGACGGACGTCCTGGCCGGCCGTGCGGACGACTTCATCCGCGAATGGCACGAGCAGGGCGACCCGCGGCCGTTCTACCTGAGCATCACGCCTCTGGCCCCGCACGCGGAGTCCGCGTGCCGGAACGGCGTTCGGCCCGCTCCGCGACACCTGGGAACCCCCCGCCTTCCCCTCCCCAGGCCGCCGTCCTTCAACGAGCAGCTCATGGGCGACAAGCCGACGTGGATGCGCAGCCTGCCGCTGCTCCGGCCCGAGGCCGTCGAGAACGTCTACAACGAGCGCATCGCCGCCTTGCGGGCGGTCGACGACCTCGTCGGCACCCTGGGGCGACGGCTCGGGGAGGTGGGCGCGGCGAGTCGCACCGCCTTCATCTTCACCTCCGACAACGGGTACCTGCTCGGCCAGCACCGCTGGAGGTCGAAGGTCCTTTTGTACGAGGAGTCGATCCGGGTTCCCCTGATCGTGCGAGTCCCCGGGACTGGCCAGCCGCCGCGGGTGGAAGCGATCGTCCTCAACAACGACCTTGCCCCGACGATCGCCGCTCTGGCCGGCATCGAGCCGGCTCTGGCCGTGGACGGTCGCTCGCTGCTGCCCCTCCTGGAGGGAGCCTCTCCACGCTGGCGTGAGCGATTCCTCGTCGAATTCCCGCCGGCTGATGACAGCGCCGGCATCCCTCCGTTCTTCGCCGTGCGCACGGCGTCTGGCGCGGCCGGCGGGCCGCTTCTCTACGCGGAGACGTGGGACTTCTCGGGAACGCGGATCACGGACCGGGAGCACTACGATCTCACCCTCGACCCGCTCCAGCTCCAGAGCCTTCACCGGCGCCTATCGCCACTGCGGGTGCAGCAGCGACGAGTCCTGAGCGACGAGCTGCAGCAGCTCAAGACGTGTGGCGGAGGCACCTGCCAGACGATCGAGGAGTAGTCACGCCGCAAGGAGAAGGCCACAGCCCTCATCCGTCCGATTGCGCGCCCAGACGCGCGCGTCCCCACCAGCGCCGGTCGAAGAACTCGAAGACGTAAAGGCCGGCGACGAACGGCAGGGCGAGCACGAACCAGGACAGGGCGGCGAGCATCGGCAGCAGCACTCCGCGCGCAAGGAACAGGCTCGCCGCTCCCCCGACGGCCAGCGCCAGGATCTGTATCCGCCAGACGGCACGCGTGAGCCGCTGCGGTCCGCCTTCGATCTCGCGCGCGGCGGCATAGGCGGCTCCGCCCACGCCCTGCAGCGGCAGGGCTGCCAACCAGATCCACGCGAGGCGCGGGTCGACGATCGACCCCAGGAACAGCCCGGCGAGGGCGGCGCCCGCGGCCGCGACCGCGAGAGCGAGGTTGACGACGAGACCGAGCGACCAGCGCGCGGGGCGGAGATCGCGCTCGGGGAAGCTCAGGAACCAGGTCTGCATCGGGAAAGGGAGCAGCGAGCTCACGCGCACGAACTCCCGCGCGCCGCGGACGAGCCACGCGCGCGACGCGACGACGGCCAGCTCAGCCCGCCGGACATCCGCGACCTCCCGCTGGTAGCGGAGGGCAGGATCGACCTGGGCCGCGAAGTCCGCGAATGCCGTGCGGCGCCACACGGGGGCGAGATGGTGCAGCGAGGTCCAGCCGTCCCCCTTCCGCTGCAGCACGTGCACGCCGTAGTGCAGGAGCCAACGGTGCAGGACCACCATGGCAGGCCGGCCCTGACGGACGGTCGGCTCGACGCGGACGATGCGACCGAACATCGGCTTGGTTCCGTAGAGCATGGGGCGGTCGGCGGAGAAAAAGGTGCGCTGGATCGCCTGCCGCTCCTCCGGGCCGGGGTCCCGTTGCGCGAGCCCGGCGAGGTCGCAGTGTGCCTCGGCGAGGTGATACGCGCAGCGGGCGAGGCACGCCATGCCGCGGAAGAAAGGCAGGGAGATCGCCGCGTCTCCGACCAGGAACACCTGGGCGTCAAGCTCCTTGAGGTTGAACACGACGCGCTCCATGAAGCGGTGCTCGAGGCAGAACGTCGATTGCAGCCGCACCTCGCAGCGGCCGCCGCCGAAGCCGTCGCGGAAACGGTCCACGATGCGGCGGAAGAACGGCGCCCGTCGGAGCGCCCGGAGCTTGTCGCCCGTGAGTACGACCGGGTCCCGCGGCGTCGCCCCGAGGCCCACGACGGCGTGGTGCTCGTCGGCGGTCAGGAAGAGGTCCACCTCGGCGTAGCCGTTCGCGTTCAGGCGGTAGTCGAGGAGCGAGGCCAGAACCTTGGACAGCTTGTATTGCTCGATGACCCCGAGCGCGTCGGGGAGGCCGTCTCCGACCACGTGCAGGCGTGCGAGGTACTGGTGCGTGCGCTCGACCGGTGTCGCGCCGCGTCCCACGAACCCCCGCACATCGCTCCTCACCGAGTCCGCGGCGACGATGGTCAGGCGGTCGTCGGGACGGAGCTGCCCTTCGCGCTCCAGCCGGGCGCGAAGCTCGGCGAGCGTCACGCCTCCCGCCGCCGGTCCCACGCACTGCAACTCAGGCCGTACGCCAAGCTTCAAGGCGAGCGCGGTCAGCCGTTCCTCGAGCCGGTTGACTTCGGGCCGGAACTGCTGCCGCTCGAGGAACGCGAGGAACGCGTCGTACCCGGGATGCTGCAGCTCCTTCGCGATGTCGCGGTACGGGGCCGGCGCCATCCGCAACCGGTGAGTGCGCTCGTAGCTCGTGCGCTTGTCGAAGAGGAAGAATGGCCACGCGCGCGGGTCGCCGCCGCGACGCTCGTAGAGAATCCGGGCGACGATCGAGAAGAGGAGCCCCGCAGGACCCGCGCCCACGACGAGAGTGGCGATGCGTCGCACTTTCAGTGGCGTGAGGCCCGGACGCCGGCTTCAGTCTCGCGAGGCGATCGCATCGAGCGCCTGCGCCAGGTCGGCGACGAGGTCATCCGGATGCTCGAGGCCGATCGAGAGTCGCAGCAGGCCCTCCGGCGCGCGGGTCGCGGGACCTTCCACGGAGGCGCGGTGCTCGATCAGGCTCTCGGGACCCCCGAGGCTGGTGGCGCGGGTGAAGAGACGAAGACGCGCGGCCAGGTCGAACGCCTCCGCACGGCTTCCCTTGACGACCACCGAGAGCATGCCCCCCGCGGCGGCCATCTGCCTCGAAGCGATCGCGTAGCCCGGGTCGGTCGGCAGACCGGGGTAGTGAACGCGCTCGACGCGCGGATGACCCGCCAGGAAGCTCGCGACCGCCGCGGCGTTGGCGCAGTGCCCGCGCATCCGATAAGGCAGCGTACGGATGCCCCGGAGCACCAGCCAGGAATCGAACGGCGAGGGCACGGCGCCTCCGATCGTCTGCACGGAGCGGAGCCGCTCGGCCAGCGCACCCGCTTCGCGGGTGACCACGGCTCCGCCCATGACGTCCGCATGGCCGGACAGGTACTTGGTGGTGGAGTGCACGGCGAGGTCGTAGCCGAGCGCCAGCGGGCGCTGGAGGTATGGCGTCGCCCAGGTGTTGTCGCAGGCGACGAGCGCGCCCGCTGCGTGCGCCAAGGCGCCGACAGCCGCCAGGTCGGTGACCGAGATCGTGGGGTTCGACGGAGTCTCGGTCCAGACGAGACGCGTCGTCGGCCTGAGCGCCTCCGCGACGGCGACGACGTCGGTCATCTCCACGAAGGAGACGTGAAGGCCCCAGGGAATCAGGTGCTCCCGCAGTAGCTTGGCGGTACCGAAGTAGGCGTCGAGTGGTGCGATGACGTGATCACCCGGCGCGAGCGCCTGGAACACCGCCATCGTCGCCGCCATGCCGGAAGCGAACGCGACGGCCGACGCTCCGCCCTCGAGCTGCGCCAGCGCCTGCTCGAGCGCGTGGCGATTCGGGTTCCCGTCCCGGATGTAGGAATACCCCGACGGAAACGAGCCGTCCGGCGCCCGCTCGAACGTGGTCGCGAGATGGATCGGAGGCGCTATCGCCCCGGTCACCGGATCCGGATCCGCAGCGGCATGAACC
>Ga0214473_10008514_pt1 | contig 12120 bp, 13 predicted proteins | sample RVTome_7_FD_203509 | JGI IMG/M metagenome (GOLD analysis project Ga0214473, IMG submission 203509) | Soil microbial communities from uranium-contaminated site in the Upper Colorado River Basin, Wyoming, United States - RVT98D197 | ecosystem: Environmental > Terrestrial > Soil > Contaminated >...
TGCCGTCCTGCCTGAAACGGAATACTCCCAGGCTGCCAAGGCAGAGTTCATCGACCCCCCCAGTTTTGACTTTGTCTCTGTGATTCCGACCTGAGACGAGGGCCTTCACACCGAGACCCCGAAATCCTGCCTGTCGATCTGAGTCCTCGCCCGGAATACGCGCAGCCCGTTCTAGCAGGGTGCTGAAAAACTCTCTTTTGCCCAGGCTGCTCAAAAAGGTCCAGATGCAAGGCGGCGCGCCGGGTACCCATCCGCAGGATGGGTGCAGGTGCGAGGCGTACTTGGTCCGTACGTCGCAGCGCCGCGCGAGCGCGCCAACGCCGCAGATGGGCCTTTTTCAGCAGCCTGCTAGGGCCAGTCCGCGTTCCTCTCCATAGCTCCCCTATTCCCCTTGACAGCCGGGGAGGGTTTGCATAGCCTTTCCCGGAAGCGTATTCCCCTCCTTCGAGGTCCGAGGGGAGACCACCCCCACCATACTCCCCGACAAGGGAATACCGCCCTCGGTTCCTCTTTTCTTCAATTGCACATTCGGGGGCGTTCGGAAGCCCCGAGGTCGTGTTCAGGCGATCAGTGTCCCTCTCGTCCGGGAGGATTCCAGGCGTCGGGGTGCAGGCGTACGGCGTTGTCTGCGGATTCGGAAGGGATAACGGCGATGCGAAAAGAGGATCAGGGTTCCGAGGTCACCACAGAGGCTGTCCTGGAGGTCTCTCAACGTCTTCACCATCGTATTGCAAGAGCGCTGTGGGGGGAAGGGCAGGCCGCCGAGGCGGTATCTCCGTCTCTCTGGAACATCAGCGCGGCGAGAGCGCTGATTGTCGCACTGACAAGGCTCGCTATCGAGTCGGTGGAACGTGCGATCGAACGGGATTTGACGGATGCGGAACGCGATGCGCTAGACAAGGCGGTCTATACCCAGATGGTCCGGGCGCTCTTGGATGCCGTGAATGTTGAAGCGCGGAAGATCCAACAGGGGATCGGGCCGGCCTTGTGGTGGATGCAGCGGATCGGTGAGGCATGATCGGATGCCCCACCGGGTGGTCAGGGTGGAACCCCCTGAAGACACCGCTTCGCCTGCTCCATGTCAGAGTGCCGCCGCCGCACCTCTGGGATATATTGACCCACCGAACAGCCGGGCGACGATGTCTGCGGCGAGACTCTCGCTGGCACGATCCAGCTCTTCCCGCACATCCTGTGCATTGTTGGCGACCCAGTCGGCGTAGCGACGCACTCCGCCGCGGTACCTCACGGTATGTATGGAGAGCTCGGTGCCGTCCACGGCTCTGACAACGCGGGCCCGGGCGGTCACCGTCAGGGTGAGCCCCGGATCGGGGTCGGCAGGATTCAGTGCCCCGATGGCCCCCACCGCAGATCTATGCGAGAGCTCCAGGCGGAAACCCTGGACCCCTAGCTCGACGACCGTGTCGACGCCTCGGCTGATCTTGGGCGGGAAGGTCCCTGCCTTGACCGGAGCGGTCCACCCTCGATCCGGAATCAGGACAAGGGATCGGCCGGTCCGGGCGCGACCAATCTCGAGGAAGCGGTCCCGCAGCGCCTCCTCGAGATTGCTCTCCGCGAGGGCAGTCTGGATGGCAGTTTTTCCGGCCTCCACTTCCGCTGGAGGCACCCCGTTGCCTGCTTGGGTGATCGCACCTAACATCACCAAGAGAGGAGTCCCCACGCCCACGGCGCAATTCGAGACGGCATACCCAAGACTCAGGAAGCAGCCAGCGGCACCAAGCGTCCCCAGGGCCAGGCCTTTTCCCGCCCCGCTGACGGCGCCCTCCACCCCGCCCTTCGCCGGCGTCCGGTACTCGACCTCCGGAGTGAGATGTGCCGAGACCACCCCGATCCTGCCGAGCTGCGCTTGTCCCTCCTCCGCTGGAGGAGGCGATGCGCTGTGCCCGATGGCTGCAGATAGGAAGAGAAGCCCAGCAGACAGGCTTGTCAGTGCCGGATGACGCACTGCGGCTTTCATTGTCTTCCCCCTCCATTCCCGACAAAACCCCCATACCCGACCATATCGCGCCTGGCTTCCTCGCCTGTTGGGATCTCCCGTGGAGCAACGTGCGTGCCGGGGGAATAGATCGAGGGGCGGGGCGCGGCTATGGGTCGCTTAACTCATGGATGAAGCTGAGGTTTCGGTCGCGCTGGAGAACCCAGACATGGGAACGGAGAGACGGGGAAGCGTCACATCCTCTTGGCACCCCACGAGGTCATCGCCTGATCATGTTGGCAGACCTGCCAGCGCGAAAGCGTTGGGGGGGTGGCCTCATGATTCGGCCTGGCAGAGCACAGGGGGATCTGAACGTGGGTAGCCTGCTTGAATGGCGGGATCCGGACGATCCTGCGGGAAACGTTGACCGCGGCGGGAAGATGCCCCTCCGATCAGGTGCCGGGGCCGGAAGGATTCGTGGGACCGGGCCGGCTCTGCTTTCTCCGGTCAAGGACCTCGGCCAGGAGGGGGAGGAGGAGCGCGCCGCCTGGCAACAGGAATACGAGGATGACGGGCACCATCTTGGATAACTGTTTAAGATGGACCCGAATCTGCCGTACCTCTTCTCGCGTCCATTGCTTGCCCGTGTTCCGATTCTTCATCAGGAGCTGCATGAGGCCCTTGACCTCGATCGCCTGGGCGAGAATGAACGCTCTATTCTTTTGGATCAACCGCTTGAGAAGCCTTGCGACCATGCCGCTCGGAACCTCGAAGTCGGTTCATGGATGACTGTCGAGAACTTCCGCCCTCCCGACCCAGGTACCTATTGCACAGAGTTCTCCTATATGCAAGCACGGTTGCGTGCTGTTCTCCGTGTCGACTCCCTTGCGCACCCTCCGGCTCTCCGGGGCGACCCTGGGAACTCCCGTGGTGAAGGACGCACACGCCGCATTGCGTCCCTGGGGAGTATGCGATGACATGGGTGCGGTCACTGCTCGGAAGAATCTGGTGGCAGAGGCGGAATCAATCTGTCGATTCCGGCCGGGGCAGATGCGGGCGCTGGGTAAGGGGTGGATGGAGGCTATGAGCTTCCAGGGGAACGATCAGGCGAACTCGGGCAGTCGGCCTTCGAGCGGTTGTGCCGCTGGGGAACGATCAGGAATGACCGGTGGCGGAGGTCAGTGTTGATGCTCGGCGGACTGCGCCGGTCCGCCGTGCGCCGCTCTGGCTCCCACGTCTGTCGGCGCTGCCGCCGCTCCCACTGCCGCCGGTCCTGGAAGACCCGGACCTCGTTCTGCCCTGCGAATTGCTCCGCCAGATAACGCCAAAGGTCGGGCTGGTCCCGCGCCACGATGATCAGGCCCCCATCCCTGTTCCCTGACGGTTGCGGCTGCTGCGGCCTGCTTTCGCCCGGCATATGCTCTCCCGCTGTGCCGGATGGGATTCGAGGAAGTCAGGTCAAGAGGGAGGGGTTGCTCGACGCAAGACCCTCGGAAAGCTCCGGCAGGAAGGCAAAGATACTCTGGGGGATCTCGAGAAACCGGACGCCTGTCCGGTACCGAATCGCCGGGCGGCTCGCGCCGTCGCCGTTCGCCCCGGCACTCCGGACCACCTGGCCGCGGAGCTGGATCGTTCGGCCGGTTCGATACAGCTGCACATCGCAGACGGCCCCGGGTTTGAACGGGGTGCTGTGTTCAACGAGAAGACCGCTTGCGCTGATGTCCAAGGCCTTCAGGGGGCCGAGCCAGGAGAGGCGCACCTCCACGGGCTCCTTGGGATGAACCCGCGCCGCGCCGCGCCGCTCGCGATGCGGCCCGGAACCGGCCGATGGGGTGGTGATCCGCCGCATCGGGTTGTTGGAAGGCGCCGCATACACGCCGGACTGCTCAAGGGCCGCGGCCGTGCTGGCAGCGGGACTTGTCGCGGCACCGTTCCTCCGTTCGAACTTGCTTGACCCACACCTCGGACAATACGCGGGCATGGTAGTTCGCCCTCGAATTTGATTTGCGCAGAGTCGGCAAAACCAGTCGCTCACGATTCCTCCTTAACGCCTTGGCCTCTGGCCAGATCGCGTCCTGCCGGAAGGCAACACCGGCTGGTCCACGCGGGTCTCGACTGTTGATGGCAAGATTCGTTCCTGTCCCCTCGGCGGCACTCAATCCGTGACCTGACTGCCTGGAACCTCTCGATTTTCCTGGGTGTGTTTCCGGTATGGTCTGCGGAGATGACGGACACGGAGACGAATCAGACTGTGACTACACCATGCAAACTCTTCATTTCGTGATCTCCCACCGAAGAAGGGGCGCGCAAGAACTGCCGGAGGAGTGAATGAGGGTGAAGGGCGTGCCGAACTGACACAGTTCCTTCCGGCCGAAGGTTCGGCCGATTGTATCCCTCCGGCACACCTTCCGGGTCCACACCCTGGCGCGCGAATTCCCCTATCCCCCGTCAATTTCGCTACTTCCCGAACCTAAAGCCTTTGCGCCGCCAGCCCCCCGGCCTCCCCGGGCCCCGCCGGGAAATGGCCTGGGCGGCATGGCAGACGCATTGGCGTTGGCCGCCGAGATGGCCCACTGGCTCGCCGCGCCCGGCGCGCTGCCCCCCCAATTTACAGAAGCGAAGAAGGGCGGAGGAGCTGAGAGCAAGATGAAATTTCCGGGAAAGACACCATCAGGCCTCGCGGTGCTTGCCGGAGGACTGCTGTTCGTTTGCCTCTCTTCTACCCCCCTCCGGGCGATCTCAATCGAAGAGGTGGTGGTGGGGGACTTCCTCCAGACGGAGCAGCAGAAGGTCCCCCAAGGATGGGAGCTGTCCGTGCATGAGGGAGAGCCAGACCTGACCCTCGTGCCCGATGGAGGCGGCCAGGCGCTCAAGCTCCGAAGCCGGCTGTCGTCTTTCTCCCTCACAAGAGCGGTTGACATCGACCTCAAGAAGACTCCGTACCTCGAGTGGCAGTGGAAGGTCACCGAGCTGCCGACGGGGGGAGATTTCCGTCGGCCCGTCACGGACGACCAGGCCGCGCAGCTCATCGTGGTCTTTTCCTGGGGGGGCCTCCGGCAAGAGGTCATCATGTACATGTGGGACAGCACCGCGCCGGAGGGAATCGCGTCAAAGGTGCCGTCGCCCCCGCTCTATCCGTTCCTGGACCTGCATGCGGTTGTGGTCCGATCCGGTGAGACCCAAGCGGGGAAATGGATCACCGAGAGGCGGGACGTGGTCGCGGACTACAGGCGGCTCTTCGGGAGAGAGCCCGAGAAGATCCGAGGCATCAGGATCCAGATCAACAGCCAGCACACCAAGTCCCAGGCCGAGGCCTACTGGAGATCCGTGAAGTTCAAGGCGGGCGCTGAGAGCGTCGCGACGAAGCCCCCGGCCAGCCGCCCGGCGCGCTGGGACAGCCCACGGATGACGGCCGGAGCGTTGCGGGACCGGGTCGGCAGCGAAAACGGTGCAGGGCGCTCGTCGGTGGGCGCGGAGGGCAGGCGGCTGGACGTGGGTGGGGGCATCGGCGAAGAGAGGACGGTGTCGCCATGAAACGGATCAGCGTCCTGTCGATCTGCCTCGTGGGAGTCCTGCGGGCGGGCGTGAGCCCGGGGGCGGACTGCGCAGCCATCTCCACCGATTCGCCCCTCCGGACGGAGTGCGAACGCAGCCGGAAAGGGCTCGCGGCGCGGGGAACGCTCCCGGCCCAGGTCATCGACAAGCCCGGATCTCAGCAGGGAGAAGTGGGGCGCGACCGTCCATGGGCAGGGGGGGAGGCGCCGCCGTTCCGAAAGCAGGGCGCCGAGCCGCTGATAACGGTCTACCTCACGAGTGGAAGCACGATTCTCGTGGATAAGACCTGGGTGAAGGGAGATCGCCTGTTCTACTTCAGCCGGGGGGTGGGGGGAAGCATACCCCTGATGGATGTGAACCGGCTGGAAGATCTGCGCCACAGATTTCGCACGGATTCTGGCCGATGAAAGAGGAGAGCGGGGCATGGTGGGCAGGGGCAGAATTGAACTGCCGACACCGGGATTTTCAGTCCCGTGCTCTACCAACTGAGCTACCTGCCCGAGCGGGATGGGAGAGCCGCGAGTTGCCCGTGCGCTTACCCTAGGAGATGCCTCAGGGGGCTCCTCTGGGGGTGAGAACGGGGGGTACGGTACTGAAATACGCCTGCGGTGTCAAGGGGAATTGCCCTGCCTGTTATGCCCTGCCTGCTCACCTCATGAGGAAATTCGAACGACGTAGGTGCCCGCCAGCTTGTCGTGCAGCCCCTGCTTCTTCCGGGAAAAGGCAATCATGAGGAAGCCGATCCCCAGAGGCAGGACACTGAGTATCTGACCGATCCAGCGCACGAAGGCCCGGCCGTATCCGACCTCCTCGCCAGTCACCCGGATGATCCGGAGTCGAAAGAGCATCTTCCCAGGCGTCTGGCCGCGGCATCCGACAAAGAGCGTGAAATAGCAGAGGTCAATGAGGACCAAGAGGAAACGCCTCGCCGATTCCTCCAACCACTCCAGGGCAACCTCTGGCGTCGAGGAGAGCCAGCCGCCGACTCGAACCGCCAGGGCAGCCAGCATCCCGCCGGACGCCACGAGCGTCAGGACAATCGCCAGGTCCACGAGGAACGCAACGGCGCGTCGCCAGAACCCAGCCTTGCGCAGGGCGGTGAGTTCGGCACGCGCAACCCTGCTCCCCGGAGCCTCCGTGTCTTCCGGCACCCAGGACGCCGGGGGTGGCGCGTCCGCGGGGCCCGCGGGCTCGACCGTTGCAGACACGAGAGCCTCGTCCTCCCCGAGCCGTTCTGCCCCGGGACTCCCCCGCCCAGCCCCCTGACTGGCGATCCGCGCCGCTGGTCGCACAGGCGCAACACCGCCCCGTCCCATTCGCAAACGGGGAAGCCCTTTCCCACACTGCTTGCAGGTGGGCACGTGGTCAAAGCCAATAAAGCCGCAGGCAGGACAGCGCATCGGGCCTCCCCAAAGAAAAGCCGACCGGGCAATCAGGCAACTCGGCAATCCCGCCGGTGGCGGGACAATCAGGGGTTCCGGGATGGCTGATCGCCAGGCAACCTTGTCTGCCTTTGGTGCATAGGCCTCATGGCCGCTCAGGCTCTTCCCCGATCGGGATTGTACTGACGATAGGGAATGCGGGTCAAGGCGGGCCCTCACGGCTTGACAGTGCGGGGGGAAGTCTGCTATGTGCCTGAGAGCAGTCCCGCGAGGATCCTCGTGCAGCATTCTGAACGACTCATCAAGTTGCTCGAGTATCTCCAGACGCACACCAAGACAGAGCCGGATGCGCTGGCCCGCGCCTTTGGCATCTCGCAGCGGACACTCCAGCGCGATCTGGATGCCCTGGCCGCGGCCGGCTTCCCGGTGTACTTTGATCATGGTTATCGCCTGGCGGCCCCTGCCTTGTTGCCAGCGATTGTCCTGACGGTGAACGAGGCGCTGGCGCTCCGGGTGGCGGCGCAGTCCACTGCCCCACGGGCGGAGCGTGGCACGGCGCGGGCCCTGGCTCTCGCGACGGAAAAGCTCCAGCAGGTTCTCGCCACCCGACCCCTCGAAGGACCCCCGGAGCGTCAGCTGGCCCTGGCCTTGCCGATCCAGGACCCCCGCTCAGAGAAGCTCGTGACGACCCTGACGACGGCGATAGCGGAGCGGCGGTCCGTGAAGCTGGCCTACGTGTCGGCTGCTCGCCGCTCGGCCAAATCGCGGGCCACCGATCCCTATCGGCTCCTCCCGTCCCCCCTCGGCTGGGACCTCCTGGCCTACTGCCACGATCGGCGAAGGATCCTGCGCATCCCGCTGGGACACCTGCGGGAGGCCTCTCTCATGCAGCGGCGGTATCGCCCGGCCTCGGCCCGTCTCTTGGAGCGGCACATGCACCGGGGGCCGACGGCCCTCTCGGAGCTTCACTGGGTTCGGATCGCCTGCCGCCCGCCCCTCGCCCAGGTGCTGCGCAAGCACCCGCCGGCCGGCGCCTTCACGTGGGAGGACGGCCCGGAGGGAGGGATCATCTTCACGATCGCCGCCTTGCGGCTGGCGGACATGCTCCCATGGCTTCTGGCCTGTGGCGACGCCATCGAGATCCTGGAGCCGTCCGCCCTGCGGCACGAGATGCACCGGATCGCCCAGGCGATGACGGCTCGTCACGCCGCCACGTCCGCGTCCGGACATCTCCGGAGTTCCGCCAAGGCCCAATCCGATCTGCACTCGCCTGATGAGACATCGTGAGTGTCATAACGGAGGCAAGGTCGTGCCGATCTACGAGTACTACTGTCAAGACTGCCGGCGCCGGGTGAGCATCCTCGTCCGAAGCATCAGCAACCCGGGCACTCCCACCTGCCCCCGCTGCGACGGCCGCCACCTGGAACGTCTCATGTCCCGCTTCGCCCGCATCCGCTCCGAAGACGCTCGACTGGACTCCCTGGCCGATCCCAGCTCCCTGGGCGACCTGGACGAGAACGATCCCAAGAGCGTCGCTCGCTGGGCGAAGAAGATGGGGAAAGAGCTGGGCGAGGACGTTGGCGAGGACTTCGACCAGATGATGGAAGAGGCCATGGAGGAAGAGGCGGCCGGCACCGGCGGCGAGAAAGATAGCGGAGACGACCTCGGCGATGACCTCTGAACTCACGCGTGAGCCGTCAGCCTTCAGCCGTCAGCTATCAGCCTGATGCCTTCCGCGCTGAGACCCGTATTGGGGATGTCCCCCTCCAGCTGACCGCTGAAAGCTGACTGCTGATAGCTGCGCCATATGGATCTCTCTCGAATCCGCGACGATCTCGAGAAGTTCGCCGAGGCCCTGAGCCGCGAGGAGTACCTGACCCGCGCCGGCCTGAAGGACGAGAGCCGGGCGGCCGCCATCCGCGAGCGGTACGCCTCGCTGGCGTCGCGGTCGCTCTTCGACGAGGTCTGGGGAAAGGCCCGGGCGGCTTCGGGAAACGAGGAGGCCCGAGGCCTGCGATTCCTGGCCGAGTTTCTCGGGACGAACTGGATCGAGTACCAGCTGCGGGAGTCCAGCGATCGTCTCACCACGGCCGAAGCGGGACAGACGATCGCCGTGGATGGGGAGCGCATCCCCCTTCGCTCGGCCGAGGTCCGGATCAAGAACGAGGCCGACCGGTCCCGCCGGGCCGCCCTGGAGTCGTCCCGACTGTCCGCCGTTGCCGAACTCAACGGGCTGCGCCGGGAGATCCTGGAGCGATCCCACGCAGAGGTCCAGCGCCTCGGGTTTGCCGGGTACACCAGCTTTTGCCAGGAGCTGTCGGGGATCGACCTCGTCGCACTCCGGGAACTCACCCGGCCGATCCTGTCCCGCACCCAGGACATGTACCGAGACCTCCTGGCCTGGTACCTCCGGCGGCGGCTCGGGGTCGAGCCCAGGGAGGCCCGGCGGCACGACCTGGCCCGGCTCTTCCGTGCGCCGGAATTCGACGGCAGCCTGCCGGCCGGCACCCTTCGGGAGGCGGCCGAGGCCCCCCTCCGCCGCATGGGGATTGACCCGAACGCGGCGGGCCGCATCCGCGTGGACGACGAGCCCCGGCCAAACAAGGTGCCGCGGGCATTCGTGGCCACGCTGCGGATCCCGGACGAGATCGTCCTGGTCGTCCGGCCCGGCGGCGGCCCCGACGATTACGCGGCCTTCCTCCACGAGCTGGGCCACGCCCTGCACTTCGCCCACACCGATCCGCGCCTCCCCGTGGAGGACCGGCGCCTGGGCGATGCCTCGGTCACCGAGGCCTTTGCCTTCCTGATGGATGGCCTCCTGCGGGAGCGCGGCTGGCTCCGCCGGTTCGTCGGGCTGGCGCAGCCGGCGGATCTTCTCCGCTTCACCGCCTTCCACAAGCTCTGGTTCCTGCGCCGCTACGCCGCCAAGCTGGAGTACGAGCTGACCTTGCACGCGGACGGCCCGACGGCCCGCTGTGCCGACCTGTACCGGGACCTGCTGGCAGGAGCCACCCTTGTGGACTGGCCGCGCGAGCTGTCCCTCGCCGACCTGGACCCCTTCTTTTACGCCGCCCGGTACCTGCGCGCGTGGATCTTCGAGGCGCAGCTTCGGGAGTTGCTTCGCGAGCGCTTCGACGAGGAGTGGTACCGCAACGATCGGACCGGGCCGTTCCTCCTGGCGCTGTGGCAGCGGGGGCAGCGGGACCCCATCGAGCAGCTCGCCATGGAGCTGGGCCTCGGCCCCCTCTCCCTGGATCCTCTCCTGGCCCAACTCACCGCCGCCCTCAACTGAGAACCAACTCATCCGCAGATTTCGCAGATTACGCAGATTTTTTCCAGGAAGGGCTACTGTTCGATTCCTTGTGGAGGGATCAACGGAAGGTAAGCCGTCAGTATGAGGTTCTGGAGGGAATCTGCGAAATCTGCGTAATCTGCGGAGAAAGAAGAGGTGGTTTTCAGCGGCCTTTGGTCGCCACCGTGAGCCGCGTGAGGGCCCGCTGCAGGGCGGCCTGGGCCCGGGCGAAGTCGATCGTCTCATCCCCGGCCCCCCACTCGTGCAGGCGGTGCTCGGCGCGTTGGCGGGCTTGCTCCGCGCGCTCCGTATCGATCTCCTCGGCGCGCTCGGCCGTCTCGGCCAGGACGATGACCTTGTCCCCGCGCACCTCGGCGTAGCCCCAGATGATGGCCAGGTGCCGCTCGTCCTTTCCCTTCCAATAGGTCAGCTCGCCGATCTTCAGGGTCGTGATGAAGGGAATATGACCGGGCAGGACGCCGAAGTACCCCTCGGATCCCGGCGCCATCAGCTCCGTGACCTCGTCGCTCAGGATGAGCCGCTGCGGGGTCACGATCTCCAACTGGAGACTGGTTCGTCCTAACTCTGCCATCGCTCCCTTGCCCAGCCTGCCCGACGTTCTGGCGGCTACTTGATGGCCCTGAGCTTTTCGGCCTTCTCGCGCGCCTCGTCAATCTTCCCGACCATGTAGAAAGCCTGCTCCGGCAGATCGTCGCACTTGCCCTCCACCAGCTCCTTGAAGCCCCGGATCGTCTCCTTGACCGGGACGTAGCGGCCGGGCTGGCCGGTGAAGGCCTCGGCGACGAAGAAGGGCTGGGACAGGAAGCGCTGGATCTTCCGGGCGCGGCCGACCACCAGCTTGTCTTCGTCCGACAGCTCGTCCATCCCCAGGATGGCGATGATGTCCTGGAGGTCCTTGTAGCGCTGGAGGATCTTCTGGACCGCCCGGGCCACGTTGTAGTGCTCCTCGCCCAGGTTCCGCGGATCCAGGATGCGCGAGGTCGAGGCCAGAGGGTCCACCGCCGGATAGATGCCCAGCTCGACGATCTGCCGTGACAGCACGGTGGTAGCGTCCAGGTGGGCGAAGGCGTTGGCCGGGGCCGGGTCGGTGATGTCGTCGGCCGGCACGTAGATGGCCTGCACCGAGGTGATGGATCCCTTCTTGGTGGAGGTGATCCGCTCCTGGAGCTCTCCCATCTCTGTCGCCAGGGTGGGCTGGTATCCCACGGCCGAGGGCATGCGGCCCAGAAGCGCCGACACCTCCGATCCCGCCTGGGTGAATCGGAAGATGTTGTCGATGAACAGCAGAACGTCCTGCCCCGCGTCGCGGAAGTACTCTGCCACCGTGAGGCCGGTCAGGCCCACGCGCAGGCGCGCGCCCGGCGGCTCGGTCATCTGGCCGTACACCAGGGCGGTCTTTTTGATGACGCCCGATTCCTTCATCTCCAGCCAGAGGTCGTTCCCCTCGCGCGTCCGCTCGCCCACGCCCGCGAAGACCGAGATCCCTCCGTGCTCCTGGGCGATGTTGCGGATCAGCTCCATGATGATGACGGTCTTGCCCACGCCGGCGCCGCCGAAGAGGCCGGTCTTGCCTCCCTTGGTGTACGGCTCCAGCAGGTCCACGACCTTGATGCCCGTCTCCAGCATCTGGACCTTGGTCTCCTGTTCCTCGAGGGATGGGGCGTGACGGTGAATGGGATACATGGTGTCGGAGGTGAGCGGTCCCTGCTTGTCCACCGGCTCCCCGATGATGTTCATGATCCGGCCCAGGGTGCTGGGACCTACCGGGACAGTGATGGGGCCGCCGCTGTCCCTGACTTCCGTCCCGCGGGTGAGTCCTTCCGTCGAGGAGAGGGCCACGGCCCGGACCCGGCTCTCGCCCAGGTGCTGGGCCACCTCCAGGACCAGGCGCTCACTGTAGGAGAAGATGTCCTCAACCTTTTTCCCGAAGACCTCGA
>Ga0214473_10008515_pt1 | contig 12120 bp, 10 predicted proteins | sample RVTome_7_FD_203509 | JGI IMG/M metagenome (GOLD analysis project Ga0214473, IMG submission 203509) | Soil microbial communities from uranium-contaminated site in the Upper Colorado River Basin, Wyoming, United States - RVT98D197 | ecosystem: Environmental > Terrestrial > Soil > Contaminated >...
GCACGCAAGGCCGCCGGCAGGAAGGGCGCCCGCAAGAAGACGCCGCGCAAGAGGATCTCCGGAGCCACGCGCAAGAAGGCCGCGGGGCGCAAGGCGCGACCCCGCAAGGCGGTCGGGCGCAAGCCCGCGGGCGCCGGGAAGGCCGCCGCCCCCAGGGCGCCGCGCGCTGCGACCCCGCAGCCCGCCGCTCCGGCTCCCGCGGCCGCGCCCCCGCCGCGCGTGGAGGCGGGCCCCCCGTCGGTGGCCGCGGCGGTGCCGGAGCGGGTGGGCCGGGTGAGCCACTACTTCGGGCGGGTGGTGGCGGCGATCGTGGCCATCGAGAGCGGGGAGCTGCGCGTGGGCGACACCCTCCACTTCCGGGGCCACACGACGGACTTCTACCAGCGCATCGAGCGGATGGAGATCGACCACCAGCCGATCGAGCACGCCGGGGCGGGGCAGGAGGTGGGCATCCAGGTCTCCCAGCCCGTGCGCGAGCACGACGCCGTCTTCCGGGTCTCCCGCTAGCAAGCGGCGCCGCAGGCGCCGCGCGCAGCCGCGGCGAGGCGCAGCCTCGCCGCCCAACAGTTGGAGCGCCGGGCGCAGCCCGGCGCAAGCCGAGCGAAGGCCGGCGCAGGCTCAGGCGAGCTCGGACGGACCCTGCGCGGCGGGGCCGCGCGCGGCGGACCCCCTGCTTTCGCCGGCCGTCATGGTGACGCGGCCGTTCAGCACGGCTCCGGTCTCCACGTGGAGGGCGGGAGTCTCCACGTCGCCGTTCACCACCGCCGTCTTGTGCAGGACCAGCTCGTGGGTGGCCGCGATGTCGCCCTCCACCCTGCCGCTGATCTCCACGGTGCGGGAGCGGATGGTCGCCTCGATCTCGCCGCTCTCGCCCACGATCAGGGTGTTCTCGCTGGAGATCTCGCCGCGGAAGTGCCCGTCGATGCGGACTGTGTCCTTGAAGGAGAGCTTGCCCTCGAACTCGGACCCCTGGTCGATGAAGGCCGTGAGGTCCCGCCCGCCCGCCGCGAGCCCCGAGGCCGCGGGATCGGGGCGCGCGTCCGAGCCTCGTACCCTGCCGCCGAACGCCATGAAGGTCTCCTGTGCTCCGGGGGGCACCGGAGGGCATCGGCAGCGGCCGGCGTCCGCTTGAGGGGCCGTCCCGGACCGCCGCCGGCCTGCGGGTTGCCTCCCGAGCCTGCGCCGCGCTCCGCGCGGCGGCCACGGCCTCCGCTCGGCTTCCCGCCCGTCGAGCGGCGAGGCTGCGCCTCGCCTTGGCTGCGCGCGCGGCCCGCAGGGCCGCGCTTGCTAGACTCGCCGCCCATGTCCCGAGCGCCCGACGCGCTGCTGCGCGAGAGCCTGGAGAGCGGGCGCATCCACTCGGCCTACCTGCTAGCCGGTCCGGGGGCGGAGCCGCGCCGCGCGGCCCTCGCCTTCGTGCGCGGCCTCGTGTGTCGCGGGCCGGGCGCCCGCCCGTGCGAGCGCTGCGCCGACTGCCGGCGCTCGGCGGAGCGGGGCGAGATCGTGGCGCTCGACGGCGCGGGGAGAAACGGCCCCCTGCTCCGCCACGTGGGCGACCACCCGGATCTCGTGTGGGTCGAGCGCGGGGCCGAGGACACGCGCGTGCGGATCGGCCAGATCCGCGCGCTCCAGGCGGCGCTGCGCCTGCGCTCCCACGAGGGCGGCTGGCGAGGCGCCGTGGTCGCCGACGCCGAGTGGCTGAACCAGGAGGCGCAGAACGCGTTGCTGCGCCTCCTCGAGGAGCCCCCGCAGCGCACGGCCCTGGTGCTGGTGACGGCCAGCGCCTCGGGACTGCTGGCCACGGTGCGCTCCCGCTGCCAGCGCGTCACCTGGCCGCCGCGCCGGCCCGGCGCAGCGCTGGACGAGGGCGCGCGCGAGCAGGTGGAGCGCCTCGAGGCCCTGGAGCGGACGGGCGTTCCGGAGCTGCTGGACTGGGCCGAGGAGTTCCGCGGTGCCCGCGCGGAGGCGGCGGCCGGGGTGGAGCAGCTCCTCGAGACGGCCTCGGCCTGGCTGCACGCCCGCGCCACGGCGGGGGCGCGCGCCGGACGCTCCGACCTGCGCCCGCTCCTCGAGGCCTTCGCCACGCTGGCCGGCTGCCGCAAGGCCCTGGCCCAGCGCAACGCCAATCCCCAGATGGTGGCCGAGCGCGCCCTGCTGGCGCTGCGGGAGGCGGCCTGGCGGTGAACGGCGAGGCCATCCGCTGGCTGGACAGCCACTGCCACCTCAGCGCGCCCGACTTCGACGCCGACCGCGGCGAGGTGCTGGAGCGGGCGAGGGCGGCGGGCGTCGAGACGCTGGTCGCCATCGGCTCGGGCTACGGCGTGGAGCAGGCCGCCCTGGCCCCGGCCCTGGCCGCCCGCGACCCGCACATCTTCGCCACGGTGGGCGTGCACCCGCACGACGCCAGGCACTGGGACGACGCGGCGCGCAGCCGGGTGTGCGCGTGGCTCGAGCTGCCGCGGGTGGTGGCGGTGGGCGAGTGCGGCCTCGACTACTGGTACGAGCGCTCGCCCCGCGAGGCCCAGCGCAGGGCCTTCGCCGAGCAGCTGGCCCTGGCGCGGGAGCGGGACCTCCCGGTCTCCCTGCACGTCCGCGACCGCGGGGCCGACGCCTACGAGGAGCTGCTGGACATCTGGCTCGCGGAGGGGCGCGGAGGCCTCCGGGGCGTGCTGCACTGCTACACCCACACGGAGGCGTACGCCCGCCGCGCCCTGGACGCGGGCCTGTGCATCTCGTTCTCGGGGATCCTCACGTTCAAGCGCGACCGGGGGCTGCGCGACGTGGCGCGCGCCCTGCCCCTGGAGCGCCTGCTGGTGGAGACCGATGCGCCGCTGCTGGCGCCCGAGGGCCAGCGCGGGCGGCGCAACGAGCCGGCCTGGCTGGTGCGGGTGGGTGAGGTGCTGGCCGCGCTGCACGGGCGTCCGCCGGCGGAGGTGGCGGCCGCCACCGGCGCCAACGCGCGGCGCCTCTTCCGGCTGCCGGACGCATGACGGGCGAGACGCTGCGCGAGACCCGGGAGCGGCTCGAGCTGGCCATCGGCCTGGCGCGTGCGGCCGGCGCCATCCAGCGCGAGCGCTACGAATCCGACTTCGCGGTGGGCACCAAGAGCAGCGCGGTGGACCTGGTCACCGACGTGGACCGCGCCTGCGAGCAGGCCGTCGTCGAGGGGATCCGCGCCGCGCGCCCCGGCGACGCCGTGCTGGCCGAGGAGGGCGGCGGCCAGGAGCCGGACGGCGCCACCTGGCGCTGGCTGATCGATCCCCTGGACGGCACCACCAACTACGCCCACGGCTACCCCTGCTTCTGCGTCTCCATCGGCCTCGAGCGCGAGGGAGAGACGCTGGCCGGGGTCGTGTACAACCCGCTCCTCGACGAGCTCTACCACGCCGTGCGCGGCGGCGGGGCCTTCCGCAACGGCCGGCGCATCCGCGTCTCGGGCGAGACGGACCTGGGCCGCAGCCTCGTGGCCACCGGCTTCGCCTACGACCGGCGCGAGAACCCGCGCGCCAACCTCGAGCACTTCGGCGCCTTCCTGCGCACGGCCCGGGCCGTGCGCCGCGACGGCAGCGCGGCGCTCGACCTGTGCGCCGTGGCCTGCGGCCGCTTCCAGGGCTACTGGGAGTTCGGACTGAAGCCCTGGGACGTGGCGGCCGGCGTCCTGCTGGTGGAGGAGGCCGGAGGCCGCTGCAGCGATCCGGCCGGCGCGCCGGCCCCCCGCGACGGCTCCGTGGTGGTCGCGAGCAACGCCCTCGTCCACGAGGCGATGCTGCGGGTCCTCGCGGAGCACCCGTAGGCGAGCGGGCCGGGGTCGGCTCGGAGCCTCGCCTCGCGTGGCATCGGGGTGAGGGGTCCCCTTCGCTCCACCCGCCCGGCACGCGCTGCCCTGAGGTGGGCCGGGGCCGATGGGGGGCGCCGTGCTCAGACATGCTCGCCGCACGCACGCTTCGTTGACCGCGCAGTGGGTTGCGCGGCTGCGCAACTGCGCGCGGCGCCCCCCATCGGCCCCGGCTCAACCATCCAGATGCGCGTGGGAGAGCGCACAGCTCCCAGGCCACGAGGCCGGGTCGGGTGGGGGTCCCGCGCGCAGTTGCGCAGGCGCCCTCGATGCGCGCTCTGGCCTGTGGACTCCGAGCGCCGAGCATGTTTGAGCACGGGGCCCCCACCCGACCCGGCCCCACCCCGGTGCAGCGCGCACCGAGGCGGGAGGAGCGCTACTCGAGGTCGGGGAGGTCGGCGAAGGGATCCGGCTCGCCGGCGTCCTCTGCTTCAGGCCCGGCGCCCGCCTCGCCCTCCGGCGTCTCCTGGGAGACGAAGCGGTTGCGGAAGGCGTCGAGGCTGACCGGGACGTGCTCGGCCAGGCCGTAGTCGAGCGTGTAGACGATCTCCGAGTCGGCCCGGCGGGCCGGGATGCCGCGGGTGGCGTCGTACTCGCCGATGGCCACCTCCGCCAGCAGCGCCGGCTCGCCCCCTGCTGCGGCGGGCTCGCCGAAGGCGCGCAGCACCACCCGGGGCGGCGCCAGCCCCACGCCGGCCAGCTCGTCGGGGCCCATGGATTCGGCCTCGATGTCCTCGGCGCGCAGGCGCGCCAGCTCGGCGACCAGCCGCGCGGCCTTGCCCGAAGCGATGGGCTCGGGTGTGGAGGTCCAGCCGGCGTCCCCGCGCTCGGCCGTGACCACGAGGGGCTCGCCGTCCTTCGGATGGAAGACCAGCTCCAGGCGCCGCGCGTCGGAGGCGGCGAACTCGGCCAGGGTGCGGAAGCGGTAGGCGCCCACGCGCCGGGGGAAGTCGTCGAGGCGCTCGCTCGCGATCGTGTAGAGCGAGGTCGCCGCGCCCCGGGCCAGCCGTTTGGCTCCCTCCAGCGCCCGTCCCACCACCAGGGTGTGGACGCCCGGCTCCTCGCCCTCCTCGTCGGGCCGGGCGCGCAGGACTACCCGGAAGGCGGGCGCGTCGAAGCCCGTCTGGAGCGCGGGATCGGGATCGTCGACGAAGCCGTCGGCGCGCAGGAAGGAGAGGTCGGCCAGCAGGTCGTCCACGGTGCGCGCGTCGGCGGGGGCCTCGAGCGGCTCCACCAGATGCCAGGCTTCGTCGCGCTTCTCCAGGACCACCCCGCCGCCCGGCCAGCCCGCCTCGATGCGGTCCACGGCGTTGCGGTCGAAGCGCAGCACGCGCCGCTCGCGCAGGTCGTCGAGCGAGCGCTCGAAGGCGCTGGCCTGGTGGCTGGCCACCGTGTAGATCGCGTCGCCCCCGTCCACGCTGGCGTAGGTGTTGTAGTCGACGGGGGTCTTCTTGCCGAAGCGCACCCGGTGCTCCACCTCGCCGGCCCGGAAGCGCACCTCCACGCCCTCCTCCCCCAGGCCGTAGATCTCGGGGGCCTGGGCCTCCTCCACGAGCCCCTCGCTGGCGAGCTGGGCCAGGTTCGAGGCCATGCCCGACGCGGCGGACTCGTCGGCGGGAAAGGTCAGGGGCTGCACCAGCGCCCAGCCCTCCTCGCCGGACTCCAGACGCACCTCGCGCGCGTCGCTCGTGGTGAACTCGATCGCCCGGACGTCGTCCGCCTCGAGGTCCGGGAAGAGGCGCTTGGCCCGCTCCTCCGCCGCCTCGCGCCGCTCGCCCCCGCGCACCTGGTAGAAGTACACGAACGCGCCCAGCGCCGCGGCGACCAGGGCGAGCACGGCCGTGGTGCGGGGATTCATGGCTGGCCTCCGGCGGCTAGCGGCCCGGGGCCCGGCGCCGCAGCCACCAGGAGAGCGCCCCCAGGGCGGCCAGGGCCTCGGGCAGCAGGAAGAGCGAGAGATAGCGCACGCGGCCGAACTGCTCGTTGGTGAGCTGGAAGCGCGAAGCCCGCGACTGGGCGGGCCGGATCGAGATGGCCTCCACGTCTCCCAGCAGCCAGTTCACCGAGTTCACGAAGAGATCGCGGTTGCGGTAGGCGTCGATGAGCTGGTTGCTGGCGAAGTCCGAGTCGCCGAACGCCACCAGCCGGGCCTCGGCGGAGCCGGCGCCAGCCGCCTCGCCGGCGCCGCCCTCCGCCGCCGGGGAGCCGAGGCGCGGCGAGCCGGCCACCGCAATCGGGACGGGCCCGGCCCGGTCGGCGGCGCCGAGCTCGGGGCGCGCCTCGATGTTGGTCTCCGCCCACGAGGTCTCGCCGGTGAATACGATCGGCTGGATGCGCTCCTTGGCCTCCTCCTCGGGCTGGACGCTGCGCACCAGGTGGAAGAGGGTGACCTCGCGCAGATCCTGGGTGATGGGGTGTTTCGCGTACTGGTTGGCCACGGGCGTGGCGGCGCGCCCGAAGAGCCCCTGCACCTGGTCGATCACGTAGTCGTCGCCCATGCGCACCCCCCAGGCGCGCAGATCGTCGTAGAGGTCGGTCTTGGCCATGGGGTCGAGCATCACGAGCAGCGCCCCGCCGCGCTCGAGGTAGCGCGCGAGCGCCTTGTGCTCCTCGGGCAGGAAGGGACGCGTGGCGCCGGGGATCACCACCACGTCCGCGTTCTCGGGCACGTCGCCCACGGTGGCCAGCACGAGCGCGTCCACCAGGTAGTTCTCGTTGCGCAGGGCGTCGGCCGCCCGGGCGAAGCCCTCCTCGCCGTCCGACCCCTCTCCGACGGCCGGGCGCTCGTTGTGCCCGGTGAGGACGTAGACGTGCTTCGCCGCGGTGCGCGTGAGCTTGACCAGGGCGTTGGTGAGGCGCTCCTCGTCCGCGTCGTCCACCACCGTGGACTCCTCGCCCAGGGTCACGTGGAGCAGGCCGCCCGAGAGCTGCTCGCGGGTGATTCCCAGCTTCTCCACCAGGTCCGGTCGGGCGGTGGGGTCGGCCCAGGTCACGCGGAAGCGCGGGCTCGCGTACTGGTAGCGCTCCAGCAGGGGCCGGGTCTGGGGCCGGTCGATGGAGCTGTAGAGGGCCACCACGTCCACGTCCCGCTCCAGCCCCTCCAGGATCTTGCGGGTCTGGTCCGAGAGCGAGTGCACCCGCGCCTCCGTCCAGTCGTAACGGACGCTGTTCTGGGTGCCCAGGTACCCGAGGAGGCCCAGGATGGCGACGCCCAGGATCGTGGAGGCGACGGCGCTGGTCCCGTACTTGCCGACGCGGCGCGCCTCTCCCGAGTGCATGCGCTCGCGCAGGTCGTCGAGGCTGGCGAAGAAACCCGTGGCGAGCAGCACCAGGCCGATGCCCACGTTGCCCCACAGGAACAGCAGGTCCGTGGCGCCCCAGCCCCCCTGGAAGAGCCCGAGCAGCAACGCCAGCACGGCGAAGAGCAGCGCCACCAGGCCCAGGGCCCCGACCAGGGCAGCCCAGCCCCTCACGGCGTCCTCCCTAGCGCCACCGCACCGACTCCACCGCGGCCTTGGTGAGCAGGAGGAAGATCCCCGTCATCACCGCGAAGTAGACGAGGTCGCGCGTCTCGACGAGCCCCTCCGTGAGGCGCTGGAAGTGCTCGGCGGTGGCGAGCCAGCGCAGCAGGTCCGCCGCCCAGCCCCCGCCGGAGAAGAGGCCCTGGGCGCCGCCCAGCTCGGCCACCACCGAGAGCACGAGGAAGACCAGCAGGATCACCAGCCCCACGAAGAAGGCGATCACCTGGTTGCGGGTGATCGAGGAGGCGAAGGCGCCGATCGCCGCGTAGCACAGGCTCACCAGGAGGAGGGCCAGCAGCCCGGCCGCCGTCTTGCCCGGCTCGGGGTCGCCGTACACGAAGAGCAGCCCCGGGAAGAAGGCCACCAGCGCCGCCATCAGGCTCACGAAGGCGCAGGCCGCCAGGTACTTGCCCAGCACGATCTCCCAGATGGTGATCGGGCTCGTCAGCAGCAGCTCCTCGGTGCGGTTGGTCTTCTCGGCGGTGAAGAGCCCCATGGTCACGGCGGGGATCGCGAAGATGAGGAGGATCCACATGGTGCCGAGGAAGGGCGCGACCAGCTCGTCGTTCAGGTTCATTTCGCGCAGGCGGTCGAACATCTGGAACTGCTGGAGGCGCACCAGGATCTCCTGGAACTGCACCAGGCTCGAGAGGAAGAAGAAGGCGCCGAGGACGGCCCACAGGGTGAGCACCACGTAGGCCACCGGCGACACGAAGAGCGAGCGCAGCTCGCGACTCGCGATGGTGGCCACGTGCCTCATGCGTCCGCCGGCTCCGCGGCCCCGCCCGGGTGCTCCACGTCGCGGGCCGTCTCGCGGGCGAAGACCTCCTCGAGGCGGGCGCCGCCGGCGGTGAGGGTGGCGAGCGGCTGGTCCAGCACCTTGCGGCCCCGGTGGATCAGGATCACCCGCTTGCAGATGGCCTCCACCTCCGGGAGGATGTGGGTCGACAGGATCACCGTGTGCGCCGGCTCGCCGTCGCGGGGCGAGGCCAGGTCGGCGATGAGCTGGCGGATCTCCCGGATCTGGATCGGGTCGAGCCCCACGGTGGGCTCGTCCAGGATGAGCACGGGCGGGGCGTGCACGATGGCCTGGGCCACGCCGACCCGCTGCCGGTAGCCCCTGGAGAGGGCCCCGATCACGCGGCGTCGCACCTCCAGCAGGCCGCAGCGCCCCAGCGCCCGCTCCACCGCCTCCTTGAGCTCCCGGCGCGGGACGTCGTGGAGCCGGGCCACGAAGCGCAGGAAGCCCTGCACGTCCATCTCGGGATAGAGGGGAGGCGTCTCGGGCAGGTAGCCGACCGCCCGGCGGGCGGCGAGGGGCTCGCCGAAGATGTCCGCGCCCGCGATCACCGCCGTGCCGTCGCTCGGGGGCAGGAAGCCCGTCAGCATGCGCATGGTGGTGGTCTTGCCCGCTCCGTTGGGCCCGAGGAAGCCCACCACCTCGCCCCGCTCCACGGTGAACGAGACGCGGTCCACCGCCAGCAGGTCGCCGTAGCGCTTGGACAGGTCGCGGGCCTCGATCACGAGGAGCGCCTCCCGGAGGCCAGCCCGTGCAGGAAGATGTCCACCACGGTGCGCGCCACGTTGAGGCAGTGCGCGCGGCCCTCGGCGCTGGCCTCGTCCACCTCGACGAGCCTCAGCACCATTCTCGTGATGGCCAGCTCCAGGGCTCCGATGAAGACGGTGCAGGCGATCCCCGGGTCCAGCTCCGCGCGCAGCTCGCCGGATTCCTGGCCGTCGCGGATGATCCGCCCCACCACCGCGAAGAGCTGGCCGAACGCCCGCAGCTGGCCCGGCTCGGCGAAGCGCGCCGAGCGCTGGATCTCGATCACCAGCACCTTCACCCAGTCGGGCCGCACCCGATAGGCGTTGAGGATCAGGGCCGCCACGGACACGAGGCGGTCCTCGGCGCGGGTGCGCTCGGCGGCGATGCCCTCCAGGGCCTCCAGGAAGCCGCTCCAGCGCTGCTCGAAGATCGAGCCGAGGATCTCCTCCTTGTTCTTGAAGTAGTGGTAGACGAGCCCGTAGGCGATGCCCGCCTCCCGCGCGATGTCCGAGATGCGCGAGCCGTGGTAGCCGTTTCGCGCGAAGACCTTGATGGCGGCGTCCAGGATGAGCTCCCTCTTGTCGGCGCGCTGGCGGCCGGCGGAATCGGCTGATTCGGGAATCGTCACCACGGAGGTCGGCGGCATCGTTTTTTTCGAGGGATCCGAGCGGCGGCGCAGTATAGGAAGGGCCCCGCCCGCCCGTCAACACGGCCGCCTGGATGGGATCGGGGGCGCGGGATACCCTGCGTGCGTGCCGCCCCACGGCTCCCAGCGCGCCCGCCGTCGCGACGCCCTCCCCCGGTCCTTCATCTCGCATTGAAGATCGCGCTGGTCATCGAGCGGTTCGATCCCGGCGCCGGCGGCGCGGAAGGGGTGGCCTGGAGCGTCGCCCACGGCCTGGCCCGCGCGGGAGACGAGGTGCACGTGGTCGCCCGGCAGGGGGTGAGGTCGCCGGAGGTGGCCCTGCACCGGGTGGCCGTGCCGTCGTCCTGGCAGCCGCTGCGCGTGCTGGCCTTCTCCCGTGCGGCGGGAGCCCGGGCGGCGGCGCTCGCCTGCGACGTGGTGCACAGCTTCTCCCGCACCCGGCACCAGGACGTGTACCGCGCCGGGGGCGGGAGCCACGCCGACTACCTGGAGCGCCGCCACGGCCGGCCGGGGGCCCTCCTGCGGCGCGCCTCGCCCCGGCACGCCGTCCTGCTGGGCATCGAGCGCCGCGTGTTCGCGGACCAGAGCCAGCTCGTCCAGTGCAACTCGGCCATGGTCGAGTCCGAGATCGCGCGCCGCTATGGGGTCGCCCCGGAGCGCCTGGTGGTGATCCACAACGGGGTCGACCTGGAGCGCTTCCACCCGCGGCGCGCGGGCGAGGGCGCCCGGCTGCGCGAGGCGCTGGGGGCGGGCGGACGGGTGGTGTGGCTGCTGGCCGGCTCCGGGTGGCGCCGCAAGGGCCTGGACACGGCCCTCCGCGCCCTGGCCCGGGGCGGCCCGGGCGACGCGCTCCTGTGGGTGGCCGGGCGGGACGCGCCCGGGCCGTGGCAGGCCCGCGCGGCCCGGCTGGGCGTGGCCGGCCGCGTGCGCTTCCTGGGGCTGCGCAGGGACATGGAGGCGCTCTACGCGGCCGCCGACGCCCTGCTCCTGCCCACGCGCTACGACGCCTTCGCCAACGCGTGCCTGGAGGCGGCCGCGGCCGGCCTGCCCCTGGTGACCAGCGCCGCCAACGGGGCGGCGGCGGCGCTCGCCCCCGGCGCCCTGGTGGTGGAGAGCGCCGAGGACGTGGCCGGCTTCGCCGGGGCGCTGGACCGGCTGGCCGACCCGGCGCTGCGCGAGGGGCTGGGCCGCGCGGGGCGCAAGGCGGCCGAGAGCCTGGGCTGGGACGCGCATCTCGCGGCGCTGCGCGCCCTCTACCGGAGGGTGGCCCGGTGAGCGGCGCCCTGCGCTGGTGCGAGGGCGAGCCCGCGGTGCGGCGCGCCCTGGAGGATTGGTGCGCGGGCCGCCTGGCGGCGGCGTGCCTGCGGGAGAGCCCCCGCCGCCGCATCCTGCGCCTGGACGCCCCGGGCGCGGGCCCGCTGCTCCTGAAGCACTTCCGGGCGGCCAGCGGCCGGCGCCCCGGCCGCGGGCGCCTGCGGGGCCGCCTCGGGATCGGCCCCGCCCACCGCGAGTGGCGCCACCTGGCGGCCCTGCGGCGCGCGGGCGTCCCGGTGCCGGAGCCCCTGGGCCGGGCCGCCCTGGCCGGGGGCGACCTGGTGGTGGCGACCCGCTGGATCGAGGGAGAGCCGCTGCTCCAGGCCCTCGGCGCGGGCGCGCCCGGGCGCCGCGCCGTCCTGGCCTCCCTGGGCCGCGCCGTGGCGGCCCTGCACGCGGCTGGCTTCGTCCACCGGGACCTGCACCACGGAAATGTGCTGGTGGCGGACGGGCAAGCGTGGCTGCTGGACGTCCAGCGCGCCCGGCGCAGCCGCCGCCAGACGGCGCGCCTGGCCGACCTGGGCTGGCTCGACTGCTCGCTGTGGGGAGCCCTGTCGCGCCCCGACCGGCTGCGCCTGTGGGCCGCGGCCCTGGGCCTGGAGCGCCCCTTCGGACCGCGCGCGCGCGGCCTGCTGCGCGCCGTCGGTCGCGCCGCCCGGCTGCGCGGCCGCCGGCACGCCCGCAGCCGCACCCGCCGCAGCCTCCGCCCCGGGCGCCTCTACGCGCGGGCGGCCGCCGGCGACCTGCGGGGCATGCGCCTGCGGGCCCTGGAGCCCGGCGACCTCGCGGTCGCGGCCCAAGCGCACGCGGCGGCGCTGGCGGCAGGCGATTCCCGCGTGCTGAAGGACGACGGGCGCTCGCGCATCACAGCCGTGGCGGCGGGCGCCCGGGCCGTCGTCGTGAAGGAAGCGCCGCCGCGGGGAGCGCTGCGGGCGCTGGCGGACGCACTGCGCGGCAGTGCGGCGCGGCGGGCCTGGCTGGGCGGCCACGGCCTGGCTGCCCGGGGGATCGGCGCCGCCAGGCCGCTGGCCTTCCTGGAGCGGCGGATCCTGGGAGTCCCCGTGGCGTCATGGCTCGTGCTGGAGGACCTCCGCCCCGCCGAGGCCGCGGACGCCTGCCGCAGCCTGGAGACGACGCAGGTGGCGCTCGCCCTGGGCCGCCTGGCGCTGGCCCTCCACCGCCGCGAGGTGGACCACGGCGACCTCAAGGCGAGCCACGTCTACCTGCGCCCCGGCGCCAGCGGCGTCGAGGCGCGGGT
>Ga0214473_10008516_pt1 | contig 12117 bp, 6 predicted proteins | sample RVTome_7_FD_203509 | JGI IMG/M metagenome (GOLD analysis project Ga0214473, IMG submission 203509) | Soil microbial communities from uranium-contaminated site in the Upper Colorado River Basin, Wyoming, United States - RVT98D197 | ecosystem: Environmental > Terrestrial > Soil > Contaminated >...
ACAGTATTAAATATGTTCCAGTAGCTGATTAGGTTACTTCGAAACACCTGTTTGGTGGTCTGATGAACTTGTCCCCCCAGCACGCGAGCTATTGTGCAGACTCGACCGAATCGACCGGCGACCGAATCAAGAAATCACCGCGGTGGGACAACAACGAGGGTGTGGCCTCCACAATCGGAACAATCATGTCGCTCCTTGTTTTCTTGACGGCTTTTGGGATGTTCACGAACCAGTTCGTGCCCGTATGGATGAGCGACAACGAGAGCAGCCACATGTCAACAGTCATCCAGCAGTTCACGACACTCAAGTCGTCCGTGGACATCGGCATCTCTTACAACTCTAACAGCAGGATAGCACCTACGCCAGTGTTCGTGCCAATCACTTTGAGTTCGTCAGGCATCCCTGTATTTGCCGCCCCCACCGCGGGGATACTGCAGTACATTCCCGAAGCGGTCAATCAGAGGCCAATGTTCAACATTACCTATAATTACATTTCCTCAACTGGCACGCCGAACACCCTGAGCCCGAGCAACGATGGGCACTCGGGCGGCTCGCTAGACCTCTACTGCCCCAACAGATACTTTGTCGAGCAGCACTTGGTCTACGAATCCGGCGCAGTGATCCTCAACCAGAGCGACGGCGAATTCATTATTGCCGGGCCGCAGTTCTCAGTCAAGAACATTGGGACTGCAAGCTCCCCGCAGATTGTGGTAATGTTGACCCAGATCTCGCTCCAGGGCCTGAACAAGATCATCGGAGGCACTGGCTCCAAGGGAGTCACTGCGGACCTGCTATATGCTGACACGACGGCATACGAGAACATTGCAGGATCTCAGGTTACCATCACAATCACCTCGAACCACGGCTATGCATGGTACCAGTACTTCCTGAGCTCGTTGAACGGCACGGCTGACATGACGATAGATGACGGGTTCACCCTGATAAAGACATTTCACTCATTACCCAACAGACTGAGCTACTACACAGTCATCCTGACAATTGAAGATGTACATATCTTGGACTACACGCACGCCACCGTGAAGCTCTCGGTTGGAGAGCTCGGAGTATAGGAGTGATCATATGGCTGAATCTCAACCAAAGGTGAAACACGAAATCGATATCAAGACCCCGCCGATGCCATTTGGCGCCAGGATATATCAAGGCTGGGTGGGAGCGGTGAGCAAGCTGAAGTCGTCCCCTATCGAGATCAGGGCTCCGAGAGGCGCGGCCGCAAGGAAACGCGACTGGAGCCACGGTAGGGGTTCAGTGTACACCCAGATACCACCGATCACCGACACCGCCATTCAAGAGATAGGGTTCTACAGCGTGGTCGAACCGTTCAGTTACACAAGAGCTACATACAACAGCACGATCAGCGAGTACATCCTGACCAACATAGAACCCACCCTGACCGAGGACGAGGAGGAGCTCCTGAAACTCATCAAGGAGACCCTTGAGAAGACCCTCGAGTACGAATGGGACAAGCTGGCCGTGATGGACAAGAAGACATTCCTGGAGAAGAGCGTGGACAGTTTCATCAAGTCCAGAGGCATCAGCATCGAGCCGATCTCCAAGGACAAGATCACGTATTTCATCTCGAGAGACTTTGTGGGTTACGGTAAAATCGACGCCCTGATGAACGACAAGAACATCGAGGACGTTTCGTGCGACGGCGTTGGAATCCCGCTGTTTGTGTTCCACAACAAGTTCGAATCCATCAAGACGAACGTGTCGTTCGAAGACGAGGACGACCTCAACTCGTTCGTAATAAACCTTGGCCAGAGATGCGGCAAACAACTGTCCGTCTCGAACCCGATACTGGACGGCACGACACCCGAAGGGCATAGAGTCCAAGCGACATACGCAAGAGAGGTCACGACCAGGGGAGCGTCGTTCACGATAAGACGGTTCAAGGAGAAACCCTTCACTCCCGTCGAGCTAATCAAATACGGAACGGCGTCACCCGAGATCGTTGCGTACTTGTGGCTCAGCGTTGAGCACGGCGAATCCGCAATCATATGTGGTGGGACTGCCAGTGGCAAGACGGCGACACTGAACGCAATGGCCCTATTCATACCGCCAGGCGCCAAGGTCGTCACCATGGAGGATACGAGGGAGATCAATCTGCCCCATGAGAACTGGATCCCCGGTACGACGAGGTCCGGCGTTGGTGAGCGTGGCCCGGACGGCAAGGCCGCAGGAGAGATCGACATGTACGACCTCGTCAGGGCGGCCTTGAGGCAGAGGCCCAACTACATCATCGTCGGTGAGGTCAGAGGCAAGGAGACATACACGATGTTCCAAGCGATGGCGACCGGGCACACGACGTTCTCCACGATGCATGCTGACAGCGTCAAGGGAATGGTCAACAGGCTCGAGAACCCGCCCATCAACTGTCCCAGGATACTTCTCACGGCCCTAAGGAACGTCATCATCCAGACTCACGCGAGAGTCGGGATGGGCATGGTCAGGCGGATCAAGCAGCTCATTGAGATCGTCGGTTTCGAGCCCGAGACGAACGAGCTCATAAGCAACACCGTCTACGAGTGGGACCAGGCGTCTGACAAGTTCATATTCAAAGGCCACAGCTTCCTTTTCGACAAGATCATGGAGATGAAGAACCTGACCCACGAGGAGCTCACGCAGGAGTTCGAGCGCAGGGTCGACATCGTGAAGTACATGGTCGCGAAGGATATAGCGGACCACCGCGAAATATGGGGTCTGATCAGGGATTATTACAAAGACTCTAAGGCCACCGCGGAGATGGTCCGCAAGGAGCTCTACGGGGCGACTCCCAGACCGACGCTGGTAGTAGTTCCCGGAGGTGAGGCAACTGCCTGAAGTATCCGACGTCTTCAAGCAGGTCGAGGTCAAACCTGCTCAGTACCTCAAGACCTCGATCGCGCAGCCGGGCGAAAGGCTCGGCCCGCACGCAGTGAGACTCACGAAGGGCGCTGTTCCCGAGTACATCAAACTCTCGCCGTTCCAAGACCTCGCCTGGAGGACGATGGGCAAGTACGCCAAGACGAGGACAGCCCAGCTGCAGCAGCTGGATGACTCGCTCCTGAAGGCCCACATGAAGATCAGGCCAGAGGAATACTTGGCATATGTGTTGATGGGCACGCTCGTCTCCGCAATCATAGGCGTGGCAATCGGCATAGGCGTCGGTGTTGTCCTGTTCGGCCTCCTTGGAGTGAGCGTGGTTCTCAGAGTCATGGTATCAGCCCTCGCGATCGGCCTGCTACCGATAATGGCATACATGATGTTGCTCGGCTCTCCGCATTCGAAGGCGAAGAAACGCGGAAGAGACATAGAGAAGAGGATCGCTGCCGCCATGAGCTTCATCTCGGCGATGGCTTCGGCTGATGTCAATATCGATGTCATATTCAAGGAACTGTCAAGGCAGAAGGTCTACGGTGAGATAAGCCAGGAGGCCGCGTGGATCACCAGGGACACCGAGCTGCTGGGGTCTGACATCCTCACGGCCATCAAGAAGGCAGCAAAGAGGTCCCCGTCCGCTAAGTTCCAGGACTTCCTTCAAGGGGTCATTACCACATCGACATCCGGCGGACAGTTGAAGCCGTATTTCCTGCTCAAGGCCGAGGAGTACCAGAAAGAGAACAAGCTTGCCCTCAAATCCCAGATGGAAACCCTGGGTATGCTCGCGGAGTCGTTCGTGACCGTCGTCGTGGCGTTCCCCCTGTTCCTTGTGCTCATCCTGGCGATCATGGCCATAGTCGGCGGAGGCGACCCCGACTTCATGGTCATGATGCTCTATCTGATAGTGCTCGGGATGATCCCAGTGTCACAGTTCGGTTTCATATTCGTCATCTGGAACATGTCAAAGGAGAGTGCGATGTAGATGCCGCCCCAGAAAGCCATGAATGAAACGGAGAGGGAGAAAGCCCTTAAACGGATACTGGCGACTGACAAGGTGGACCGGACGAAGACCCTCCTGGGCGCTTCGATGGGTGTGGCCGCGCTGTTTGTATTCATGGCAATCGTGGACAACATGGGAAGCCTGGAACTTCCCCTAGATCCGATTGACTGGATCATCTTCGCAATCGCGACGATCATCGGCCCGTACGGGTTCTACGCGACCGCCAAGGAGAAGCGCGTTAGGGAGATCGAGACAAGGCTGCCCGACTTCCTGAGAGATGTCGCTGAGGCCGGCAGATTCGGCATGACGCTCGCGGACGCCATAGTCGTCGCATCGTCCGGAAGGTATGGTCGGCTGACACCAGAGATCACGAGGATGGCCGCGCAGATCGAGTGGGGCGTGCCCGCCTCCGAGGCCATCAGGCTTTTCTCCGAGAGGGTCAAGACGCCTCTGGTCACAAGAATGGCTTCCATAATCATGAAGGCCAACGACGCGGGCGGCAATGTCGCCGATGTGCTGAGCATGGTCTCGCACGATGCAAAGGACACCATCCTGACACAGGAGGAGAGAGGCGTTACGATGCAGACCTACGTCCTGGTCGTATACATCGCCTTCTTCGTGTTCATCGCCACCATCCTGATCCTGCAGGGACAGTTCCTTCCGAAGATGGAACAGGCAGGCAAGCAGGTCAGCGAGCAGGCGGAGAAGCAGGGCCTGGGGGAGATACCGGGTGTGAGCATTCAGATCGACATCATCCCTACGGTCTCGTTCATCTTCCTGCTGTCTGTGATCGTACACGCGATAGGTGACGGTCTGCTGGCTGGAGTCATAGCGAATGGGAGCATACCGATAGGCATGAGGCACAGCTTCATAATGCTGATCGCAGGGTTCGTATCATTGAGGGTCATCGGTGGGTGAGAAGAGATGACAGAGACTGAACAGCCCAAGATGCAAGTTGAACCTGGAGCCGAGGAACCGAATGAGAAGAAGAAGGGTCCAGGCTTCATGTCGGCGTACTACAACTTCCTGCTGAAGATCAAACCGAAGCCCTTGATGGTCGCCCTCCCCAAGAGCGAGACAAGCGCGGACATGTCGAGGATAACGGATATCCCCAAGATCTCCGAGCCGAACGTGGACGAGGTGGAGCTACTTCCGATCAAGCAGAACTATGTCTACGTTAGGATCAAGTATGACAACAAGTCCAACGAATACCTTTACGAGGTCATAGAGCCGAAGCTGTCAGAGGACGAACGGGATGTCCTGACGCTCCTTAAGGAGACACTGGTCGCTTCTGTCGAGAAGATGACCGAGACGGTAGCCGAAGAGAAAGAGAAGTACCTCAGGAGGATAGTCGAGAGGCTGATGGTTCAGCTCGGTATAACGCTCCACCCGATCTCAAAGGAGCGGGTGACTTACTACATCATCAGGGACTTCATCGGATACGGTGTGATCAATGCGATGATGACAGACCCGAACGTGGAGGACTGCTCATGCGACGGCGTCGATGTCCCGTTCTACATATACCACAGGAAGTACGGTTCGATCAGGTCAAACCTTAGATTCAAACAGGAGGTGGAGCTGGACGGATATGTCGTCTGGCTGGCCCAGAAGTGCGGCAAGCACATCTCTGTCGCGAGCCCGCTGCTCGATGCAACGATTCCGGACGGTTCCAGACTGCAGGCGACCCTCGGTAGGCACGTGACAAAGAGAGGATCCTCGTTCACCATCAGGCGGTTCAAGGAGAACCCGTTCACGCCCCTCGACCTGCTCAAGTTCAAGACAATGAGCACGGAGATGATGGCGTATCTGTGGATCTCGATCGAGCACGGCCAGTCTATGCTCGTCTGCGGAGGCACTGCGAGTGGCAAGACTACTACCCTCAACGCGATCCTGCTTTTCATCCCGCCTCAGATGAAGATCGTCTCCATCGAAGACACCAGGGAGCTCAACTTGCCCCACGAGAACTGGGTCCCGGGCCTCACAAGGGAAGGGTTCGGCGGCAAGAGCCACATAACCGGCAGGGCGTCTGGTGAGATAGACATGTTCGATCTCCTCACATCAGCCATGAGACAGAGGCCACAGTACCTGATGGTAGGTGAGGTCAGAGGCAAGGAAGCGTACGTCGTCTTCCAGGCAATGGCCACCGGCAAGACCTGCTACTCAACCTTCCATGCAGAGGATGTCCAGGCGATGGTGCACAGGATGGAGAACGACCCGATCAATCTGCCAAGAGCGCTTATAACAGCACTGAACATCGTCCTACTCCAGGCACAGGTCAAGGTCGGCACCAAGATGACCAGGCGTGTGAAGTCTCTTACTGAGATCGTCGGCATCGATCCTGAGACGAACGAGCTCATCACCAACTCGGTCTACACATGGAATCCCGCGGATGACAGCTTCAACTACAGCGGCCACAGCTACGTATACGAGAAGGTCAGGATGGCCAGGAACTGGGCTCCGAGGGAGATGGAGCGAGAGATCAAGAGGCGTGTGGACATCCTGGAGTACATGAAGAAGATCGGGATGGACAACCACAGGAAGGTCGCAACGATCATCTCTGCATATTACAAGGACCCCGAGAAGGTCATGAAAGAGGTCCGGGCCAAGCTCGCCGAGGGTGCTGAGAAGCTCTGACCCGGTTCGACCGTCGATTCTATTATCTGCTACTGCTGCAGCTTTGGCCAGACATCTGATTGGCGGCCCGCGATGTGGATGATATCAGGACATAGTCCTGGCTTTTCGTTGAGAAATTAGAAACGGATGAAAAGGTTTCGAAAGGGGTTGAGGACGAGGGCGAGTTACTGGTTCTCCTCTTCGTCCTCGCCTTCCTTCCTCTCTTCGCCGCTCACGGGCGTCTTGATGATCTTCTTGGGCACGACCTTTCGGTCTATGGGCCTTCTGATGACCATCCTGGGCGCCATTGCCGGAGACATCTGCTGAGCCTGTGCTCTGCCTCTGTCCTCAGTTGGAGGCGCCTCCTCGACCGCCTTCTCCTCGGGCTGTTCCGCGGGGGGCGGGCCTTTCTTTGGCGGTGCTCCTGTTGGCTTGACCACCCCGAACACGGTGCCGCACTTGTGGCAAACGCTCGATTCCTTCGGGTTCAGCGTACCACATACCGGGCACGGGACCGGGCCCTCCTTCTTCTTCTCCTCTTCCTTGGCGAGCCAGTCGTCGAAGCTGATGTACCCAGGCTGTGCCATCCACCAGGCCCCGAATGCCTTCTCGCTGAACTTCTTGCCTAGCTCGGGCTTCGCGAGCTCGCGGTACTTGGAGACGATCTCATCGTACTCGTTCCTCATGCGCTCGAGGTAGTCTGTCTCCACTTCGGTCTCGCCCGCGAACTTCACGCCACAGTTCGGACACTCAGTCGATTCAGCAGGTATCCACGCGCCGCACTCGGAGCACTTCATCGTGCCGGCTTCGAACTCGACACCACACTTCGGGCATCTCTTGCTCGCTGCCGGTATGAAGGCACCGCACTCGCCGCACTCGACGAGTTTGCCCAGGCCGTAGATGTATGTGTACACCGTGAAGCCTGCGACGACGCCCACAACTGCGACGATGATCAGCACCCAGACCCACCACGGAAACAGGCCGCCCGACACCTGCGCGCTCACATGAATCGTGGTCGCACTGTCATAGTCAGTCCCAAGAACGACGGCCCTGACCGTGTACGTTCCAGTGTCCAGGGTCGTCGGGATCCTCAGCGGCACGAATATGCCTCCGAACTCGTCCGTCGTCTTAATGCTGCTGTTCGAGCCCGGGACCACCGCGCCGTTGGAGTCGAGCAACCAGAACACCACACCTGGCAGACCTTTCACAGGGTCGTCTCCGTTGGCGTATTTGATAGTCGCGGTTATGCCCATCAGGTCGCCTGCATTGTACTCCGCGAATTCTGTCGTGACGGTGACATCTACGCTGAGCTGCGTGATGTTGAATGGAGCTACAGCGAAGTTGTTAGCCTCGTTCGGCTCCGCGATGGCCCTCGTCCCGTCCAGGACAACCCAAATCTCGTATACACCAGGTGTTGTCAGGTTGATGAGCCATGGGACGGTGATGAGCAGTGTGTTTTCCGTCGCGTTCGCTGAGATGTTATAGCTGTCCATGGAGGGCATAGTGAAGTTGTAACCTCCGGAGTTCCTCACACCGACGGCCGCTTCAAATGCGTCCACAGACCTGCCGCCCAGATCCCTGACCAGGGCTCTGACGTTGACCTGATGGCCGAATGTATCGCTCGTTACGTTGGTCGTTCCGCGCTGGACGTAGATATCAGTAGACACAATCGACAAATCTGGTCTGACGTCTGTAACGGCGATCGTTATCGTCTGGGAGTTGTCCGAATATGTAGTCTCGACCGGGGATTGGCCCTGGTTGACCCACATCACCAATGTCACATCAGTCCGAGAGGTCACGGTCGGAGTTGTGAAGGACTGTGTCACCTCGATAGGTCCGCTCTGAGATGAGAGCGTTACACCCGTAATGGTCCAGATGATCGGATCTATGGATCCACCGCTCCATGTGATGTAGAGCGCCATGCTTGGATCGGCAAACGGTGCTTCTTTCAGGTTCTGAAGCTGCGCCCTAACAGTGATGGTCTCCCCGCCTGGAACCGATATTGCGGGAGTAGTCTCAATTGAGGAGAGCCTCAGGTTGGGGTGGTCGTAGACCTTTATCTGCACAACCGCCCAGTTATTCAGGATGTTAGATTCCTCGTAACCGCCCAGGAGAGTCGCGACGACATTTATCTCATGAGTGGTGACGTTTTCTGGTCCGGTCGGGGTCCATGCCACCGACGCCAAGGCGGATCCGCCGTTCGCAGGGATGCCAGTGACGATGTCAGTGCCAATCAATGCGGTCGCACCATCGTAGAAATCGACCTGCACGTCTGTGCTCGTGTTGTCGCCAATGTTGTAGATGTTTGCCATCAGTTGAACTGTGGTGTCGACCTCGACAAACGACCTCGAGGCGTATATGTCTGGCACGCCCAATGTACCGCCCGTCACGAATATGTCTGGTAGGCTCCTGACTGTCAAGTAACCAAAGCCAGTCGCAGGCGTGACGTCATTGATCTCAGGTATCTTATCCGCCCTGTCAGCCACTACAATAATCCTGTGCGGATTCGGATAAATCGGGCCCACCGCGATCCAGTGAGCGCTCGCATTTACAGACAAGCCAGCCATTATCACCGGTATGCTCGTCGTGCCGAAAAGTTCGTCGGTTCCTGCTGAGCTGTCTCCGTTGAGATCATCGAAGAACTCGACTATCACATTGTATGCACTCGCAACTCCAGTGTTGTTGATCCTGGCGGATATCGTGACATCGTCCCCCATCTTGGGGTTCTGGATGTCGGCCGATACGGGTGTGTAAGCCTGGTTCACGCTGAGGTCGCACAGAGCGTCTGGAATCGACATTGTAGCATAGGTCGCGTTCCTACCGAGCGGCTCCTCATAGGGCTTGACGCTCAGAGAGATCTCCCTTTCTCCCGAGGAATTGTCAGCATAGTATGGCAGTCCGGCGTACGTGTAGGTCGCATTCACCCAGTAGTTCCCTACGAAGGTGGAACCGATGGAAGTCAGTCTCGTGCCAAGCGAATTGACCTTGGCAACTCCGAGTGAGTCTGGCGCGGCGCTGCTAATCGCCCAGCCGGCCGGGATCTGGCTGACATAATATCTGGTGGATACGTTCACACCTGGCAGAGGCATTCCTGCCCCATCGAGGACAGTCACATGGATCCATCTGTAGATCAGCGCAACCGCGTCGCCTGTGACATCGATTGCTGGCACACTTGTGTTCGTGAATCCCGCCTCAACGCTACCGGAGAGTACCGGTATCTGGCTCAGGTCAGAATCCTTGATGGATATGTTTCTAGCCCATGAATCCCAGGCCGTCGTGATCACGCCATCCATCGTTACATTGGAGAACAATACGTGCGCATTCTCTTCGATGACAATGTTCACGCCTTCCATGACGGTGTCAACGACCTCTAGTATTCCTTCGCCCTTTACGACTATGTTGATCGGATACTGGCTGGTGACTCTTGATTTCTGGAACATCAGTTTCGCAGGAGATGAGGCGGTTCCGTCGACATAGACCGTCTTCATGTACGAACCAGGCTGTACAAGCTGGAGTACCGAGTTCGTGAAACTCAGATTGCCTCCGGCGGCAACGATGACATCGCCCGCATGGTAGTATGTCATGTCCCTGATGTCAAGAGATGGAGGAACGACCAACCATCTAGATGGGTCGGGGCTCTTCGCCGAGAGACCTATCAACGACACAGTGAAATCGAAGCTTTGATCCTCTTTGATCATAGCTGGATACGCGAGGAAGGAGAACGGTTCAGATGAACTGAATGCTCCAAACGTGCCTGCAATGTCGTAAGACCCCAAGAACATCGAATCCATCGGTCCTCCATTCGTTATGACATCCGTGAGGTATGGTATGGTAGCCTTGCCGTCGCTCTTCGTGACTGAGTATGTCGAAGCATTCTCGCCCATGTAAGCGAGAACCTCTTCCGGAGGCGTAGACGACACACTCCTCGGAGAGTAGTAGAGTGCCTCCTGACCCTGCAACTCGGTGGCTCCGGTGAATCTCGCTACAACCGAAGCGTTGGCGACTGGGACACCATACTCATCGCCAATCGTCACATTAAGCCATCTGTATACGAAGGCGTCTGCCCCAACTGTGAACACAACCCAGATACGATCGAACTCAACCAGACCCCCTGTAGGTGCATTCGAGAATCTCACATTCAGGTTTCTGACATCACCGACTGTCGATATTGTCGACAATGGAAGATCATAGATTCTCTCAGTCCCTGGTGAATCAGTACTGACAGGAATAATCGACGTATCTGAATACGCACTGCCTTGCCTTGCCCATCGAATAGCTTGCGTTCCGCTGTAGGCAGGGTCAACCGAATATGTTACCATCAAAGAGGCTGAACTGATGGGGAGGACATCCGAAAGTCCGCTGACATCCCACGTATCAATCTCGAGTATCTGTGAGAGCAAGACCTGTATTGTCCCACCATCCACAGCAGCGAGATTTGTAAACGAACCTGAAGTAGTGTCTGATCCTCCTCTCAACAGAGGTACTGCTGGCGAAGAGCTAGCTCCTGAAGCCCTGATTGCTGGAGCTCTATCTGCTAATGCTCCTGTGTAGGTCTGGAAACTAGTTCCATAGAGATAGGAGTGAGATAGGTCGTTGACGACGATGGCGTTGTGCACATACCAGTCCGACGCAATTCGAGCTGGTCCGAAATCGACGCTGATGTAGCTGTTGACCGCCAGGAGCGTCGACTCACCGTTCAAGGTCAGGTCGCTCGCGGATCTGTGGTCAGAAGCATACTCGGGAAGGTCGAAAATGGACGAATCGTAGAGCTCCAGGGTCGAGTCGGTAAGGGTGATTGCAGGACCGTCGTCGGCCGAGTCGAACGTGATGCCGCTTGAGCCAATCACGTACTGGGTTACCAGTTCGCCCGAGAGGGCCGTGATCTCAGTGTCCGTCAGGCTGACGAACGCGCCCGACGCCCCCGCTGTCAGGGTGATGTTACCGGGGAACATGAGCAAGGAGTTGTTCGTAGCAACAAGTTCGCCGTCGCCTTGGACATTGATATTCAGGAACGGCCATGGGTTGATCTGATCCAAGTATGGAGTGATAGCACCGTGGTCGAGGATGAGCTTACCACCCGCAAACACAGTTATGGCGTGCCTCAGGCCGGATGCATTGTTGCTTATGATGCTAAGGGTCGCGTCTCTGACGATAAGTGTTCCACCGGCTCGCACCTCGACATTCCCATCGATCGGCTGTTCGATGTTCTCGATAACGTACGAGCCGTTCTGAACGATCAGGTCGCCCGCGGCGGCTCTCGTGGGAGTCATATTGGCCATGAACAGGAGGCCTGCGAAGGCGGAAATCACAAGACACACGACAGCCAAAGCACTCAACGTTCTATTGGCAACTAGCTTGTCAGCTTTGCCTTTCATAAAGTTCACCCACCCAGGATGCTGGGTACTGCGGGAAGAAGTAAGCAGGTCATCCATATAAAAATGTATTTACCGCATTCTCATGTCGAGGAAGAGTTTTCCGAAGCGTCTGGCTAGACCACTTTCTTCTTCACGATTTTCTTGACGAAAATCTGAGGTTTCTTGAGCAAACCCGATTTCTCGCCTTGATCTGCTGACTCTATGTTCTCCTCCAACTTCGCGAGCGCGTCCTTGATGTTCGCGCCACAG
>Ga0214473_10008517_pt1 | contig 12116 bp, 14 predicted proteins | sample RVTome_7_FD_203509 | JGI IMG/M metagenome (GOLD analysis project Ga0214473, IMG submission 203509) | Soil microbial communities from uranium-contaminated site in the Upper Colorado River Basin, Wyoming, United States - RVT98D197 | ecosystem: Environmental > Terrestrial > Soil > Contaminated >...
CTTTCCCCAACGATCACCGCTTTGAGGGGAGGCAAAGAGGAGGAGGTTCCCTCAAAGGAACTGGTTCCTGGAGATATCTTACTCCTCGAAGCAGGAGATAAGATACCTGCCGATGCGAGATTAGTTGAAAACCACTCCTTGCGATGCGATGAAGCTCCTCTTACAGGAGAATCCGTTCCGGTAGGAAAAGATATAAAGCCATTGGCAGAGGAAGTGCGCGTCAGCGATCGAAGAAACATGGTCTTCACAGGCACAATCGTGACCTATGGCAGGGGTAAAGCAGCTGTCACATCCACAGGGATGAGGACAGAGTTTGGCAAGATTGCCGAGGAGGTGACCGCTGTCGAGACCGAAAAAACTCCCCTTGAAAAAAGGACAGAAGAGATAGGAAAGTGGCTTGGCATCATCTCTTTAATTATATGTTTCCTCGTTGCAGGAATAAGTATCATCAGAGAAGTGATAGGTGGAAAGATTGATTTTCCATTCATCGTCACCATGGTGATGTTTGCCGTCGCTCTGGCCGTGGCAGCTGTTCCTGAAGCATTGGCAGCCATTGTAACAGGGGCCCTTGCCATTGGGATGCATCAGATGGCGCAGAGAAATGCTTTGGTCAGAAAGATGCCTGCTGTGGAGACCTTAGGATGCACCACAGTCATCTGTTCAGATAAAACAGGGACCCTGACGAAGGGGGAGATGACTGTAAGAAAAATATTTACAGGTGGTAAAGCGATAGAAGTGACAGGTGCTGGCTACGAACCAAAAGGAGAGTTTAAGGGATCTGAGATTGATATTAAGAATAGTAAATCCCTCCAGCTGCTTCTTCAGGGAGGACTCCTGTGCAGTGATGCTATTTTGGAAGAAAAAGAGGGCAAGTGGTTTGTTAAAGGCGACCCTACGGAAGGTGCCCTGGTTGTCGCGGCAGTGAAGGTGGGCCTCCATGAAACTGAGATGAGGATTGAAAACACAAGAATAGAGGAGATTCCTTTCAGTTCCGAAAGAAAACGCATGACCACCATTCATCAAATGGCAGACGGCAAAAGAACAGCGTTTACTAAAGGAGCTCCAGAGGTGGTCTTACAGAGATGTTCTCATATCTTGGATGATGGTGGTATGAGGGAACTGAAAGAGACAGAGAGAGGTCAGATTTTAAAGGCAAATGAGGAGATGGCGCAGGCAGCATTAAGGGTTCTTGGATTTGCCTATCGAGATTGTCCCGATTCCATTTCATGCACTGAAGAACACCTTGAACATGATCTGGTCTTCCTTGGTCTTGCGGGGATGATGGACCCACCCAGAGAGGAAGCCATTGAAGCAACGAAGGTTTGTAAACAAGTTGGCATCAAACCTATTATGATCACTGGGGACCATAAATTGACAGCTGTGGCCATCGCAAAAGAGATAGGGATTTACAAAGAGGGCGATCGAGTTTTAACAGGAGAAGAGTTAGAGAAGATGTCTGATGAGGAGTATGGGAAGATTGTTGCCCAAGTTACTGTCTATGCCAGGGTATCGCCCATGGACAAGTTAAAGATCGTCAAGGCATGGAAGGGTAGGGGTGAAGTGGTTGCCATGACCGGAGACGGCGTCAATGACGCCCCTGCCTTGAAACAGGCCGATATTGGAGTGGCCATGGGCATCTCGGGTACCGATGTGGCAAAAGAGGCATCGGATATGGTTTTGAATGATGACAACTTTGCTACGATTGTGAAGGCCATTGAGCGTGGCAGATGGATCTATGATAATATTAAGAAGTACCTCACCTATCTCCTCAGGTGTAATATTACAGAGGTGGTGGTCATCGGTGGAGTAGTTCTAATTTCTGGTCCTGAGTACTTACCCCTTCTGCCAGCTGCCATATTGTATATGAATCTGGCGACGGATGGACTACCTGCCCTTGCTTTAGGTGTTGCGCCTCCTGACCCGGATCTCATGCAGAGGCCGCCCAGGGACCCAAAAGAAAGTGTCTTTTCATGGGATGTGAGGGCATTTATTTTAATAGCGCTTTTTATTGAGATTCCTTTCTTCTTCTTCCTCTTCTACCACGAACTCTATGATATCACTCATGCCAGGACAGAGACCTTCTTCCTTTTTATCATCATTGAGTTGATTATTGCACTGAATTTCCGTTCGATGCGATACAGTATCTTCAAAGCACCTCCTCACAAATGGCTTCTCTTAGCCCTCTTATGGGAATTCGCATTGATTGCGGTTTTAGTCCAGTTCCCCTCTATGCGGGATGCCTTTGGAATCATTAAACCTTCAGTCTCTGATCTCGGGATCATCATAGGCTTCGGTGTGGTTGTATTTATCTCCATGGAGGTTGTCAAGGCCGTTTTAAGGAAAAAGATGACTAAAGAGGCTACAAGGAGAAGGCTTTCTGTTTAGAGGAATTACGGTTTCATATTCTCCTGATTGAATTAAAATGGTCATTGTATCGAGCCCTCTCTATTTTTTAGAGAGGGCTTTTTTATTCTCTTGTGAATTTCTCGCTAATTTTTTAAGATTATAAAATGTCAACCCTGAAGGGTTGAGTTACGGTATTATACCAAACTGTAACTCAAGGCTTCAGCCTTGACTATGAAGGGGGATCTTATGAAAAAGCCTTTGGTTGGAATTCTGATGGGAAGCGAGAGTGATCTGCCGATCATGGACAAGGCTGCAGAAGTTTTAAATGAGATGGAGATCCCCTATGAAATGGAAATTAGTTCAGCCCATCGATTGCCCGAAAAGACAGTTAAGTATGCCAAGACCGCAAGAAAGCGCGGCATTGAAGTGTTGATTGCAGGAGCGGGGATGGCTGCCCATCTTGCAGGGGCATTAGCCAGCCATACCACCCTCCCTGTCATTGGGGTTCCAATAAAATCAGGAGCACTCAATGGCGCAGACGCCCTTTACTCCACTGTTCAAATGCCTCCCGGGGTTCCTGTTGCAACAGTAGGAATAGATGGAGCAAAGAATGCCGCCTATCTGGCCTGTGAAATCCTTTCGATCAAATACCCTGAGATTGCAATAAAATTGGAAGATTTGAGATCCAAAACAAAGAAGTCTTTGGAGGAAAAATCAAAAGCTATTAAAAAGAAAAAACCCTGATGAGTGATAACAAGGCAGTTCATCGCGCAGCAGAAATCATCCGAAGGGGAGGGATCGTTGCTTTTCCAACAGAGACGGTTTATGGTTTGGGAGCAGATGCCTTCAATCCCCTTGCCGTGGCCCGAATTTTTGAGGTCAAGAGAAGGCCCTCTTTCGATCCGTTGATCGTCCATGTTGCCAATCCAGCCGATGTGAAGAGGTTGGTCAAAGAAATTCCATCCAATGCCAAAAAGTTGATAGAGAGATTCTGGCCTGGGCCGCTCACAGTAGTTCTTTTAAAGGAAGAAGATATTCCTGATATTGTCACCGCCGGTCTTCCCACGTTAGCCATTCGAATGCCCAGTCATCCCATGGCTCTCTCTCTGATCAGAGAATCCAATTCTCCCATTGCCGCACCCAGTGCCAATCTCTTTGGCTATTTGAGCCCGACCACAGCTGAACATGTTCGGGAACAACTGGGTGACCAGGTTGATCTCATTCTGGATGGAGGACCTTGTTCAGTGGGAGTGGAATCCACCATAGTCTCTTTTTTAGAAGAGAAGCCGAAGTTGTTAAGGCCTGGTGGGGTTTCGCTCGAGGAGATTGAATCTGTTATTGGAAAGGTGGAGGCCCACCCCATCGGAGAGGCAAGACCCCAAGCCCCGGGAATGTTACCTAAACACTATGCCCCCCGAACACCAATTGTACTTGATTGGGATAAAAAAAACCTCGATCTTCTTGAGGATAAGAATATTGGATTCCTGGCCTTTCAGGACCCAAAGAATTATTTGAAATTCCAATCTATTGAAGTTCTTTCGAAAAAAGGGGATATCAGAGAAGCAGCAGCCAATCTGTTTGCAGCCATACGACGGTTGGATGCGTTGGATTTAAATCTTATTTTGGCTGAGCCTATTCCAGAGATTGGATTGGGTCGGGCCATTATGGATAGACTCCGCCGCGCCAGTACCAAAGGAGAAATAAATTAATGAAGAGAGCTATCCTGATCCTTTTCATTTTCCTTCTCCCTTTTACCTATTACCTTTTACCTTCTTTTGGATTGCCAACGGAGGATGTTCAGTTGGTGATGGATGCTCAATACTTTCAAATTGCAAAGAAGATGATTCAGGAGGCGAAGTCTACCATTCAGGTGATGATGTTCGAAATGGGATATTATGAAAAATATCCCAACACTCCTTCCAACCTCCTCATCAAAGAGCTGATCGATGCAAAGAAGAGGGGTGTCAAGGTTGAGGTCATTTTAGAGGTGAAAGAGGGAACGGATCGAACAACCGAAAGAAATCGGCATACTGGAAAGATTTTATCAGACGGAGGAGTAGAGGTGATTTATGATCCCCTCTTTAAAACCACTCACACTAAATTAATGGTAGTCGATGGGTATCTCACCCTCCTGGGTAGCACGAATTGGACCCACTATGCCCTGACCAATAATAACGAAGCTTCTGTTCTCGTTCGATCGAAAGAGATGGCCAAAGAATTAATGGACTATTTCAATCGAGTCAAAGATACTGGCAGTAAATAGTTTGCAGGGTGTATAGGTAAGGGCTAAGAAGCCGGTTTCGTTTAAAGGTAAAGGGTTAAGATAAAAGATTTAAAACCCAATGACCTAACCCATTAACAAAACGGGCATCCTTACCCTAACCTTTACCCAGTCACTTTGCAATCAACTTATGCTCATCGATTCCCATGCCCATTTAGAAATGCCGGAGTTTAAAAAAGATCTGGAGGCAGTAATTCAGAGGGCCAAAGAATCAGGGGTCGAGTATATCTTCACAGTTGGAACAGAGAGAAAGGATTGGCCAAAAGCTCTTGAAATTGCTCACAACCACCCTCCGGTCTATGCCATCTTGGGGGTTCATCCACATAATGTAAAGGAGATTGATGGCCAGACCTATCCGACATTGAGGGAAGTCTGCCGGGATGAAAAGGTGAAGGCCTATGGCGAAATTGGGTTGGATTTCTTCAGAAACCTTTCGCCACCAGACATCCAGTTGAAGAGATTTCGAGAACAAATCGGTTTAGCCAAAGAATTGGGTCTTCCGATTGTGGTTCATGATCGAGAGGCTCATCAGGAAACGCTGGAGATACTGAAATCTGAGAAGGCAGAAGAGTGCGGAGGAATCATCCACTGTTTTTCTGGGGATTATGAGATGGCAGTGGACTGCATGGATATGGGATTTTATATCTCTATTCCTGGAAGCATTACCTTTAAGAATGCAGAGAGTCTTAGAGAGATTGTGAAAAGGATTCCCTTAGAATCGCTTCTTGTGGAAACCGATGCCCCCTTCTTAACTCCTGAGCCCTTTCGCGGGAGGCGAAATGAACCGAGTTACGTTCGATATACGGCACAAAAGGTGGCAGAGATCAAGAGGGTTTCTTTTGAAAAGGTAGCTGAGGTGACCACTGAGAATGCGTTACGGGTTTATAGGTTGAAAATTGGGTGAGGGCTAAGAAGCCAGTTTGGTTTAGGGTGGATCGGTTAGGGTTAAAGATTTAGAGACTTACAACCTTACCCTTAGCCTAAACAGGCATCTTTGCCTTAACCCTTTAACCATAGCGTCTACTTTTTATCTCGCAAGGAGCACTTCATGAAACCGGCAATCATTGTCGTCGACATGTTGAAAGATAATTTAAAGAAAAGCCCTCGAAACCCATACTTTCAAGAGGGAAGGGCCGTTATTCCCAATCTTCAGAGGCTCTTAGAAGAGGGCAGAAAGAGGGGGTTTCCCATCATCTTTGCCTGTGATAGTTTTTTGGAGGGAGATTTTATTTTCAAAGGAAAGATGAAAGTTCATTCCCTTCGGGGGACTGAAGGTGCAGAGGTCGTGGATGATTTAAATCCAGAGCCAACCGATATCATTTTGCCTAAAAGGCGCTTCAGCGCCTTCTTCAAAACCGACTTGGATCAAATGCTTCGGACGCTTGGCGTGGACACAATTGTTGTAACGGGTGTAACGACGGAAGTCTGTGTATTGATGACAGTGATGGACGGACTGAGTCACGATTTTTCAATCATTCTTTTAGAAGATTGCACAGCGAGCCGAAGCAAGGAATTTCATCAAGGATGTCTCAATCTCTATCGGGATTTTGCCCTCTATCCTTTGTTAAAAATTATGACCCTGGATGAGTTTTTAAAAGAAGTATCGTGATCAAATCCCCCCCTGCCTACCCCTGCCTGCCGGTAGGCAGGGGCAGGCAGGCTTGAACCCTTAATACGAAAATGAATTATTGCGAAAAAGATTTTATTGATCAAATACAGAATCTCCTCTCTTTAAGGCAGAGAAAAGTGATTGAACATCCCCCTTTTTCCCATGCAGCGGTTCTTGTCCCACTTTTTCAAAAAGAGGGGGGTTGTCATCTCCTTTTCACCAAGAGATCTGAACAGGTCAAATATCACAAAGGGGAGATCTCTTTCCCTGGAGGAGTGGTTGATGAAGAAGATAAGGAATTGATCCATACCGCACTCCGGGAGGCTGATGAGGAGATCGGGCTCAAGGAAAGTGATGTTCAGATCATCGGATTATTAGATGACATTGTGACCATTACCGAATTCATAGTTACCCCAATTGTTGGCCTCTTCACCTATCCATATCCCTTCAAGGTAAGCGAGGTCGAGATTGCAGAATTGATTGAAGTCCCCCTTGCATCCTTCCTTGACGAAGATAGTTTCAGTGAAAGAGAGATCTTCCGAGGGGGGCAGAATGAAATCGTCTACGCCTACCAATATGGAAAACATATCATCTGGGGGGCCACTGCCAGAATCCTTAAGCAGTTTTTGGACCTTATTTCCTCACCGAGAAATACATGAAATTCTCTCCGAATTTGTTCTTACCTGTCCAATCTAATAAGGTATTATAATTTTAAACAGGAGACGTCTCGATGAATAGGTTTAAAAAGTGGGCGGGGCATGAATATAGTAAGAAGCAACGGATGATCGCGGTGATTTTTGGAGGCTTTATTTTTTGGGTGGTTATCTCATTCTTTATCATCGTTATCTCATGTTATATTGACCAGTGGCTTCACTTTCCAAGATTTCATTATGGGCTTGTCAACCCTTTCATAGGTTTGGTATTCATGGTTGTTGGTTGGTTGTTTGCTAACTGGACGGTAAAAGCTCAGTTTTCTTTAGGGAAAGGAACTCCAATTCCACTCATGGCAACACAAAAACTGATTATTAAGGCCTCCTATACTTACTGCCGAAACCCAATGACTTTAGGAACGGCCATCTTTTATCTCGGGGTTGCCATCTGGCTGGGTTCCTTTTCTGCTATTGGGTTAGCTTTAGTCTATCCAGTGGGGATTTTAATATACATTAAGCTGATAGAAGAGAAGGAATTGGAGGAACGATTCGGTTCTGAATATCTGGAGTATAAGAAGAGAACTCCTTTTTTAATACCTGGCTTGGGAAAGAAGAATTGATGAAATGAAATTTCCTGATATTCTTAAGCTGGTAGCAAGCGTTATTCTCTGTCAGATAGCAGGTCTTTTAGGGTCTCTTTTTACCACTCCGGCCATTCCGACATGGTATGCCACCTTAAGGAAACCTTTTTTTACTCTTCCCAATTGGATATTTAGTCCGGTTTGGATCAGTTTATTTGTACTCATGGGAATATCTCTATTTTTTATTTGGCGGAGGACAGATCATCCAAAGTTCAAAATTGCCTTCATTTTCTTCTTTGTTCAGCTAATTCTCAACATCCTTTGGTCAGCAGCCTTTTTCGGACTCAAATCACCCCTTCTTGGGCTCGTGGATATTGTTCTTCTCTGGATTGCCATCTTGTTGACGATTCAACATTTCTTTAAAGTTTCAAAATTTGCGGGAGCGCTCCTCCTCCCTTATCTCTTGTGGGTAACTTTTGCCGCCCTTTTAAATTTTTCTCTATGGTTTTTAAACCGCTAAATGTAGGCAAAGCAATTTCAAAACTTCACATTGACCAAAGTGTCCAAAGGGTAAGCTCTTTTCAAGGAGGAACGAAAGAAGCTCGAAAACATCTTGAGGTCTTCCTGGAAGGAAAGTTGGACCGGTTCCCAGAACTGAGAAATGATCCCACCCTTGACTATCTTTCTCAAATGAGTCCCTATTTACACTTTGGGCAGATTTCTCCTCTTCTCATCGCTTTGAAGGTCAAAGGAACCAAGAGTCCTGGAGTAGAAGCCTTTCTCGAAGAACTCATCATCAGAAGAGAGCTGAGCATGAATTTTGTATTTTATAATGAAAAATATGATTCCTATGAAGCCATTCCTGAATGGGCGAGGAAATCATTAAGATCTCACCAGAAAGATGAACGTCAGTATCTCTATCATCTCGAAGAGCTGGAACAAGCGAAAACTCATGACCCTTACTGGAATGCGGCTTAGAAAGAGATGGTTGTAAAGGGAAAGATGCACGGGTATATGAGAATGTACTGGGGGAAGAAAATCATCGAATGGAGCAAGACTCCTGAAGAGGCTTTTCGCACAGCCCTTTATCTAAATAATAAATATGAGTTGGATGGTAGAGATCCAAATGGGTTTACTGGAGTGGCCTGGTGTTTTGGAAAACATGACCGCCCCTGGGGAGAGAGACCGATTTTTGGAAATGTGAGATACATGAATGATAAGGGTTTAAAAAGGAAGTTTGATGCAGATGAGTATGTGAAGATGATGAAACAACTGAGCCGGAAAAACTAAAGCGGTCTTTAAATTTGCATTATAATCAGGCTATTACTATATATAAGGTAGGTTAAAATAAAATTCAGGAGGGATCAAGATGAAACTGAGCGAATATTTTGAAAAGACGAAGGGTCGAGGGGTTATTGCTACATCCGATTCTAGGGGCAAAGTGGGTACGGCTGTCTATGGGAGGCCGCATTTCATTAATGAAAAAACCGTAGCCTTTATCATGGCAGATCGCTTGATGCATAAGAATCTTCAGTCCAACCCTTATGCCGCCTATTTATTTATGGAAGCAAAGGAAAGATATGTGGGTAAGAGGCTGTATCTGACAAAAATCAGGGAAGAAAAAGATAAGTCATTTATTGATAAGATCCGGCGAAAAGAGAGCTGTCCAGCTTACACGGTCTATAAAGATCAAATCAAATACCTCGTCTATTTTCACATTGATAAGGTATTACCCCTGATTGGAGATAAAAAATAGAAACAAACTGGGATGAATCAAAAGGCTTTGGGTTTTGTAAAGCAGAAGGAATGGGTAACTGAATGAAAATCCTGATCACGGGTGGTACAGGTTTTGTGGGTACGCAACTGACCTCTCGATTAATCCAGGATAAACATGAAGTGACCATCTTGACCCGCTCCTTGAAGGTAGCAAAGGGGTCCTCGCCGGGAATTTCCTACTTAGAGGGGGATCCGACCAAGAAAGGAGCGTGGCAGGAAGCGATAAAAAATCATGATGCTGTGATCAATCTCGCAGGAGCCTCCATCTTCAGCAAATGGACAGAGGAACATAAAAAGGCAATCCGAGAAAGTCGGGTCAGTACCACCCAAAATATCATCGAAGGAATCCCATCAGATTCATCCAAAAAGATTACTCTCTTGAGCACCTCGGCTGTTGGCTATTACGGTTTTCATGGAGATGAAGAACTGATTGAAGAATCTCTTCCAGGAAATGACTTTTTGGCCCGAATTGCTGTGGAGTGGGAAGGAGAGGCTTTGAAAGCCAGAGACAAAGGGGCCCGAGTGGTCATCACCCGATTTGGTATTGTTTTAGGTGAAAAAGGAGGAGCCCTTGGTCAGATGATTCCTCTTTTTGAAAAATATATTGGAGGTCCTATTGGAAGTGGTAAGCAGTGGTTCTCTTGGGTTCATATAAAAGACTTGGCAGAAGCTTTTGCATTCCTTTTGAAGCACCCCGAAATCTCAAGTCCTGTCAATGTATGTTCTCCAAATCCAGTGAGAAATAGAGATCTTGCAAAGGCACTTGGAAAAGCTCTACATAGACCTTCATTCCTTCCTGCCCCTGGATTCATGGTGAAATTAGTGCTGGGAGAGTTCGGATCGGTCATCCTCAAGGGACAGAGAGTGATTCCACGAAAGTTGTTAGACAAGGGTTTTGTGTTTCAATATGCGGATATCAATAAGGCATTGAAGAGCATCGTATAATTGGGGACGGGTTCATATTTCGCTAAATTTGAATTAAATTTGAACCCGTCCCCAATTACCTACCAATTACCTAGACATGGTTTCGTAATTGTAATTCCAATGGATGAGGATGTAAATAAACCTGGTCTTTGAGATAAGGCTGATCATACTTTCGGACATAATGTTGAATAAGGGTGATGGGAACGATCAAAGGGGTGTAGCCCTTTCGATAGGCTTCAATGACTTCCAATAATTCCCTCTTTTCATCTCCAGACAGTTGTTCTCTGAAATAGCCCATCATGTGCTGAAGGACATTGCCATTTTTCTTAGGCGTGGTCTTTAATTGAAGGGTCTCCATGAGAATCGTTTGGTATAGCTGATAAAGTTCCTTTATTGGAAGTTCCGTTGCTTTCGCCACGAGTTTTCCCATTGTTTGATAATGCTTTGGGCTGTGTGAAAGGATCAACAATTTATGCCTCGTATGGAAGTCCACGACGTTTCCCCGACTCTCCTTTTTTGAAAGAATCTCCCGCCACCTTTTCAAGGTAAAAATCCGTTCGATGAAATTTTCTCGGAGATTTGGATCATGGAGACGTCCCTCATCCTCAACAGGAAGTAGCGGAAAATGTTCCATAAAAATTTTTGCAAAGATGCCAACCCCCTTTTTTACTGGCATCCCCTTTTCATTATAGACCTTGATCCGTTCCATGCCACTGCTCGGAGAATCGCTCTTAAAAATAAAGCCGCAAAGATCTTCTTTCTCTAACACTGAAACCCGGTTCCGGGCCCACTGAACCATCCGATCCGTCATATCCTGTTTGGGACGAGTCGTAACGAGACGGGGGGAATCTGGATCTCCCTCAAGATGCATCGATTCCCTTGGAATGGGAAGGCCGCATTCCACCTCAGGGCAGACAGGGGAATATTCGATATATCGACCTAAGGTATCGGTGAGGAAACGATCCAGCTTATGTCCACCATCATAACGGACATTCTCACCCAGCAGACAGGTACTGATACCTAATTTGATTTTTTCCATTGTTCTCTCCCTATGCGATATATTATTATAACCATAATGAATCTTAAAAAAAATAATAAAGGTAGGGAAAGATCAATGCTTGGAAAGATGAAAGATATCGTTAAGGCAAATGATCTCTGTGTCTTGGCGACTGTTTCTGAAGGGAAACCCCATTGTTCTCTCATGTCTTATATTTCGGATGAGGATGGTCATGAGATTTATTTGATTTCCCATAAACAGACAAAGAAATATGCCAATTTAATGGAAAATCCAGTGGTCAGCCTGCTCATTGATACTCGGGAGGAGGAGAAAGGGCAAAGACGGATCTATATAAAAGCCCTCACCGTGAGTGGAGAATTTCAAACAATAAGGGACCCTGGGAAGAAAGATATTATCCGTGCAAAGTTTTTTAAAAAGCATCCCCATTTAACAGAATTTTTAAATGATCTTGAGGCCGAGATTTTTTCTATTAAGGTTAAATCATTCCAATTATTAGATGGTGTAAAAGACGCTTTTTTTGAGACAGTAGAATAAATGACTCCTTTTGATCATTCAATTTATCAGGGGCGTTTGGCTTTTTCTATTCCGCATATTTGGCATCTCTCTTTGGCCATGATCTGCCCTCTACTTTTCTATTGTTTATTCTTGTAAAGAACAAAATAGGAATCCGTCCCCAATTAATCAGTCTCTTTTTTTTCGAAATGATTTGTTCGATCAAACAGTTGATCTGGTCCGACCTTATCCTCTGCCCTCCATTTTCTGAGAGATTTATTGGTCAGATGATTTTCTTTCCTTTTTTCGTAACATTGATCTTATAGCCAGATAAGGGAAGAAAAAGAATAGAAGAATGCTTATTTTAACAAAACCAATGCCAAAGTAGTTAATCAAGTCAAAGTCACGTTTGCCAATATTGAACCATCTTGCATTCATC
>Ga0214473_10008518_pt1 | contig 12116 bp, 13 predicted proteins | sample RVTome_7_FD_203509 | JGI IMG/M metagenome (GOLD analysis project Ga0214473, IMG submission 203509) | Soil microbial communities from uranium-contaminated site in the Upper Colorado River Basin, Wyoming, United States - RVT98D197 | ecosystem: Environmental > Terrestrial > Soil > Contaminated >...
AAACGACGTTTTTAGTGTTTCCGAGAAACGGCCATCCGTTACCAGAGACATTGCCAGCGGGATTTATGCCGGTTTCGCCAACCGATCTGGTAGTGACAAACATTTCGTCAACAGTTGTAAGAAACCGTCTGACAAAAGGGTTGTCCGTCGTAGGATTGATTCCGGATGCGGTCATGGCGTATATTCAAGAGAGACACCTGTATTCCCAATAATCTATGTTGCCCATTGACCCGCCCAAAGTAGCCCAAGACATTATCGGTTTTATTAAAGACACATTTGCGCGGGAAGGATTTACCAGAGGGGTCATTGCTCTTTCCGGCGGAGTAGATTCGTCCGCGTGTTGCACGCTTGCTTGTAGGGCGCTTGGAAAAGACAATATTTTTCCCATGCTGTTGCCGTACGGAAACCTCAATCCCCAAGGAGGAGAGGACGCGTTTGCACTGGTTGATTTTTTGGGTATTCCCCGGGAAAACACGGTGACGATAGACATTAAGCCCCTCGTGGACGCCATATTGGTTTACGGACCTTCCCTGGATCACATACGAAGCGGTAATGTCATGGCAAGAATCCGTATGATATTGGTATTTGATCAAGCCAAAAGACGAGAGGCCCTGGTGCTGGGAACGGAAAATAAAAGCGAATTTCTCCTGGGCTACTTTACGCGCTTCGGAGACGCGGCAAGCGACGTGGAGCCTCTTATTGATTTGTATAAAACACAAGTATACCAGCTTGCCCGTTATCTGGAGATGCCCCAGCCTATCATTACCAAACAGCCCACCGCAGGACTCTGGGAAGGCCAGACGGACGAAGCGGAATTCGGATTTACGTATGCGCAGGCTGATGAAATATTGTACCTCATGCACGACGAGAAGAAATCCGACGAGGAGATAGCCGGCAAGGGATTTGAGATGGAAGTGATAAAAAAAGTAAAGGGCTGGCTCTCTCGCCACGACTACAAACACCGCGTCCCCTATGTGCCGAAATAGAGGAACGGCAGGCATTGTGGAAAATGCTTGTGCTGACGCCATCCACGAGATACAATTAGAATCAGCTTATCTATCTTTTTATGCCGGAAAACAGGGCAGAGAAACCAAGGCCTTTTCATAATCCAGAACAAGCAAAACCTGGAGACGCTCCGCCCTCTGGCGAAACAGAAGCCACAGGAGCTCCAAAAGACACAGGATCAAAACCAACATCCGAAAAAAAGAAGAAAGAGAAAATAAAAGAAGAAAAGAAGAAAGCAAAAACAACCATTGATAAATTAGAACAAGGCGCACATCCTGTCCGAAGAGCTCTGGGGACCCCGGAATCATTAGAAGAACTGAAGGAAGAAGTAAAGACACTTCAGAAGGAAAAAACAGGGCAATGGTTGTTGAACGAAATTGCCGAATTACCAGACGATCCGGTAGTGCTCAAAACGCTGACAGAAATTGCCGCAGCACCACCCGAACTACAAAACGACCCAACATGGCTTCTGGCAAAAGGTGCAGAACTTCGGTATTCGCTTCGATCCGACGCTCCCGAAGAGCTTCGAAACCCATTACGGGCAAGTCTAAACGCCATTCACAGAAGAATTGCCCAACAAACCGGAATAGACATGTCCGATCCCAAGACCAGGGCAAGCAAAGACCCGAAAATAGTAGAAAAAGTTGACTTTGTTGAATTTGCCGGTCACCATTTGCATTTCGAGGAGTCTGGAATGGCACCGCGACGCACGAGAAGAGCAAGGGGTAGGGACGGAAGAGGGGATGCAATTACAGAAAGCGAATGGATTTATAGCCGTGATGCAACAGGAAAACCCGAGGTTCCGGAGGACACAACCGATGCAAGCGGAGACATTGTAAACAAGGAAGAACTCAGGCAAGCACTGCAACACATTAGTAAGCTCGGCGACAATCCCAACCCGTCAGAGCTAAACGACGCATATCTCTTGCTAAGTCAGATGCCGGACGCAACGGGGGGCAGAATTACGGAAGATGAGGTCAGGCAATACAAAGAAAGGGTAAAGAGAACGTACATGGTGATGTCAAACGAAAGATTCATGCTTACCCCGGACATTATTAGAAAATTAGAAGATCCCAAAACGCGTGATGAAGTATTTTTTGACAGGATGAAAACCGTTCTTGACGAACCGGACCAACCATCGCGCGAGATCATGAATTTATATAAAGAAGCGGAGCTTGATGCGTTTATGTATGCAATGGGCACGTTACCCAACGGTGAGCTTCTTACGAAGCACTTCGCAAACCTAAAGCAAACAATTATTGCCTTCCACGATTTGGACTATTATGCGCGAAGTGCGTCGGGTGACGTCAAGTCCTTTTTAACAGCTGCAAGCTATTTTCAAAATGCATATGCCGTAGAGGCACTGAGCGACCCTCTGGTAGAAGCTCTGTTGCAAAGCTATGAACAAGCATTGAAAACAATTCGCGACAACAACGACGGGTATATTCCGCCATCACTCGTAAGCTACAGCCCCAAGAGGCATGAAAATTATTGGGACGAGCTTGCAAAGAAAATTTTTGAAGAAAAAGTAAAAGCAGGAGTCATTCGAGACAGCGCACGGGATACCAGCGGTTTTGGAAGGTTGGACAAAGAAGGACGCGCATTTGAATTAGGAGAAACATTTACAGAGAAAGACCTTGAAACGCAACAACTTCGAGTACGGGCTTCAATGCAAATGGCTAAAGGAATGGGCATTTTGAATAACAGACTGCTGGAAATTTTTGCTTTCTCAAAGACCCCAGGATATGCCAACAACGAGTATGGTACAGAAAAAGGAAAAGGACCGATTTTTAGCAGTAAAGCATATGAAGGAATCGCGCGTTGGTTTAATCCCATGGCGGATTGGTTTGGAAAATATAAAATGGGCGACAGTATGTTTGGGCCATTTTTCGCCACCCTAATTGGAGTTGACAGAGCGCAACTAAAAGAGTTCATGTTTTGGGACCAAAGACAATGGAAAAAAATTATTGACATGGCCTCAGAGGGAACGCTACATGATTGGCTTGAAAAGAAATATGGAAAGAAGGCCGGGAGAATGCTCAATCTGGTGACAGAGTTTGCATTTAGTGGAAGATTCGGACCGCTATCTGGATGGGGAGAGCACGACGTAACGTTAAATTTCACCGATAAAGAACGGGAACGTGAAGGAGGAGCGATGCGCCTGTTTAAGGCAAAAGAATGGGCAGATCTTAAACTTGAAGAAAAATACGGAAAGAGCGAATGGAACAAGAAAAAATATACAAAAGAAGGAGAAGAAGAAATTACAAAATATACTCACGGGTACCAAGCGTGGATATGGGTTCAAACTACCATGCGGAGCCCGACCATGGTTGCCGGCGCAGTTCGGGACATAAGCGAAGCAGGAGAATATGTTGTCGGGGGCGAGAAAATGCACAGAAAACTTCGCAGCGTTATAGTCAAGCAAATCCTGGATATAAACATAGAAGAAGACGTAAAAAGCGAACAGACCCCACAACAAAAGAAAAGAGACATGATGGCACGTATCGAACTGCTAGAAAGCGACGTCATGTTGCTGCAGCAAGCAGCTTTGTACGGGGATTCCGGTAAACCACGAGACATACTGCAGAAGGACATAGAATTAATAAAGGGAGAAAGACAACACATTGTGGACGGCAAGGCAGTGATTGTTGATGAACAAACACGACGCAGCCAGGCATGGGACTATGTACAAATGGTTCGAGTCAAAATGCTGGGCAACGGCGACTGGGCAAAGACAGACAAGTGGGAAGCAGAGCTGGGCACCGGTTGGAAGGACGCAAACCTGGACAGACTGGTTATAGGGAATACAGAAGCAATACATAGAATTTTAGAACCAATCGATGACAGAAAAACTGCACTACTCACGGTTGATCTGCTTGATAAAAAACAGCCAATCCACATGGGACTGGAGGACGTACAGTGGCGGTATCTGGACTTGGAAACGCTCGGTGAACGAAGCTGGGCAAGAAGGGCAAGCGACCTTGAATCAAGAGCAAATGCCATAATGGCAATGATTAAGCACTTGGACACGTTGCGTCCTCACCCGGATCTCAGGGAAATGGCAAAAACCCTTGAAGAAGTCTATAACGCGGAAAAAAACCACGACCCGAACGAAGCGCATAAGTTTGTGTTTCTTATGGCAAAAGCCACTGGAGAAATGTACAAACAAGTTACTTGGGGAAAATTTCCTCTTCTTGGACGACTTGTATCCAGGGTCGTTCCCTCATCTGTCGCGCAACAAATATATGGCACTGATCACGGTGCAGCATGGAGTACCAACAACATGCATGAATTTGTAGGAGTGGTGCAACAGGCAACAAAATTACCATATAAACATGTCGACCCGGCAGGCAACCCACACCCATACAACATTCATCGACTGGAAAGAGAACTAGGAGCAACAAAGCTTTGGGCAATTGTGGAAATGTTAGGTATCGGCTCCGTTCTGGCTGCGCTTCTGACCGTCGGATTGGCCCTCAAAGAAGGGGTAGAAGAAGAAAAAAAGCATTAATAAAGTTAGTTCGCGTTTAAGAGCTTTTCTTTTTAAACAATCCCCCTAATACCTGCTGTCCATAGTAAAACTGAGACAGCGTGCTCATGCCTGTTTGGACGACACCTCCGATGGGGGCAACAATAGCGCCCGGTCCGGCGGAAACAAACGGTTTCGATTTTAATGCCTCTTTGATTTGGCCGACGATGGAAGGAATAGTAAACAGAAGAGAGATAGAAACAAGAGCAGATACGGCAGTGACGCTCGACGAAACCAACGGGGTATAGGGCGGAGTCCAGAGCGAACCGCCGCCCTGGTTGCTTATGTTAGCGAATATCGCCGAAAGCATAAAAATTGCAGCTCCTACCGGAAAAGCTATGAAGTTGGAGAACAGATTTTTTAACCAATTGGAAAACGCGTTGGATCCCGGAACAGCTTCAAGAACAAGTTCGAGCGGTCCAAAAATAAGCGCAATGATTATTTGAATGTAACTGACCAGAAAAAGTATAAACAAACGAATCAAAATAAAAAGCAAGGCAAGAGACATCAATAAGGCTATTAATATGGGAACTGCCACGGGCGCTGCGATTAGTAAGCCCGCCGCACCACCGGTAGCCACTGTGACAATACTACCCAACACAACCAAAACAGTTGCCCCGACCACCGCCCCTACGTTCCAAAGACCCAATATTTTCAAAACCATAGAAAAAGGAGAATTATCTGGCGAGCTAAATAAGTTACCAAAAATAGCAAGGAGCCCCCCCTCGCTATATAAACCTTGGTTTGTCGGATAGAGCAAGCTTACTGGAAAACTTGGCGTGCTGAGCAGGCCTGTCGATTGGAAAATTCCTGCAATAAGCAATATTGACACGTACATCAAGTCAACCATAATGCCAACAATGGCGTAGGAAAAAGTGATAATGAGTAATGTTATTACGATACGCGGAAGAGCATTTTGGACGGTTACGACAGTCTTTGGATCGATTTTTTTCCGGAACATAACCATAAATCCAATAACGATCATGACAACGGCTAACACCAAATATGCAACATTACGAAAAGCTTTCCAGATTGGAAGCAAACTGGAAAGGCCTCCAAAACCGATACCCGCCTGGGCATATACCTGTTTGGGGAGAAACCCCAACGTTTGACCGGTATCCTGTACCCACAAAGCGAGATTAGCCGGTGGGTTTGAATAAACCAATTCAATGCCCTTATTCAGAACACCTATTGCGCTTCTCGAATAAAGAGCGCTAAACCTGCTCATGTCATTTGTACAAAGACCGTCAGTTGCGGTATTGCTGGAAGGGCCGAAAGGGAAAATCATACACGCTATGGCTGCCATGTTTCCCTTTGTGGTTCTGTCAACGTATGCTCCCGCGTTGACTTCCCCTCCGGTATCAGCGGCATCATATTCAGTGCCGAACGGAGAATCTCTCCATGCTTGTGCTACAACAGGGGTGAGGCGCGGAGAAAACAAAAGAAACAGCGTGAGGACAGCAACAAAAATCCACGCAAAGCGCTTCATAAATTCATTATAGAATTACCCGTCGCAAGAGACAAGACGAGTATTACTGTGTGAATATTCGGAATGTTGTAAGGCTCAAACCCGTGAACGCTTCGATGATTCGAAGAACGAGGTACGCTCCGACAATAACAAGAAGGCCGACAACGGCAGCGGAGAGCGTGCCTTTTGCTTTTTCCAGTTTTTTGGGGTCTCCTCCGGAAAACAGAAACGTGAAACCACCCAGAAGCAGCATAACAAAAAGCGCTATTCCGGCAAGGGCAACAATGGCGCCCACCAGGTTGATGAACAACGGCTCGAGGCAACGGATGGTCAGGACATCCTGGCCGCCGGCTACATTCTCAAAACATCCGGTTATTTCCGCCATATAACAATATTATCCGAAAGAGAACGCGTTCTGTAAAGCATGGGTTCACGAAAAACCCCGCCGAAGCGGGGTTTGCCAATATTCGCAAATTTTTAGTACGGCTTGGGCAAGTCGATACTTCCGCCGATAATACTGACACCCAAAAAGTTCTGAACCAGAATCATGATTGCCCACGCAGCACCAACCACAATAAGTCCGACAATTGCATGGGTTATCTTGTTTCTGGCCGCTTCCATGCCCGTCTTGTCTCCGCCGGAGGTGATCCATTGGATACCGCCCAAAATAAGATAAATGAACGCCAAAAGCGCTGCAACAATAAGAAGCGTTCCGACCAAAGCGCTTATGAGTTTTCCGACTTCGCTTATCCGAATGGTTGCCGGTTGGGCGATATTGATATCTGCTGCAAAAACTTTCATACTCACCTCCTCGCGTTATAGAACAATTAAATTATAGCTTACTTATTATTCTGGCGCAATTATACGCGCCTTGTCAATCCTTCGATTTGCCTCAGGATAATCCTGAGTCTGTCGAACGGGTCAATCCCGTTCTTTTAGGATAGCCCTGAGCCTGCCGAACGGGTCAAACCTTTTTTCTATGGTTAGTTTGAGCTTGCCTAACGGGCTAATTCTTCTGTTTCGCTACTGAATGGTCGGAATCGGAAGTCGGAGCGTCGCACCGGCAGCTAAATCTATTCCGATAAACCGGCCAATAAGCACAGCGATAGCCCACACGGCCCCGATAACAACAAGCCCCACAAGTGCTTGGGTAATTTTATCCCGCGCTTCCTGAAGCTTTCCTTTGTCCCCGCCTGCCGTAATCCAGGAAATGCCGCCGACCAGAAGCTGTACGAAAGCCATGAGAAACGCAAAAATAAAAATTGCACCGATAAGATTACCGATAAGCGTGCCAATTGCCTCCCCACCGGTTTGGCCACCCGTCCCTCCGAACAAATTGGGAAGCGCAGGGTTGGTTATTTGAGCCAATAAACGAGCGTGCATAGTTAGAATCCCAGGTTTTGCATCAGTAGTCCCGGGTTTGTAATTAATATATCAAAGTTAAAAAATTGCCCCGCAAGCGCCAAAATAGACCAGCCGGCAACAACGATAATAAGTCCGATAAATGCATGGGTGATACGGTCGCGGGCTTCTTTGAGTTTTCCTTTGTCTCCGCCGGCAGTGATCCAGGCGGTACCCCCAGTGAGAAATTGGAAGATAAACCAGATGGTAGCAGAAATCGTCATGAGGCCGATAATGGACGAGACGACTTTGACGACAGCCTCAAGACCGCTTGTTTGGGTAAGTCCGATATTGCCGAATGGTCCAAGACCGGCACCGCCGATTCTGCCCAAAGACGTTGAAGACTGAGCAAACACCTTTTCCATATTATGGACCGTAGATCTGCGGATTCAGGATGAAATCCGCTCTTCCGAAAAAAAGCTGTCCGAATAAGGCCGCCAGAGCAAATGATCCGATGATAATGATCAGCCCCACAAGGGACAACCAAATACGCGACCAGGCAGCGGAGAGCGCTTTTGAGTCTCCACCGGCGTTCATATATTGGAAACCTGCGAGAATAAGGTTTAGAAACATCAGAATGCCGGCAACCACAAACACGAGTCGGAGAATATTGGTAAAAAATAAAATAAGCCCCCCGGGATTGCCGAATGCACTTTGATAGGGACCGGGCATCGTTGGGTTTGTAACCTGCCCGAATGGATTAGGAGTAGGGTTCATACTTATTGGAGTCTGGGATTGAGTAAGTCCATTCCCGTGAGCCTCCCGAGAATTTGTAAAATCCAAAACGAACTGATAACAAGAAGTAGTCCGACAATAGCGCCGGTAACCGCCTGTTTTCCTTTCTCTGTCTGCTTCGTATCACCGGACCCCGCTCCCATTATAAAGCTAAATCCGCCGAAAACCAACAGAAGAAAGCATAAGACGCCGGCTAAAACGAACGCATTGGCAACGACAACACGCACCAGCGAAGAAACATCCGGGAATGCACGAGCAGGAGAAAAGATAGTACTGATGTTTACTCCTTGAGCATAAACACGCTGCATACTTTTAGTGTAGGTAACTGTACCAGGCATGTCAATGAAATGGTCTTGACGGCCTTTTGAACGCCACAGGGTATTTGTCTCGTAAACACAATCATGGTATAGTTGAACATTGCTTGCATGAGAGACACCAATCTTGTCGAGAAAATACTTGCTCGGGATAAACGCGCACTTTTGACGTTTTACCGATCATATACCCCCAAGCTTCTTCGGCTTATACGGATAAAAGTGTCAAGCGAGCATGATTGCGAAGAAATTCTTCAGGATACGCTCTTCGCGTTTTTGGAGGCAATCCGCGATTTTCATGGCGAAAGCCGCCTGGAAACGTACCTTTATTCCATATGCAACCACAAAATTATTGATTTTTACCGGCGAAAAAAAATACGGCATATCGTATTTTCACAAATGCCCCGGCTTGAGGAACTTATCTCACCCGTCCTTAATCCCGAAGAAGAGCTTGACGTAACGCTCTACAAAGAAAATATTTCCCGGGTGCTTGCAGGAATTCTTCCCCGATATCGACAAATATTAATGCTCAAGTACGTCGACGGTTTATCGGTGAGCGACATTGCACGAAAATTTGCCGTTACGCTCAAAAGCGCAGAATCGCAGCTGTTTCGCGCGCGCAAAGCGTTCGTAAATTTATTCGTATCTATATGAACGACGCGGTATACAAAAAGTTTGTGAAGCGATGGGAAGAAGTGACGGAGATCCCTCCTCAAACGCTTGGTCCGGCAACCCCGCTGTATAAAATGGCTGTTTCCAAGCTCAAAGTAATGCCGTGGCCGGCGCTTGTGTTGGTCAGTACGCTTCTGGTTATTGGCATCTATTTTCTCATCGGTTCGGGGATAGTATTCCTCGTGACACTTCTTCAGCGCGGGTTTTAGACACCCGTTTACGACTATTCCTTATGTAAACCCGCCAGATGGGTTCTTTTCTTTATTGCCATGTTGGGTAACGAGCTTCTTGCCGCAGCCGTAAACGCAGGCCAAACACTTATTGGTCTCGTGTGGCATCCGTATGCAACATACCGGCGCATACTGGAAAAAGGAAGAATTGCCGAGCTTGTGTACATCGCGCTTCTTCTGGCAATTTATTTTGCCGTAGCGTCGTTGGTCAAAACCGCGGCATTCCGGCCGTTCCTCCTCACAAAACAGTTTGTACTGCTGACTGCCGCAGTGGGTGCAAATTACGCGGTTGCCGTCGGGCTTCTGTGGTATACGGGTTTACTGGTTGGGGGAAGGGGAAGGCTTGACCGTTTTGCGCTGGCATGGGCGTATACGCTTATTCCCACGCTGTGTTGGTTTCTGGCTACATCGCTTCTGTACGTCGTTATTCCTCCTCCCAGAACGACAGCCCCCCAGGGAATTCTGTTCAGCGTTCTGTATCTGGTGTTCAGCAGTACGCTTCTTTTTTGGAAAGTGACCCTTGCATATCTGACGCTGCGGTTCGGACTGAAATTGGACCTGAAGAAAATTAGCATTGTATTTGCTGTCGTTGTGCCCGCATTGGTTGTCTATAGCGCAGGAATGTACAAGGCCGGAATATTTCGAATACCGTTTCTATGAATTTACGGGAAATGAAAACCGTTGCCCACAGAAGAAATGCCGTTGCACAGCTCACAGGCACAGCGTTGGACACCATTGGCGCCTACAGAATGGACGATTCGGTTGCCGCAGTCAGAAATTGCGAGAACATGATCGGCGCTGCCCAAATACCCATGGGGGTGGCAGGACCCCTCAAAGTCAAAAGTCAAAAGTCAAAAGCTAAAAACTACTACATCCCTCTTGCGACAACCGAAGGAGCGCTTGTTGCTTCTGTCAACCGGGGATGCAAGGCAATTGGGCAAAGCGGGGGAGCACAGACAACAAGCGAGCGGATCGGCGCAACGCGCGCACCGGTATTTCGGGTGAAGAGCATTAGTGAGCGCGAACGCTTTCTCGCCTTTATTCGTACGAATATCAACGATATTAAAAAAGTCGCCCAGTCAACGTCTCATCACCTGACGCTCACGTCCTATGAGCCATCGTGTACGGGAAAATATGTCTTTGTCCGTTTTGTGTACGACACCAGAGACGCAATGGGACTGAACATGGCGACGATTGCCACAGACAAAATCGTAGCGTATCTCAAGGGGAAAACCGGGGTTGCCTGTGTCGCGCTTTCGGGGAATATGTGCACGGACAAAAAACCCGCATGGGGCAACGTAATACGCAACCGCGGATTTGCGGTGTGGGCGGAAGTGACCATCCCGGAGCGCGTACTTGGGGAAACACTAAAAACCTCGGCGGTAAATGCTCGGGAAGTTTGGCTTGCCAAATGCATGGTGGGAAGCGCCATGGCCGGAAGCATGGGATATAATGCCCAGTTTGCCAATGTTGTTGCCGCACTTTTTTTAGCAACAGGACAGGACCCGGCCCATGTCGTTGAAGGGAGTTTGGGCATGACAACAGCAGACACAATGGGCAGCGACCTATATGTCAGTGTTTACTTGCCGGATCTCATGGTAGGGACCGTAGGGGGCGGAACAGGATTGGGAACGCAAAAAGAAGCTCTTTCGCTTCTGGGTCTTGCAGGAGGAAATGCCGGTAAAAATTCACAAAAACTGGCCGAAATTGTTGGGGCAGCGGTTCTGGCAGGAGAGATCTCGCTTCTCGCGTCGCTTGAAGAGGGTACGCTTGCAAAAGCACACAAAGCATTAGCCAGGGGGAACGTATGACAGTTGGTTTAGTCAGCTATGGTATCTATATCCCTGCGTACCGCATAAAACTTGCGGACATTGCTGCGGCGTGGAAAAAAAGTTCCCAGGAGGTTGTGGCCTCCCTGGGAATTTCGGAAAAATCCGTTCCGGGAACGGATGAAGACGCGGTAACAATAGCGCTGGAAGCAGCGCGCAGGTGTCTGTCGGTATTCGGGGGGAAAGCGTCGGACATTGAAGCTCTCTTTGTCGGATCGGAAAGTCATCCGTATGCGGTCAATCCGACATCCACAATCGTCGGAGAACTGCTGGGAGTAGGGAACGGGTATGTGGCTGCAGACATGGAGTTTGCCTGTAAAGCCGCAACAGCAGGAATACAAGCTGTCGCCGGTCTTGTTGCCTCCGGTCATATCCGCTACGGTATGGCTATCGGTAGCGATACGGCACAAAGCAAACCCCACGATCTTTTAGAATACACATCCGCTGCGGCGGGAGTGGCGCTTCTTTTGGGAAGAACCAAACCAATTGCCAAACTTGTGTCATATACGTCATTTACCTCGGACACGCCGGACTTCTGGCGGCGCGACGGCATCCGGTATCCTTCTCACGCGGGGCGATTTACCGGAGAACCGGCGTATTTTGCGCACGTTGCGGGTGCAACCAGACGTTTACTGGAACAAACCAAACTGACACCCCAAGACATGGATTATTGCGTGTTTCATATGCCTAATGGAAAATTTCCGCGCGAAGCAGCCAAGCGGCTCGGTTTCACAAGCATCCAGCTCGCGCCGTCGCTCACCGTTGACACAATCGGCAATCCTTATGCAGCCTCAACGATGCTGGGATTGGCGGCAATCCTTGACGTCGCCAAGCCGATGCAGCGTATATGTATGGTGTCGTACGGATCCGGCGCCGGAAGCGATGCATTTGTGTGGGAAACGACAGCGGCCCTGCCGCAGGCCCAAAGACTCAAAC
>Ga0214473_10008519_pt1 | contig 12115 bp, 8 predicted proteins | sample RVTome_7_FD_203509 | JGI IMG/M metagenome (GOLD analysis project Ga0214473, IMG submission 203509) | Soil microbial communities from uranium-contaminated site in the Upper Colorado River Basin, Wyoming, United States - RVT98D197 | ecosystem: Environmental > Terrestrial > Soil > Contaminated >...
TTGCGGAGGCCGCGTGCGAAGACTGGGCCGAGGACGACCTGTACGCGGTCGTGCGCCGCGCCTACCCGTACCGTCATCTGGCCCGCGAGGTGTTCGACGACATCGTCAACATGGTGGCGCAGGGCTTCACCACCCGACGCGGGCGGCGTGGGGCCCTGGTGCACCGCGATGCCATCCACCGTCGTTTGCGCGGCCGTCGCGGGGCCCGGCTTGCCGCGATCACCTCCGGCGGCGCGATCCCGGACACCGCGGACTATCGGGTGGTCCTCGAGCCGGACGAGCTCTTCCTCGGTACGGTGAACGAAGACTTCGCGGTCGAAAGCATGGCGGGTGAGGTCTTCCAGCTGGGGAACCGATCCTGGCGCATCCTCAGGATCGAGCAGGGTGCCATCCGCGTGGCGGACGCCCAAGGCGAGTTGCCGTCCATTCCCTTCTGGCTCGGGGAGGCGCCGGGCCGGACGCCCGAGCTGTCAGCCGCGGTCTCGGATCTGCGGCGGGAAGTGGGCGAGCGGCTGGACGACGCGGAGGCCACTGCGCGCTGGCTGGTGGCGGAGGTCGGGTTGAGCGAAGCCGCAGCGCGGCAGATCGTCGAGTACCTCCGGGCGACCCGTCACCTGCTGGGCGTCATCCCCACCCAGGAGGCCATCGTCGCGGAGCGGTTCTTCGACGAAGCCGGCGGCATGCAGCTGGTGATCCACGCGCCCTTTGGGAGCCGGATCAACCGGGCCTGGGGGCTGGCGTTGCGAAAACGGTTCTGCCGGCAGTTCAACTTCGAGCTTCAGGCGGCGGCCACCGAGGACGGCTTGCTGCTTTCGCTCGGGCCCCAGCATTCGTTTCCGCTGGGCGATGTGTTCCGCTATCTGCACCCCAACAGCGTGCAGGACGTGCTGGTGCAGGCCCTGCTCGATGCGCCCATGTTCCAGCTTCGGTGGCGTTGGAACGCGACCATTTCCCTGGCGTTGCTGCGGAGCCGGGGCGGCCGCCGGGTGCCGCCCCAGATCCAGCGGATGGAAGCCGACGACTTGCTCGCCGCCGTATTCCCGGATGCCGCGGCCTGCCTCGAGAACATCGCGGGGGATCGCGAGATCCCCGACCATCCGCTGGTGCGGCAGACCGTGGCCGATGCACTGCACGAAGCCATGGACCTGGATGGGCTGGTGGCGTTGCTCCGGCGGATACATGCGGGCGAGATCTCATGCCTGGCCCGCGACGTGCCCGAGCCGTCTCCCCTGACGCACGAGATCTTGAACGCCCGGCCGTACGCGTTTCTGGACGACGCGCCGCTGGAAGAGCGGAGGGCGCAGGCGGTGGCCACGCGCCGTGCCTCCGAGCCCACCACCGCGGCCGAGTTGGGCGCGTTGGACCCTGCCGCCATTGCACGAGTCCGGGAGGAGGCCTGGCCCGAGGCGACGACGCCGGACGAGCTGCATGATGCGCTGCTGCTCGCGGGGTTCCTGGGGGCGGCAGAAGTGGCAGCGGCCGCAGGGGCGGCAGAAGGGGCACCCACGTGGATCACGCTGCTGGGCGTCCTTCAGGATGAGAACCGTGCCGGGGTCGCGCGCGTCGGCGAGCGGGTCTTCTGGGTGACCGCGGAGCGGCTCGGCGAACTGCGGGCCGTGCACCCCCGGCTGACGACCGAGCCTCCCACGCTGGAGCCGCCGACCGGGGCCGCAGCGCCCGACCGTGAGAGCGCCATCCGCGAGCTGCTCCGGAGCCGCCTGGAGATCCTGGGTCCCATGACGGCGGCGGTACTGGCTGACGCGCTGGGCGTCGAGGCCGGCGACGCGGGCATCGCCCTGGCCGCCCTGGAGCGCGAAGGCGTAGTCCTGCGCGGTTCATTCACTGAGAACCGACAACCGAGGACTGATAACCTCTCGGACGTCGAGTGGTGCGACCGCCGGCTGCTCGCGCGGATTCACCGCTACACGCTCCACAGACTGCGCGCCGAAATCGAGCCGGTGAGCGCGGCGGACTTCATGCGGTTCCTGTTTGCCTGGCAGCGGTTGACCCCGGAGCATCGAGCCGCGGGGCTGGAGGGGCTGGCGGCGGTGATCGAGCAGCTGGATGGATTCGAGCTGGCGGCCGGCGCCTGGGAGACCGATATCCTGGCGTCCCGGGTGGACGAGTACGATCCGCAAGTACTGGATGCGCTGTGCCTCACGGGGCGCGTGGCGTGGGGGAGGCTGAGCCTGGCGGTCGGACGGATGGGCGGACGCACGGACGAGGACGGCCTGGTTGCCCGGCCGCAAGCCGGCCCGGTGCGAGCCACTCGAGTGGCGCTGCTGCTGCGGGAGCACCGGGAAGCATGGTTGGCCCTCGCGTCTGTCGGGTCCGACGGGCCCGCGGAGCTTTCGGCCTACGGTGCCGCCGTGCGCGAGGCGCTGGCTCGGCAAGGCGCGCTCTTCTTTCAGGAGCTGGCGGCAGCCTCCGGCCTGCTGGCCACGCAGGTGGAGCGAGGGTTGGCGGAGCTGGTCGCCGCGGGGCTGGTCACGGCGGACAGCTTCGCGGGCCTCCGAGCGCTCCTGGTGCCCGCGGAGAAGCGGCGGCCCGTGGTGGCGAACGCGCGCCGGCGGCATCGGACGGCGCCATTTGGGGTAGAGTCGGCGGGGCGGTGGGCGCTGCTTCGGGCGGACGACCGGTCAGCCGGGCAGGCGGACGCTGGCGGCGGCGGCCGCCCCGAAGTCGAGCTTTTCGCGCGGACCCTGCTGCGCCGCTACGGCGTCATCTTTCACCGCCTGCTCGCCCGCGAGTCGCTCGCGCCTCCGTGGCGGGACCTGCTCCGGGTGTATCGCCGGCTGGAGTCGCGCGGCGAGATCCGGGGCGGGCGATTCGTGGCCGGCATGGCGGGCGAGCAATTCGCGTTGCCGGAGGCCGTCACCCGGCTCCGCGCGGTGCGGCGGGATGCGCCCGCCGGGGGGTTGGTGAGTATCAGCGCCTCGGATCCGCTCAATCTGACCGGGATTGTGACGCCGGAGGCACGGGTACCGGCCCTCGCGTCGAATCGAGTGTTGTTCCGCGACGGCGTGCCGATCGCGGTGCGCGAGGCACGCGCGACCCGTCACCTGGTGGAGCCGGAGGTGGTGGCAAGGCACGACATCGAGCGCGCGTTGGTGCGCAAGCGCGTGAGCCCGATCCTTCGGGCATACCTCGGCTCCGCGTAGGGACCGCTCATGGCCGCCGTTCCTTCAACCATGCTTCCGCTCGGTACCAGGTTGCCTGAGTTCACGTTGCGCAACGTCGTGGACGGACGCACGGTCGCCTCCGGGGAGTTTCGCGAGCCAGCGCTGTTGGTGATGTTCATCTGCAACCACTGCCCGTATGTCCAGCACGTCAAGCAGGAAATCGGTCGGGTGGCGGCGGATTACGCGCCGCGGGGCCTGGGGGCCGTCGCCATCAGCTCGAACGACGTCGCCGCCTTCCCGGACGACGCCCCGGACAAGATGAAGGACCTGGCGCTGGCGGAAGGTTGGCGGTTCCCCTACGTGTTCGACGAAACCCAGGAGGTCGCCAAGGCCTTCCGCGCGGCCTGCACGCCGGAATTCTATCTTTTCGATCGGCAGCGGCAGCTGGTCTATCGCGGTCAGTTGGACGGCAGCCGTCCCAAGAACGAGATTCCCGTGACCGGGCGTGACCTCCGGGCGGCCCTGGACGCGTTGTTGAGCGGCAAGCCGGTCCCGGCGGAACAAATCCCCAGCGTGGGGTGCAGCATCAAGTGGAAGTCAGGAAACGAGCCGGCGTACTTCGCGGTGCCCGTGCGGAATCCCTAGTCGCGACTATCCGCACTCCGTAATCCGCAATCGACATGACCCAACGCAAGAACCTGGCGATCCTGGTGGGCGGCGGTCCCGCTCCGGGCATCAACGCGGTCATCGGCGCCGCCACCATCCGGTGCGTGCTCGAAGGCGTGGATGTGATCGGCGTCCGCGACGGCTTTCAATGGGTGATGGAGGGGAACATCGAGCACGTGACGCCCCTCAACATCGAGATGGTCAGCCGCATTCACTTCCGCGGCGGATCGTTCATCGGGATCTCGCGCGCCAATCCCACCACGGATCCGCAGCTCCTCGAAAACACGGTAACCTCGCTGCTGCGCATGAACGTGTCGCAGCTGATCACCATCGGGGGCGACGATACCGCGTTCTCGGCGATGCGGTTGGAGGAGAAGTCGGCCGGACGGATCCAGGTGGTGCACGTTCCCAAGACCATCGACAACGACCTCGACCTGCCCCCCGACATCGACACCTTCGGCTTTCAGACCGCGCGGCACAACGGCGCCGAGATCATCAAGCATCTGATGGTGGACGCCCACACCACGTCACGCTGGTACTTCGTGATCGCGATGGGCCGCAAAGCCGGACATCTGGCCCTGGGCATGGGCAAGGCGGCCGGCGCCACGCTGACGCTGATTCCGGAGGAGTTCGGACTCAGGAACGTGAAGTTCAAGATCATCGTGGACACGCTGGTGGGCGCCATTATCAAGCGGCTGGCCCAGGAACAGCACCATGGCGTGGCGGTCATCGCGGAAGGCGTGGTCGAGGGCATTGATCCCGCGGACCTCAAGGAGATCCGGGAGGCCGAGCACGACACCCATGGGAATCTCCGCATCGCCGAGGTGGACATCGGGCAGATCCTGAAGCGCGCGGTCCAGGAGCGGCTGCGGGAGTTTGGGATCAAGATGACGGTGGTGGCCAAGGATATCGGCTACGAGCTGCGGTGTGCCGACCCCATTCCCTACGACATGGAGTATGCCCGGGACCTGGGTTACTGCGCGGCCAAGTACTTGTTGTCCGGCGGCAGCAGCGTCATGGTCTCAATGCAGGGCGGACATTTCGTGCCGGTGCCGTTCAGCCAGCTGCTGGATCCCCAGACGGGACGCACCCGGGTACGGTACGTGAACATCACCACGGCCCGCTATGCCATCGCGCGGCGCTACATGATCCGGCTGCGGCGCGACGATTTCGAGGATCCCCACGAGCTGGCTCGCTTCGCCGCCGTGGCGCGCCTCTCGCTGCAGCAATTCCGGGAGCAGTTCGAGTACCTGGTGCAAAAGGAGCCCCCGGCCCTCGAGTTCGAGGTGCTGAAGACCCGCTGACGGCGGTGGCCGTGGGCTACGGCTGGTGGGACTCCCGCGGGTGGCCGGCGACGTGCTCGCCGATCAGGATCTTCCCGATCTCCTCGCGCTGGATCTGGTTGGTCCCCTCGTAGATCTGGGTGATCTTGGCGTCCCGCATGTATTTCTCTATTGGGTAATCCCGCATGTACCCGTAGCCCCCGAACACCTGCACCGCGTCGGTGGTGACCTCCATCGCGACGTCCGAGGCGAAGCACTTGGACATGGCCGAGTAGATGGTCGGCCGCGCCTTGGGACAGGAGTCCACGTAGCGGGCCGTGGCGTAGACCAGTGCGCGGGCGGCCTCGACCTTGGTGGCCATGTCCGCCAGGAGAAAGCGGAGTCCCTGGAACGACGCGACGGGTGCGCCGAACTGGCGGCGGCCGATGGCGTAATCCACGGCCAGGTCCAGCGCCCCCTGCGCGATCCCCAGGGCCTGCGCCGCCACGCCCGGGCGTGACGCGTCAAAGGTACGCATCGCGGTAATGAACCCCGTGCCTTCGCGGCCGAGCAGGTTCTCGGCGGGCACCCGGCAGTCTTCGAAGATCAGCTCGCGCGTGGTCGAAGCCCGGATGCCCATCTTGTCTTCCTTCTTCCCGAACGAAAAGCCGGGGGTCCCTTTCTCCACCACGATGGCGCTGGCGCCGCGCGGGCCTTTGGTCGGATCCGTCATCACGATGGCCACGTAGATCTCGGCCTCACCGCCCCCGGTGATCCACTGCTTGGTGCCGTTCAGGACGTAATGATCGCCGTCCTTGAGTGCGGTGGTGCGGATGCCGCCGGCGTCGGAGCCGGCCTGCGGCTCGGTCAGCGCAAACGCGCCTAGCCGCCGGCCGGCGGCGAGGTCGGGGAGATAGCGCTCTTTCTGCGCGTCGGAGCCCGCGACGATGATCGGGATGGCGCCGAGCGCCGAGCCGGCGAACGCCAGCGCGATGCCGCCACAGGCCTTCGACAGCTCCTCGGCGACCAGGACCATGTTCATGGTGCGGGCGCCTTCGGCGATGCCGCCGTACTCTTCGTCAATGAAGACCCCGAAGAGATCCGCGGCTGCGAGCGTCTTCACGATGGGCCAGGGGAACTCCCCGGTGCGGTCGTACTCCGCGGCCACCGGCCGGATTTCCTGGTCGGCGATGGAGCGGGCCAGGTCGCGGATCGCCCGTTGGGCATCGGATAACCCGTAATCGAGCACTCGTCCTCCAGGGGCGGTGGCGCGTTAGCCGGTCAGTGTGCCGCCGGGCTCTCGTCGAACAGGGCCGGTTCTTCGACCCACGCTTTCCCGGCCTCGAACACCACGCGGACGCGATCGTCGGGGAAGCGGACGTCGAAGGTGCTCACGTCAATCACGCCGTCCGCGGCGCCGGGCTTTGCCAGCGCCAGGACGCGGTCCACCAGAACGCGGATATCCACGTTGGCGTCCTGCATGTGGACGCGCACGATACCCGCCGTGCGGTCGGCCGAGGCCTGGAACTCGCCTTCGGGGTAGAGACCTTCGTAGGTGTCGGCCAGGCGCTGAAGGTCACGGGCCGCCCGGACGGGGTCGGCGGCGCGGATGGTCACGTCGCCCGCGAGCCGGCAGAACACCGGGTCGATCGCGATGTGCTCCGCGGCGTAGGAGTGGCGTGGGGCGCCCGCGAAGCACGGGTGCGCCCAGGTGATGTGCATGCCGCCGCCCTGGTCCACCCGCAGCCGTGCCATGTGGGGGCTGTCTTCGGTGTGTACGTAGAGGTCGCCGCCGCCGATGGCGCCGTGCAGCTCCACCGGTATGGTCGCCAGCATGCGCACCAGCTCCGCGACGATGGTCGGCAGGCAGGGCGCGGCGGTGGGCTGGATGTGCCGGACCACGATCGCCTCGGACGGCGCGTCGAACTCCAGCCACTCACCCGGGAGCGCGGCGAGGTTGGCGCGAATGGCGTCGGAAAGCGGCCCGATGAGGACGCGTCCGTGGCACCCTTGATCGTGAAACATGGCATCCCCCGTGGGGTGACGGGTCTTGGGTGCTCAAGTAATGAAGGCCGTTGTGAAGGGATTGCCTAAAACAGCATGAAGGAACGCTCAGCGGAAGCGGCTAGCCCACTTTCCTCGTCTTCCGGCGCATGAAGTCCATCAGGATGTACTGCCCCAACGTCATCGTGCTGGTGAAATAGGCCTTGCCCCGCGCGATCTCACAGACCTTCTTCACGAACTCCACCAGCGCCCGCTCCCGCGCCAGCATGAAGGTGTTGATCATGATCCCGGCGCGGCGGCAGATCGCCACCTCGCGGTAGGTCTCCTTCAGAATCCTGGGGTCCAGACCCATCGAGTTCACGTAGACGCGGCCGTCCGGGAGCGTCAGCGCGGAGGGCTTCCCGTCCGTGATCATGATGATCTGACGCATGTCTTTCTTCTGCGCCAGCAGCAGGCGGCGGGAGAGTTTGAGGCCCTCCGCCGTGTTCGTGTGATACGGCCCCACCTGCGCCTGGGTGAGCCGCTCAATGGGGATTTCCTCGGCCGAGTCGTGGAACAGCACCACGCGCAGCGTGTCGCCCGGGAACTGGGTGCGGATGAGGTGGGTAAGCGCCAGGGCCACCTTCTTGGCGGGCGTGAACCGGTCCTCTCCGTAGAGAATCATCGAGTGGGAGCAGTCCAGCATCAACACCGTGGCGGCGCTGGAGCGGTACTCCGACTGGTGGACCATGAGGTCCGGGTAATCGAGATCCAAGAACGCAGCAGCGGATTCGTCATCATTGCCGCCCCTGTCGCTTCTGCCGCCCCTCCCGCCGCGCGCCAGCGCGTTCTTCAGCGTCTCCGGCACGTCCAGATTCATCGTGTCGCCGAACTCGTACGGCTTGCTGACCGCCTCGGCCTCCACGCCGGTCGCTAGGTGCTGGGTATCGTGGCTTCCGAAGCTCGATTTCCCCACGCTCCCCAGAAGGTGCCGCAGCGCCCGGTAGCCCAGGAAGTCGATGCCCTTGTCGGTGAGATTGAACTGGACCTGTTGTGCCGCCGAATGCGCCTGGCCACCGGGGCCGATCACCGGCTGATGGCCTTCCGGCATCCGCGGCGCCTGCTCCACAGAGAGGTAGCCGTCGTCGACCAGCTTTTGGACGATCTGGTCCAGCAGGGCGGCGAGCTGGCGCTCGATCTCGCGGTCCCGCGCGGGATCACCGGTGGATTCTCCCCGCAGGACCTTGAGCATATCCGGGTTGAGCTTGCCGGAGTCCATCAGCGCCTGGACAATGGCCTGGCGCAACGCGTCCATGGAGCGCTCGGGCTCCTGATCGCCGAACTCGCCCCAGAATGGGTGATCGTAGGGCCCGCCGGCAAACCCCGACTGCAGCAGGAAATCGCTCAGCTGATCGAGCAGATCCTGCAGGTTGACGGCGTCCAACAGCTCTGGGAGGTACTTCGAGTACGTCGTGTAACGCATACCTTGTTGAAACAATCGCACTTCATCATTGTTCCCGCAATGTCGGACGGTTCTTCCCCATCACCGCACCCCTCGGATGACCAGGCGGACGGGCGGACCGGCGGTGTCGTCACGCCCGACCACGCCCGTCCGCCCGTCCGCCCGTCCGTCTTCGGCGCCCTTCGCCACCGGAATTTCCGGCTGTTCTACTCCGGCCAGCTCGTGTCGCTGGCGGGCACCTGGATGGGCAACACCGCCCAGGCGTGGCTGGTGCTGGTGCTCACCGACTCGCCGTTCTACGTGGGCCTGGTGGGCGCGCTGGGGTCGCTACCGGTGCTCTTGCTGGCCCTGGTCGCCGGCACCGTCGCCGACCGGATGTCCAAGTTGCGCCTTGTCATGATCACCCAGGCCAGCGCCATGGTGCTGGCCTTTGTCATGGCGGCGCTGGTGCTCACCGATCGCATCACCGTATCGCAGATCATCGTCATCGCGACGTTGATGGGCGCGGTCAACGCCTTCGACGTCCCCGCCCGGCAGTCGTTCTTCGTGGAGATGGTGGGCAAGGACGACCTGATGAACGCCATCGCGCTGAACTCGTCGGCGTTCAATGTGACCCGGGTGCTGGGACCGGCGGTGGCCGGCGTGCTGATCGGCAAGCTGGGGGTCGGGGTCTGTTTCCTGGTGAACGGGCTGTCGTTCCTGGCGGTGCTCACCGCGTTGTTCGCGATCCGGCTGCCGCCCTACCGTCGCGCCGCCCTCCCGCCCTCGACCTGGGCCCATATCCGGGAGGGCCTCCGGTATGTGACCGGCGACCGGCGCGTGTCGGCCATCGTGCTCAACATCGCGGCGCTGAGCATCTTCGGCTACCCGTTCCTGGTGCTGATGCCGGTGGTGGCGCGGGACGTGCTCGGCAAAAGCGCCGTGGAGTTCGGCTGGATGAGCTCGGCGGTGGGCGCGGGGGCGCTGGCGGGCGCCCTGATGCTCGCGGCCTTCGCGCCCCGCCTGCCCAAAGGCCGGCTGCTGCGCTGGGCCTCCACCGCCTTCGGGATCATCCTGTTCGTGTTCTCGCTCTCCCGATGGCTGCCGTTGAGCCTCGCCGTGTTGGTGATGACGGGATTCGCGATGATCGTGAACACGGCCACCACCAATACGCTGCTGCAGACCCTCACGCCCGATGACCTGCGGGGCCGGGTGATGTCCGTCTTCACGCTCGCGTTTGTGGGGATGGGACCCATCGGGGCGCTGCAAGCCGGAATCCTGGCGGATCGCGTGGGAGCGCCGACCACGCTGATGATTGGGGCCGCTGTCTGTACGGTCCTAACCTTTGGGCTCTTTCGGCAGGTGCGGGAACTGGGAGCGCTGCGCTAGCGGCCCCGGGCTACGTCCAGCCGCGTACCCGGACGGCGGCTTCGATCACCGCCGCGCACTGCTCGTAGCTGAACGGCACACTGTTGAGGATCAAGTCGTAGGTGGCGGGATCGTCCCACCGGCGCCCGTAATAGGTCTTCACGTAGCGCCGCCGGCCTTCGTCGAGCTCGTGGGTGGCGCGCTCCGCCTCCTTCCGGTCCACTGAAAGGCGCTCCATGGCCCGCTGCACGCGCACGTCCAGCGGCGCCACGACGTACACGTGCAGGGTACCCTCGCGCTGCGCCAGGTACGCCTGGGCGCCACGCCCCACCAGAATCACCCGATCGTGCCGCACCGCCTGGGCAATCACCCGCTCCGTCACGCGCACGATCTCCTCTTCCGGCGGCGCGGCCACGGGCGGCTCGGCGGCGGCCGCCATGAACAGCTCCGGGGATAACCCGGCCAACGTGCGCGCCAGCCGTTCCGTGAACCCGGTGACCCGCTCCTCGCGTTGCTCCACTTCCTCCCGCGGGAGCCCGGCGAGCCGCGCCACCCGGTCCACGAACTCGTTGTCCACCAGCTCCCAGCCCAGCCGCTTCGCCGCGAGCTCCGCGATCTGCGAGCCACCGGACGCGTATTGGCGGGACACGGTTATGACCGGCATGATGCCGCGTGCTCCGCGTCCTCGGCGTTGAGCGCGGGCCTACGGTGAAGGGCCGTCACGTAAAGAGATTCGGCCCCGCGCCCGGTACGCCCTTACCAAAGGGCGGGCCCTTGTCCGGCCGGGCCCGCACGTAGCCCAGCTCCTCGCTGCGTGAGATCCGCTTCTGGGCCACCAACCCTTCCAGCACCAGCTCACAGGCGGACACCACGGTGGCCGCGTCCTTGCGAGGCGCCAATCCCACGCGCTCCACCAGCTCGATCAGCCCGGGCACCATCGCGAACCCCTGACGGCAGGCGTCGGAGTGCTCCTGCTGCGACACCTTGAGCGCGCCGCCCTCGTCGAACCATTGCACGATGGCGTCGCAGTCTGCCCCGCCAACGCGGTCCTCGAAGGTCTTACCCGCGGCGCGGCGCACCAGCTCCTTGGCGATGGTCTCGGCGCCCTGCAGCTCGCCTTCGTACTCCAGCTCGATCTTGCCGGTGATGGACGGGAGGGCGGCGTACACGTCCGACACGCGCGGCACCGCGCGATCCTCTTTGGCGAGAATGGCGCGTTGCTCGGCGTTCGAGGTCACGGATTCCAACACCGTGATGGGCAGCCGCTGGCTCACGCCCGAGCGGCGGTCCACGCGCTTGTCCGCCCGCGCGGCGAACGCGATCTCCTCCACCAACTCGCGAACGAAATCCGGAACGTCGATGCTGCGGCCCGGGCGCGCGGTCCAGGCCTCCTGCTTGGTGATCTCCACCCCGTGCTCGATGCTCGCCGGGTAGTGGGTCATGATCTCCGATCCGATCCGGTCCTTGAGCGGCGTGATGATCTTGCCGCGCGCGGTGTAGTCCTCCGGATTGGCCGAGAAGACCAGCAGCACGTCCAGCGCCAGGCGGATCGGATAGCCTTTGATCTGGACGTCTCCCTCCTGCATGATGTTGAACAGCCCCACCTGGATCTTGCCCGCGAGGTCCGGCAGCTCGTTGATGGCGAAGATGCCGCGGTTGCTGCGCGGCAGCAGCCCGTAGTGGATCGTCAGCTCGTCCGACAGCAGGTGGCCGCCGCGCGCGGCCTTGATGGGGTCCACGTCGCCGATGATGTCGGCCATGGTGACGTCCGGGGTCGCGAGCTTTTCGACGTAGCGGCGGTCGCGGGGCACCCAGTCAATCGCCGCCGCGTCCCCGCACTCGTCCACCAGCTGGCGCCCGTGTTTGGAGATGGGGCGGAACGGGTTGTCGTTGATCTCGCTCCCCGCCAGGATGGGGATCTCGGGGTCCAGCAGCTCCACCAGGCCACGCAGGATCCGGCTTTTCGCCTGACCCCGCAGCCCCAACAGGATGAAGTTGTGCCGCGATAGCACCGCGTTGATCACCTGCGGGATCACCGTCTCGTCGTACCCTCTGATCCCTCGGAACATCTCGGCGCCGGACTCGAGCATCGCAATCAAGTTGTCCCGCATCTCGTCCTTGACGGACCGCAGGTGCCGGCCCGGGTCCCCCCGGGGTGATTGCTTCAGTTCGCCCAGCGTCCGTGGCTTCGTCGGCATCGGTTTCATCGTCCTCCGTCACATGGTGGGCGGTCAGGCGGGTGCGGGGAGCCCCGGCCGGCCGTCTGACCGCCC
>Ga0214473_10008522_pt1 | contig 12110 bp, 13 predicted proteins | sample RVTome_7_FD_203509 | JGI IMG/M metagenome (GOLD analysis project Ga0214473, IMG submission 203509) | Soil microbial communities from uranium-contaminated site in the Upper Colorado River Basin, Wyoming, United States - RVT98D197 | ecosystem: Environmental > Terrestrial > Soil > Contaminated >...
AAAGACCCCCTGGACCTCCAGCCGGGAGGACTGGCCGGTCTTGACATCCCGGAGGCGGAGGCCCTCCACCTCCTCCCCCCCCAGGACCTCCTCCACCACGCTGTCCCAGAGGAAGCTTAATCGGGGCTCGGCGAAGGCCCTCTCCTGAAGAAGGGCCACAGCCCGCAGTTCCCGGCGGCGGTGGACCCCATAGATGCGGGAGGCGAACCTGGCCAGGTAGAGGGCATCGGTGATGGCGGTATCCCCACCCCCCACCACCGCCACCTCCTTCCCCTGGTAGAAGGGGGCATCACAGGTGGCGCAGTAGCTGACCCCTCTGCCCAGGAGCCTCTCCTCCCCCGGGACGGAGAGCTTGCGGTGCTCGGAACCGGAGGCGATGATAAGGGACCGGGCCTGAAAGCTACCGTGGTCGGTAAGGACCTCCCTGATTTCACCCCCCAGCTCAACCCCGGTGACCTCCGCCAGGCGGGTCTCCAGGCCAAAGGCTGAAGCCTGGTGGTGCATCAGCTCTCCCAGCTCTGTCCCGGAAATACCCCGGGGGAAGCCGGGGAAGTTCTCCACCTTTGTGGCGTTGACTATCTGGCCGCCGAAGAGCCCCCGCTCCAGGAGGAGGGTCTTGAGGCGGGAGCGGGATGCGTAGAGGCCCGCCGTAAGACCGGCGGGCCCCCCACCGATTATGACCACATCATAGAGCTCAGCCATGAGTCTCCCCCACCGCCTCCACCATATCCCTCAGCCTGCGGAAGTCAAAGAAGCCCTGTAGGCGCACCCGGCCGTTAATGACCAGGAGGGGAAGAAGGAGGCCCCCTTCCTTCAGGCCCCGGGCGATATCCGGCGGGGCCTGCTCGGCGTCATGGAACTCCAACTCCACCCTATCGCCGAAGAACTGGAGCAGGTTCTGCCGGGCCAGCTTCTGGTTCTCCTGGTCAGTCCAGTCTACACCACAGGGCTCGGCGCAGAACTTGCCCGCCTCCCCCTTTCGGTCAAAGACGGCTACTTTCAGGGCCAAGGGCCTCCTCCAGGTTCTTCTTCAACTCAGCTTTGGGCTTGTAGCCCACAAACTGCTTTGCAGGCTTCCCTCCCTTGAAGAGGATAAGGGTAGGTATGGAGTGGATGGAGTAGCGGGGGGGCGTCCTGGGGTTCTCGTCCACATTGAGCTTGGCGAAGGAGACCTGGCTCTCCATCTCCTGGGCCAGCTCCTCCACGACGGGGGCTACCAGGCGGCAGGGGCCACACCAGGGGGCCCAGAAATCCACCACCACCGGCCCCTTTGAACCCAGGACCTCTTTATCAAAGGTGTCATCGGTAACTACCGCAGGCTTAGCCATTTCTCCTCCGTCAACGCTTCCAGAACCCCCTGGTCCGCCACCCGGCGGGCCATGAGGAGGGCATTCTTGATGGCCAGGGCCTTGCTGCGCCCGTGAGCCACGAAGACATTGCCCTGCACGCCCAACAGGTGGGCACCACCATATTCATTATAGTCCATTTTCCTGACCACCTCCTTCAGGGCGGGGCGGAGCAGCAGGGCCAGGGGGCGGAGGTAGAAGCGGCTCCTGAGGGCATGCCTCAGTTCGTGATGGATGGCCTCACCGAAGCCCTCGGTGGCCTTGATGAGGACATTGCCGGTGAAGCCGTCGCTCACCACCACCTCGGCCAGGCCCCTCAGCAGGTCCTTCCCCTCAAGGTTCCCTATAAAGTTCAGCCCGCTCTTCTTGAGCAGGTTATGGCTCTCCCTCACCAGGCGGTTCCCCTTCTCCTCCTCCTCCCCGCTGGAGAGGAGGGCAATGCGGGGGGAAGCTATCCCCCACACCCGCTCCATATATCGGGCCCCCAGGTGGGCGAACTGGAGGAGGAACTGGGGACGGCAGTCGGCATTGGCCCCCACATCCAGGATGATGGCGGGGCCGGAGGGGGTGGCATAGGGCAGGCCGAGGGCGGGCCTTTCCACCCCCGGGATGTTGCCCAGGACCAGGACAGCGGCGGCAGCCACTGCCCCCGTGGAACCGGCAGAGACAAAGCCATGCGCTTCCCCCCTCTTGACCAGCTCCAACCCCACCCGGATGGAAGAGTGGGGCTTGAGACGCAGCGCCTCTACCGGCGGCTCGTGGGAGCCGATGACCTCTGAGGCAAGCACCAGTCCCAAGCCATCCAGGTTTGCGGGAAGATAGGGAGAGATATCAGCCTCCCTGCCCACCAGCACCACGCCCACACCTTCCTCCCGGGCCTGCAGGGCCCCCCGGACAATTTCCTCCGGGGCGTGGTCTCCCCCCATGGCATCCAGGGCAATGCGGATATCAGCTTTTGACAGAAGTCCTCTCCCACATATCACAGCGCCCCCCCCAGCGGGCCAGGACATTGCCATTGGTGGAGAGCTGGGCTATCTCACATAGATTGGCACAGGCCTTGCACTCAAACGAGGTGGTGCGGTATTTCACCTGACTTACCTCAAAGCCCTTGAAGCTGGTCCCTCGCCCCACCACCGTCTCCTTGGCCAGGAGGGCAGCACCGATAGCCCCCATGCACTCGTGGTGGGGGGGGACGATTATAGGGGTCTTGAGGGCCTCCTCCAGGACCCGGCGGATCCCCACGTTAAAAGCCACACCCCCCTGGAAGACCACGGGGGGCAGGGTCTCTTTACCCAGGGCCACATTGTTCAGGTAGTTCCGCACCAGGGCATCACACAGGCCATAGAGGATGTCCTCTTTGGAGTGGCCCACCTGCTGTTTATGGACCATGTCCGATTCAGCAAAAACAGTGCAGCGGCCGGCGATGCGGACAGGGGTCTTGCTCTGGAGGGCCAGAGGGCCGAACTCCTCAATGCTGATATTTAGCCGGAGGGCCTGGTGGTCCAGGAAGCTCCCGGTGCCGGCGGCGCAGACGGTATTCATGCCGAAGTCGGTGACCACCCCATCCCGGAGGATGATAATCTTGCTGTCCTGGCCGCCGATCTCGACGATGGTCTGAACGTCGGGGACAAAATGGAGGGCCCCAACGGCGTGGGCTGTTATCTCGTTCTTTATGGTATCCGCCCCCGCCACCACCCCCGCCAGGTAGCGGGCACTGCCGGTAGTTCCCGCCCCCGCTACCTCCACCCCGGAGGGCAGCATCTCCTGGATAAGTCTCAGCCCCTCCTGGATGGCCTCAATGGGCCGGCCCTGAGTGCGCAGATAAAGGCTGGCCAGGACCTTCTCCTCCTCATCCAGGGCCACCACCTTGGTGGTGACGGAGCCTACATCAACACCTAGATAAACTCTCATCCTTCTTCCTCTGCCGGCGGCGATTGAGGAGGTCAACAAAGGCCTCAAGGCGCGTGAGCATCCCCTGCTTGCCCGTCTGCTCATCACAGATGAGGGTGAGAACGGGGATGTCCTCCTTGACCGAGGGCAGGATGTTCTGGGCAATTATTTCCGGCATGCAGGTAAAGGGGAGCAGGTGGACCATGCCATCGTAGTCCTGGGAGCAGAGGACCTTCTCACCTACCGATTCCCAGCCCTCCCCGCCGACGCTGCGTTTCAGGTAGGGCAGGGCCGCCCGGTGGGCCTCCTCCTTCCACCCGGAGGAGACCACCCCCGGTCGCAACCACCGGGAGGCAAAGTTTCTCCTCCTTACCTCCACCCCCAGCTTGCCCAGCTCCGACTCCAGGTCCCTGCTGGCGAAGGGGTCCATGAGGACGAATGTCTCCCCCACCACCCCCACCCGCAGCGGCTGGGCCTGGGGGTCCTGGGGCAGGGCAGTCAGCCTATCGGCATATTCTTTCTCCAGCTCCTTGAGAGAGGCCCAGGTCCCGGCCTGGTCTATCGCCTCCTGGGCCTCCTGAAAGAGGCGGTTGACCATCCCCTTGGTCTTCTCCACGGCCCGCATCCGGTGGACAAGCTGTTCCAGTTGGTCCAGGGCCGAGAGCTTGGCCAGGCCGAAGCGGAAAGCGGAGACAAGCTTGAGCCAGGACACATTGTTGGCCCGCCTCTTAATGAACCTCAGCAAGTTCACCAGGCCCCGCTCACTGTCCCCAGGCACAATCATCTCAAACTTGTAGCCCAGGTCTTCCAGGGTCCCCTTCATGGAGCGAGCATAGAAGCCCATGCGACAGGCCACGTTGGTGCTGGTAACCATGATGAGGGTGTCAGCCCCCATCTCCAGGTCCTGGATGAAATTGCCCAAGATGAGCTTATAGGGTAGACAGGCGGTCTCAGGGGAATACCTGGTCCCCAGGGAAAGGGTGGTCCCGCTGTTGGGGGGAGGGATAACTACCTCCACTTTCAGCTCCCGGAGGAAAGTCCGGGCGGCCAGAGATACGTTGCCCATGTGGAAGATGCCCAGCCTCATCCTAGTGGACCCCCACTTTCTGGCGCCGGGAGGCCCGGCGGCGCTTCAATAGGTCCACAAAGGCCTCCAGGCGCGTGAGCATCCCCTGCTTGCCCGTCTGCTCATCGCAGAGGAGGGTGAGGACGGGAATGTCCTCCTTGACCGAGGGCAGGATGTTCTGGGCGATTATCTCCGGCATGCAGGTGAAGGGGGCCAGGTGGACCAGCCCATCAAAGTGGCGGGCATGGAGGACCTTTTCCCCCACCGATTCCCAGCCGTCCCCCCCCACATCCCGCTTGAGGTAGGGCATGGCCGCCTGCTGGAGCCGCCTTTTCTCATTTATCCCCAGGGGGTTGAGGAAGAGGCTGAACCTGGTCCATTCTGAAATGAAAAGGTCCCGCCTCACCTCCACCCCCAGCTTGCCCAGTTCTATCTCCACATCATTATTGGAGAAGGGCTCCAGGACCACATAGAACTCCCCCATCACCCCCACCAACAGGGGGTCCTCGCCGTTCTGGGGCACGGCCCGGAGCCTCTCCAGGTAGTCCTGTTTTCTCCTCTTCAGGGAATCATAGTCTCCCGTCTCATCAACAGCCTTGGTGGCCTCCTGGAAGAGGGCAGTGGCCTGGCCCTTCACCTTTTCCCGGGCCCTCACCCGGTGGACCTCCTTCTCTATCTCGTCCAGGGAGTTGAGCTTGGCCAGGCCAAAGCGGACGGCGGAGACAATTCTCGCCCAGGGGGCCCCCCCCGATATCTTCTTGAAGAGCTGCATGATGCCCTGGAGCTTCTTTTCCGAGACCCCGGCGGTCAGGAGTTGGACCTGGAAGCCCATATCCCGGAGGACACACTCCTGGGTCCTGCCATACCTCCCCAGGCGGCAGATGCCCGCCCCCCCGGCCTGGACGAGGGTGTCGGCCCCCAGTTCGCAGGCCTCAATGAAGTTGCCAAGGGTGAGCTTGAAGGGGAGGCAGAGGCCCTCCGGGGAATTCTTGGTAGCCAGGGTGAGGGTGCGGCGGGTGTTCAAGGGGGGCACCACATGGTCCACACCCAGCTCTGTGAAAAGGGCCCTCACGGGCACCCAGAGGTGCCCCAGGTGAGGGAAGCTTACTCGCATTTCCTCTTCTTCCGCTCTATCATATCCAGAAAGGCTTCCAGCCGGGTGAGGAGGCCTGCCTCCCCGCTGTGCTCGTCCAGGGAGAGGGTCAGGAAGGGCCGTTTCCTCTCCCGGGCATAGCGCTTGACCAGGTCCACCATGAGGGAATCGGGGCCGCAGCCAAAGGCTGCCACCCCGATAGCCCCGTCCACCTCTTCCTGGTCAAGGTAGTAGGCCCCCGCCCCCACCACCTCCGCCTCGTAGGTCCAGTAGGCCTTCCCATCCAGCTTTGCCATCGCCCTCGCCATCTCCTCCTCCAGGGCCATCTCCGGGACCAGCACCCTGACCCCCAGCCCCTTGAGGCGTGGGAGGAGGCGGTGGGTGATGAAATCGTCGTGGACGATATAGGGGTGGCCGACAATGGCCACCGTTAGCCGGTGGGGGGCCTCTTCCTCGGGAGGGGAGAAGCCCAGGGCCTGGGGAGGGGTCTTCTTCTCCCGGACCATCTCCTGGACATAGCGGCGGTGGGCCTCCATGGCCAGGCGGGTGGCTTCCCGGACCCGCCAGGGGTTCCAGGTCAGGGGACGGGCCAGGGAATAGATGGCCCGGTAGAGGGCCCGCCGCCCCTGATTGACATCAATGTCCGCCTCCAGAATAGGGGGGGCCTCAGGGACCACCGCCCGCACCATGTCAGGCAGGCCCAGGAACTTGGAGCAGTTATACACCCGGGGCTCCACGCTCTTTATGGAGGGGATGAAAAGATAGTCACACTGCCCCGCCAGGGCCACGGCGTGACCGCAGAAGACCTTCACCGGCAGGCAGGTCTCGGCCACCATGCGTCTGACCCCCTCGGCCAGGGTCTGCCTGGTGGTAGGTGGAGAGATAACCACCTCTGCCCCCAGGGCCTCCAGGAAAGTCTTCCACATGGGGAGGTACTGGTAAGTCAGAAGCCCTCTCGGTATCCCTACCCGGACCATTATCCGTCCCCTATGCCGAGGGTGAGGGTTTTGCTAGCCCCTGCCAGGAGACCGCCCCCACGCCCACCCTTGCCATCTCCACCCGACAGATTATAACCGCGGAGGGGAAAAAGCGCAAACTCTGAACCTTGACAGCCGCCCCCAAAAGGCCTACTGTAGAATAAAGGTTCTGAATTCTGTCCAAAATATTTCCCTGGCCCCCTCCTTTGAGGGGCGGGGGCAGGGGGCTTATAATTGGGGGGCTGGGATGAAGGTAGTCTTTCTCTCCGATGTGGCTGGTGTAGGCCAGGCGGGGCAGGTGAAGGAAATAGCTGAGGGCTTTGCCCGGAACTATCTCCTCCCCCGGGGCCTGGCCCTGCCAGCCACCCCCGATGTGGTGAAGAACTGGGAGGAGCGGAAGAAGGGGGAGGTGAGGCGCCACGCCCGGGAGAGGGGGAGCCTGGAGGCCCTGGCCCAAAGGCTGGAGGGGATGGAGATAAAGCTGGTGGCCAAGACGGGGGGAGGGCAGAAGCTATACGGCTCCATCACCTCAGCCGATATCGCCGGGGAGCTCTCCCGCCAGGGGATAGAGCTGGACCGCCGGCAGATTGAGCTGCCCGGGCACATCAAGGAGTTGGGGCAGCACCTGGTGGTGGTGAGGCTGGCCCCCGGCCTCTCCGCCCAGCTCCGGGTCAGTGTGGAGGCAATCTAGATGCCGGACCCCAGGCTACCCCCCAACGATGTTGAGGCCGAGGAAGCCGTATTGGGCTCCCTCCTGCTGGACGGCGAGGCCATCTTCAAGATAGTATCCCTCCTCTCCCCAGAGGACTTCTACCGGGACCAGAACCGTGAGGTCTATTCTGGCTGCTTTGAGCTTTTCCGCCGCAACGAGGGGATAAACCAGGTGACCCTGGCCCACGAGCTCTCCCGGCAGGGCAAGCTGGAGGGGGTGGGGGGGGCGGCCTATCTCCTCCACCTTCTCTCCACCGTCCCCACCCCCCTCCACCTGGAGCACTACGCCCAGATTGTCCGCCGCACCTCCCTCTTCCGCCGGCTACTGGCGGCGGGGGAGGAGATAACCCGGCTGGGCTATGAGGACAGGCCCGATGTGGAGGCCACCATGGACCGGGCCGAGGACCTCCTATTCCGTCTCAGGATGGGCACTGCCACCCGGGAATTCGTCCCCCTGAGGGACCTGATATCCCAATACATCGATGAGACTGAGCAGAGAGAGATGCCCCCGTCCCAGGCACAGGGGGGGGAACTGCCTCAGATTTTCACTGGCTTTGGCGACCTGGACGAGTATCTGGGGGGGCTCCAGCGCTCCGACCTTGTGGTCCTGGGGGCTCGGCCCAGCCTGGGCAAGACCAGCCTCTCCCTGGGCATCGCCCGCCACGCCGCCAAGGAATACGGGGCCAGGGTGGGCATCTTCAGCCTGGAGATGTCCCGAGAGGCAGTCGTCCAGCGCTTCCTGGCCACTGAGGCCGATGTGGACTCCCGCCGCCTGCGAATCGGCCAGATAAGCGAGGAGGAGAAGGAGCGCCTGATGGCGGCCACCGGCCCCCTCTCGGAAATGCCCATCTTCGTAGATGACAGCCCCCAGCCCCGGGTGGTGGAGATTCGCTCCAAGGCCCGCCGCCTTTACCATGAGAGGGGGGTGGACCTGATAATCGTGGACTACCTACAGCTCATCCAGGGGGATGGCCGCAACGATAACCGGGTACAGGAGATAAGCCATATAACCCGGAGCCTCAAGGCCCTGGCCCGGGAGCTGAATGTGCCGGTGCTTGCTGTGTCCCAGCTCTCCAGGGCCCCCGAGATGAGGACCTCCCACCGCCCCCAGCTCTCGGACCTGAGGGAATCGGGGAGCATTGAGCAGGACGCGGATGTGGTCCTCTTTATCCACCGGGAGGATGCCTATATCAGCGAGGAGGAGTGGGAACACCAGAACCCCGGCCAGCCATATCCCCGGGGCGTGGCCACCATCATCATCGCCAAGCACCGCAACGGGCCAACCGGCGAGGTGAGCCTGCGCTTCGTCCCCCGCACCGCCCGCTTTGTAAGCCTGGGGACGAGACGGGAGGGGTCATGAAGCCCTTCCCCGGTTTCCCCACCCGCCTGCCCAAGATGGAGGACCCGGAGGAGCTCAACGTGCTCCTCTACTTCTTCTGGCTCTTGGGCAGGAAGGGCCGGCCCTATCTTTCCCTGGGGGAGCTCCAGGCGGATGGAAATCTGAATGCGCTGGGGGAGGAGGGGATTGCCCGGGCCCTGGAGAGGGCCGCGGAAAGGGGGGTGCTTCTGCCCCTCAACAGGGATGGCAGAAGGCTCTATTTCCTCAACAGCCCACAGGGACAGGAGGCCAGGGCCGGGATGGAAAAGGGGGCCTTTCTCCATGAAGAGAAGACGAATATCTTTGACCTCTATGAGCAAAACATCGGCCTCATTACCCCAATCATAGCCGACCAGCTCCAGGAGGCGGAGGCCCTTTATCCCGCCCCCTGGATAGAGGAGGCCGTAAAGTTAGCGGTCCGGCTGAACAGGAGGCGGTGGAGCACTATCTCCCGCATCCTGGAGCGCTGGGCTGTGGAAGGCAAGGATGGAGAGCCTGGGAGAGATTCTGAAAAGGGTGCCGACCCCCACCAGTTCACCCGGGGCAAATACGGACACCTCTACCGCTACTGAAAGCTGTCGCCTCTGCGGGGGGGCGGGCTTTGTCCGCCACCCTGTCCCCTTCGGCCACCCCGATTTCGGGCAGGCCTTCCCCTGCCAGTGCCAGGTGAAAAAGGGGAAGAGGGCCGGGCTGTGGCAGGAGATGGGGGGGCCGGGGCCAGAGCTCTTGAAGCGCATGACTTTTGATAAGTTTGACCGGCGGGGCGAGCTCCCCCCGGAACAGCGCCAGAACCTGGAGCAGGCCCTGCGCCTGGCCCGGGAATTTGCCAAAGAGCCGGAGGGGTGGCTGGTATTCCTGGGGGTCAGCGGCTGCGGCAAGACCCACCTGGCCACAGCCATCGCCAACCACCGCCTAGCCCAGGGCCAGGCGGTCTTCTTCGCTTCCATCCCCGAGCTCCTGGACCACCTGCGCTCCGCGTATGGCCCCGAGGCCAAGACGAGCTATGACGACACCTTTGAAGGCGTGAAGAAGGCCCCCCTGCTCATCCTGGACAACCTGGGGGCCCATTCCACCTCTCCCTGGGCCGAGGAGAAGCTCTTCCAGATAATCAATTACCGCTACAACAACCGGGTGCCCACCCTGTTTACCAGCCACAAGAGGCTGGAGGAGATTGTGGACCAGATAGCCTCCCGCATGGGCGACCCGGGGCTAAGCATTGTATTCTTCATCACCGCCCCCATGTATGCCGCCCCCCGCCCCGCCGAAAGGCCCCACCGCCGGTTGCGGCCCTAGCCCCTTGCCCGGAACAGGCCAGGCTCCTATAATAGAGTCTCGGTATGGTAAACGGCCTGTCGGTCCTGGTGCTGAACCAGAACTACCAGCCCCTGAATATCTGCCGTATGCGTAGGGCGGTAGTCCTGCTCCTCATGGACAAGGCCGAGATGATAGAGAACGGGGTGGGGGAGATCAAGACCCCCACCGCCATTTTCCCCATCCCTTCCATTATCCGGCTCCATATGCTGGTGAGGCGGCCCCCGGTGGTGAAGAGGCTCACCCGTTTTGAGGTCTTCAACCGGGACCACTTTACCTGCCAGTACTGTGGGCGGGAGACGAGGGACCTGACCCTGGACCATGTCATCCCCCGCCACCAGGGGGGCGGACACGAATGGGAAAATGTGGTCGGCGCCTGCATCCCCTGCAACCACAAGAAAGCCGGAAAAACCCCCCGGGAGGCGGGGATGAAACTCCGCCAGCGCCCCTATGCCCCCCCCTCCTTCTTCACCGTCCCCTACCAGTACCTCAGGGCCAACCAACAGTGGCTCAAGTTCATCCCTCAGTAGCCAATTCATCCCTCAGTAGCTAAATACCACTGAAAAGCTGAGTTTTTCAGGGGACCCCGGGCTCCAGCTGGGCCAGGGGTATCTCCACCACTGTCCCTCCCTCCAGCTCCACCTTGACCGTCTCCTTGAGGGGATTGGTCTCTATTACTTTGGCGGGGCCCATGGCCGTAGATATCTTCTTGCCTTTGGCGGGGAGCTTCCGCCTCACCTCCCGGTAATTCTCTATCTCGTAGGCCAGGCAGCAGAGGAGGCGGCCGCAGACACCTGATATCTTGGGGGGGTTCAGGGCCAGCCCCTGCTCCTTGGCCATGCGGATGGTGACAGGGGCGAACTCGGTAAGCCAGCGGGCACAGCAAAGGGGCAGACCGCAGGCGCCTATGCCCCCCAATATCTTTGTCTCGTCCCGGGGCCCTATCTGCCGGAGCTCAATCCGGGTGTGGAAACGGCCGGCCAGCTCCCTTACCAGTTCCCGGAAGTCCACCCGCTCCTCGGCGGTAAAATAGATGGTGAGCTTTCCGTCCAGGGTGTATTCGGCGGTAAGGATTTTCATGGGCACCCCCAGCCGCCGGGCCGCCTCCCTGGCCTGCATGAGGACCTCCTTCTCCTGGGAACGGAGGCTCTGGGCCCGCTCCAGGTCCTGAGGGGCAGCCAGCCTCAGGACAGGCTTCAGGGACTCCCCCCGCTCCTCCCCGGGAACCTCCCGCGGCCCCTTGACAACAAAGCCGAGCTCCTGCCCCCGGACCGTCTCCACCACCACCTGGTCCCCTTCCGCCAGCTCCAGGCCTGCCGGGTCAAAGAGATAGACCTTCCCCGCCGGGCGGAAGCGGACCCCTACTGTCTTAGGCATTCCCCTCCCGGGGCAACTTCAACATCAGCACCTCCAGGGCCAGGCGGGGGCTGGCATTCCTCTCCAGGGCCTCTCTTATCCCCGCCGTGTCCTTTATCCCCTGTCGGAGCTGGGCCATGCCCAAGGCGCTGGCCTGCCTCTTCAGGGCCTCCTCATAGTCAAGGCTCACCACACCTTCGGGGAGGCCGGCCACCACCAGCAAAAGGTCCCGGAGCCAGCCTTGCCACAGCCGGAGGAGCTCAAACACCACCTCCCTGTCCCGCTCCCAGCGATTGGCCAGCCCTTCCGCCATCCTGAAGCGCTCCTCCAGGCCCGCCCCCAGGAGCCGCTGGACCTGTTCCAGGGCCTCCGCCCTGAAGCCCAGGAACTCCCGGTCCAGGGCCATGCCCAGGCACCCCTGAGAAACATGGGCCAGAAGCCTGGCCCTCTCCCTCTCCAGGCCAGACTCCCTCACCAGGGCCTCCTCCGCCTCCCCCAGGCCCAGGGGCCTTATCTCCAGCCTCTGGCACCGGGAGAGGAGGGTAGAGGGCAGGAGGCCCTCCCGGGAGGTGGTGAGGAGGAAGACCACCAAGGGGAGGGGCTCCTCCAGGGTCTTGAGGAAGGCATTGGCCGCCTCCAAGGAGAGCCTCTCCGCCCCATCAAAGATGAAGACCTTGTATCTGCCCCCAAAGGGGAGCAGGCAGGCCAGGGCCTCGATTCCCCTTATCTGGTCAATGCCTATCTCGGTCCTGGGCCGGCCGGCCTTGGGGTCGTGGACGGGGCTTATGACCAGGACATCGGGGTGGGTGCCTGAGGCGATGTGCCGGCAGGAGGGACAGGCCCCGCAGGGGGGGCCATCACCCACGCAGTTCAGGGCCTGGGCCATTTCCAGGCAGAGGCTCCTCTTCCCCACCCGGGGAGGCCCCACCAGGAGATAGGCATGGGCCAGCCTGTCCCCCGCCATGCTGTTCCGGAACAGCCT
>Ga0214473_10008523_pt1 | contig 12109 bp, 8 predicted proteins | sample RVTome_7_FD_203509 | JGI IMG/M metagenome (GOLD analysis project Ga0214473, IMG submission 203509) | Soil microbial communities from uranium-contaminated site in the Upper Colorado River Basin, Wyoming, United States - RVT98D197 | ecosystem: Environmental > Terrestrial > Soil > Contaminated >...
GATGTCGAAGCGCAACAACTTCACCGCCGGCCAGATCTATGAGAGCGTGATCAAGAAGGAGCGCCGGGGCGACTACCTCGGCGGCACCGTTCAGGTCATTCCCCATATTACGGACGAGATCAAGCACTTCATCCGCCGCGGGGCGGGCGAAGCGCAGGTGGCGATTGTCGAGATCGGCGGCACGGTGGGCGACATCGAGTCGCTGCCCTTCCTGGAAGCGATCCGCCAGATGGGGATCGAACTGGGACGTGAGAATTGCTGCTTCATTCACCTGACGCTGGTGCCCTACGTCGCCGCGGCAGGGGAGATCAAGACCAAACCCACGCAGCATTCGGTAAAGGAGTTGCGCGAGATCGGGATCCAGCCCGACGTGCTGCTGGGCCGCGCCGACCGCCCGATCCCGGAGGACGAGCGCCGAAAGATCGCTCTCTTCACCAACGTCGCGATGGAGGCGGTGATTTCGGCCGTGGATGTGGACAGCATCTACAAGATCCCCGCCATGCTTCACACGCAGAAGCTGGACGACATCGTGTGCCGCAAGCTGGGGCTCAACGCGCCACCCGCCAATCTTTCGAGCTGGGAAGGACTGGTCCACAAGCTGGAGCATCCCCAGCGCACGGTCAGCATCGCGCTGGTGGGCAAGTACGTGGACCTCACCGAGTCCTACAAATCGCTGACCGAGGCGCTGATCCACGCCGGCATCCATACCGGGGCCAGGGTCAAGATTCATTATGTGGATTCGGAAAGCATCGAGAAGAACGGCACCGCCAGCCTGCAGAACATGGACGCGATCCTGGTGCCGGGCGGCTTTGGCAAGCGTGGCGTGGAGGGGAAGATCAAGGCGATCCGCTTTGCGCGCGAGGGCGGAGTGCCGTATCTCGGCATCTGCCTCGGCATGCAGCTCGCCGTGATCGAATATGCCCGCAACATGGCGGGACTCGCGGGCGCCCACAGCACTGAATTCGATCCCGACACGCCGCACCCCGTGATCGCCCTGATCAACGAGTGGCAGGACCGTGACGGCCGCGTCGAGCAACGCGACGCCCATTCGGATCTCGGCGGCACGATGCGCCTCGGCGGCCAGGAATGCGTGCTCGAGCCTGATTCCGTGGTGCGCCGGATCTACGGGCAGGACCGCATCATGGAGCGGCACCGCCATCGCTACGAGGTCAACAATCACTACCTGCCGCGGTTGAAGACCGCAGGGCTGAAGGTGAGCGGGACATCGGCCAAAGACAGGCTGTGCGAGATGATCGAGCTGCCCGGCCACCCGTGGTTCGTCGGCTGTCAATTCCATCCGGAGTTCACCTCCACCCCCCGTCACGGCCACCCGCTGTTCAAGGCGTTCGTGCAGGCGGCGCTGAGCTACGCGCAGCCGGACCAGGCGGCCGGGAAACCGGGGGACGCCGGGCGCTTGAAAAGCATCGCCTAGGAGTTTGTCGGACTTAGGTCGGACAAACTCCTTAAGCAAAACCGCCCGCGCGATAGCGGGAGTACATGACACTAAAAACCTCATTTCCAGCCTGCGCGCGTGCCCATCGGAGGCCCATCGGGGTCGTTACTCTGGGTTTCATTCGAAACGTGCGGGCGGTTTTGCTGTTAGCAGCCTGTCGGACACCTAAGTCCGACAGGCTGCTAGGGCCGCCCCAGTGACCTCCCGCCCGCGACGATCGCAACCGGCGCCGTTGCCGCAGCGCGGCGCTCGGGTCTCGCGCGCTGTCGTGGAACTGTGTGGTTTCAAGGCTGGCCTCGATCAACCTCTTTTTTTGATAGCGGGCCCCTGCGTGATCGAATCCCGGGACCTGGCGCTCGATACGGCAGGAGATCTGCAGGAGATGTGCGCCAGCCTGGGGCTGCATTTCATCTACAAATCGTCCTACGATAAGGCAAACAGGACGTCTATAAAATCCTTTCGCGGCTTGGGGATGGACAAAGGTCTTGAGATTCTGGATGAAGTGAGGAAGAAGCTCAAAGTACCGGTCCTGACCGACGTGCATGAGATCGAGGAGATCGCCGCAGTGGCGGCGGCAGTGGACGTGCTGCAGACCCCCGCCTTCCTGTGCCGCCAGACCGATTTCATCTGCGCAGTGGCTGCCGCAGGCAAGCCGGTCAACATCAAGAAGGGCCAGTTCCTCGCCCCGGGCGACATGCGGAACGTGGTGGAAAAGGCGAAGGCGGCGAGCGGGCGGGACAACATTCTGGTGTGCGAGCGCGGAGTCTCGTTCGGCTACAACAACCTGGTCTCCGACATGCGCTCGCTCGCGATCATGCGCGAAACCGGCTGCCCCGTAGTGTTCGATGCCACGCATTCGGTCCAGCTGCCCGGCGGCCAGGGAGCCGCGAGCGGCGGCCAGCGCGAGTTCGTGCCGGTGCTGGCGCGCGCAGCGGTGGCAAGCGGCATCGCAGGACTGTTCATGGAGACCCACCCCAACCCGGAAAAAGCGCTGTCCGACGGCCCGAACGCCTGGCCGCTCAAGCTGATGAAGCCGTTGCTCGCCACGTTGCAGGCGCTCGATGTCACGGTCAAGCAGCGCGGATTCGCCGAGGACATGCTCTAAGCCGTTTCAACCACGACAGGAACAAAAAATGAGTGCGATCGTTGACGTCATTGCGAGGGAAATTCTGGATTCACGCGGGCAGCCGACCGTCGAGGCGGACGTGCTGCTCGAGTCCGGCGTAATGGGCCGCGCGGCGGTGCCTTCGGGGGCCTCCACCGGCAGCCGGGAGGCCGTCGAGCTGCGTGACGGCGACGCCAAGCGCTACGGCGGCAAGGGCACGCTGAAAGCGGTGGAAAACATCAACACCGAGATCTGCGAAGCGGTCATCGGGGTGGACGCAACGGAGCAGGGCTTCGTGGACAAGGCGCTGATCGATCTCGACGGCACCGAGAACAAGTCGCGCCTCGGCGCCAATGCCGTGCTCGCCGTGTCGCTGGCGGTGGCCAAGGCCGCGGCCGAGGAGTCGGGCCTGCCGCTGCACCGCTATCTGGGCGGAGCCGGGGCCATGGCCATGCCGGTGCCGATGATGAACGTGATCAACGGCGGCGCCCACTCCGACAACAGTCTCGACATGCAGGAATTCATGATCGTGCCGGTGGGATTCACCTCCTTCCGCGAAGCGCTGCGCTGCGGCGCCGAGGTGTTCCACGCGCTGAAAAAGCTCCTCGCCGATCGCGGACTCTCGACCGCAGTGGGCGACGAAGGGGGGTTCGCGCCGCGCCTGCCCAAGCACGAAGCGGCGATCAAGACCATTCTCGAGGCGATCGAGGCCGCCGGCTACGAGCCGGCCGACCAGGTCGCGCTTGCGATCGACTGCGCGAGCTCGGCATTCTTCGAGGACGGCGAGTACACCCTGGCCACGGAAGGGCTTGCCATGAGCTCCGCGCAGTTCGTGGACTATCTCGCGGCGTGGGTGGAAAAATATCCGATCATCAGCATCGAGGACGGGATGGCGGAGGACGACTGGGACGGCTGGAAGCTGCTGACCAAGCGACTCGGCAAGAAGGTGCAGCTGGTGGGGGACGATCTTTTCGTGACCAACACCCGGTTCCTCAAACAGGGCATCGAAAGGGGAGTGGCCAACTCGATCCTGATCAAGGTCAACCAGATCGGCACGCTGACCGAGACGTTCGCGGCGATCGAGATGGCGAAGCGCGCCGGCTATACCTCCGTGGTATCGCACCGGTCCGGCGAGACCGAGGACACGACCATCGCCGATATCGCCGTGGCATCGAACGCGATGCAGATCAAGACCGGCTCGCTGGCGCGTTCGGACCGGCTCGCCAAGTACAACCAGCTGCTGCGCATCGAGGAGGACCTGGGTGAGACGGCGAGCTACCCGGGCCGCGGAGCGTTCTACCAGTTGCGTTGATCCGGCGTGAGAGTGCTGACGCTGACCCTCGCCGCCCTGATCGTGCTGATCCAGTATCCGTTGTGGTTGGGCAAGGGCAGCTGGTTCCGGGTGTGGGAGGTGGACCAGCAGATTCGCGCGCAGCGCGAGGCGAACCGCCAGCTGCAGGCACGCAATGCCGCGCTCGAGGCCGAGGTGCGCGATCTCAAGGTCGGCCTGGAGGCGATCGAGGAGCGGGCGCGGAGCGAGCTCGGCATGGTGAGGCAGGACGAGATATTCTTCCAGTTGCTGGACGCATCGCCCGCGGCGGCGCCCCGGGAACCCGCTACCCGCTGAAATGACTTCGCCAGGAGGAGCAGCGGGCGCCGCCAGGGTCATCGACGGAGTAGCGGCCGCACGGGACATCTACGCCCAGTTGAAAGAGCGCGTCACGGCGCTTGGCCAACTCGATGTCCGGCCCCGGCTCGTCGCGATCCAGGTCGGCGATCACCCCGCTTCGCGAATCTACCTGCGCAACAAGGTGCGCGCCTGCGACGAGGTGGGCGTCGATTCCGAAGTGCAACACCTCGACGCCGGCTGCTCGCAGGCAGCGCTGCTCGCGGCGCTGGAGAGCCTCAACCGCAACGCGCGCGTGCACGGCATCCTGCTGCAACTACCGTTGCCGGAGGCTCTCGACGCCGGGCGGATCCTGCAGGCCATCGCTCCGGAGAAGGACGTCGACGGATTGACCTGGGCGAGCCTGGGCGCGTTATTAGCCGGTCGCCCGGCATTCGAGCCGTGCACGCCGCGCGGCGTGATCATGCTGCTCGAGCGAGCGGGTATCGACATCGACGGGCGCGATGCAGTAGTAGTGGGACGCAGCGCGATCGTCGGCAAGCCGATGGCGCTGATGCTGATGGCGCGCGGGGCGACCGTGACGATCTGCCACAGCCGGACCCGCGACCTCGCGGAGCATACGCGCCGCGCCGATATCCTGGTGGCCGCGACCGGCCGGGCCGGGCTCATTACCGGTGACATGGTGAAGCCCGGGGCCGCCGTCATCGACGTCGGCATCAACCGCTTGCCCGACGGCAAGCTCGCCGGCGACGTGGATTTCGCGTCGGTGCACGCAGTCGCCGGGTGCATCACGCCGGTACCCGGTGGCGTGGGGCCCATGACGATCGCCATGGTCATCGCCAACACGGTCCTCGCCGCCGAACGCAGTATCCCGGTGCGGACGGCGTGAGCGGCTGCTAAACCGGCAGCCCGCTCAGCACGAGAAGGAATTCGAGAAGTTGAACAGGAGCTCCGGGCTGAAGTAACCCCGGAACCCGAAGTAGACGAGGATCGCAGCGAGCACGGCCAGGATCAGCCATAGCAGCACGCGCCTGGGCTGGGTCATGCGCACTTCGAGCATGGGCGTTGCGTCTCGCCGTGTTCCGAATCTGCATTATTGCACAACATCCGCCGTTGCCCGGATGGCCGTGTCGGCGCCCGCCGCCGCCGCGGGTGGCGCCGGCGCATACGATCAGAACGCCAGGTTAGGAAGTGGCGGCGCAGCGATTGATATAATTTCTTATTTTTTCACCTGGCCGTCGGACCCACTTGGCTTCGAGCACCATTCGAACACTCGGCTTCGACTGCACCTTCGACGATATTTACCTGCGCGAAGGGCTGGTCAAGCTCGACCAGCGCTTTCTTGCCGAGTTGAAGGCAAGCGACGCGGCGCTGCATGAGCAGCTCACGCGCGCGCGCGCCGATCCCGCGGCACTGGCGTCAAAGCAGGAATCGGAGCTTCTGCTCGCACTGGCGCCACACCTGGAACGGTTCATCGCGCGCCTGTTCGGAATCGAGACCGAGGTCCAGGCGCTTGCGGCGCAGCATCACCGGCTGGCGCCGCTCTACCAGGTCAAGCGGCAGTTCGTGCAGCGCCGGGCGATGCACCGCTACCCGCCGGATGAAGCGGCGGGCTTCGACGGCCTTGCGCTCGAGCGCGAACTCGAGCAGGCGTTCGGCGAGCCCTTCACCGAGATCGCTTACGCGCGCCACGTCACGGAATGGCAGAAAGACGAATCGGCGCATGGGGCGCGTCTCGAATGCGCGTTGCGCTACGCGGCGTGGGCCGCGCATACGGAGGAGGGCCGGAAACACCGCCGGGGGGGCGTGCTGTTCAAGGCGCCGGCCAAGCTCGACCCGCAGCGGCTGATACCGGTGGCTACGGATGAATCCGGCGGCTACCGGAGCCACCGGCTGGAGCAGCACCATTTGCGACGGCGCGACGGGTTCAAGCTGACCGACCCCGGCGCCGATCTTGTGCGGGCGCTGGACGAAGCGAATTACTGCATCTGGTGCCACCAGCAGGGCAAGGATTCGTGCTCCAGGGGTCTGCTGGAGAAGGGCGCGGCGGGACGGGGCGCGGCCGCCTTCAAGAAAAGCCCGTTTGGCGTGATCCTCGCCGGCTGCCCCCTCGAGGAGAAGATTTCCGAGTTCCACCAGGCTAAAGCCGGGGGCTACGCAATCGGCGCGCTCGCCATCATCGTCGTGGACAACCCGATGGTGGCGGCGACCGGGCACCGCATCTGCAACGACTGCATGAAGTCGTGCATTTACCAGAAGCAGGAGCCGGTCGACATCCCGCAGGCGGAGACCCGCACGTTGAAGGACGTGCTCGAGCTGCCGTGGGGCTTCGAGATCTACTCGCTGCTCACGCGCTGGAACCCGCTCAACGTCCGCGCGCCGTACCCCAGGCCGGCGAGCGGCAAGCGCGTGCTGATCGCCGGGATGGGACCGGCGGGATTCGCGCTCGCGCATCACTTGATGAACGAGGGGCACACCGTGATCGGCATCGACGGGCTCAAGATCGAGCCGCTGCCGCCCGAGCTGTGCGGCGTGGATGCGCGCGGGGCGCGCGTGCCGTTCCAGCCGGTGCGCGATGCGCGCGAGCTCTACGAGGCGCTGGACCAACGCGTCATGGCGGGGTTCGGCGGCGTGGCGGAGTACGGCATCACGGTGCGCTGGGACAAGAATTTCCTCAGGGTGTTGCGCCTGCTGCTCGAGCGCCGGCGGGAGTTTGCAATGGTCGGGGGCGTGCGTTTCGGCGGCACACTGACCGCGGACGAGGCCTTCGCGATGGGCTTCGACCATGTCGCGCTCGCTGTGGGCGCCGGGCGGCCCACCGTGCTGGCGCTGCCGAACGGGCTCGCGCGCGGCGTGCGTGCAGCGTCGGATTTCCTGATGGCGCTTCAGCTGACCGGCGCGGCCAAGGCGGACTCGATCGCCAACCTGCAAGTGAGGCTCCCCGTGGTGGTGGTCGGGGGCGGATTGACGGCCATCGACACCGCCACCGAAGCGCTCGCCTATTACCCGCTGCAAGTAGAGAAATTCCTGCGGCGCTATGAGAAGCTGGCGCGCGAGCATGGGGAGGCCGCGGCGCGCATTGCGTGGAACGAGGAAGAGCAAGGCATCGCGGACGAGTGGATGGCCCACGCGCACGCGATCCGCAGCGAGCGCCGGCGCGCGGGGGCGGAGAACCGCGCGCCGCGCATCCTCGAGCTGCTGCAGTCGTGGGGCGGGGCCACCATCGCCTACCGCAAGCGGCTGATCGACAGTCCTTCCTACACGCTCAATCACGAGGAAGTGCACAAGGCGCTCGAAGAAGGCATACGGTTTGCGGAAGGCCTAACTCCGCTCGCGGTGGAAGTGGACGGGCTCGGCCACGCCCGCGCGCTCAAGGTCTCGGTGCAGCGGCGCGGCGATGACGGCAAATGGAGGGAAACCGCGCAAATGGAACTGCCGGCCCGGACCCTATTGATCGCCGCCGGCACCCAGCCGAATACCGTGCTCGCGCGCGAGGACCCGGACCATTTCAGGCTCGACGGCCGCTATTTCCAGGCGTGCGATGAAAACGGCGAGCCGGTTGCCGTGGAGCAAGCCATTTCGAAGCCGCTGCAGTCGCGGGTGCTGCTGGCGCGGCGCGACGACGGGCGCTATTTGAGCTATTTCGGCGACGTGCACCCCTCGTACTTCGGCAACGTGGTCAAGGCTCTCGCCGGAGCCAAGCAAGGCTATCCGGTGGTGAGCCGCGTACTCGAGCGCGTCAGGCCGGCATCGGCGTTAAGCGACGGGCAATTTATCGGCCGGCTGAACGAAGGGTTGCGGGCGACCGTGCACGAAGTGCTGCGGCTGACGCCTCTGATCGTCGAAGTCGTGGTGAAGGCGCCGCTGGCAGCCCGGCGCTTCCGGCCCGGACAGTTTTACCGCCTGCAAAATTTCGAGATGCTGGCCCCTCGCGCGGATGGAACGCGCCTGACGATGGAGGGCCTCGCGCTGACCGGTGCCTGGGTCGACGCCGAGCGCGGCCTGGTGTCGCTGGTCACGCTTGAGATGGGCGGTTCCTCGGATCTATGCGTGCTGCTCAAGCCGGGGGATCCGGTCGTGATGATGGGGCCGACGGGCACGCCCACCGAGATACCGAAAGGCGAGACCGTCATACTCGCTGGGGGAGGGCTGGGCAACGCCGTGCTGTTCTCGATCGGCCAGGCGATGCGGCGCGCCGGGAACCGGGTGCTGTACTTCGCGGGCTACAAGCACATGACGGACCGCTACAAGATCGGGGAGATCGAGGCGGCCTCGGACGCCGTGGTGTGGTGCTGCGACGAGGAGCCCGGGTTCACGCCCGACCGCCCCCAGGACAAGACCTTTGTCGGCAACATCGTGCAGGGCATGCACGCGTATGCAAGCGGCGCCCTGGGCGAGCAGCCGATCCCGTTCAATACCGCGGACCGCGTCATGGCCATCGGCTCGGACCGCATGATGGGAGCGGTGGCGGGCGCGCGGCATGACTTGCTCAAGCCCTATCTCAAGCCGGGCCACCGCGGTATCGGTTCCATAAACTCACCGATGCAATGCATGATGAAGGAAATCTGCGCCCAGTGCCTGCAGCCGCACGTGGACGAGAGAAGCGGCAAGGTGAGCTACGTCTTTTCGTGTTTCAACCAGGACCAGCCGCTCGACCGCGTGGACTGGACGGCGCTGGATGCCCGGTTGCGCCAGAACTCCGTGCAGGAAAAGCTCGCCGCCGAGTGGATCGACCACTGCCTGGTCGAGCTCGGCGCACGCGACATGCAGCGGATCTGAAAAAACAACCGCTAATCGCGTAGCACCGAATCGAGCGTACCGGCCAGCTCGTCGATCTGCTCCTTGCTGATGATGAGCGGCGGGGACAGCGCGATGATGTCGCCGGTCACCCGGGTCATCACTCCCTTCGCGAAGCACTTGAGGAAGGCCTGGTAGCCGCGCGCCCCCGGCTTCCCCGGCAGTGGCTCGAGCTCGATCCCAGCCATCAGCCCGAAATTGCGGACGTCGATCACCGGACCCGCGCCCTTGAGGCTGTGCACCGCCTGCTCGAAATGGGGCGAGAGCCCTCGTGCACGCTCGAAGAGCCTTTCCTCATGGTAGAGCGCAAGCGTCGCCTCCGCCGCGGCGGTGGCGAGGGGATGGCCCGAGTACGTGTAGCCGTGAGAAAACTCGACCGTATCGGGTGGCGCGCTGTTCACCACTGTTTCGTAAATCTCGCGGCGCACCACCACGCCGGCAAGCGGAACGGCGCCGCTCGTCACGCCTTTGGCGAAGGTGATCATGTCGGGTGTCACGCCGAAGGTTTGCGCGGCAAACGCCTGGCCGGTGCGGCCGAAACCCGTGATCACCTCGTCGAAGATGAGCAGCAGGGCGTGCTTGTCGCAGATCGCGCGCAGCCTCTCCAGGTAGCCCTTGGGGGGAACCAGCACGCCGGTGGAGCCGGCAACAGGCTCTACGATCACCGCCGCGATGTTGGAAGCATCATGCAGTGGAATGAGTCGCGTCTCGAGATCGTCGGCAAGATGCGCGCCCCACTCCGGCTGCCCGCGGCTGAAGGCATTGCGCTCGAGGTTGTGGGTGTGCGGCAGGTGATCGACCCGCGCGAGCATGTTTCCAAATGCCTTGCGGGTGGCGGGAACGCCGCCCACTGAAATGCCCCCGAAGCCCACCCCGTGGTAACCCCGTTCGCGGCCGATCAACACGTTGCGATGTCCTTCCCCGCGGGCGCGTTGATAGGCGAGTGCGATCTTCAGTGCGGTATCGACCGCCTCGGAGCCCGAGTTGGTGAAGAACACGTGATCGAGGCCGTCCGGGGCCAGCTGGGAAATGAGCGCAGCCGCGCGGAACTCACCCGGGTGCCCCATCTGAAACAGGGGCGAATAATCGAGCGTCTCAGCCTGGCGCCGGATGGCTTCGACGATCTTCGGGCGGCAGTGCCCGGCGTTCACGCACCACAGACCCGCCGTGCCGTCGAGAATCCTCTGGCCGCCTTCGGTGATGTAGTGCATGTCCCTGGCCGATACCAGGATCCGCGGTGCCGCCTTGAACTGGCGGTTGGCGGTGAAGGGCATCCAGAACGGCTCGAGGGGATAATCGCGCGGGGGCATGGATCGCAGACGGTCTCGGAAGGGATGCCCCCTATTTTGCCAGCGCCACCGAGGTTCAGCCATACTGCGGATAGATGAAACATTTCCTGCTGTGCCTGCTGGCGCTCCTGCTGACGCCCGCGCTGGTCCTGGCCCAGCCGGCCGTCAACATCGGATCCAAGCGCTTCACCGAGTCCTACATACTGGGCGAAATCATGGCGCGCACGGTGGACGCGGCGGGGGAGGCCCCCGCGCGGCACCACCAGGGGCTGGGCAATACCGCAATCCTGTTTTCGGCCCTGAAGAGCGGCGCGATCCACGCCTATCCCGAGTACACCGGCACCCTCGCCTTCGAGCTGCTGGGTCTGAAGAGCGTGCCGGACCTCGCGGAACTCAACCGGTTGCTGGCCCCGCACGGGGTGGCGGCCGGGGTGCCGCTTGGATTCGGCAATACGTATGCCCTGGCGATGCGCGAAGCGCGGGCGGAAGAGCTGGCGATCAGGCGCCTTTCCGACCTGGCGCGGCATCCCGGCCTCAGGCTCGCGCTGTCACAGGAATTCCTCAACCGCAGGGATGGCTGGCAAGCCCTGCGTCAGGCATACCGATTTTCGTTTTCCGAGGTCCGCGGCCTCGATCATGGGCTCGCGTACGAAGCACTCGCGGGCGGGCAGGTGGACGTCATCGACGCCTATGCCACCGACGCCAAAATCGAGCGTTACCGGCTGCGAGTGCTCGAAGACGATCTGCGTTTCTTTCCGGGTTACGAGGCGGTGATTCTCTATCGCCGCGATTTCGAGAAGCAGTTTCCACGCTCATGGGACGCTTTGCAGCGTCTGGCGGGCCGCATCAGCGCCGAACAAATGATCGGGATGAATGCCGCTGCCGAGCTTGCGGGTGACTCGTTTTCGGCGGTCGCAGCGAGGTTTCTCGAGCCGGCTCCGGCGGATGCGCGGGAAGCGAAGAGCGGACGGCGGTCTTTTCTCGCTGCGCTGGCTGGCCCCGACTTCGGGCGCCTCACGCGCGAGCACCTGGTGCTGGTAATGTCCTCGCTTGCCCTGGGAGTGGCGGTCGGCGTGCCGCTGGGCATCTGGGCAGACCGGGTGCCGCGGGCCGGTTACTGGATATTGGCGACGACCGGGGTACTGCAGACAGTGCCCGCGCTTGCGCTGCTCGCTTTTCTGATCGCTGCGCTCGACCGCATCGGGACGCTGCCGGCGATCGTCGCGCTATTCCTATATTCGCTGCTGCCCATCGTTCGCAATACGGAATCGGGACTGGCTGGCGTGTCCGGCTCGCTGCGGCAATCGGCGACCGCGTTGGGGCTGACTGACTGGTTGCGGCTGTGGCTGATCGAGCTCCCGCTCGCGGCGCGCACGATACTCGCGGGAATCAAGACGGCGGCAGTCATCAACGTGGGCACGGCGACCATCGCTGCTTTTATCGGGGCCGGTGGCTATGGCGAACGCATAGTAGCCGGGCTCGCGGTCAATGATCACGCACTGCTGCTGGCGGGCGCCGTGCCGGCCGCGGTGATGGCGGTCGCGGTCCAGTGGGCCTTCGACATCCTCGAGCGCCGTTTTGTCTGGACAGCGCCGCGCGCTCGACAAGCGCCCCGTTCCTGACCCCTTCGGCGAGGCCGCAGGTGCCGGGCGCGGCCCGCAGAGAGGGGAGGAGGGAGCGTCCCGGACTGAACTAAAATTTTGCCGCCCTGTCAGTGCATTAACGATCGGCTTCGCGCCATCCGGACACGGTGCGGGCGGGTATACTTGCCGTTCGATACGGCCGGTCTGCCGCTCGGCTTGGATAAGAAGAAGGTCAGGGACGGGATTGATGAGCGA
>Ga0214473_10008524_pt1 | contig 12108 bp, 7 predicted proteins | sample RVTome_7_FD_203509 | JGI IMG/M metagenome (GOLD analysis project Ga0214473, IMG submission 203509) | Soil microbial communities from uranium-contaminated site in the Upper Colorado River Basin, Wyoming, United States - RVT98D197 | ecosystem: Environmental > Terrestrial > Soil > Contaminated >...
CGCCTCCGCGCTCGACGGGTCCGGAGCGCCGCAGCGCGGGCCGCCCCCGCGCTTCGAGGAAGCGTCACCTCGCGCTCGTGAAGTGATCCGCGGCTAGGAGGCCAACTCGAGAGTCGGCCTCCGCGCAACGAGGCGGAGCCGAGCGAAGTTCATCGGGCTACTCGGCCGTGGTGAAGCTGGTCTCCACGAACGAGACGTTGCCCGCCTCCGACACGGTGCCGATGCCCAGATCGTATTCGGTCCCGGGACGCAGAAAGCCGTCGGGCACGGCGAAGCTGGCGGCCGACCCGGGTAGCCTGGTCTCCAGATGGACGCCCAGGTCGTCCTGCTCGATCTCGAGGATGTAGCCGACGACCTTCGCGACGGGGGTCCAGGAGATCTCCAGAGCCTCGACGGGGACGTTCCGGGCGCCCATGCCGGGCCGGAGCAAGGAGGTCGTGGCCGGCAGCTCGTGACCCAGCGTGGACTCGCCCCGGAGCTCCTTGCCGGCCGCGGTCGCTCCGGCGAAGCGGTAGACCCCCGCTGGGTAGGCTGCCTTCAGGCCTGCGACATCCGTCGGCTCCGGAGACTCGAAGACGAACTCCCGGATCCCCATCGCGGAAGCGCCGGGGGCCGCGAATTCGATCACGGTGCGTCCGTCCGGCGAGACCACGCTGAGCTTCGCGAGCCCCTCGTCGCGACCCTTCACCTTGAACACGACCTCGACGTCCCCATCCGTGGCGTTCTGCTCGAAGCTGACGCTCGCAAGCGGGAACTTGGAGGGAGGGGACCCTTCGCCTGCAGCGGCTGCGAGGCCGGCAGAACCGAGGAGGAGCGTCATCCCTGCGAGGATCCGAGCCCCACTCCGCTTCGCAGGCCGCCACGTCGCCTCAGGCATGCTGAATCCTCCCAGGGTCGCTTCCGCGCACCTGGGCGAAGCGCAGGTAGAGCGGAGGGATCACGAACAGGTTGAGCAACGTCGAGGTGACCAGGCCGCCCAGGATGACCAGGGCCATCGGGTGCTCGATCTCGTTGCCCGGAATCTGCCCGGCGAGGGCCAGGGGGACGAGGGCGAGGCCCGTCGCCGCCGTCGTCATCAGGATCGGCGCGAGTCGCTCCCGGGCTCCGCGCAGCACGAGCCCCGGGCCAAAGGGCTCGCCTTCCTCCCGCTCGAGGTGCTGGAAGTGATTGATCATCAGGATTCCGTTGCGCGCAGAGATCCCCAGCACCGTGAGGAACCCGACGATCGAGCCGAGGGAGACCACCCCGCCACCCGCGTAGGCGGCCAGCGCCCCGCCCACCAGGGCGGAGGGCAGGAGCAGGAAGGAGAGGGTCGCCAGGCGCGCGCTCCCGAAGGACGTGTGGAGGAGCACGAAGACCCCGATCATCGCCAGGATCGAGAAGGTCAGGATCTTCCGCTGGGCGGACATCCGCTCCGTGTACTCTCCCAGCAGCTCCGGGTGGTACTCGAGCGGGAACTCCACCGTCGCGAGCGCGGCCTCCACGTCGGCATAGACCGAGCCCAGGTCGCGTCCCTTCACGTCGGCGTCCACGTCGATGCGCCGCTTCAGGTGCTCCCGCTTGATGACGTTCGGCGTCGGCGCGACGCGGACGTCGGCGATCTCCTGCAGCGGCACCGTGCCGCCGCCGGGGAAGTCGATCGGGAGCTCGAGGAAGCTGGCCAGGCTGTGGCGCGTCTTGGGGATGCTCCACACGTTGACGTCGTAGGTCCGGTTGGCGATGTGGATGTCGCCGACCTCTTCGGCCGCCATCAGGCGGGCCGAGGCGCGGCGGACGTCGCCCGGCTTGAGCCCGTGGGCCCGGGCCGCATCGAGGTCGACCTTGACCTGGATCTGCGGGATCTCCTCGTAGAGCTCGACGTGCAAATTGGTGATGCCAGGGACCCGCTCGAGGGCCTGCTTCACCTCGACCGCCTTGTCGTAGAGCACGTCGAGCTCGAGGCCGAAGACGCGCACGACGATCGGATGGCTCGACCCGGTGAGGACCTCCCGGATCCTCTCCTTCAGGTAGGTCTGCACGTCGCGATACAGCCCGGGGTAGCCGTCGACGGTCGCCTGGATCGCCTTCACCGTCTCGTCGTAGTCGACGGAGGGATCCACGCTGATCCAGTTCTCGCCGAAATTCACCCCGACCACCTCGTCCATGATCAGGGCCTGCCCGATGTGGGCCCCGAAGTTGCGAACGCCGGGAATTTGGCGCAGCTCCTTGCTGGCCTGGATGGTGATCCGGTCCATCTCCGGCCAGGAGCTGCCGGGCTTCGTCAGCCAGTGCATCAGGAAGTCCCTCTCCTTGAAGGACGGCAGCAGCTCCTGCCCGAGCTGGGGAACGACCACGGCGCCAGCCAGCGCGATCACGCCGACGGTGAGGTACGCCGGGCGGGGTGTGCGAATGATCCGCGCGAGCAGCGAAGCGTAGCCGCGATGCAGCCAGCGCATGAGCGGCGACGCGCCCCTCGTCGCGAGCGGCGCATTGCGCAGGAGGATGAAGCTCAGCGCCGGTGTGACGGTTACTGCGACGACGGTCGACGCCGCGATCGCCAGCGAATAGGAGAGCGCGAGCGGCTTGAAGAACGCACCCGACAGGCCTTCCATGAAGAAGACCGGGAGCAGCGCCATGATCTCGATCAAGCTCGCGAAGATGATGGCGTGGCGCACCTCGAAGGACGCCTCGAGGATGATCTTGCCGAGCAGGCGCAGATTGCCGCCCTTCCCGAAATGCTCGCGGAGGCGCCGTACGATGTTTTCCACGTCGACGATCGCGTCGTCGACGACGGCGCCGAGCGCGATCACGAATCCCGCCAGGACCATCGTGTTGATCGTCGCGCCCCGCAGGTAGAGAACGAGCCCGCCGGCCATCAGCGAGAGCGGAATCGCCGTGCAGCTGATGAACGCGGTACGCCATTCGTAGAGGAAGGCCAGGAGCACCAGGACCACGAGAACGCTGGCGATGATCATCGCCATGGTGAGATTGTCGATCGACATCTCGATGAAGGTGGCGGGCCGGAAGATCGTGCTGTCGATGTCCACGTCCGGGAGACCCGGGCGGAGGGCATCGAGCGCCGCCTCCACGTCCCTGGTGACCTGGAGCGTATTGCCCCACGGAAACTTCTCGACGATGAGGAGCAGGCCGGGGCCGTCGTTGATGATGCCGTCGCCGATCATCGGCTGGTGATCGATCACCACGTCGGCCACGTCCTTGAGCAGCAGGGGACGACCGTCGCCGTTCTGCGGCCGGAGGACGACGTTTGCCATCTGGTCCGGCGTCACGTGGTCGGACCTGGCCACGAAAGGCAGGACGTGTCGGATCGGAAGCCGCTGGTTCGGGGTCTGGAGCCAGCCTCCCGTGCCGATGTGGTGTCCCGCGGAGTACTGCAGCATGCCCACGTCCAGGGCGTCCGCCGTCGCCTCCATCACCTCGTCGACCGAGACCTCGTGGAGGCGCATCCGCTCCGGGTCGACCTCGACGTGGAGCATCTCGAGGCGCTCCCCCCAAATGGGGACGTTCGCCACGCCGGGGACCGTCAGCAGGCGCTGCCGGATCGTCCAGTAGGCGATCATCGAGAGATCGATCACGGAGCGCGTCTTCGACGAGATTCCGATCTTCATCATGCGGCTGGTGGCCGAAAGCGCCGGCAGCATGATCGGCGGGGCCGCCCAGGTGGGCAGCGTCGGCGTCACCATGGCGACGCGCTCCTGTACCACCTGGCGCGCCTCCAGCAGGTCGGTCCCGGGCTCGAAGATCATCTTGACCGCCGAGAGGTCGGGAACCGACTTGGAGCGCATGATCTGGAGGCCCGGCACCCCCGCCAGGGCCTGTTCCAGCGGAATCGTGACGAGGCTCTCCACCTCGACCGGAGAGAGCCCGATCGAGATGGTCTGGATCTCCACGAGGGGCGGCGCGAACTCGGGGAAGACGTCCACCGGCATGCGGCGGAGCTGCCCCATGCCGAAGTACATCAGCCCCACCGCGATCGCCAGCACCAGGTAGCGGAACTTCAGGCTCTTCGAAACGATGAAGCGCAGCATCACGGACCCCGCTATCGCGGCCTAATGGCCGACACCGGTCTCGGCCCCGTAGATCTCGGTCACCCCCACCGACGCGATCTTGGTGCCGACGGGCGGCCCGTCGATGAGGAGCACCACGTCGCCGTCGATCGTGTCGACCTCGACCTGCTGCCGGACGAAGGTGCGAAGCTGCGGACTGGTGTAGATCCAGGTTCGACCCTGCGGGTCGTAGATCAACGACGAGTACGGAACCACCTTGCGACTCGATCCGTCGAGCTCCTGTTCCCGGACCGAGGCGGTCTCGAGGCCGATGCGCTCGGCCGCCTTCTCGGTCAGCGTCACGCGGCTGAGCTCCGACCCCTCGATCTTGTCGACCTGGGCCGGGTGGTCCCCGTGCGCCGCAAGGGAGTCGTGCTGCGAGCACGCCGCGAGGGGCAGGACGGAGACGATCATCCCCATCACAGTGAGGCGTCGGATCAGGGGGTGCATCTGGATGGCTCCTTTTCTTCCTTTGTCGTCGAAGGGAGTTCGCAGCCGATCCCCGCTAGGCGATCAGCCTACGGGGCTCCTCCTCGGCGAGGATTGCAGGCTCGGCGCCGGCACCGAAACGCAGGTACAGGGACGGCACGACGAGCAGGGTGACCAGCGTGGCCGAGACCAGGCCGCCCAGCACGACCACGGCCATCGGCTGCAGGATCTCGTGGCCGGCGAGGCCACCGGCGAACGCGAAGGGCAGGAAGGCCAGGGCCGTGACGATCGCAGTCATCGCGATCGGCACGAAGCGCTCCCTGGTTCCGCGCAGGACGAGCGCCGGCGAGGTCGCTTCCCCCAGCTCCTTCTCGAGGTGCCGATAGTGCCAGATCAGCGTGAGGCCGTTGCGCACGGCGATCCCGAAGACCGCCACGCATCCGAGGATCCCGCCGAGGGAGAGCGCAGCGCCGCTCGCGAGCCCGCTCAGCACTCCGCCGAGCGTTGCGACGGGAAGGGCCAGCAGGAAGAGGCCCGCCAGTCCCCAGCTCCCGAAGGCCGCCTGCAGCACGAGGAACATCGCAATCGCAGCCGCGATCGCGAAGGCCCGCACGCGGTTCGTGGCGGCGACCCGCTCCGCGTAGCTGCCGAGCACCTCCGCCCGGAACTCGAGCGGGAACTCGACCCCGCTCCGGATGCGCGCCTCCGCTTCGGCCGCGGCGGAGCTGGGAGACCGGCCTCGAAGCTGCGCGTTCACGTCGACGTAGCGAGCCACCGCTTCGCGATGGATGACCTTGGGAGCCGAAACGATGCGCAGGTCGGCGACGTCCCCGAGGCGCACCTGGTCGCCGATGATCTGCCCCGGACGCGCAGGCGTGTCGATCAGGAGACTCTCGATGTCGCTCAGGCTCTCGCGGACCCCGGGGCTTCCCCAGACCACCACCTCGAAGATCTTCTGCGCCTCGAAGAGGTTCCCGACCTCGATGCCCGAGAGCAGCGTGGTGGCTGCCCGGCGCACGTCACCGGGCTTGAGGCCGTACTCCATCGCCTTGTCGAGATCCACCCGGATCTCGAGGGTCGGGTGTTCGGGCTCGTACTCGACCTGCGGATCGACGACGCCGTCGATGCGCGCGAGGACCTGCTGCACCTCCTCCGCCTTGCGGTGGAGCGTGTCCAGATCCTCCCCATAGACGCGCACGACGAACTCGTCGTCGAGCTCCGCCTCGTCCCGGATGCGCTCCGTCAGGTAGGTGTCGACGTCGACGTCCATACCGGGGTAACTGGAGACCGTCTCCTGGATGGCGGCCAGCGTCCCATCGTAGTCGGCCGTGCGATCGATGCTGACCCAGAGCTCGCTGGAATCGACGTCGGTCACCCGATCCGACATGATCGCGCGGCCCACGTGCGCGCTCACGTTCCGGACGCCCGGAATCGCGCGCAGCTCGAGACTGGCCCGGCTGGCGATCCGCGCCATCTCCGTATCGGAAGTGCCGGGCGGCCCTTCCATCTCGACCAGGATGTCCCTCTCCCTGAAGTTCGGGAGCAGTGACCCCTCGGACACCGGGAACGCGACGAGGACGACGAGCACCACGGCGCCCACCGCTCCGACGGCGGTCAGCACCGCCGAGCCGGCCGCGCCGGTGCTGCGCGAGAGGAGCCCGTCGAAGCCGCGTCGCAGCGCGTGCACGATCGGCGATTCGCGGTCCGGGAGCGGGGCGTCGCGGAGCAGGAGCAGGGAGAGCGCCGGCGTCACCGTCAGCGCGACCAGCATCGACGCGAGCAGCGCGATCGTGTACGAGACGGCGATCGGCTGCGTCAGCGCTCCCCAGACGCCCTGCAAGAAGAAGGTGGGTACGACCACGAGCAGGGCGATCAGGGTCGCGTAGAGGATCGGGCTGCGCATCTCGAGCGCGGCCTCGAAGATCACCATCGCGCTGGACTTGTCGGTGCTTCGCTGCTCGCGAAGACGCTTTGCCACGTTCTGGATGTCGATGATGGCGTCGTCGACGAGGGCACCGACGGCGACCATCAGCCCGGCGATGAGCATCATGTCGATGTGGACGCCGCGCAGGTAGAGCACCGTTCCGGCGGCCAGGGCGGAGAGCACCACCGCCAGGCTGCTGATCAGCGCGACGCGCCAGTGGAAGAGCAGGCCGAAGAGCGCCACGACCACGAGTGCGAAGGCGACGAGCAGCGTGCGAGAGAGATTCTCCACCACCAGCTCGAGGTAGGTCGCGGGGCGGAAGAGGGTGGTATCCATCTGGACGCCGGGCAACCCGAGCCGTAGGACTTCGACCGCCTGCTCCACGCCCCGCGTGACGTCGACGGTATTGGCCCCGGGAAGCTTCTCGGCGACGAGCATCAGCGCCGTTGCGTCTTCGACGACGGCATCGCCGATCAGCGGCTGGTGGTCCTCCACGACCGTGCTCACCTCGCCCAGGCTCATGTTCGTGCCCGCGACGGTCACCTTCGACAGGTCGCCCGGCGTCGAGATGGGCTGGAGGTGCTGGATGCCGAGGCGCTGGTTGGGGGTCTCGATCCATCCCCCGGTACCGGGCGTCGAGGCGTTCAGGAAGCTCAGCGGCGACGCCCAGAGCGCGTTCCCGGCGGTCTCGATCACCTGATGCAGGTTGACGCCGGCGGCGTGGAGCTTCTCGGGATCGACGTGCACCTGCAGCTGCTTGCCGCGGTTGCCCCAGATCGACACGTTGGCGACTCCGGGGACGCCCATCAGGCGGGGCACGATCGTCCAGCGGGCGAGCACCGAGAGCTCGATCAGCGACCGGGTGTCCGAGGTGACCCCGATCTTCAGGAAGCGGCTCGTCGACGAGATCGGCTGCAGCATGACGGGAGGCTTCGCAACGCCGGGCAGCGCGAACACGCCCACCGTGCGCTCTTGCACCATCTGCCGGGCAACCAGGGGATCCGTTCCCGGCTCGAACTCGAGGACGATGGACGAGAGCCCCGGAATCGATTCGGAGCGGATCCGCTTCACCCAGGGCGCCCCGTTCAACATGTCCGCCTCGAAGGGAACCGTCATCATGGCTTCCACCTCGGCGGCGGAGAGTCCGAGCGCCTCGGTCTGGATCTCGACGCGCGGGAGCGCGAACTCCGGAACGACGTCGACCGGCATGTGGCGAAGCTGTGTGACGCCGAAGAAGAGCAACACCGCGGAGGCAGCAACCATCAGCAGTCGAAGCTGCATGCTCCACGCGATAATCCGACGCATCATGGCGTGAACCTCCTCGGGTCGATCACCGATTCCGTGACAAGGATGTAGAGCGCGGCGGCGCGGACGGAGCGCGAGAATGGGCGCCGTAGCTGGAGGGGCGGCGCGCCACCCTCGAGCCTTCCATCCGAGAATCCGGGCTGGCGGAGCAACAGCATTGGTCCAGCGCCTCGTTGCCAGCAGAAGGCGCTCAGCATATCAGGAAAGGAGATCCAGCCGTCAAGAATTCTGCCGGGCGATTGCGTCGTGCTTGCCCCCGGCTGATGCCAACGCAAGCGGCAACTCACGGGCAGATGGATTCACAACTCTTCGAACGATGGCATGATTTCCTTCACGGACGCGTACCCCGGGTCCCGGGGAGGCGGATGCGGTTGCCTCCACGGCGCCGTTTCTGACATGATAATGTGTGTCGATCGGGAGACCCGGGCCGGGCCGGGGCCCGGGCAATCATCGACTGCTCCGCGATTGCGGAGGAACGATGCGGGGAGGACGGAGAGGAAAATGGCTCGAGCAGTGGCTGTCGCAGCTGTCGTAACAGTCGTGGGGGTGCTCTTTCTTTCCGGCGGCGCCGTGGCCGGGGCGTCGACTGGTCCGGGTCAACAGGAGTTCGGCCTGACCGAAAGGCAACTCGTCCAGAACATCGAGCAGGTGGAAGCGCTGATCTCCGGTTGCATGCGCGCACACGGCTTCGAATACGTCGCCGTCGATGCCGAGACCGTGCGCAGAGGGATGAAAGCCGACAAGACGCTTCCGGGGCTCGAAGAGGAAGAGTTCGTCGCCAAGTACGGATTCGGCATCGCGACGCTGTACACGGGAAAGCCTCCGCAGCTCGCCGAGGGCTACAGCCCCGGCAAGATCGGACTGGGCAGGCGGAACATCGAGATCTTCAAGGGCCTCTCACCCGCCGATCAGGTCGCCTACAACCGCGCGCTCTTCGGCGAGAACAGCGACGCCACGCTCGCGATCGGGCTCGACTCGGAGGACTTCTCCCGCTGTGGTGGCTGCACGCGCGAGGCCATCGAACGCGTCTTCGAGCCGGAACAGCTGAAGGCGAGCTACTACAACCCGAAGGACGCCCTCATCGCCAATGATCCTCGCATGAAGGCCGCTCTCAGGGAGTACGCCGCCGCGATGCGCAAGGCGGGTTTCGACACCGCCGATCCGAACGCCGTCGAAGCGGAGATCCGCGAGCGACTCGATGCCATCACCGGCGGGGGGACGGTCCCGGTGGAACAGCTCTCGTCGGAGCAGCTGGCCGCCCTCGAGGAGCTCCAGAACTATGAACGGAGGCTCGCGGCGAAGACCCTGGAGCTGGAAGAGAAGATCGTCGAACCCGTCGAGGACCGCGTCGAGAAGGAACTCTTCGCGCGTAGGGTCGAATGAGCGGCAGCTGCACCAGGCAGCGGGCGGGTTTCCGGTGTAGGTAGCGGCGTCGATCATGATGAGCAGGAAGCGAATCAGCGTCCTTTCCTGGGTCCTGGGATCCGTGGCTCTCGCCCTGGTCGGGGGTTGGGTGGCCGCTTCGCGGATCGAATCCCCAGCGGACGCAGCCGCGCGAACGGCACCCCCGACCCCTTCGCCGATCCTCGTTCCGGTCGAAGAACGCGTGCTGAGCTCCAATGTCGTGACCCGCGGCACGGCGCGCTTTGGCCTGCCCCAGCCGATTTCGATCGCCCCGTCCTCCTTGAAGTCGACCCCAGGGCTGATCACCACGCTGCCCTTGCCGAACACGCAGCTCGCGGAGGGGAGTGCCTTGCTCACCGCCTCCGGACGCCCGGTCCTGGTGCTCCAGGGAAAGATCCCGGCTTTCCGGGATCTCGTCCCCGGCGTTTCCGGGGAAGACGTTCGCCAGCTGGAGGAAGGGCTCGCGCGGCTGGGCTTCGATCCCGGCCCCATCGATGGAAGCTATGACCAGCGGACCTCCACGGCGGTGGGCAGGTGGGTTCAGGCCGGGGGCTGGGAACCCTTTGGACCGACCGTCGACCAGGTGACACAGATCCGCACCCTCGAGCAGGACGCGGGCGAAGCGGCGAAGGTCAAGCTGGCCGCGGCTGCCGCCGCCGCTGCCGCTGCCCTGTCCGTCGAAGCCGCACGCGCCAGCGCAGAACACGACAATCGGGTTGCTGCCGCCGAGCTCGCGGCCCGGGTCGCAGACCGGTCCAGACTGATGGCGACCGCCGAGAACGCGGCGCCCCTGGCGGTCGAATCCGAGCGCGCCAAGGCCGGGTACGCGGAGACGGCTGCCCGGGCCGAGGTTGCGGCCACGATCGCGGACCGGGCTCTGGTCGTCCTGGACCCTCGACAGACGGAGACGGCACGTGCGGCCGCCGATGCAAAGCTGGCACTGGCGCGAGCATCCGCCCTCATGACCGAAATGGAGAGCAAGCTGGCCGTCCAGGCGGCGGAACGCGACGCCGCGCTGGCAGGAGACCAGCTCGAACTGGCGGAAGCGGCCGTCCGATCCGCCCGACTGGCCGGCGAGCTGGCCGTCCAGGCCGCGCTCGACGCACAGAAGGTCGCCGAGCTCGACACGAAGCTGGCAACGGAACGCGCCGATCGACTCGCTGCGGACCTCACGATCGCGAGGAGCAGGCTCGGCGTGCAGGTGCCGGTCGACGAGATCGTCTTCATTCCGGTCCTACCGGTCCGGGTCGAGGTGATCACGGCCCTCGTCGGTAACGTGGCGAGTGGGCCCGTCCTGTCGGTGACGGACAATCAGCTGGCGGTCGACGCCGGCCTGCCTCTCGATGCCGCGCCGCTGGTGAAGGCGGGCATGCCGGTCGCGATCGATGAACAGGCCCTTGGGATCAAGGCCAAGGGTGTGGTGGCATGGGTGGCCGCTACTCCGGGCACGAACGGGGTCGACGGATACCACCTCTATTTCGAGGTTCGCGTCGAGGAGACGCCGACACCGCTCCAGGGATTCTCGCTGCGCCTCACGATCCCGATCCAATCGACCGATGGAGCCGTGACCGTCGTCCCGATCAGTGCGCTGTCTCTCTCCGCGGACGGCACCTCGAGAGTACAGGTGCAGAAGGGCGACGCGCTCGACTACATCGTCGTCGAGCCGGGGCTCTCCGCCGACGGCTTCGTCGAAGTCACCCCGGTCGATGCAAAGCTGACGCCAGGTCAGCTCGTGGTGGTCGGATACAAGAATCCCGAGAATCCATAGGCATCCGATGACCACGCAGGGGCGCCACCGATCGGATCCGGTGCTCGAGCTGAGCAAGGTCTGGCGGCAGTACGGCACGGAACCGGCCGTACTGGCGCTGGTCGATGTCGATCTTCGGTTGGAGCGCGGAGAGTGGCTGGCGATCACCGGTCCTTCTGGAGCCGGAAAGTCGACCCTGCTCAACGTCATCGGCTGCCTGGATCATCCGACGAGCGGCAGCTATTTCTTCGACGGCATCGACACCGCCGAGCTGACCGACACGCAACGGGCCGGATTGCGGAGCCGACGCATCGGGTTCGTGTTCCAAGCCTTCCACCTGCTGCCCTACCGGACGGTGCTGGAGAACGTGATGCTGGCGGAGGTGTACCGCAAGCAGTCGAGCCGCGGTCGGCGAGCCCGCGCGCTGGCGACCCTCGAGCGGGTCGGGCTCGGTCAGCGCGTCGATTTCCTGCCTGGGAAGCTGTCGGGCGGGGAGAGGCAGAGGGTGGCGATCGCCCGGGCCATCGTCGGCTCTCCGAGCCTGCTCCTGTGCGACGAGCCGACCGGAAACCTGGATTCGAAATCCTCCTCCGCCGTCCTCGAGCTCTTCGAGAAACTGAACGGCGAAGGGCTCACGCTGGTGATGGTCACGCACAACGAGGAGATCGCCAATCGGGCCGGGCGCCGCGTACACATGGTGGACGGCGCATTGCGGGATCTCGGCAACGGAGTCAACGGGAACAGGCCGGTGAGCCCTCCGGTCCGAACGGTGGATGCGACGATCCTTCGTTCTGGCATCACGCTCCGCGATCTCCTGGACGAAGCGCTCGCGGGGATGTTCGCCAGGCCGGTGCGAATGCTGCTGACCGTGTTGGGTGTCGTCATCGGGATCACTGCGCTGGTGGCGACGATGGGCCTGACGCGGACCGCCGGCAACCGGATCATCAGCCAGTTCGACCAGCTTGCCGCGACCGAGCTCTTCGTCACGGCCAAGCCGGGTAGAACCACGGGGATCGTCGATCCGAAGGCGATCCCGTGGGATGCGCCGACCCGTCTTCGCCGTCTGAACGGCGTGGTCGCCGCGGGAACCATGAGTGAGGTCGAGGTCGGAGACGCGCTGATCAGCTCGTCGCCCGTGAGGGATCCGCTGAACCAGAGCGCCTTCAAGCTCTCGGTGCTCGCCGCCTCGCCCGATCTGTTCCAGGCGGTGAGGGCGGAGCTCTCCACCGGACGCCTGCCGGACCTGGGCCATTCCG
>Ga0214473_10008525_pt1 | contig 12106 bp, 11 predicted proteins | sample RVTome_7_FD_203509 | JGI IMG/M metagenome (GOLD analysis project Ga0214473, IMG submission 203509) | Soil microbial communities from uranium-contaminated site in the Upper Colorado River Basin, Wyoming, United States - RVT98D197 | ecosystem: Environmental > Terrestrial > Soil > Contaminated >...
CAGCTCGACGGCCTCGAGGAGACGGTGCGCCAGCTCGACCGCGCGGCCGAGGACGGCGACTGGGACCGGATCGTCGAGGCCGACTGCCTCTTCCATCGCCGCCTCGTCGGCTTCCTCGGCAGCCCGCGGCTTGACCGCTTCTACGACACGATCCAGGGCGAGCTGCGGCTGTGCCTGTCGATCGTCGACCGCGCCAACGACGACCCGCACGATCTCGTCGTCGAGCACCGCGAGCTGTACGAGATGATCGCCGCGGGGGAGCGGGCGCAGTGCATCGATCGGCTTTCCGGGCACCTCGCCGAGGCCGAGGAGCGCCTGCGGCGCCTCGTGCACGAGGCGGACGAGAACGACGACGAGGATCGATGACCGAGATCGAGCGAGACCGACCCACTTTCGGGAGGCCCCAATGACGAGAATGTTCTACGCCACGGACCTGCACGGCTCCGATGTGTGCTTTCGCAAGTTCCTCAGCGCCGGCAGCGTGTACGAGGCGGATGTCGTCCTGATGGGCGGCGACTGCACCGGGAAGATGGTGATCCCGATCATCAGCTCGGGCAACGGCACCTTCTCCGCCAGCTGGAGCCGCGGCGACGTCGAGGTGGAGGAAGGCGAGGAGCTCGAGGAGCTCGAGCGGCAGATCAAGAACGACGGCCTGTACCCCGTGCGGATGACTACGCACGAGCGCGACGAGCTGACCGGTAACCCGGCGCTGCTGAAGAAGCTGTTCGAGCGGGTGATGGTCGAGACGCTGGACGAGTGGCTGAAGCTCGCCGGCGAGCGGCTGGGCGACTCCGACCTGAAGATGATCGTCACCCCCGGCAACGACGACGAGTTCACCGTCGACGAGGTGATCGAGAAGGCGCCGTTCGTGGAGGCCGCCGAGGGGCGGATCACGCGGATCGACGACGTGCACGAGATGCTCAGCATCGGGTGGTCGAACACGACGCCGTGGGAGACGCCGCGCGAGTGTCCCGAGGATGAGCTGGCGGAGAAGATCGCCGCGCTCGCGGACCAGATCGAGGACATGGAGAACGCGATCTTCAACATCCACGTGCCTCCGTACGGCAGCGGCCTCGACAACGCGCCGGAGCTTCAGAACGCGACCACGGTCCGCCGCGGCGGGGCGATCATGACCCCGGTTGGCAGCACCGCGGTCCGCGACGCGATCATGGAGTACCAGCCGCTGCTCAGCCTGCACGGGCACATCCACGAGTCGCGCAACGTCCAGAAGCTGGGCAGCACCGTGGCGATCAACCCCGGCAGCTCGTACAACGATTGGTCGCTTCAGGGAGTGATCGTCGACCTCGAGGACAAGAAGGTCGCCCGACAGATGCCGACAACCGGCTAAAGCGAAAGGGAGCTGAGAATGAGCGTTGCGCAGGAGACCCACCAGATGTTCATCGGCGGGAAGCACGTCCCGGCCGCCGAGGGCGAGACGGAGTCCGTGATCAATCCGGCAACCGGGGGGACGATCGCCGAGGTGGCGAGGGGCTCCGCCAAGGACGTGGACGTCGCCGTAGAGGCGGCCGAGAAGGCGTTCGGAGCGTGGGCTGACACCGCCCCGAGCCAGCGCGCGCTCGCGCTGCTGAGGCTCGCCGACCGGGTCGAGGAGCACGCCGAGGAGCTGGCGCGGCTGGAGTCGCTGAACGTCGGCAAGCCGATCAGCGTTGCACGCGAGGAGATCCCGTTCGCGGCCGACCACATCCGCTTCTTCGCCGGCGCCTCGCGCAGCCTCGAGGGCCGCGCGGCGGGCGAGTACGAGCCCGGGTACACGAGCATCATCCGCCGCGACCCGCTCGGCGTCGTCGGCTCGGTGTCGCCGTGGAACTACCCGTTGCTGATGGGCGTGTGGAAGATCTGCCCCGCGCTGCTGACCGGCAACACGCTCGTCCTGAAGCCCTCCGAGCAGACGCCGCTGACGACGCTGCGGCTCGCCGAGCTCGCGGCCGACCTGCTCCCCGAGGGGGTGCTGAACATCATCACCGGCCACGGCGAGCCCGTCGGCGCGGCGCTGGTCGGCCACCCGCGGGTGCGGATGTCGTCGCTGACCGGCGACGTGGCAACCGGCAAGGCTGTGATGCGCGCCGCCGCGGACAACCTGAAGAAGGTCCATCTGGAACTCGGCGGCAAGGCGCCCGTGATCATCTTCGACGACGCCGACCTGGAGCTCGCGGTGTCGAAGATCCGCGAGGGCGGGTACCTGAACTCGGGCCAGGACTGCATGGCCGCGTCGCGCGTGTACGCGTCGAAGGGGATTCACGACAACCTGCTCTCGGACCTCGTCCCCGCCGTGGAGTCGATCGCGGTGGGCGATCCCGACAGCGAGGACACGGAGATGGGCCCGGTGATCTCGGAGCGCCAGCAGGAGCGCGTGAAGGGGTTCGTCGAGCGAGCGGTTGACGGGAACGCCGAGCTCGCGACCGGCGGCGAGACCAACGGCGACGGGTTCTTCTACAAGCCGAGCATCGTCGTCGGCACCCAGCAGCGCGACGAGATCGTGCAGAAGGAGGTGTTCGGCCCGGTCGTGTCGGTGACCCGGTTCGACTCGGACGACGAGGTGCTCGAGTGGGCGAATGCCGGCGAGTACGGGCTCGCCGCCTCGGTGTTCACCGGGAACGTCGGCCGGGCGCTGAACGCCGCCAAGGTGCTCCAATTCGGCACCGTGTGGGTCAACGACCACATGCCGATCGTGGCCGAGATGCCGCACGGCGGCTTCAAGCAGTCGGGCCACGGGAAGGACATGTCGATCTACGCGCTCGAGGAGTACACGGAGATCAAGCACGTGATGGTGAGCCTCGGCCATGGCTAAGACGGAGGGCAAGACGGCCGACGGCGCGAAGCCGGCGTCCGGCGCGCTCCCGGACCCGCTCGAGGAGGCGACGCGGCTGGTCGAGGTCGCGGAGGGCGCCGGGATCGCGCTGCGGGCGACCGGCGGGGTGGGGATCGCGATGATCTGCCCCAGCGCCCGGAAGCCGCCGCTCGCCCGCCGCTATCAGGACATCGATTTCGTCATGCGGGCGAAGGACTCGCGCAAGCTGTCCAAGTTCATGGTCGAGATCGGGTACGTGCCGGAGGAGGAGTTCAACGTCCTGCACGGGCAGCGAAGGCTGTTCTTCCTCGACACCGACCACCAGCGCCAGGCGGACGTGTTCCTGGACGCGATCGAGATGTGCCACCGGCTGGAGCTGAGCAAGCGGATCGAGGTCCTTGACAGCACGCTGAGCCCGGCCGACCTCCTGCTGTCGAAGCTGCAGGTCGTGAAGACGAACGAGAAGGACTACCTCGACGCGATCGCCGTGCTGGCCGACCACGACCTGACCGCCGACGACGAGGGGATCAACATCAACCGGCTGAACGAGCTGTGCGCGAAGGACTGGGGCTGGTGGCGGACGGTGACGATGGTCGCCGAGCGGACGCACAAGTTCGTCCGCGAGCTCTCCCAGGGCCCCGACGGCGGCGAGCTCACGCACGTTGTCGACCGCACGCGGCACCTGATCGCGGAGCTCGAGCGGGCTCCGAAGTCGCGGAAGTGGAAGATGCGGGCTCGGGTCGGCGACCGGGTGCGCTGGCACGAGGACCCGGAGGACCTCGACCACTAGCCATGGAGTCGAAGGTCGGGGCTCCGGCGGCGAGTCGATACGCGGGCTCCACCGCGGGGATCGAGCGCGCGGCGCTGTCGATGGCCGGTGGCGTCGCGACCGCGATGCGGGCCGCGCAGCGGCCCGTGCCGCTCGTCATCGATCGTGCCCACGGCAGCCGGATGATCGACATCGACGGGAACGAGTACGTCGACTACGTGCTCGGGTTCGGGCCGATGCTGCTCGGGCACAGCCCGCGCGAGGTGATCGACGCGGTCAAGGCCCAGCTCGACCGCGGGTTCACGTACGGAGCGCAGCACGTGCTCGAAGCCGAGGTCGCGGAGCGGGTCGTGGACGCGGTCCCGTGCGCGGATCTCGTCGCCTTCTCGAGCACGGGCAGCGAGGCGGTGCAGGCCGCGCTGCGGATCGCGCGCGCGGTCACCGGTCGCTCCAAGGTGCTCAAGTTCGAGGGCCACTACCACGGGTGGCTCGACCCGATGAGCGAGTCGACGCCCGGCCTCCCACCCGCGGACCCGGACGAGCCGTCTCCGTTCGCGCCCGTCGCCGCGACCGGGGGCCAGGCGGAGGCCGCCGACCTGCTCGTCGCGCGGTGGAACGACGCCGACGAGCTCGCGGCGGTGCTCGAGCGCCACGGGGACGAGATCGCGGCGGTGATCATGGAGCCGGTCGCCGCAAACGGCGGCCTGATCCCGCCGCAGCCCGGGTATCTGGAGCGCGCGCGCGAGCTGACCAGGGCGTGTGGCTCGCTGCTGATCCTGGACGAGGTCGTGACCGGGTTCCGGCTCGCGCGTGGCGGCGCGCAGGAGCGCTACGGCGTCACACCCGACCTCGCCACGTACGGAAAGGCGATCGCGGCGGGGATGCCGCTGAGCGCCGTCGGCGGGACCCGCGAGGTGATGGAGGCGGTCGCGGACGGGCGCGTGAAGCACGTCGGGACCTTCAACTGCGCGCCCCCCGCCGCCGCGGCCGCGGTCGCCGCGCTCGACGTCTATCGCGACCGCTCGCCGGAGCTGTACGAGGGCCTCGACCGGACGGCGGCTTCGCTCGCCGAGGGCCTGACCGATGCCGCCGCGGGCCGGCTGCCGCTGAAGATCCACCGCGTCGGCCCGCTGCTGCAGATCTTCTTCTGTGACCCGGAGACATCCGTCACCCAGTACGCCGACACGCTCGCGGGCGACGGCGAGCGCCTCGCTCGCTTCGCCGAGAAGATGCTCGCGCGGGGCGTGATCGTGATGCCGCGCGGATGGTGGTTCCTGTCCACCGAGCACTCCGGCGAGGACGTCGAGATGACCGTGGAAGCCGCGCGCTCTGCCTTCGCCGAGCTCGCGGCGGAGGACTAGAGAGAAAGGCGGTACGAGGATGAGCGAGTCGGGTGAGTACGCGATCAACCTGATCCCGCTGCGGGACGGGGTCCCGACCGAGGACTTCGCGAAGTTCTCGGCCGAGGTCGACCAGCCGATCCTGCTCGCGGAGGACGTCGTGCTCGGGTTCGACGCGTACGCGATCAGCCGCCGCGACGAGGGCGCCCCGTCTGTGGAGATCGTCGAGGTGATGCACGTTCGCTCCTGGGACGAGTGGGTCGAGGTTCGCGACAGCTCCGAGGCAATCAAGCCCGTCGGCGAGGGGTTCACCAAGCGGGTCGACCCGACCACCGTGCGGACGATGTTCGGGACCAGGATCGAGCCGAGGTAAAAGGGGATGCACGGGCGGTACGACGTAGCCGTGATCGGGGCCGGCCACAACGGCCTCGTCGCGGCGAACTACCTCGCCCGAGCCGGCCGCAGCGTGATCGTGCTCGAGGCGCGCGACGTCGTCGGCGGCGCGTGCGTGAGCGAGGAGCTGATCCCGAACTCGACTTGGTCATCGTGCGCGTTCATCGCCGGCCTGCTGCGGCCGGAGATCATCTCCGAGCTGGAGCTGAACCGGTTCGGGCTCGAGATGTACCAGTCGAACATCCTCAGCTTCAGCCTCTTCCGCGACGGCAGCCACATGTTCCTGTGGAAGGAGATCGACAGGACGCTGAAGGAGATCGAGCGCTACTCGAAGCGCGACGCGCAGCGGTTCGTCGACTTCGGCCTCCGGCTGCGCCGATTCGCGGACCTCGTCACCCCGTACCTGCTGCAACAGCCGCCGTCGCGCTCCGAGGTGATGCGGGCGTTCGAGGAGGCCGGAGAGGAGGAGCTGTTCAACGAGTTCGTCCTGATCTCGTCCAAGGACCTGCTCGACCGCTACTTCGAGTCCGAGCACCTGAAGGGCCTTTTGACCTTCTTCGGGATGGTGTCGATCTGGGGCGGTCCCTCGACCCCCGGCACCTCGTACGTGTACGGCCACCACTCCTGGGGCGAGTTCAACGGCGAGTTCGGCCAGTACGGGTTCGTGAAGGGCGGAATGGGCGGGATCTCCGAGGCGCTCGCGAACGGCGCGCGCCACTACGGTGCCGAGGTCCGCACGGGCTCCCCGGTCGCCCGGGTGACGGTCGAGGGCGGCAGGGCGACCGGCGTCGCGTTGGAGAACGGCGACGAGATCAAGGCGGCGACCGTGATCTCGAACGCGGACCCGAAGCGCTCCCTGTTGAAGCTGGTGGATCGGGGCGATCTCGACGACGAGTTCATCGCCGACGTCGAGGGGATCGACCAGCGCGGCTCGATGGCGCGTATCCACCTGCTGATCGACGAGCTCCCCGCGTATGTCGGCTTCGACTCCGAGCTCGGGCCCCAGCACCAGGGCCACCAGATGCTCGGCGCCTCGGTGGAGAGCTTCGAGGCGACGTGGGAGGCGCAGCGCCGCGGCGAGATCCCCGACAGCTACGTGATCGAGGCCGTGATCCAGTCCTCCACCGATCCCACCCTGGCGCCCGAGGGGCAGCACACGCTGACGCTCGGCGTACAGCAGCTTCCGTACGAGCTCTCCGACGGGCGCACCTGGGACGACGTGAAGGACTCGTGGACGGACAAGGTGGTCGCGGAGCTGTGCGAGTACGCGCCCAACCTCAAGCACCACATTCTCGGCGCGGCGACGATCACCCCGCTCGACCTCGAGCGTGACTACAACATCACCGAGGGGAACATCTTCCACGGCCAGATGTATTTCGACCAACTGTTCGACGCCCGCCCGCTGGCGTCGATCTCGTCCTACCGGACGCCGATCGACGGCTACTACCTGTGCGGCGTCGGGATGCACCCCGGCGGCGGCGTGATGGGCGCCTCCGGGCACAACGCCGCGCAGGCGGTGCTGGCCGACGCGGGCGGTGGCGGAGCCGCGCGCGGCTCCGCCACGCCATCTCGCGGCTCACGCGGGCTCGTCGACCGGATCATGGACACGAAGCCGGGGCGCAAGGTCGGGTACCGGGCCGCCCGCAGCCGGGCGTTGCGCCCCCTGGCGCGGAGAGCCGCGCGGCGCGGAAAGGGGTCGTAAGGCGGTGGCCCTGCCGATCGATCGGCCCGGCAAGATCGTGTGTGTCGGGCTCAACTACCGCGACCACGCGGCGGAGTCGAACGCGGACCTGCCCCAGCAGCCGATGCTGTTCGCGAAGTGGCAGACATCCCTGATCGGGCCCGGCGCGGCGATCGTCCTCCCGCCCTTCACTACTGAGGTCGACTTCGAGGCCGAGCTCGGCGTCGTCATCGGCCGTGAGGGGCGCGGGGTGAGCGCCGACAACGCGCTCGAGCTGGTCGAGGGCTACGTGTGCGTGAACGACGTCTCCGCCCGCGACGTGCAGGCGGGGGACGGGCAGTGGACGCGCGGCAAGTCGTTCGACACCTTCTGCCCGGTCGGGCCGCGGCTGGTTTCGGCCGAGGAGGTTGGCGACCCGCAGGCGCTCGGGATCCGGTGCCTCGTCAACGGGGAGGCGCTGCAGGACTCCTCGACCTCGGAGATGGTGTTCTCCGTCGCCGAGGTGATCGCGTTCGTCGCCGAGGCGATCACGCTCGAGCCGGGCGATCTGATCGCGACCGGGACCCCGGCGGGGGTCGGGTTCGCGCGCCCGGAGCCGGTCTTCCTCGGGCACGGCGACGAGGTCACGGTTGAGATCGAGCGCGTGGGCTCGTTGACCAACCCCGTGCGCGCGGCTGAAGCCGCCGCATGACCGCAGGCGTTATTTATCGTTATACATAGGGTCGGACCCATGGCCCAGGCTGCGAACGACTCCCTCCGCGTCGTCGTCACCGGCGCATCGTCGGGGGTCGGGCGTGAGGTCGCGAAGCGGCTCGTCGGGCGCGGCGCCAGGGTCGCGCTGTGGGCCCGGCGGGCGGACGAGATCGCGGCCCTCGCCGAGGAGCTCGGCGAGTCCGCCGTCGCCGTTCCGTGCGACGTGAGCGATCCGGAGGCGGTCGACGCCGCTGCGCGCGAGTCGGAGGATCGGATCGGGCTCGTGAACGGGCTCGTGAACTCGGCCGGGATCGCCGACCCGCTGCCGCTTGCCGAGATCGACGCCGAGGCGTGGAACCGGACGATCGGCGCCAACCTCAGCGGCTCGTTCTATCCCTGCCGCGCGATCGCCGGGCGGCTTCGCGCCGAGGAGGCCGAGGGTTCGATCGTCAACGTCGGCTCGGAGCTGTCGGCGATGGGGATCCCGTCGTATGCGGCCTACTGCGCGTCGAAGTTCGGGGTCGTGGGGCTGACGAAGGCGCTCGCCGACGAGCTTGCTCCCCGGATCCGCGTGAACGTGCTGTGCCCGGGCCCGATCGATACGCCGATGCTCGCGGGCGAGTTCGCGCTCGCGCCGGACCCCGAGCAGGCCCGGGCCGAGGAGAATGAGCGCCCGCCGATGAAGCGCCTCGCGCAGCCGGGCGAGATCGCCGACGCGGCGGTGTGGCTGCTCGCCGACGCCCGCTTCGCGACCGGCTCCGTGGTCCCGATCGACGGCGGGACGACGGCGGTATGAGTGCGAACGGAGACACGGGGGCCGCCGGAAGCCGGATCCTGATCACCGGAGCGAGCTCCGGGGTGGGGCTCGCGGCGGCGCGCCGGTTCGCGGGCGAGGGGGCGAAGGTGGCGCTCGTCGCCCGTCGCGAGGAGATCCTCGACGAGCTCGCCGCCGAGCTCGGCGATGGGGCGCTCGCCGTGCCCACCGACATCTCCGACCCGCGCGCGGCGACCTGGGCGGTCGTGCGGGCGTGGAACGAGCTCGGAGGCTTGGACCTGGTCGTGAACGCCGCCGGGATCGGGCTCCCGACCCCGCTCGAGGACCTCGATCCGCGCGGCTGGCAGGAGGTACTCGACATCAACTTGGGGGGAACGTTCTTCGTCGCTCGTGAGGCCGGGGTGCGGATGCACGAGGACGCCGGGGGCTCGATCGTCAACATCGGCTCCGAGCTTTCGAGTATCGGGATGGCGCTGTACGCGCCCTACTGCGCGTCGAAGTTCGCCGTCGTCGGGCTGACGAAGTCGATGGCGGCGGAGCTGGCGCCGAAGGTGCGCGTGAACGTCGTCTGCCCGGGGCCGATCGACACGCCGATGATGGACGCCGAGCTGGATTGGTACCCGGACCCCGCCGCGACCCGAAAGGAGGCGATCGAGCGCGTCCCGCTGAAGCGCTTCGCGCAGCCCGAGGAGGTCGTCGACGCGGTCCGCTTCCTGGCCTTCGACGCGCCGTACGCGACCGGCGCCGTGCTGCCGCTCGACGGCGGCACGACCATGACCTGAACCAGAGAGAGGTGGACCGAACGATGCGAATGGACGGCAAGCGAGGAGTGGTGACCGGGGCGGCGTCGGGCCTCGGCCGCGAGGTGGCGAAGCTGTTCGCGGCCGAGGGCGCGAAGGTCGTCGTCGCCGACGTGAACGGCGACGGCGCGGCCGCGGTCGCGAAGGAGATCGCCGACGCGGGCGGGACCGCGGTGTCGCAGGAGTGCGACGTCACCGTCGAGGACCAGGTCGTCGAGGCGCTGAAGCGGAGCGAGTCGGAGTGGGGCGGACTGGACTTCCTCGTCAACAACGCCGGGGTGCAGGTGGAGAAGGCTCTGGACGAGACGACGAACGAGGAGTTCGACTGGCTGTTCGACGTCAACGTGCGGGCCGTGTTCTGGGGCTGCAAGCACGCGGTCGCGCGGATGCGCGAGTCCGGCGGCGGCACGATCGTGAACACGGCGTCCGCCCTGTCGCTGATCTCCGACCCCTTCCTCCCCGTCTACACGGCGAGCAAGCACGCGACGCTGGGGCTGACGCGCTCCGTCGGCGTCGCGTACGCCGCCGACGGGATCCGGTGCAACTGCGTCTGCCCCGGCGACATGCAGACGCCGATGATCGAGCGCTACTGGGAGGCGACTGGGGATGCGGAGAAGGCGCAGGAGGAGATGGCGTCGATGTATCCGGCCGGGAAGATCGGGCAGCCCGCCGAGGTCGCGAACGCGATCCTGTTCCTCGCCTGCGAGGAGTCCTCGTACGTGAACGGGGTGTTCATGCAGGTCGACGGCGGGCTGCTGTCCAAGGTCTACTAGCCTCACGCGATGGCCCGTGGCGCTTCGAGCCGTCCGACGATGCGGGAGGTGGCGGAGCTTGCCGGCGTCTCGGTGCAGACGGTCTCGAACCACGTCAACGGCCGCTACCAGTACATGGCCGACGACACGCGCCGCCGCGTCGCGGACGCGATGCGCGAGCTCGGCTATCACCCAAACGTCGCCGCCCGCGGGCTGCGGTCGGCCGAGACTCGCACGCTCGGGTTCCTGATCCTCGACCAGCACGCGCGCTTCCTCGCCGATCCGCTCACCGACCTGATCATCGCCGGGGTCGGAGACGTGGCGCGGGAGCAGGACTACGGGATCCTCGTCCAGTCGGCGATGCCGTCCGACGAGCCCGACCGCCTCCTCACCCCGGTGCTCCAGAGCCGGGTCGACGGAGCGTTCCTTGTCCTCTCGGGCGAGCAGGCGGTCCGCGGCGAGATCATCCGCCGGATCGCCGAGGTCTCAGACCAGTTCGTCGTCTTCGACGAGCTTGTCGAGGATCCGAGCTACATGTCGGTGCGCGCCGCCGATCGAGACGGCGGCCGGTTGCTGGCGGCACACCTGATCGAGCGCGGCCACCGCACGATCGCGTTCATCGGGGCCGCGGTGCCGTGGGCCGTGATCGAGCAGCGCTACCTCGGGTTCGAGGACGCCCTGCGCGAGGGCGGGATCGAGCCCGCCCCGGAGCTGGTGAGGATGGAGGCCGGGTGGGAGCCGGCGAGCGCGGTCCCGATCGCGACCGCGCTGCTCGAGGCGGACGACCGGCCGACGGCGATCATCTGCTCCACGGACCTGCTCGCGCTCGCGACCGCGGACACGGCGCTGTCGGCGGGGCTGGAGGTGCCGGGCGACGTCGCCGTGTGCGGGTTCGACGACTTCCCGTTCTCGCAGTTCGCGCGCCCGGCCCTGACCACGGTCCGGATCCCGGCCTACGACATGGGCCGCGAGGCGGCGCGGATCCTGATCGAGCACCTGAGCTCCGAGCGCGCCGACGGCCCCGCGGAGCAGATCGAGTTCTCGGTCGAGCTGATGGTCCGCGACTCGACCTGAGGTGCGCGCCGACGTGACCGCGGACGACCACGTGATCGTCATCGGGGCGGGCCACAACGGCCTCGTCGCCGCCAACTACCTCGCGGACGCCGGTCACCGGGTGACCGTGCTCGAGCGCCGCGAGCTGATCGGCGGGGCGACGGTGACCGAGGAGCTGATCCCCGGGTTCCGCTCCTCCTCGTGCGCGTACGTCGTCGGTCTCCTGCACCCGAAGATCCTCCGCGAGCTGGAGCTGCGGCGGCACGGCCTCGAGCTGTACCAGTCGGACGTCGGCGACGTGGACCTGCTCGAGGACGGTCGCCACCTGGTGCTGTGGAACGACCTCGGCGCGACGCTCCGCGGCCTGGAGCGGGCGCGGCCGGGGGAGTCGGAGCGGTTCGTGGCGCTGGGGCTGCGCCTGGAGCGCTTCGCGCGCCTGGTCGGGCCGTGGACGCTGACCGAGCCGCCGCCGCTGTCCGTGGTGAGGGAGCGGTTCGAGGGGGCGGGGGAGGGGCGGCTGTTCGAGGAGTTCTTCACGCTCAGCATCGGCGAGTTGCTCGACCGCTACCTCGAGCTCGACATCTTGAAGGGGTTCCTCAGCTTCCTGGCGCTGGTCTCGGCGTGGGGCGGCCCCTCGACGCCGGGGTGGACGCTGCTGTACGGGCACCACTCGATCGGCGAGTACGACGGCCGCATGGGCCAGTACGCGTTCCCGCGCGGCGGGATGGGCTCGGTCGCCGAGGCGCTCGCGAGCAGGGCGCGGGCGCGCGGGGTGACGATCCGTACGGACGCGGAGGTGGAGCGGATCGCCGTCGAGGGCGGCCGCGCGAAGGGCATAGTTCTGAGCTCGGGCGAGGAGATTCCGGCGAGTGTCGTCGCGTCGAGCGCCGACCCGCGGCGCACGTTCGCCGGGATGGTGGACGCGGGTGAGCTCCCGGACGAGTTCAGGACCGCGATCGACGACTTCGACATGCGCGGATCGATGGCGCGCGTGCACATCGCGCTCGACGGGCTGCCGGACTTCGTCGGGATGGAGCCGGG
>Ga0214473_10008526_pt1 | contig 12105 bp, 13 predicted proteins | sample RVTome_7_FD_203509 | JGI IMG/M metagenome (GOLD analysis project Ga0214473, IMG submission 203509) | Soil microbial communities from uranium-contaminated site in the Upper Colorado River Basin, Wyoming, United States - RVT98D197 | ecosystem: Environmental > Terrestrial > Soil > Contaminated >...
ATGGAGTCTTCGGAACGAGCGCGGTGACGGCCGTGACGGCGCAGAACACAGTTGCAGTCATCGGGATCGAGGAACTGTCGCCTTCGATCGTCGGGCTCCAGATCGACGCCGTGGTGAGCGATATCGGGGTCGATGCCGTCAAGACGGGCATGCTCTGCTCGCGGAGCCTCATCGAGATTGTCGCGCGAAAGCTCGAGGAGCACCGACTCGAGAAGACTGTGGTAGACCCGGTGATGGTCGCGAAGAGCGGCGCTCGCCTTCTCGATCCCGGAGCGGTCGAGGCTCTTGCGCGCGATCTGCTTCCGCGAGCCCTCGTCGTGACTCCGAACCTGCCGGAGGCGGAGAGCCTCGTCGGCTTTCCCCTCGAGGACGAGGCCTCGATTCTCGAGGCGGCAAAGCGGATCGTGGAGATGGGCGCGAAAGCGGCGCTGGTGAAAGGAGGCCACGGTACGGGTGAGGAGTCCGTCGACGTTCTCTACTACCGGGGCCGTTTTCGACACTACCGCGCTCCCCGAATCCCGACGAAGAACACCCACGGGACAGGCTGCACGTTCTCGGCGGCCATCGCCGCCGAGCTCGCTCTGGGCCGCGAGCTGGAAGACGCCGTAGAACGGGCCAAGACCTACCTCACGAAGGCTCTCTCCGCGGGTCTCGAGCTCGGGAAGGGACACGGCCCTTTGAATCACTTTCCCTCGGGCCCGGACGAGTTGTAGGGCTCCTTGGGGGTAGGCTAGGATCGGCTCTATCGGGGGCTTTAAGGCATGTTCGAGATCGTTCACGACATTCTGGACGTGCGGACCCTCGCCCTCCAGGTGGCGAGCCAGTCCGACGGCGCCATCGTCACTTTCTCCGGAATCGTGCGGGGCACGAACCAGGGAAAGAAAGTGCTCTTCCTCGAGTACGAGGCCTATCCGGAGATGGCGGCGAAGATGATGGAGCGGATCGGGAAGGAGATCCGGGACAACTGGGGACTCTCGAGCGTCCGTATGCAGCACCGCGTCGGCCGTCTCAACGTGGGCGAGACCAGTGTCGTCATCGTCGTGGCGGCGCCCCATCGCGACGACGCCTTCGCCGCCTGCCAGTACGGTATCAACCGGCTGAAGCGCATCGTTCCCATCTGGAAGAAGGAAGTCTTCGAAGACGGCGAGGTCTGGGTCGAAGGCCCGGTCGAGACCGTGGAGGTGCCTTGAAAGTCCGCGTGCGCCTCTTCGCCGCGCTTCGGGAAATCGTCGGTCAGGAAGAGGTCGAGGTCGAGCTCGCTCCCGGCACGACGGTGAACGGTCTCTGGGAAAAGCTCGTTTCGCGGAACGAACGGCTTTCCGCCTACGCCAAGTCCATCAACTTCGCCGTGAATCACGACTTCGTCTCCCGCGAGACTGAGCTCGCGCCGGAAGACGAGGTAGCCTTCCTCCCCCCCGTCAGCGGTGGGTAGCAGGCTTTCGAACATGAATCTGCAGCCTGCTCGAGCGGCGTCCACCCGAATCTGCCGCGAGATCGGCGCGAAGCGCCGGACGGTCCGAGCCGTGGGGGTGGGGCCCCACGGCACTGAGCACTGTTGATGGCGCCGGACCGCAAGCGGCGCCAGCAAGCCATCCTCTCCCTTATCCGCGATAAGGCGGTCCGTAATCAACACGAGCTCTTGGAAGCGCTCGAGCGTTCGGGAGTGTCGCTGACTCAGTCGACCCTCTCGCGCGAGCTCAAGAGCCTCGGGATCGGAAAGGCCCCCGACGGCCGGGGCGGCTACCGCTACGTCGCCGGAGCCGCGGCCGCCGAAGGTCCGCTCGCGCCGGTCGCCGCGTTCGTCGTGAGCCTCGAGAGTGCCAAGAACCTCATCGTGGTCAAGACCCCCCCGGGAAACGCGATGGGCGTCGCCCGCGCCATCGACGAGGTCGAGTGGCCGGAGATCATGGGGACCATCGCCGGGGACGACTCCATCCTCATCATCGCGAGAAGCGACGCCGATGCCCAGGCGGTCGAGAAGCGGCTGCGTGCGGTCAGCGGGCGGTAAGCGGCGTGGTAAGCCTTGCCTATGAGCACCTCGGTCCGGCGTAAGCCGGCGACTTACGAGGACCTCCTGGCGGTCCCCGACCATATGGTGGCCGAGATCCTCGACGGAGAGCTCTTCGCCAGCCCTCGGCTTACGTTCCCGCATGCTCACGTGTCCTCGACACTCGGCGGAGAGATTTCGACGCGGTTCCATCGTCCGAGCGGCGGGGGGGACAACCCTGGAGGCTGGTGGATTCTGGACGAGCCAGAGCTGCATCTCGGGAACGACGTCGTCGTACCCGATGTCGCCGGTTGGAGGCGTGAGCGCGTCTCGTTTCTCCCCAACGGGTCCTGGTTCGACATCGCACCCGACTGGGTTTGTGAAGTCATTTCTCCGCGCACCGAAACAATCGATCGAGGGCGCAAGCTCAGGATCTACGCGCGCGTGGGCGTGGGCCACCTTTGGCTCGTCAACCCTCTGGCGAAAACGCTCGAGGTCTATCGATTGTCGGATGGTAGATGGACACTGCTCCAGACCACGGTGAACGACGAGGTCGTTCAGGCCGAGCCGTTCGGGAACGTCTCCATCGAGATGTCCCGCTGGTGGCTTCCGGAAGCTCCGCCCGAGCGAGGCTGATTAGGCCACCGCGCTCCAAAACGTCCGAGTTTCCTGGATCGCTTCGAGTGGTTGCTCCGAGGCCAGAGCCCCTCTGACCAGAGCGCTTCAAAGTTCAGTTCACGGCAAGCAGGGAGCTCCGCAACAACCTTGAGCCGCTCCAAGGACTCATGCACGTGGACCTGGCGGCCGTGATCGAGGCCGCGGTGACCGAGAAGCTCGAGCGGATCGAAGCCAAGCGCTACGGGGAGACGAAGAATCCGACCGTTGAGAACACGGACACCTCACCTGCTGATGCAGCTCGAATGAGAAAATGCCAGCCGTATGATATGAACGTGACCCAAAAAAGGGGGGCCAAATGAACAGCGCCGGATTAAGGGCAAAAAACGACAACATTGGCGTGGTATTGACTCGGCACCTGCGCTCTTTGAGCGCTGTGTTCTTAGTGGGCGTCGTCGTGTGTCCGTTTCCTTGCTGGGCTGGGCCAACGCGGGAGAGAGTTGGATCTCCGAACGAAGCCCGCCACTCGGACGCATTGACCTCCGCTACCGGTTTCGTCGAGGTGACGGCCGCTGCGGGACTGTCCATGGAGCGGAGGATGTCCATTGGCAGCCCCATCTGGGGTGATCTGGACGGGGACGGATTTCTCGATCTCTTCATCAGCCGGCATTTTGGAGGATACTCTTTGTACCGCAACAACCGCGACGGAACGTTTACCGATTGGCGGGTCCTGGATTTCGAAGATCCGAATGTCGATCTCCATGTCGGCGCATTCGGGGACTTCAATAATGACGGCTATCTGGACCTCTACTTATCGTACGGGGCGAAAGGAGGTGAACTCGTCGGCATCAAGAGAGATCAGCTCTACTCGTTTGTTCCCAGACGAGGGGTCGTCAATGTCCTGCCGTTCCTGGGAGTCGAGAATCAGTTTGGAGCGGCGCAGAGTGTGAGCCTGGTGGATTTCGACAGCGACGGATTCCTGGATATTTTCGTCATGAATCGCTTCGACTCCAACAAATTCTACCGCAACGAAAACGGGCGCAACTTGATCGACGTCGCGCAAGAGTATGGTCTCGACGACCCTGACAAACAATTGGGAGAGTACTCAGCCTGGTCAGATTATGACCGGGATGGTGATATGGATCTCCTTCTAGCGCGAGCCAGTCTTCGTCTCGAGCGGAACGATGGTGGGACATTGGTGGATGCGACGGACGTTGCGAATCTCCCCCGGTTCCCGTTTACGGAGGGCATTGCGTGGGGGGACTACAACAATGACGGATGGGTCGATCTGTTGCTCACGCGTTGTGGCTTTGATAGCAGCGCCCTTTCCAACCGATTGTTCCGAAACAACGGGGATGGGGCCTTCTCGGATGTCTCACAGGAGTCGGGAGTGAATGGTGTAACGGTGTTCCATCACGGCGCCGCCTGGGGAGACTACGACAACGACGGCGATCTGGACCTGTTCCTCGTCAATGGAGGAGTGTTTCTTCGCGTGTTGGTGATAAACGGTTTGGATACACTCTATCGGAACAACGGCAATGGCACCTTCACCGACGTCACGATCGAGGAAGGCCTCACCACTGTCGTCAAGGGGAGCGGCGACGGCGCGGCTTGGGGTGATTACAATAACGACGGCTTCTTGGATCTTGTCGTCAACAACGGAAAACTGTGGGGGAAGTTCTATCCTGAGGGCCGGGACGTCCTCTATCAGAACCTCGGAAACGACAACCACTGGGTCAAGATTGTTCCCCGTGGGACGGTTAGCAACGCTGCGGGTATCGGCGTGAAAGTCTTCGTAACGACGGGCGACGGTACGCAATTCAGGGAACTGGTCTCGGGAGATGGGGGGAAACTGAGATCGCAGGGACATGGGCCCATACATTTCGGACTCGGCGACGTGACGAACATCGACACGTTGGTTATCGAATGGCCCAGCGGCATCCGCGAAGAATACGAGAATCTCGATGTGGATAAAACGATCATAGCCGTTGAGCAGTCGGGCCTCACTTCGAAGTGAATGGAGACTGCTTGCCCCCGACGGGGATCTATTACCCTCGAAGCAGCCCGATGGCGGACGATTCGGGCTTGGCTCGCTCCGCTCGCAGCAGGCTGCCGATGCGTTTTTCAGCGGCCTGCTGCAAGAATTGTGGATCGGACCGAACGTCATGATCCGGCTGCGTCCCCCTTCGTGGTCGCCGGACGAAAAGACGCTCGTGTACTCGGAGAGGGCGCCGGGCGGGCAGTGCGACATCGGGCTCTTGACGCTCGGTGCTGAGCCGAAATCGCGCCATTTCTTGCAGACAGAGTTCAGTGACGCCGGAGGAGCCTTCTCACGAGACGGTCTTTTCGTCGCTTATGTCTCCAACGAGTCCGGCCGGGAGGAGATCTACGTCCGACCGTTTTCTGGCGCCCCGGGCAAATGGCAGGTCTCGACCGACGGCGGTCTCCAGCCGATCTGGGCGCGAAGCGGGCGCGAGATCTTCTACCGCAATGGCGACAGGATGATGGCGGTCTCTATTAAATACCGAGCCGGCGTTCCGCGCGGGAAAACCAGCGCTCCTCTTCGAGGAACCGTTTCACGAATCTGAGAATCCGGTTCGCCGTACTACCACGTTGCGCCCGACGGAGAGCACTTCATCATGGTCCAGGAGAAACCACAGACCCAGATCCACGTTGTCCTGAACTGGTTCGAGGTGCTGAAGGCGCGCGTCCCCTCTCCGCAATAGCATACAGGTTGCGCTTGGTTGGATCTGTATATAAACTATCAACATGAAACCCATACAGGTTCTCATCGATGAAGCCCTCCTGGCCGAGTTGGACGCGGACGACGAGGTGCAGCGTGAAGGGCGATCGGCCGTGTTACGCCAGGCAGTTCGGGATTATCTGAAACGGCGGCGTCGGCAAGCGATCGCGCGGCAGTACCGCGAAGCCTACGCGAATGGCCAGGGCCTGGGAGATGAGTTCGAAGGTTGGGAGAAGCAAGGCGAATGGCCGCCCGAGTGAATCGTGGCGAAGTCTGGATGTTCGAGTTCTCGCCTCCTGACCAGAGGCGGCCCGTGCTCGTGCTCACGCGTCAAGATGCCATCGGGCTTCTTCGCACCGTTATCGTGGCTCCGATCACGTCCACCATTCGAGGGGCGCCGAGCGAAGTCGTGCTGGGGATTGACGAGGGCTTGAAGCGAGACTCCGCGGTCAATCTGGATCACGTGCAGACCGTCGACCAGAGCTTGCTGAGACGCTACCTCGGAAGCGTCTCGGCTGCGAAAATGGCGTCGGTGTGCCGCGCCCTCGTCATTGCCACGGGCTGCTCGGACTGATTCAACGGAAGAGTCCCTCTCCGATATGATCGAATAATTACGAGCGTTGCGCGAGCTGATAGAAATCGCGAGAAAGCAGGCCGGAGCTGCCGTGCGCGAGGGTTCGGAGTAGCTTCCCGGAGAGGTCTCCGGTCGGCCTCGGTCAGTCTTCCTTCACGAATTACTTGAAGTCCGCGAACACTGCGGTTGAGTAGCGAGGCAAGTCCTAGGGTGCCAGCACGAAATCACCGAATGCGTCGCCCATGAGAACAGCGCGCGGCGCAACGAAGAGAAAGGCCACGGCCACTCCAACACGAGTTAGACGAGCTGTTCATTCACCGATCAATGGTACCGATAGGCCGCGGCAAATCTTGTTCGCGAGGCGATTGGGAATCTCTTGATGACGAGGTACCGATTCGACTGCTCCGGTCGCAGGGTTACACCACAGCGAGTGAGCTTTGCCTTCACGTTTGAGATAGCAACCATGCCGCCTCAGGTGGCGGAGAAGGTCGCCCGTCTTCACTTCACGGTTACCTTCTCGAGAACCGCGTCTTTGGGAATGCCCCGCAACCCGTCCTCTCGACGATCATCGAGTATCAACGAAATCGCGTCAGCGAGGCTCTGCAACGCCTCATCCTTGGTTTTTCCCTGTCCGTTTGCGCCGGGAATTTCCGGAGAGTACGCGATGTACCAACCCTCGTCCCGTTCAATCACTGCCGTGAATTCTGCGCTCATCACACGCTCCAGCTCCATCCGACTACTCCGTAGTATGGCCCTGTGGCTCGCGCCTGTCTAACAAGTGTTCGCGGATCGATAGCGGAAGAGGTAGGCTACACGGCCAGAAAAGGCTCCCATGATCGGGCGAACGCTCGGGCACTACGAGATCGTCGAGAAGCTCGGCGAAGGCGGCATGGGAGCGGTGTACCGGGCCCGCGACACGACGCTCGGACGGGACGTGGCGCTGAAGCTTCTGCCCGAGTTCGTCGCGGGAGATGGGGAGAAGATCGCGCGGCTCGAACGAGAAGCGCGGCTTCTCGCTTCTCTGAGCCACCCCAACGTCGCGACGCTCCATGGTCTCGAAGAGTCGAACGGGCTCAAGTACCTGGTGATGGAGCTCGTGCCGGGAGAGACGCTCGCAGAGAGGATCTCCCGAGGGCCGCTGCGTATCGACGAGTGTCTCGGCATCTTTCGACAGATCGCCGAGGGTCTGGAGGCGGCGCACGAGAAGGGGATCGTCCATCGGGACCTGAAGCCTGCGAACGTCATCGTCATGTCCGAAGGAAGAGTCAAGGTCCTGGACTTCGGTCTGGCGAAGGCGGTCGCGGAGGAAACTCCCTCTTCCGACTTGTCCAAGTCTCCGACGCTCACACGAGAGGGCACGGAGCAAGGCATCATCCTGGGAACCGCGTCCTACATGAGCCCGGAGCAGGCGCGGGGGAAGACTCTCGATCGAAGGACCGACATCTGGTCTTTCGGGTGCGTCTTCTATGAAGCGCTGACGGGGAGGAAGGCGTTTTCGGGCGAGACGGTCTCGGACATCCTCGCCGCGATTCTCGAGAAGGAGCCCGACTGGACATCGCTTCCGGAACAGACGCCGGGGAATGTAAGAGATCTGCTGCGACGGTGCCTTCGGAAAGACTCTCATCACCGTGTGCAGCATATTGGAGATGCGCGGATCGAGATCCAGGATGCGGTCGCGGGACCCGTGGTCACTTCTGCAAAGGCACCGCCGCGCCGTTACTCTGCTTGGCTGGTTACAGCCGTCGCATCCGGTATCGCGGCCTGGGGTCTGTCTCGTGACTCAGGAGAACGGCAAGCGGTTACTCGGCTAAGTATGAATGTTCCTGCCGACCAGACTCTCAGCTGGACGAACGATCCCTCGGTGGCGCTCTCTCCGGATGGAAGGCGTCTCGTATACGTTGGGGTTTCGGGGCACACTCGGAGGCTATACATCCGCGCGCTCGATGAGCTCGAGTCTCGCCCCATCGCTGGATCCGAAGGAGCGGCAACGGCTTTCTTTTCCCCCGATGGAGAATGGATAGGTTTCTACGGGGGAGGGACGCTCAAGAAGGTGGGGGTTGACGGCGGCCTTCCGATCGTGCTGAGTGAGGCCCCAAACGCGTGGGGTGCGAGCTGGGGCCCCGGAGACATCGTCTTGGCGAATCTCGGAGCGGGGCTCGCAAAGCTCTCTGCCTTTGGCGGACCTCCAACCGTTGTGACCACAGCCGATCCGAAGCGAGGGGAGATCGCACACCGTTGGCCGGAGATACTCCCCGGTGGGAAGGCGGCGCTCTTCACGATTCTCACCGGCGGCTCGATGAATCGCGCACGTATCGCGCTCTTGTCTCTAGAGACTGGAGATTATCGGGTTCTTGTGGAGGGAGGTTCCTTCGCGCGATACGTGCCGACGGGCCATCTGATCTTTGCGAAGGAAGGCGTCCTTCTCGCCGCAACCTTCGATCTCGAGAGCTTCGAACTGGGCGATCCCGTTGTTATTCTCAAAGGCGTCATGACCTCTGGTGAAAACGGAACGGCCAATCTCTCTATCTCGCAGTCGGGTACTCTCGCCTACGTTCCGCAAGCTACACAGCAACGTGCTCTCGTCTGGGTGGAACGTTCCGGATTCGTTCGGCCGATCACGGAAACCCGGCGAGGCTTTGAGGATCCGCGGCTGTCCCCGGATGGACAAAGATTAGCGGTGACGATCCGGGAGAATGAGATCGATATTTGGGTCTACGAATTCTCGCGCGATGCTCTGGTGCGAATGACGTTCAATGGTCAGAATGAGGTCCCCGTCTGGACGCCCGACGGAAGCCGGCTGACGTTCCGCAGTGGTTCGCCAATCAATCTGTTCTGGCAGGCTGCGGACGGAAGCGGAGTAGCCGAAAAACTGACAACCAGTGATTTTGTTCAGACGCCAACTTCTTGGTCGCCCGACGGTAGTACGCTCGTGTACCACGAGCGGCATCCGGATGCCACGCTTGCAGACATCTGGTTCGTCTCGCGGGCATCTGAGAGCGCTCCACGTCCTTTCGTTCAGTCACCGTTCGTGGAACAGGGTGGGGTGTTTTCACCGGACGGTCGTTTCCTCGCTTACGCCTCGAACGAGTCCGGCCGGTTCGAAGTGTACGTCCGACCCTTTCCCGATCTTGGCGGCAAGTGGCAAGTCTCGACTGAGGGTGGACTCCAGCCTCTTTGGTCGCGAAGCGGACGGGAGATCTTCTATAGGAGCGGGGACTCGATGATGACAGTTCCCGTCGATATCGGTTCGGCCTTTCGAGTGGGCAAGCCGGTCCAACTCTTCGAGGCGAAGTTCGCGATGCCGGGCAGCGGGGTCGCTGAGTACGACGTTGCAACGGACGACAAGCGTTTTGTCATGCTCCAGGACGCACAAAACCCGACGGAGATCCGGATCGTCCTGAACTGGTTCGAGGAGCTGAAAGAGCGCGTGCCCACGCACCCGCGCTGAGCTACGGCTTCTCCAATCGGCGGGAGAGCCTTCGACGTCTGTGGTCGAACGCCTCCCTCCACCGCTCGCGGAACCCCAGAGGCAGCTCGAATCCCGAATCGAGCCTCTCGAGCGCGGACTCGCAGTGCGCTAACGCGGAGCCGTAGTCTCGCTCCCGATGCTCCAGATGCATCGCGAGCTCGTGCAGTGCCAGGACGGACTCGAGGCCGTCTTCCCGGGAAAGCTCCTCCCAGAGCTCTCGGGCCTTTTCGACCTCGCCGCGCCGCTTGTGGAGCTCCGCGAGGCCCCGCAGCGACCGGCGCCGCGCGGTGCCGGTGAGCCCCGACTCGACTGCGCGTTCGTAGTGCAGGATCGATCTCTCTTCGTTCTCCACTCTCGCGAAGAGCCGGCCGAGGCTGAAGTCGTCGATGGGGTTCTCCGGCAGGTTCTCCTCGTCCAGCATGTCGGACGCTGAGACGGTGAGGGCCGCGAGCGAGAGGACGTCGTGGGCGTTGTGCTCGAATACGTAGGGGAGCTGCGCGGCGTCGCCGGTGCGGACGAACCGGAAGTAGATATCGGCGATGAGGTGTCCGGGGACGTCGTTCTCGCGCTCGAATCCCAGAAGCCACTGCTCGAGCTCGACGAGGCGGCAGCTCTCGAAGCGGGCCTTCCAGAGGCTTCGCGCGGGATGGAGGAGATCGAAATGGAGCTTCTCCTCGAAGGGGAACTCCTGCCTATTGAGCACGTACCGGGTCTCGAGGAGCGGCGCGTCGAAGCTCTTGCCGTTGTAGCTCACGAGGAGCTCGAAGCGGGAGGCGAGCTCGACGAGCGCCCGGAGCATCGACGCTTCCTCGCGGTAGTCGCGCATGAAGAGCTGGCGGAGGACGAAAGCGCCGTCCTCGACGAATCCGAGGCCGATCAGAAACGCATAAGTTCCCGACCCTCCCGCGAGGCCCGTGGTCTCCGTGTCCAGGAAGAGCGCGCGCTCGAGATCGATTTCGGCGCCGTCGCTCCCGCGCGCCAGGACCGAGAAGCTCTCCCGGGGAATGCGCAACAACCGATCGAGCTCGATCCGACCGTGACGGTGGTCGAGCGGGAAGTACCGGTCCACGCAGAAGTAAGACCCGAGCTCGTTCCGGATCTCCTTGCCGTCGCGAAACGCGGCATCAAGGGTGACGACCTGTCTCGCCGGCGCCCGCTCAGGCTCCAATACCCGTACCGGCCGGGATTGGGCGACGGCGACGAGGCGCTCGAGCCTCTCCTTGAGCGAGAGCTCGGAGACGGTCGCGGCCGCCTGGCCCAGAAGCTCGCTCTCGAGCCGTTTCAGGGCACCGTTCTCGGGAGCGCCGACGCGCCGTCGAGGACCGTAGAGACGCTCGAGACGTTCTCTCGTCGAGCTCATGCCGGCGAGAGTCGCTCGAGGATCGCGAGGGCCATTTCCTTCCCGCGGAGGCCCACCTCTCCGACGGGTCCGACGCAGGAGGGGCATCCCTCGTGGCAGGGACAGCTCTCGATGAGACGCCTAGCCTCCGACAACAGCTTGGGGTGAAGCTCGTAGAGGGGCTGCGAGAATCCGATACCGCCGGGGTAGTTGTCGTAGATGAAGACGTTGGGCTCGTACGCCGCGCCCACCGATTCGGTGGAAGCCGCGCCCGCTCCCGCCGTAAGCCGCTTGAAGCCGCGCTCGACCGAGGCCGTTCCTTGGGAATTGTCGCCGAGGGCGACCCCGATGTCCCCACGGTCGCACATCAGGAACAACATGGCGACGGTCTTGAGGGTGTTCGCGAGCCCCACCACGCCGTCACGGCGCTCTTCCGACGTTCCCGGAACCGAGGCCATCACTTCCCGGGGGATGGTGAGCCAGTAGGACGTGGTGTGCATCTCGATCTCGGGCATGTCGAGCTCGCCCGATCCTACGTTCTCCATGGTGTAGAACTTGATCTTCTTGAACCCCACGACCTGGGAAACGACGTGGACCTCGCCGTGGCTTCTTCGCCCCCGAAGATGGTCGGAGCCCTCGAAGCGGTCGAGGATGTTGACCTTTGTGTACGTAATGGCGTCCGTGAAGTAGTCGCTCTCCCATGGCCGCACCGTGGCGCGCCGCTCCGCATAATCGAACTTCTCGACGATGTACTGCTTGCCTTCGAGGATGTAAATCGCCTTCTCGTGGAGCGTCGAGTGGGCGCTCACGAAATCGACCTCGGCGACGATCCGGGGCTCCCGCGAGTCGTCGTAGACGATGAAGTTGTCGGAGCTCACCGAGCGGAGGCTGACGTTATCGGCGGGATAGGCGTCCGTCGTCCAGTGCCACCGGCCATCGGAGTGGTGCAGGACGTTCTTCTCCTGGAGAAACGACAGAATCTCCGCGAGGTTCTCCTTCCCGAACTTCTCCCCGTCCTGGAACGGGAGCTCGAAGGACGCGCACTTGATGTGGTCCACCAGGATCGACAGGTTGTCTGGATTGATGAGGCCATGCTCGGGGGATCCGCCGAAGAAGTAGTCCGGGTGGTTCACCACGAACTGGTTCAGGGGGTTGCTGTTCGCGACGAAGACCGCGACCGACACCCCCGTCCGCCGCCCCGCCCGTCCCGCCTGCTGCCAGGTCGACGCGATGCTCCCGGGATAGCCGGCTATGACCGCAACGTCGAGAGAGCCGATGTCGATTCCGAGCTCGAGAGCGTTCGTCGACACGACGCCGAGGACGCTCCCCTCGCGGAGCCCGGCCTCGATCTCGCGGCGCTTTTTCGGAAGGTAGCCGC
>Ga0214473_10008527_pt1 | contig 12105 bp, 10 predicted proteins | sample RVTome_7_FD_203509 | JGI IMG/M metagenome (GOLD analysis project Ga0214473, IMG submission 203509) | Soil microbial communities from uranium-contaminated site in the Upper Colorado River Basin, Wyoming, United States - RVT98D197 | ecosystem: Environmental > Terrestrial > Soil > Contaminated >...
CGAGCTATCCGTATTCATTCCCACCACCAAAACGTCCCCCAGCGATTTGGCTTTACGCAAATAATCCACATGACCCCGGTGCAGAATATCAAAGACGCCGTTGGTGAATACGATTTTCTTTTTTTGAACTCTTAAATTACGAAGCTCTCCGGCTAACTTGCTTCTTGAAATAGGAGAAGGTGTTTTCACGATTCAAATATCTGAATGGAACTGATTATCTGGAAGCTCTGGCCGCCACTGCCACGACATTGCCATTCTTGATATTCCGTTCCAGTTCGGTGCGCAACTGCTCGACTGTCACAGTAGCCGTGCCTATTTCTCCGACGGTAATACCCGCACCGGTGTTAGAAATGACAGCGGCTTCGGTCGGGTCCGCTCCGGCGCAAGTGGCCACCACAAAAGCCGCGATAACCGTATCACCGGCTCCGGTAACATCGTACACCTTTTTGGCAAATGTTGGAATGTGCCGCGGCGCCGAATCGGCCGTAAAAAGCGACATGCCATCGGGGCCGCGGGTAATCAAAATGGATTTGGCCTGAAGACGATTCAAAAGCCCGTTGCCGACTTCGAGCAGGTCTTCCTCATTTTGGATGCGGCGGCCATAGGCAAACCCCGCTTCGTGATGGTTCGGAGTAATAATGGAAACTCTCTTGTAATTATTGAAATGAGTCTCTTTTGGGTCAACAGCTACATAAATATCTCGGTCGAGACAAATCGTCATGAGTTTTTCCAAAAGCGAGAGTGTTATAACCCCTTTACCATAGTCGGAAATAATAACGGCCTGTATTTCATCGGCCACCGAGAGAAATTTTTTGAGAATTTGCTTTTCCACTTCGGGGTTGACTTCGTGCCGGTCTTCGCGGTCGGCCCTGACAATCTGCTGGCTATGGGCAATAATTCTGGTCTTGATAGATGAACGGCGACTCAAATCAGTTACGAGTAACTCGTCTGAAATATTTTTAGATTTAAGCAGTTGTGAAATTTTAACTGCCGCTTCATCTTCGCCCACCACCCCGATTAAAAGCGCCTCTCCGCCCAAACTACAGATATTAGCGGCCACGTTGGCGGCGCCTCCAAGAAGAATCTTACTCGACGATACATCCACCACCGGCACCGGCGCTTCAGGGGATATCCGCTCCACCGAACCGTACATATATTCATCGAGCATGATATCACCCAGGACCAGCACCCGGGCCCGCCCGAAATTGTCAGTTATTTCTGAAAGTCGCTGTATGGTCAATTAAGTCACCTATAGTTTTACAAATATACTCATTAAAATCGAATTAAGTTGACTACCGCCGTGAAAATAGTATCGTGTTACGACTCAGGCAACCTAAGAACGAGTTGAATGAAAGGATAATTAAATATGGAACAGCCCCGACCGCAACAGATTAGTGTGGAATTAGGCGACAAAGAAGCCGAAGGAATTTATGCCAATTTGGCCATGATTGTCCATTCGCCGACCGAAATTGTCATCGATTTCGCCCGGGTCATGCCCAGAATGCCCAAAACCAAGGTGTTGTCGCGTATAATCATGACTCCGATGCACGCCAAATTGCTTTATAAAGCGCTCGAAGACAATATCAAGAAATTCGAAAAGCAGTTCGGTGAAATCAAAATTCACGGGATGAGCAACCAGACGTCCAGAAACATCGGCTTTGAATCATCGACTGACGCAGGAGATGACCAAAATTGAGCAAGGGATATTTTGCTTTTGTTCTGCATTCGCATCTCCCTTATGTGCTATCTCACGGCCGCTGGCCGCACGGCACCGACTGGCTGTGCGAAGCCGCCGCCGAAACCTACCTGCCAATTTTAAGAGTTCTCAATGAACTGGTGGCCGAAGGTGTGAAGCCGAAAATCACCCTCGGACTCTCCCCGGTCTTATGCGAACAATTAACCGATGACAGTTTCAAAAAAGAGTTCATCAATTATGTTCGGATTAAAATCGAGGCGGCCGAAAGCGATGCCAATGAATTCACACGACTCAATCAGAAAAACATGCTGGCCAACGCCGAGTTCTGGAAGAATTGGTATGGCAGTCAGCTGGAGCATTTTAATGAAATTGAGCAGAATCTTATCGGCGCATTTAAAAAGCTTCAGGATATAGGCGTTGTTGAAATCATTACCTGCGGCGCTACGCACGGCTATTACCCGCTTTTATCGCGCGATGAATCTTTGCAAGTCCAGACCAAACTGGCCGTCAAGAACTATGAAAAACACTTCGAGCGCAAACCCCAAGGCATCTGGCTTCCGGAATGCGCCTACCGTCCGCGCTATGCCTGGGCGCCGCCGGTGCCAGTCAATGGGAATCAAAAACCGTATCTTCGAAAAGGCGTCGATGAATTCCTAAGTGAGAATGGAATTGAGTTTTTCATTATCGATTCGGCGCTGCTCAAAGGCGGCCAACCAATCGGCGCTTATCGCGACCATTTCCAGGCGCTCCAGTTCCATTTTGATCAAAATGAAAAAATTGCGGCGCCGCGCCCGGAAGAAACCGACAAAACGCCGCGTGAAGTTTATCTGGTTGTCTCCAAACCTGAAATTGAAAAACCGGTTGCCATCTTTACCCGTGACCCTGATACAGGTGTATTGGTCTGGTCGGGCGAACACGGCTACCCGGGTGACGGAAATTATCTCGATTTTCACAAGAAGCGTTTTCCCGGAGGACTGCGCTATTGGGCAGTAACGTCCGCCAAAATTGATTTAGCCGATAAAGTTGAATACAATCAAACCCCTGCATTGAATCGCATTCCCGAAAACGCCGCACATTTTTCATCAAAAGTAAACGATATTCTGACTGATTATTACAAAGAATCAGGCCGTGCCGGCATATTAGTGTCGCCCTATGACGCCGAATTATTCGGCCATTGGTGGTTCGAAGGGCCGCTGTTTTTGAAACAGGTTCTGACTAATATCTCAAAGAATTCCGATATCGAAACCACATTCCTGTCGGAGCATCTGGCGAGAAACAAGCCGAGCCGAGTCGTTTCGATTCCGGAGGGGAGTTGGGGCGAAGGCAACCACCACCACATCTGGTTTAATGAGCAAAACTTGTGGACCTGGAAAAATATTTACGAATCAGAAGCAAAAATGCAAAAGCTGGCAGAAAATTGGCAAAACCAAAAAGGTAAACGCGACGGCGAATTAAAGCAAATACTGGAGCAGATGGGCCGGGCATTGCTTTTGATGTCTGGCTCAGACTGGCAATTTTTGATTTCTACCGGCGCCGCCCGCGATTACGCCGAAATTCGAATAACTAATCACTATGCTGATTTCAAAAAGCTCTCAGAGCTGGCCGACAAAAAAATGCAGGGACACCAATTGACGCCTGAAGAAAAAGAATTTTTAAGCACTTGCCAGACAAGAGACAATCTTTTTCCCGAATTAAATTTAAATTGGTTTGCAAAAGTAGATTTTCCGGCTGAATAAACTTTTCTGCCAAAGTACTTAGGATACGTAGTGATCAGACCGTCGCCGCTTGGCCGGCCAGGCCAACTCTAACGTACTTGACTCTCCTGCTTTCGACTTTATCGATTTCAAATTCCAGGTCATGCCATCTCACTTTCTGACCCGGAATGGGAACAGAGCCGATTAGGTGATAGATTAATCCTCCCACAGTTTCATAATCTTCCTGTTCATATTCCGTGTGCAGGTAGTCCTGAAGCTTTTCTACTCGCATTGAGGCATTAACCAGATAGCGGCCATCGGGCAGACTGGAAAATTCGGTTTCTTCCGGCTCCCTTTCGTCTTTAATGTCGCCGACAATTTCTTCAACGATATCCTCCAAAGTCACCATCCCGGCCACGCCACCGTGTTCGTCCATGACTATCGCTATGTGATGGCTCCCCAATTTGAATTCCGTCAGCAGGTCTCCGACGACTTTGTCTTCGGGCACAAAATACGGCTGGCGTAAATAGCGAGTCACATCGAACGCTTCGCCCGGCTCCGGCATCTTGTCGAAAACGTCCTTCACATAAAGAATGCCGATTATCCTATCAACTGTATCTTCATAGACGGGTAATCGGGAGTGAGTATCCGAACGAATGATGTCACGCATTTCGTGGAAAGTAATCGATTTCTCCAATGCTTTAATCTCAATGCGCGGAATCATTATCTCCCTGACGGCCTTTCTATCAAGCAAAAATACCCGTCCCATCATCTTTTTTTCATTTTCTTCAACAATTGATTCGCCGATACCGGACTGCTCCGCCAGTGATTCGATAGCGCGCTCGACTATGTCTTCCTTTTCTTTTTCCGACAAAGGGTCGTAGATATTCCCTTTACTGATTGCGGTGCGATATGTCGTCACCACCGGCCAAACAAAGAAGCTGATTAATTGAATGAGCCAAAGACGGCCTGACATTCTGGGATGAATGCCAAAACGTGAAGAGCGTCGCGGCAGATATTCCACAATCATTACGTAGCTCATCCAGACCGAAAACAGCCCCACCGGCCAAATCACCCACTTAAGCAATCCCAATTGCACCGATAGCGACTGCACGAAAAAAAAGAAAAAGACGCTGATGCCAATCAGGGCAAACGCTTTATATACGGCCGCAACTTGGATAAAGCCCCTGGGATTGCCGGCCAGTTTGTTTAGAAACTTCCTCTGTTTCTCGCTGATATGCGGGTACATATCTTCGATTTCATCAGGATTCACAAACAAAGCCAGCGAATACAAAGAAACCCAGTTGGCTGTAATGTAAAAAAAGAGAATTAAAGCTATATAAATCAGTGATTCCATATTATTACCATGCCATAAAAGACTTGAGATAATGCCTTTCGCTTGCTTCCATTTTCCGGCGGTCGGCGGCTTGGATATGATCGTAACCCAGCAAATGTAAAAGACCGTGGCAAAATAATCGCAAGAACTCTTCGTTCAATGACGTGCCATACTCTCGGGCCTGTCGCATGGAAGTGTCAACCGAAATGTAAACTTCTCCGAATACCATGTTTGTATCGGACGATTTCTCTAAATTAAATGACAGGACGTCGGTCGGCTTGTTTCGGCGCCGATATTCCTGGTTTAATCTTTGAATACGTTTGTCAGATGTAAATATCAAGTTTATTTTCCCTTGCGCGCTCTTAACAGATTCTTTTCCCATTATCCTCATAAATAACTTTTCAATCGGCCTTCGCGGAATTCGTACTGGCGCTTGCTTGTACATTACCAGCCGCATCATGAAACTTCTGCCGTAGCTTCTTTCCTCTTAGGATATTCTATACGATGATGGAACGCCGCAATCAGCACTTGTGAAAAGGCCTCTTTTATTTTAGCCAAATCCCGCAATGTCAATGGACATTCATCCAATTCTCCCGACTGAAACCTGTCATTTATGATGCGCTGAATCAAATTATTAATGCGCGACGGCTTGGGGTCTTCCAGCGTGCGGCTGGCCGCTTCGACTGCATCTGCCAGCATACATATTCCGGTTTCGCGCACCTGCGGTTTTGGCCCCGGATAGCGGTATTTGTCTATATCCTTGGGGGCGGCGCCTTGTTCCACTGCTTTATTGTAAAAGTATTGCTGAACCATAGTGCCGTGGTGTTCTTCGATAAAGTTTAGCACATCGTCGGGAATATCTTCTTTTTCTCCTAGTTGTCTGCCCCGCTTGACGTGCGAAGACAAAATCAGTGCGGACATGGTGGGCGTCAGCTGTTCGTGGCGCGATTTAACGCTCAATTGATTTTCCACGAAGTATTCGGGGATTTCGATTTTGCCGATGTCGTGAAAATATGCGCCGACGCGCGCCAACAACGGATTGGCGCCGATGGCTTTGGCGGCGGCTTCGCAGAGGTTGCCGACAGAAATAGAATGGTGATATGTGCCGGGAGCTTCAAAGGCCAGCCGTTTCAACAGCGAATGATTCAAATCAGACAATTCCAGCAGTGTCAAGTCAGTCGTAAAGCCGAACAACGATTCAAAAAACGGAATGAAGAAAATGCTGAAGACCACGGACAACGAACCGGCTAACGCCCCCAAACCGAGCGAAGTGGTAAAATCTTTTTCAGGCGTCAGTTTCATCCCCTCAACCAGCAATATGTAAAACATATTAGTGAAAACAACCACGATGAATATTCTGAAAAAGTGCGAGCGTTTGCGCGTCTCCCTGGATATAAGACTCGCCGCCGTCCCCAGCACCACCGTCTGAAGAGCCAGCGTAAAATCAAAGCGGTGCATCACTCCCAAAAGCATGGCCAAAACAAATGAAGAGATAATGCCCACTTCGGCGTCAAATAAGACAGTCAGGATTATCGGAACCATCGCCACCGGATAGGCGAAGTTGGGCAGATTTAGACTAACCGCCAACTGGACAAATATTAATTGCAGGACAAATACGATGAGTAAAGCCAGCAAGCGGTTGCTGGAATTGTACATTTCCCGCCGGAACAAATACAAGTACAGAAACAAAAGAGCAAAAGCGCCGATTGTCAGAAGCACTCGGGCCGCCGCCGGCGCCGCCGAAACAAACAGCCCTTTACCGGCCGCTTGACTTTGCATCACATCGGCCATCTCTTCCAAAATTCGTTCCTGACGCGGAGTCACCTTCTTGCCGGAACGCACAATCAGTTCGTTTTTCTTGACAACTTCCTGCACGTCCGAGATTGCCGCAAATTCCGTTTCCAGACGTCGATTGTATTCGACTTGGTCAAAACGAAGATTGGGGTGCAGGAAAGAGCGCCCGACCAAATAATAGTATTCTACATTAATTGGCTCAACATCATTATGCTTTTCCAACAATTGCAGCAATAACTGATTAGCTTCGGCAATATCCAAAAAACGTCTTCGATTATGCTGAGATTCCCTTTCCCCTTTTCTGATTAAAATTGATTTTATTCTGTCATCGGGCAGAATATTCTCGTCTGATATCAGGCCAATTTCATAAAAATTGTCGCTGAACATCCGTTCCAGTCGTGCGGCCACTTTATTAATGTCATCGACTTTAAGAGACTGAATTATGGCGGCGTTACTCAAAAGCGGAAATCTCCCAGACACTTTTTCCACAGCCAGTTCCATAACTTCTGGCGTCAGAGTATCCATTACTTTCCTGATAGAATCAATGATTTGCGCAAAAGCCCGAAGATTTGCGATTGTATTAACTACGATAGATGTGTCATACTCGATGACATAGGGAACAGTGAGCCGGACTTCATCCCGGAGTTTTTCAATCTCTTCGCCCGTCTTGGTGACGGTAATATCAAACTTTGCAAAAATATCTTCGGAGGCAATTTCACCCGCGTGAGGCATGTCCAGAGGATTCAGCAAATCTTCGCCGGGATATATAATTCCGACCAAAAGCGCCACAATAATCAACATGCCAATATTGAATGCTCTGCCGGCGGCATCGGGCTTGTGAACCTGCCGGCTCTCGCTCTGTACTTTCAGGAGGCGCTTTATGAATCTTTTGATTCTGGTAAGAACTGAAAACATGCGCCTAAAAAGAAACAGCTATTGTTTCTTCCCCCTTTTTTCATGACGATCGTAGGCCTTGATAATATCCTGCACCAGCCGATGCCTGACGACGTCTTTTTCAGTCAGATAAATAAACTCAATGCCGGGTATATTGGCCAAAATCTTCTGTACTTTAACCAGACCGGAACCCCTGTGATCGGGCAAATCAATTTGAGTGATGTCGCCGGTGATAACGGCCTTGGATTTTTCGCCCATACGCGTCAAAAACATTTTCATCTGCGGGCTCGTGGTATTTTGAGCTTCATCCAACACCAAAAATGATTCGTTTAATGTTCTGCCGCGCATAAAAGCCAGCGGCGCAATTTCGATAATGCCCAGTTCCAGAAGTTTGCGAATTTTGTCAGGCGGCAACATATCGTATAGCGCGTCATAAACCGGCCGCAAATAGGGGTCAACTTTGGCGCGAATATCTCCCGGAAGAAATCCCAGTGACTCGCCGGCCTCAACTGCCGGACGCGTGAAAACAATTCGTTCGACTTTTTTTGCCTTGAGTTCGGCCACTGCCATAGCCACCGCCAAATATGTCTTGCCGGTGCCGGCCGGTCCTATGACAAAAACCAGGCCATTTTTGTCAACTGCTTCGACATAGGTCTTTTGACCAACCGTCTTGGGCTTAATAATCTTTTTGAGTGAGCTGGAAATAAGCGCTTCGGTATTTATATCGGTCGCCGGGCCATAGCCGTTTTCCTGCACCATGGCAATAGCATAATTGACGTATTGCTCGGTGATGAACTCACCCTGCTTGATTCTGGTGACCATGTCAGAGAGAACGCGGATAGACTTTTCCACTGCCGGCGGCTGGCCCTCGATAGCAATCCTGTCGCCGCGCGCCACTACTTTAGAGCCGAGCCGAGATTCGATAATGCGGAGAATAACATCATTCTGTCCGAACAAAAGCCGCTGGTCAACGCCATCAGCATTAAAAGTTCTTGTAACTATGTCCGTTATTTCCATTGGCATAATTGGCCCGAATTAATTTTTTCCGGAGTTTTTGATAATAAGACCCAGTTCATCAAGCTGGTCCTGGTCAATTTCTGTCGGCGAACCGTCCATCGGCGAAATGGCATTGGCTGTTTTCGGAAAAGCAATTACATCGCGAATGGATTCAGCGCCTATCATCAGAGCCACCAGCCGGTCAAGCCCGGCCGCTATTCCGGCGTGCGGCGGAGCGCCATATTCGAAAGCGCGCAAGAGAAATCCAAACATTTTCTCGGCGCGTTCATTGTTAATGCCCAAAATATTCAAAATTTTCTGCTGTAAATCTCTTTTGTTTATTCTCTGTCCGCCGGATGCAATCTCCCAGCCGTTAATAACCAAATCATACTGCATGGCCCGCGCTTTTTTCCAAGGATGCTCGAAGTTGTCGAAATTCGCGTCTTGAAAGCCCTGCTCTATCAGCTGTAGGTCATCATAATGCGGATGCGATACTATATTATGCATGGCGTCAAAGCGCTTGTTGGTTTCATCGTAGTGAAATAACGGGAACTCGGTTACCCACAGGAATTCCCATCCGGATTTGTCCATCAATTTGTGCTGTCTTCCCAGATTTAAACGCAATTGTCCTAAAATCTGTTCCGTTACGCCCTTTCTGTCGGAAACCATGAAAAGCGCGTCCCCTTTGCCCAAGTTGGCCGTCTGGCATAACGCCTCTTTGACGCTCTCGCCAATAAATTTCGTAATGGGTGATTTATCTTCGGTTCCAGTGCGAAGAATATACGCCAGCCCTTTGGCGCCAAACTCTTTGGCCTTTTCTGTCAGGTCATCAATCTGTTTGCGCGAATACTCGGCGCCGCCATTAAGCACAATGCCTTTAACGACGCCACCCTGTTTAATATTTTTCGTAAATACTTCAAACCCGCAATCTTTGACAACATTGGTAAGGTCAATTATTTCCATCCCAAATCGTAAATCGGGTTTATCAATTCCCCAGCGGTGCATGCATTCGTTGTAGGTGTGTCTTGGGAATGGCGTCTTGATGCTAACACCGAGAATCGCTTCAAATACTGCCGACATTAATCCTTCAACCACAGCGAATACATCATCAGGCGTCACGAATGACATTTCAATATCAATTTGCGTATGCTCGGGTTGACGGTCGGCTCGTAAATCTTCATCGCGCAAACATCGGGCAATTTGGAAATATTTGTCGAAGCCCGATACCATCAGAATCTGCTTGAGCAATTGCGGCGACTGCGGCAGTGCAAAAAATTTACCCTTGTAAACCCGGCTGGGCACAACATAGTCGCGCGCTCCTTCGGGAGTTGAGCGAAGCAAAAGGGGCGTCTCGATTTCGTAAAAACCTTGCTTATCGAGATATTGTCGAGTCGCTAATGCCGTTTTATGTCTCAAATATATGCTCTTCTGAAGAGGTCCCCGCCGTAAATCAAGATAGCGAAACTCTAGACGGAGCATCTCGTTAGCTTTGCAGTCATCGGTAATCTCAAACGGGGGAGTTTTTGATTCCGACAAAATATGGAACTCTTTGACTTCTATTTCAATTTCTCCGGTAGCAATTTTGTCATTTTTGGTCCCTTGGGGACGCTCAACAACAGTGCCAACTGCGGCCACCACAAATTCGCTTCGTGAACGGTCGGCGTCGGCCATCATCTTCTGGTCTAATTTCTCCGGATGCAGAACTATTTGAGTGATGCCGTAGCGGTCACGAAGATCCACAAAGAGGACGCCCCCCAAATTTCGGTTGGCGTTGACCCAGCCGTTAAGACGGACTTCTTGGCCGATATCGGCCAAAGATAGCTCGCCGCAATTATGTGTTCGTTTAAGCTCCGAAAACGACGCCAATAAATCCTCTCTAACCAGTTGCCGTATATATAATTATCGGCTTGAATGGTCATTTTTTAATGGCAAAAATAGAATACTTGCAAGGATAAATCTATTAAACAGAGGGGGGTAAGTCAAGGGGGCGAAACGCGCAGCTCACGGCAAATTTATCATCCAGATCATTCAGGTTTCCAAGCGTTCCAAGTATGATAGTCAGAAAGCGCCTGCAAGGCAGTATCTGCCCACGATGGACGGGGGGAATCACCAGGGTATGGAATAAATACTCCGTGGTAATATGCGGAGTCATTTCCAACAGTGAAGTAATAGATTTCACTATAAATGCATCCGTTGTAACAATCTCCGTAAGCATATCGAAAGAAGTATTTGTTTTTTCCTTCGATTCTAAGAGGGAGCAGCATTGGGTAATCACCAAGCCATCTGTAGTCGGTGTCAATCGATCGTACAAGAGGCAAGCCAGCATAACTGTCAATGAGTCTCAATGAATTTAGTCTTCCCTTGAAGTGCATACTGGCTGACCAGACATCGATAGACGGAACGCTTCTAAGTGAAACGCTGTCAAGTGGAAAATACGCATTCAAACTATCCCAATAGTGGTACTTATTAGCCATCATGCTGTCAAATGTTTCCGGTGTAGCCCGTACACGAATGAAGCTTTCTCTCCAGAACGGTTCGAAAACTATATTTACGTGCTCTATTGAGTCACTCCAGGTCTCTCTGATTATTTTTAGCTCTTTTACGACTTTATTGTAAACATTTGTTGGCGCCAATAATTGGCCTGTCAGTTGAAGAGTAACTAATTCAGCTTCTCCATCAGGCCTGGGGGTCAATGAGAAATCTGGTTTTTTGACTATGTCAGGATTAAACGCTTTTTCGTCGCAACCTAAAATCAGAATCATAAGTATTATGGTAAAGATTTTCTTTGCCGTTTTCATAAGCGTTCCCCTTAAATCTATCTTCAATATATAAACGAAGAACAACCTGTCAATGTTTGATGCCATAAGTCGCAAAGTGTGCTCTTGACTGTCAGAAAATTAATATCTTACTTAAGTCATTGAACTGGATGACGATAACAATAATACTATGAACCTCTCGCGCTGTCTGACAGAAGACCTAATCAAGCTCGAACTGGAAACAGAAATCGAGCCGTTCGACGGAAATGGTTCAATCGACCGCTGGCGCGCTGAAGGAAAAGAAAAAATCCTTGATGAATTAGTCGGCATTCTCGAACATGACGCCCGTATCGGCAACCGCAAAAAACTTCTGGAAGATTTTATTAATCGTGAGCATAAAGCAACTACCGCCATCGGTCACGGCGTGGCATTTCCTCATATCCGCTCCATGCAGGCCAAAGAGTTTATGATTGGTTTTGCCCGCTCGACAAAAGGATATGACTTCGATTCCCCCGACGGCGAGCTCTCGCACTTATTTTTTGTAATGGCCGCCCCTCCCTATGATGACAACTTGTATTTGAAAGTATTCAAGACACTCTCCGAAATGCTCTGTCAGGAATCATTCCGCGACGAACTGATGTCCGTCAATATCCCCGGCGAAGTTATCCGGGCGATACGGGCGATGGAGTAAACTCGAAAGTCTCTCTTCGACCCTTCGACTCCGCTCAGGGTGACTTTGTATCACTTTAATTCAAAACGGACCAGTGGATTTGTCTTTCCTGCGAAAGCAGGAATCCATCTTGATCAGATTTGTGCGCGGCAGACGTCCTCATCTGCCGCTTGACTCGAAGAGTCAATTATGGGAGACCGCTTTCCTCTTCTCCGCCACAAACACGGCGCGGGGTGGGGGGGTGCGCGGGGGCGGGCGGGGGGGGGGGA